>WBZM01002683.1_pt1 | contig 14756 bp, 11 predicted proteins | sample 5204271 | NCBI WGS metagenome assembly WBZM01 (sample SAMN12344346, study PRJNA552823) | activated sludge metagenome | biome: Activated sludge suspended growth; feature: Nitrification reactor; material: Wastewater; isolation source: activated sludge from nitrification reactor of wastewater...
ACGCGGAGCCGCGCGCCGGCGGCCTGGGCGACGGCGACGCGGGTGAGCCCGAAGAGGTCGGTGTACGCGACCTCCGCGGGGCCGATGCGGTAGTCCCCGCGGGGCGTGCGGCGGATCGCGCGGGCGAGGGTGACGCGCTGCCCGGAGGAGGCCGCGCCGACCAGGTGCCTGCTCTCGGTGGCGAGCCGCGCCGGGAGCTGCTGGTGCACGCGGAGGTTGAAGCCCGCGGGCAGCGGGACGCGCTCGAAGTGGAAGCGCTCCTCCACCGAGTCGCCCGACTCCACCAGGGCCGGCGCGAACTCCCGCCCGATCACCCCGCCGCGCGTCGCGAGGCGCTCTTCGAAGCGGGTGACCACGAAGGTGCTGAGCAGCACGCCCACCGCCACGAGCAGGTAGAGCGTGACGAGCCCGAGCACCGCGATGATCCCGAGCTCGGCGAACTTGAACGTCAGCGACAGGGCCACCGCGGCGAGGCCGCCGAAGAAGAGCCCGACCCCCTTGTCGGTCATCACCCGCACGTGGCGGTGCACCGAGCGGAGGAGCGCGTGGGGCGGCGCTTCTTCGCCCGACTTGCGCCACGCGCGCTGCTCGCGGCGCACCTTCACCGCGATGCCGACGGCCTGCACCACGAGCAGCGGGAGGAGCACCGCGGAGGCGAAGCGGGTCAAGCCCCCGAGCGTGTCGCTCACCTGCGAGACGTCCGTGAAGAAGCCCGTCAGGCCCCCGACGAGGAAGGGCAGGAGGCCGAGGAGCACCGTGTGGAAGGCGACGCCCGCGAGGAGCTTCGCGCGCTCGGCGTCGCTCAGGGGCTGCTCGTGGGCGCGCGGGTCTTCCATGGGGCGCCGCTCAGGCGGGGACGGCGATGCGGGCGAGAGCCTCCATCACGAACTCCCGGCCCGCGCGGGCGTCGGCGAGGAGCACGCGGTGGCCGAGCACGTCGGGGGCGGTCATCTGCACGTCCTCGGCGGTGGCGTAGTCCCGGCCGCGGAGCATCGCGCGGGCCTGCGACGCGCGCATGAGCTGGATGGTGGCGCGCGGCGAGAGCGACTGGAGGTTGCGCGGGTCGGCGCGCATCGCGTGGATCACGGCGACCGCGTAGCGCTTGAGCTCCTCGCTGACGAAGACGAAGGGGACCGTCTTCTGCCACGTGAGGAAGTCGTCGCGGGTGACCACCGCGCGCACGTCCTGGAGCGGGGGGTCGGGCGCGAGGTGCATCGAGAGCATCTGCACCTCGGCCATCTCCGAGGGGTAGCCCATGGAGAGCATCATCATGAAGCGGTCCATCTGGGCGGCGGGCAGGGGGTAGGTGCCCTCCTGGTCGAGGGGGTTCATGGTGGCGAGCACCTGGAAGGGGGGCTCGAGCGCATGGGTCTCGCCCTCCACGGTGACCTGCCGCTCCTCCATCACCTCGAGCAGGGCGCTCTGCGTCTTCGGGGTGGCGCGGTTGATCTCGTCGGCCAGCAGGATGTTGGTGAAGACGGGCCCCGGCTGAAACTCGAAGGCCTTGCGCCGCATGTCGAACACGTTGGCGCCCGACACGTCCATCGGCAGCAGGTCGGGGGTGAACTGGATCCGCTTGAACACGCACCCGACGCTGGCCGCGATGCTCTTGGCGAGCATGGTCTTGCCGACGCCGGGCACGTCCTTGAGGAGCACGTGGCCGCGCGCGCTCATCGCGACGAGCACGCGGGCGACGACGTCGTCCTTGCCGACGATGACGCGGCGGACGCTCTCCATCACCCGGTCGAACTGGGCGCGGACGTCGGCGATGGTGCGGGCGAGCTCGTCGCGCGGGGCCTGCGCGGCCGGCGGCTGCGGGAGGAGGGGGTTGGGCTGCATGGTCACTCGTCGGGGTGGGGCTCGCGGGGCGCCAGGAAGAAGGCCCGCACGCGGCGGAAGAAGCGCTGGAAGTCCGTGGCGTACTGGGCCTTGTAGCGCTCGAGCCAGGCGTCGACGTCGTCCTGCGGGATGGCCCACGCGGTGGCGTACGACTCGATGATGCGGAGCTCGCTCGGGTCGGCCACGCCGTCGACGCAGGCGAGCTGGGTCATGAGCTCGATCACCTCGGCGCGGCGCGCGGGCGGGATGCGCGCGGCCACCTCCATCGGGCGGTGCACGCGCAGCTCGTCGGGCCGCAGCGGGTCGAGCTTCTCGGCCGCGAGGAAGCGGTCGAGGAAGGCGGTCTCCCGCGGGTCGTGGCGCCCGTCGGCGGCGAGCACGCTCACCAGCGCGTGGAGGATCGCGCGCGGGTCGTGGCGCACCTCGTGGTCGCGCGGGGGCGGCTTCGACGGGTGCTTCGGCGGGTGGTTGGTGTTGCGCGCCGAGCCCGCGCCGCGCGGCGGCCCGGCCTGCTGGAAGAGCGAGAAGAGCACGTCGAAGCCCGTCTCGACGCGCTCGCCGCGGGCGACGGAGGCGTGCACCTGGTCGGCCGTCTTGCCGAGGAAGTTGAGGGCGACGAAGTGGTCGACGCTGGTGTCGTCGTCCTCGGCGGCGAAGCGGGCGAGGGCGCGGTCGAAGGTCGCCCGGTCGCGCAGGTCGTCGGGGGCGCGCGTCACCTCGCGGCGGGCGCGGGAGCCGCAGCGGGAGCACGCGCGGGCCTCCACCTCCTCGTCGAGGAGCTCGTGGCCGCAGCAGGGGCAGCGGCCCGTGCCCCGGTCGCGCAGGCCCTGGCTGGCGGGGCCCTCGGCGACGGCGCCCGCCCACTGGCCCTGGCAGAGCCGGCAGCGCGCCTCGGCGGGGATGCCGAAGGCGCACGCGGGGGCGGCGGGGTCGTAGAGCTCGACGACGACCCCCTCGACGTTGCACGCCGAGCACTCGGTGACCAGTTCGAACTGCGCGCGCACGAAAGCGACGCGGAGTATACGCACGAACCCCGCGCCCGCCGCTACCATCGCCGCCATGAACGACGGACCCTCCCTCCAAGAGCGCCACGCGCCGAAGAACACCTGCTTCGGGTGCGGCCCCGCCAACGACAAGGGGCTGCGGCTCCGGAGCTTCCCCACCGGCGGCGACGGCGACGAGCTCGTCTGCGTGTGGCGCCCCGAGGCGCACCACGAGGCCTTCCCCGGGATGCTCAACGGCGGCATCGCGGGCGCCCTGCTCGACTGCCACTCCAACTGGACCGCCGCGCACCACCTCATGAAGGCGCGCGGGCTCGACGCGCCGCCGTGCACGGTGACCGCGGATTTCCACGTCACGCTCCGCCGCCCGACGCCCACCGACGGCCCGGTGACCGTGAAGGCCCGCGTCGCCTCGGCCGAGGGCGACAAGGTGGTGGTCGAGGCGACGCTCGAGGCCAACGGCAAGGTGACGTGCACCTGCCGCGGGACCTTCGTCGCCGTGCGCGAAGGGCACCCGGCGTTTCATCGCTGGTAGGGAGGGGCGAGGCGCTGCCCCCCCTCACGCGAGGGGGGAGCGCGGGGGAGGGTCAGGGCGTGAAGCGGATGCCGTTCATGGTGTTGACGGCGTTGGCGCGGTTGAAGGAGTGCTGCACGCCCCCGCGGCCGTCGGGGCTCTCGATGCCGACGGTGGCCGAGTCGCCTGACGTGCGGGTGGCCATCATGCCCGGGGTCAGCGCGCAGTAGTGGAGCTCGACGACGTTGGTGCCCTCGAAGAGCTTCGCCTGGAAGGTGAGCCGCGCGCGCTGGTCGTCGAAGACGGAGAAGCCCGTCCACTGGATGACGAAGCGGCGGTTGGGGGCGGTGCCGAGGGTGCGGGTAAGCACGCTCGAGGCCGGCATGCCCATCGAGGCCCCAAGCGGGAAGAGGTCGTCCCAGAAGGCGGCGATGTAGCGGTTGGGGGCCTCGGTGTTGGGGATGCCCACGTTGCCGTAGGAGTTGGTGGGCGCGCCCATGAGGTTGGGCCAGAGCTGGATGAGCCCGTTGGACGACACCGAGTACTCGAGCTGGCGCTCGCCGTAGAAGGTGAAGGCGAAGGGCAGGTCGAGGAGGCCGGTGACCGTGTCGTCGCCGCCCACGCCCATCAGCGCGGCGCCGCCCGTCATGTCGTCGCAGGCCCGCGGGATCGAGCTCTCGGTGTACTCGCGGCGCACGGTGACCGCCAGCGAGAAGCTCCCGTTGGTGGCGTTGGTGTTGCCGCCGACCGCGAGGTAGACGGTGCGGTCGCCGCCGGCGTTGGTCCAGGTCAGCGACTCGTTGCCGCCCACGCCGTTGGCGTTGGCGTTGGCGAGGCACGACGTGGCGCCGCACGAGTCGAGCACGCGGACCACCGGGTCGACGCCCGCCGCGGCCGTGACGTTGGCGGTGAGCTGGTTGCCCGCCGGGACGCGCACGGCGTAGTAGAGCACCGTGCCGGTGGCGCCGGGGAGGCAGGCGCCGGTGGCGTTCTCGATGCCGGCGGCGGCGTTCTGGCTGGTCAGGGTGGCGCCGCTCATGACGGCGGCGGCGGCGCGGCAGGTGGTGTTGGCGGGCGGCGGCACGATGCGGACGGCGCCGTTGAAGGGCCCCGAGGCCGACGCGTCGTTGCTGCCGACGGCGACGTACACCTCCTGCGGCGCGGCGGCGACGTTGAGCCAGCGCAGCGTCTCGAGCGCGCCGTTGCCCGCGCCGTTGGCCGACGCGAGGCAGCTCGTCGCCCCGCAGGCGTTGAGCAGCCGGATCACCGGGTCCCACGTCCCCGTCGGGGTCGCGTCGAACTCCAGCGTCGCGCGCGACGGGACGGTCACCCGGTAGAAGAGCGCCGTGCCCTGCGCGTTGTTGAGGCACGCGGTGTTGAGCCGGGTGGTGCCGAGGGAGGGGTTCTCGCCGGTGAGGGCGGTGCCGTTCATCACCGGGCGCGCCGTCATGCACGCGGCGTTGGCCGGCGGCATCGGCGGCGTCGAGAAGGCCACCGACAGCGAGAACGCGCCGCCCGCGAGGGGCGTCGAGCTCGCCACGCTGACCGTGACGTTGAGCGGGGCGGCGCCGCGGTTGTCGATCACCTCGGAGGCCGGGGCGCCGGGCATGGCCGACACGCCGTTGGCGAGGCACGCGGTCGACCCGCAGTTGGACTGCGCGCGCACCACGGCGCGCCACGCGGGCGCGCCGGTCGGCGTCGCCGTCACGGTGGCCCGCTGCCCCGGCGGGATCGTCAGCGAGTAGAAGAGCTGGCCCCCCCACTGGTCGGTGACGCAGGTGCCGGCCGCGGCGCCGCCCCCGGTGGTGTTGCCCGTCACGGGCGCGGCCGCCGTGAGCGGCGCGGCCATCGCGCACTCGGCGTTGGCGGCGGGCGTGTACGACGCGACGTTGAGGGTGTAGGCCCCGCCCGTCCCGCCCATGCCGTACTGGTCGACGACGACGTAGTAGTCGCCCGGGTCGACCACGCGGCGGATGAGCGACGTGGTGCCGCCCGGCACGTCGTCGTTGCAGGCGAGCTCGCCCGTGGCGCTGTTGCACGCGCGGCGCAGCATCAGCACGGTGTCGATCATCGCGCCGGTGGAGAGCATCAGCCCGGTGCGCGCGGCGACGCGGATCGGGTAGATGTGGTCGGGGCCGCCGACGGCCGCGCACGCCGTGGTGATGCGGTTCATCCCCGCGAGCGTGGCCATCACGCTGTCGGTGGGCAGGGTGAGCGCGCGCTGCGTGGGGAAGGGGCACATCCCGCCGGCGTCGGGGGCGGGCGCGTCGGGGGCGGGCGCGTCGGGGGCGGGCGCGTCCATCGACGGCGCGTCGGGGGCGGGCGCGTCGGGGGCGGGCGCGTCGTCGGCGACGTCGGGGGCGGCGGCGTCCTCCCCAGCGTCCGGCGCGGCGGCGTCCTCCCCAGCGTCGGGGGCGGGCGCGTCGTCGGCGACGTCGGGCGCGACGTCCTCGCCGACGTCCTTCGGGGGCGCGGCGTCTTCGCCGACGTCCTTCGGGGGCGCGGCGTCTTCGCCGGCGTCGGGCGCCTTGGCGTCGTCGCCCGCGTCCTGCGCGACGTCCGGGGCGCCCTCGTCGCCCGCGACGTCGGCGCCAAGCTCCGCGCCGGTGTCGCGCGGCACCGTGGGCGCGGGGTCGTCGCTGCAGCCGGCCATCACCAGCCCGGGGACGGCGAGCGCCCAGGGCAACCATTTCATCCGTCGCATCTCCATGGCGCCGGAGAGTACCCGCTAGAACGCGCAGAACCCAAGGCCCTCGAAGATGTATCCTCCCGAAAACGCCGCCATCCCGTCGGCGGCGGTGGCGGTGAAGCGGTGCCGCTCCACCGTGGCGTCGGCCATGAACCGGTTGTAGCGCGTGACGGCCACCGTGCCCGCGGGGCAGGCGGCGCCGGCGGCCACCGCGCAGCCCACCTGCGTCGCGCGCCAGCCGTCGCGGGTGAGCAGGTCGCGCTCGGTCGCCGACACCGTGAGCACGTAGTCGGCGCGGGGGAAGGTCCCCGGCGGCTGGGCGAGCCCCCAGAGCGCCGCGGTGTTGCGCGGGCACACGCCGGGGCCGTAGACGGTGAAATAGCGCTCGTTCACCAGGGCGAGGCGGGGGACCTCGCCCTCGGCGCCGGACACGGCCATGCGCAGCGCCGCCTCCTCCTCCGCGGTGGTGGTGAGCTCGTAGCGGCGGTACGCGGGCGGCTCGGTGAGCGCGCCTTTCATGTCGCGCACGCGGTCGATGCCCCAGCGCTTCACGGGGATGCGCGGGGGGACGGGCGGGCACCGCATCCCGACGCCGGGGCAGCTCGTGAGCGGGCAGTCGTCGTCGGTGCAGCAGGCGTCGGCGGGGATGCACGCGGCGCCGCAGAAGCGCCGGCCCGGGGCGCAGCCGCACTGGCCGCCGGGGCGCGGGCACACCAGGCCCCCGGCGCAGTCGCGGTCGGCGCAGCACGTCCGCTCGGGGATGCACGTGCGCGAGGCGTCGCAGAGCCGCGCGCCGATCGCGCAGGTGTCGCCGCCCTCGCAGAGCGACCCGGGTCGGGGGCAGGTGCCGCCGCGGCAGTCGGCGCTGGTGCAGCAGTTGCCGACGGGGATGCACATGCCGTTGCAGCCGCGGAGCCCGACGTTGCAGTTGTCGCCGTCGACGCAGACGTTGCCGCGGCAGCGGTAGGGCGCGGGGCAGTCGGCGTCGCCGCAGCAGGCGTCCTGCGGGAGGCAGACGCTGCCGCAGAGGCGCGACATCTCGAAGCACGCGCAGACGCCGCCGGGCGCGGGGCACGCGCGGCCGCCGGGGCACGCGTCGCTCGGGCAGCAGGTGCCCGGGGCGATGCAGAGGTCCTCGCAGGCGCGCCACCCCGCGGGGCAGGCGAGGGCGCCGTCGGGCAGGCGCGCGTCGACGCGGACGGCGCTGTCGCCGGCGACGGGGAAGCCGCCGTCGGGCGGCGCGGGGATGTCGCCGGGGGCGGCCCCGTCGAGGGAGCCGTCGGCGCCGCCGTCGCGGGCCACCGAGCCGATGAGCGCCCCGTCGGGGGCCACCACCGCGCCGTCGGGGAGCGCGCCGCCGACCACCGCGCCGTCGGCCGCGAGCACCGCGCCGTCGGCCGCCACCGTGCCGAGCACCGCGCCGTCGAGCGCGATCGCGGCGGGGCCGCCGGCCGGGTCGCCGTCGGGGGCGGGCGCGTCGGCGCCGTCGGCGGGGGCGAGGTCGTTCGGGGCCGTACGATCGCCGCCGCCGTCGCGCGTGGCGTTGGGGACGTCGAAGGTGAGGGAGGGGTCGAGCACCGCGCCGTCGCCGCCGCGGCAGGCGGCCAGCGCGGCGAGGAGCGGCAGGAGCAGCCGGGGTCGCGTCACGCGGCCCATGAGAACCGAAGAGGGCGGTCGCGGTCCAGGGGGGCGCGGTGGTAGGGTCGCGGCCCGAGATGGTCGACGCGGTACCGCCCGAGGTGCTCGCCCGCTGGTCGTCGCTGCGCGGGCGCCCCGCGCGTCGCTTCGGCACCGGGCTCATCAACGACACCTACCTGGTCGAGGGGGCCGACGGGCGCGCGCTCGTCGTGCAGCGGCTGCACCCGGTGTTCTCGCCGGCGATCCACGACGACATCCACGCAGTAACGGCGCACCTGCGGGCGAAGGGCGTCACGACGCCGACGCTCGTCCCCGCGGACGACGGCGCCCGCTGGGTCGAGCACCCGCGCGACGACGGCTCGCCCGGCGTGTGGCGCGCGATGACGTACGTGCCCGACAGCGTCACGTGGGACCGCGCGCCCTCCGCCGCGGCGGCGCGCGAGGCCGGGGCGCTGGTGGCGTCCTTCCACCGCGCGCTGGCCGACCTCGATTACGTCTACGTCGGGCGCAAGGGGCGGCCCCACGACACCGCGCGGCACGTCGCCGTGCTGGAGGAGAGCCTCGCCGAGCACCGCGGGCACCGGCTCTACGGCGAGGTGGAGCCGCTCGCGCGCGAGCTGCTCGACGCGCTGCGCCCGCCGCCGGACTTCTCCGACCTGCCCGCGCGCCACGCCCACGGTGACCTCAAGCTCTCGAACCTCCTCTTCACGCGCGACGGCCGGGGGCTCTGCCTCGTCGACCTCGACACCGTCGGGCGGATGCCGTGGCCGCACGAGATGGGCGACGCGCTCCGCTCGTGGTGCAACCCCGCGGGCGAGGACGCCGGCGAGGTCCACTTCGACGTCGCGCTCTTCGAGGCCGCGGTGGGCGGCTACGCGGAGCGGGCCGGGGGCGCGGTGACGGCGGCGGAGTGGGGGCGCCTGGTCGACGGCGTGCTGGCCATCTGCCGCGAGCTGGCGGCCCGCTTCCTCGCCGACGCGCTGCGCGAGCGGTACTTCGGGTGGGACCCGTCGCGCCACGCGACGCGCGGCGAGCACAACCTCGCCCGCGCCCGCGGGCAGTGGCGCCTCGCCGAGAGCGTGCGCGCCCAGCGCCCCGCGCTCGAGGCCGCGGTCGCGCGCGCTTCGAAGAACGCGGAATAACCTCGTGGCACCGTGCCGCGGGCCGCGCGCACCGCGCGTCGCACGGCGCGCGGCCCGCGGTGCGGCGGCGCCGCTGCGCACCGGCGTGGGCGGCCCGCGACGCCCCGCGCGCCGGGGCGTTACGGGTCGTCGCGGCGGCGCCAGAGCTCGACGCGCCGCGCGTTCGGGTAGTCGAGCAGGACGTCTTCCACGCGGGCGACGCGCCACGGCTGTACGACGGAGACGCCGTCCTTGGTGAAGAAGACGCCGGCGAAGAGGTGGACGGCGAGGTGCTCGAGGGCGCCGTCGGCGGCGCGGAAGGCCATCACGTCGCCGAAGCGCGCGGGCACGTCGTCGAGGCGCTCGTAGCGCGCGCGCAGGGCCGCCTCGACCGAGGGGAGGTCGAGCAGGCGCTCGCCGGGGTCGCCGTCTTCGAAGTGGAGCGCCGTCCAGAAGCAGTTGAGGTGCTCCTCGCCGGCCCCGGCCCAGGTGCCGTGCCGGCGCCGCGCGGGCCCGGGGAGGACGTCGTCGAGCGGGACGGCCGCGCGCCCCGCGCCGGCCGCGCGGGAGAGCGCCGCGCGCAGGGCCGGCCGCAGGCGCAGCGGGGCCGTCGCCACCAGCCGGTCGGCCGCGCGCGGGTCGGTCCGCAGGCCGACGTCGAGCGTCCACGGGAGGTGGATCGCCCGCACCAGTGCGCGCCGGTCGTCGTCGGTGCCCGCCCGCTCGCAGGCGGAGGTCAGGTCGGCGAAGTACTGCACGCCGGCGCGCGACCACGAGGCACGCGCGACGAACTCCCGGGCGGCGGGCGGGAGCCCGGGCGACGCGGCGAAGGGCGGGCGCGCGGGGAAGCGGCGGAAGGGGAAGGCGTAGGCCGGGTTGAGCGGCGACCCGGCGAGCTCGCCGTAGAAGCCGTCGCGCGCGGCCGGGTCGACGGCGGCCACCACCGCGGCGGGCGCGTCGACCACGCAGCCGTCGGCCGCGCACCGGATGGAGGAGAGCGCGAGCTCGAGCCCCGGGCCGCGGAGCGCGCGGGAGAGCCGCGCCGCCGTCGCCTCGCGGGTGGTTCCCGGGAAGGCCCAGCGCCGCGGGCCGCCGTAGCAACCCTGCTCGTTGAGCATCGACGGCGGCGGGGTGAGCGGGCGCTCGGCGAGGGTCAGGTCGTCGCGGGTCGCGTGCGCCACGGTGGCGGCGGGGAGCGCGGCGTGGGGCGCGGTGGCGCGCGGCGGGGCGCGGTGGCGCGACGCGACGAAGGCGACCGTCGTCGCGAGCAGGAGCGCGGCGTAGAGCGTCGGCGCGTTCGCCGGGCGGAGGGAGGCCACGCCGCACGCATCGCAACAGGCGTACCTTGCGCCCGCACGGCCCACCGCGGGGCCCTCGCCGCGCGCCGAGGAACACCTCGCGCCGCGGCGCCCCGCCGCGCCGCGCATCCGTTTTTCGCTGGTGTTCGCCGGGCGCGCGGATCATGTAACGCGCCCGCGCCATGCCCTGCCTCACCGCCGACCACCTGGCCAAGCGCTACGGCGCCTCCGACGTCCTCCGCGACGTCTCCCTCGCGATCGGACGCGGCGAGAAGGTGGGGCTCGTCGGCGCCAACGGCTCGGGCAAGAGCACCCTCGCGCGCATCCTCGCGGGGCTCGAGGAGCCCGACGTCGGCACCGTCGCCCGGCGCCGCGACGTGGAGTTCGTCTACCTCCCGCAGGAGCCGAAGCTCGACCCCGGCCGCACGGCCTACGAGGAGGTGGAGGCGGGCCTCACCCGCTGGCGCGCCGCCGCGACGCGCTACGAGCAGGTGTCCCACGCGCTCGCCGCCGGCGGCGGGGACGTCGCCGCGCTCACCGCGGAGCACGGCGCGCTCGGCGCGGAGATCGACCGCCTCGGCGGCTGGGACGTGCGCCACCGCATCGTCTCGGCCCTCGCCCACCTCGGCGTGCGCCGCCCCGACCAGCCCGCGCGCGAGCTCTCCGGCGGCGAGCGGCGGCGCGTGGCCCTCGCCCGCGTGCTGGTGGCGCGGCCCGGCCTCGCGATCCTCGACGAGCCCACCAACCACCTCGACGCCGACGCCGCGGAGTGGCTCGAGCGGCACCTGCGCGAGGAGTTCGACGGCGCGGTGCTGCTGGTGACGCACGACCGCTACCTGCTCGACCGGGTGGTGACCCGCATCGTGGAGATCGACCGCGGCGAGGCGTACTCGTACGACGGCAACTACGGCGACTGGATCGACCAGAAGGCCGAGCGCCTCGCGCTCGAGGCCCGCACCGAGACCCGGCGGCTCAACCTCCTGCGCCGCGAGCAGGAGTGGCTCGCCCGCGGCCCCGCCGCCCGCACCACCAAGCAGAAGGCCCGCATCCAGCGCGCCGGCGACCTCGCGGGCTCCGTCGAGCGCGACCGGCGCAGCGACCGCTCCCTCTCGCTCACCGCCAGCGCGGTGAAGACGGGCCGCCGCGTGATCGAGCTGCGCGGCGTGACGAAGCGCTACGGCGACCGCACGATCTTCGAAGACCTCGACCTCGCGCTCCTGCCCGGCGAGCGCGTCGGCGTGGTGGGGCCCAACGGCGCGGGCAAGACCACGCTCGTCCGCGTGCTCCTCGGCGAGGAGGCGCCCGACGCGGGCGAGGTGGTGCGCGGGGAGAACACCCGCGCCGTGTACTTCGACCAGTCGCGCTCGTCGCTCGACGACGAGGCCAGCGTGCTCGTCAACGTCGCCGGCGACAACGACAAGGTGAAGGTCGGCGGGCGCTGGATGGACGCGCGCGGGTACCTCGAGCGCTTCCTCTTCGACCCGTCGCGCTTCCACCAGCCGGTGGGGGCGCTGTCGGGCGGCGAGCGGGCGCGCGTGGCCCTGGCGAAGCTCCTCCAGGAGGAGGCCAACCTCCTCGTCCTCGACGAGCCCACCAACGACCTCGACCTCCCCACCCTCTCGGCCCTCGAAGAGATGCTCTGCGAGTGGCCCGGCAGCGCCGTCGTCGTCTCGCACGACCGGTGGTTCCTCAACCGCGTCGCCACCGCCATCCTCGCCTTCGAAGGCGACGGGAAGGTCGTCTACCAGCCCGGCGACTGGGACACCTGGCGCTCCCTCCGCGACGAGCGCGAGCGCGCCGAGGCCGCCGCCGCGAAGGCCGCGAAGGACGTCGCCGCGAAGGAGGTCGCGAAGGCCGCGAAGGACGTCGCCGCGAAGGACGCGCCCGCGGTGAAGCCCCTCACCCTCGCCGAGCAGAAGGAGCTCGCCGGGCTCCTCGACGTGATCGACGTCGCCGAGCGCGAGGCGAAGGAGGCCGAGGCCCGGCTCAACGATCCTGGCCTCTACGCCGCCGGCGGGGACGTCTCCGCGCACGTCGCCGACATGGAGGCGAAGCGCGCCCGCCTCGACGCGCTGATGGCCCGCTGGGAGTTGCTCGAGGCGCGCCGCGAGGCCACCGCGAAGCGCTGACGGGTCAGTACACCGCCATCCCGACGGAGGCCTCGGGCACGTAGGCCGCCGGGCGGTCGGACGGCGCCACGCGCGACGCCCCCAGGCGGAGCTGCGCGGTGAGCCGGGTGGTCAGCGGGAGCTCGAGCTGCACGCCCGCCCGCGCGTACCAGGCGCTGAGGCTCTGCCCGGGGGGGCCGTCGTCGACCACCGCGTAGCCGCCCGCGCCGACGTACGCGCCGACGTGCGTGAGCGGCATCGCCTGCGCCTCGACCCCGCCGCCCGCGAGCACCTGGCCCCCCGTCGTCGCGACGACGTCCGCGGTGAGCCCGAGGCCGAACTGCTGGACGAAGAAGCCGCCGAAGAAGGCGCGGCCGCCGAAGCCGAAGTGCGTGCTCCCGTCGTCGCGGCCGACGCGCGGGACGGCCGCGGCCACCGGGCCCGACGAGACCGTGAGGCCCACCCGGTCGAGCGGCGCGCGCCCGAGGCGGAGGTAGCGGTCGTCGCGGCCCTCGTACACCACCGCGCCGCGCGAGCGGTCGGCGATCTCGGGCGTCACCGCCGCGAGCGGCACCGCGGTGATCGACCCGTCGGGCTCGTCGACGTAGAGCAGCTCGTCGGGGGGCAGCCCGAACCACCCGTCGTAGCGGGCCCCCTCCGTCCCCGCGAGCACGAACACCATCACCGCCGCGGCCACCACGACCACCACCACCGCGGCCACCGCCTCGCCGCCCCGGCCGCCGCCACCGCCGGAGCCCCCGCCGCCCGAGCCCCCGCCGCCCGAGCCCCCGCCGCCCGTCGTGCGGACCGTGCGCGACGACCACCGGCCCGGGTTCGACCCCCAGGAGCCCGGGACGGTGTAGGAGGTGCCGTTGAAGAGGTACACCGCGGGGACGATCACCGGCTCGTTCGCGGGGACCACCACCGCGGGGGCGGGCGGGGCGTCGGAGGCGAGGAGGCGCTGGGTCGCCCGCACCGCCTGCCAGCGCTCGCCCGGGGGGACGCGCGCGAGGCGCGAGAGCTCGGGCTGGGCGATGCGGTAGCTCGAGGAGAGGCAGCCGACGCAGAGCAGGGAGAGGGCGGCCGCGCGCGGGGGGGGCAGGGTCACGGCGCGCGAGTGTATCGCGGCCGGGGGCGCTGCTGTATGCTCCGCGCGCCATGAAGTTCTTCATCGACACGGCGGACCTCGACGAGATCCGCAAGGCGCGCGAGCTCGGCCTCATCGACGGCGTCACCACCAACCCCTCGCTCGTCGCCAAGACCGGGCGGCGCTACCTCGACGTGGTCAAGGAGATCTGCGAGCTGGTCGACGGCCCCATCTCCGCCGAGGTGCTCTCCGTCGAGTACGACGAGATGATGCGCGAGGCGCGCGAGTGGCAGAAGGTCCACGCCAACGTGGTGGTCAAGCTCCCGCTCACCCTCGACGGCCTGCGCGCGACGCGGTCGTGCACCGAGGCGGGCATCGCCACCAACGTCACGCTCTGCTTCTCCCCCAACCAGGCGCTGCTCGCGGCCAAGGCCGGCGCGACGTACATCTCGCCCTTCGTCGGCCGCCTCGACGACATCTCCGAGGAGGGCATGGACCTCATCTCGAAGATCGTCACCATCTACCGCAACTTCGACTTCGACACGCAGGTGCTCGTCGCCTCCGTCCGCCACCCGGTGCACGTCACCCAGGCGGCCCTCCTCGGGGCCGACGTGTGCACCATCCCGTACAAGGTGATCGAGCAGCTCGCGAAGCACCCGCTCACCGACGCGGGGCTCGCGAAGTTCGTCGAGGACGCCAAGAAGATCCCGCGGTGAAGGCCGTGCTCGCCGTCGGCGCCGGGGGCTTCCTCGGCGCGGTCGCGCGCTACCTCGTCGCGCTCGGGTTCGCCCGGGTCTGGCCTCGGCCCTTCCCCCTCGGCACGCTGGCCATCAACGTCAGCGGGAGCTTCGTGCTCGGGTGGTTCGCGGCCTGGGCGGCGTCGCGCGCGGGCCTCGACCCGGCGTGGCGCCTCGCGGTCGCGACGGGCTTCGTCGGCGCGTTCACCACCTTCTCCACCTTCGAATACGAGACGCGGCGCCTCGCCGAGGCCGGCCTCCACGGCCTCGCGCTGCTCAACGTCACGGCCTCGGTCGCCGCCGGGTACGCCGCGGTCACCCTCGGCGCCCGCCTCGCCCGGTGACGGAATCCTCTCCGCGCTCCGCGCGCGAGTAAAACCGGGGTGTACGAATTCAGTGTGGCGCGCGATTGCGCTTGCTGGCTTCGCTCGGATTTCTCTACCCTGCCGGCAGATCCGCGGCCCCCGTGCCGCGCCCTTCACGCTTGGAGGCACCCGTGATTCATCGACAGCACCCCCGCCGCGCGCTCGCCGGCGCCGCCCTCGCCGCCGCGCTGGGCCTGTGGGCCGACGCCGCGGGCGCGCAGGACCGCACCGGCTGGGCGCTCAACCGCTACGAGCCGTCGCCGATGGGCGACGCCTTCTTCCTCGCGGAGCACCCGTGGTACCGCGGCACCCGGCTGGTCGCCGCGGGTATCACGCTCGACTACGCGGCCGACCCGCTC
>WBZM01002685.1_pt1 | contig 14755 bp, 15 predicted proteins | sample 5204271 | NCBI WGS metagenome assembly WBZM01 (sample SAMN12344346, study PRJNA552823) | activated sludge metagenome | biome: Activated sludge suspended growth; feature: Nitrification reactor; material: Wastewater; isolation source: activated sludge from nitrification reactor of wastewater...
GTCGCGCAGCCAGACCGCCCCGTACCTGGCCGCCTACCGCGGCTGATCGGACACACCGTCGGCCCGGCGCATCCATGCCAGCTGATTTGCCATTCGCGAACCGGAGCCGTGTCCCGGTTCTCGTGAGAGGGCTCACGGCGACGTAAACGAGATGTCGATCATGCGATCTACGGCGACATCGGGAACCTGTTGCTTTGCCCCGCCGGGCCAAGACACTTCCAGATTGACGGGTCCCGTGTCCTCTCCCAGGCCGACGTGCAGGGTCAGATCGTTCTGGTTGCCTTCTCCCGTCCCTGCTTCGACCTGTCGTGTCAGGATGCGGTCGCCGATCTTGAGACGCACCTGAGTGCCGATGGCGGAGCGGTTCACCTTGGTTCCGTCTCCCGTCACTCGCAATTCGAGCCAATGCTGACCCGCTCCCTGGTTCCGGAACAACCGGCCGGCCGTCACGAGGTCGAGATCTCCGTCCCGGTCGAAGTCCGCCCACGCCGCAGCGCTCGCCGACGGCGAGCTCGACCCCGCCATCGTCGCCGACGTGCGGGCGGCCGGCGTCGAGCTGCTGCCGGGTCCCGGCGATCTCCGGCCCCACTGCACGTGCCCGGACTGGGCCGAGCCGTGCAAGCACGCGGCTGCGGTCTGTTACCTCGTCGCCGCCGAGCTCGACCGCGACCCGTTCCTGCTGTTCCTCCTGCGCGGGCTGCCGCGTGAGGCGCTCGTGGCGATGATGGCGGAGCGGCGCCGCGGCGGCGCCGGCGGGGCGGGGGACGCGGTCCGCGGGGTCGTCGCAGCGACGGCCTGGGCGGGGTGGACCCTTGACGGCCGCGAGGACGCGGCGGAGGCGGACGCCGATGCTGCCCTGCCCCGCGCGCTGGCTCGGCACATCGCGACGCCGGCGCACCCGGGGCGTCCGGCGCCGTGGGAGGCGCGGATCGCGCCGGGTGACCCGGTCGATCCCCGGCGCGTCGACGAGCTGGCCGAGGACGCGACCGACCGGGCGTGGCTGATGTTGGCCGATGCGGCTCCGTCGGGGCTCGCCGCGAGTGTGTGGGGAGATCTGGCCCGCCGCGCCGGCGCCGCCCATCCCCGCGAACTCGCGACGCTGGCCACCAGGACCCGTCTCGCCACGTCCACGCTCAACGCGTGGGCTGCCGCGTGGGAACGAGGCGGCGATCTCGGTGTCCAGGTCGTGGCCGACGAGGACTCCTGGTCGATCGACCAGTCCCGCTTGGCGGCCGGTCGCGACCAGCTCGTCGACATGGGGTTCCCCAAACGATCGGTCGCGCTCAACTACGACAGCCTCGGCATGCCGAAGGGGGTCAAGATCGTGGTCGGGCCCGACGGTCGTTGGTACCACCTGCAGTTCCGCAGTGGTCCTCGCGGCACCCCCGACCAGGTGCACCTCGCCGCGGCACCGTCCGACGACATCGCTGACGTGATCGAGCCCCCGCTCGCCTGACCGTCCGGTTCAGTTCGCCGTCGGGATCTCGAAATCGAACGGACTCATGAGCCACCGTGTCAGGTCGCCGGGATGGTCGCCGTCGACGAGGAACCGGGCGAACTCGACACCGGGAAGATCGTAGGACAGCGATGCCTTCCCGGCGGTGAACACCCCCGGCGATGCGGCGAGGAGCACGGCGGTCGTTGCAACCGCCGCCGTCGCCCTGGACCCGGCGAGGCCGGTGAGCCGTGCGCCGTCGACCTTCGCCAGCGTGCGCCGGCTCAGCACGGCCGCGCCCACGAGCAGGGGAGCGGTCGTGAGGGAGTACACACGAGTTTCGTCGAGGGTCGCGAGCATCGGAACGACGGCGAGGAGCGCTGCACCGCCGAGCAGCAACCAGTGGCGGCGGAGGTCATCGGGCCACGCTACGCCCGACTTCGCGAACCGGATCGCGGTGACGGCGATGCCGATCCAGAGCGGTCCCCACAGGGCGTAGAGGATGACGCCGTTCGACTGGAGGTGGTGCTCGACGAATCCCGACACACCGAGGTCCAGGAACGATGTGCGAGGGGTCGTGATCACGATGTCGTTGACGCGCAGGTACAGCTCGGTGACGACCCGTCCGGCGGCGACGCCTCCGACGAGCGTCACCAGCTCGATCGAGACCCGTCGTCGTATCGGGTCGTCGGGGCCGGCCTCGACGATCACGAGCCGGACGATCGTGCCGACGAGAGCCGCGATCGCACCCTGCTCGGCGTGGGTGAGGCCGAGCAGCGCGGCGAGCGCGAATGCCGCGGGGCGACGACGGGCGACCACGATGCCGAGTGCGAGCGGGAACGTGAGAGCGTCGGGTTGACCCAGCCATTCCATGCACACCGTCAGCGCCGGAGATGCGGCCACGAGGATGCACAGAAGGCGGGCCACCTCGTAACCGAACCGCCGGTGGGCGACGACGATCACCGCGCCGAGGCCGAGGAGGAGCACCACGAGGTGGAGCCGGGCGTACTCATGCGGCTCGGTCTGGTGCAGGACGCGGGCGAGTGTCGGACCGGTGAGGTTGGTCAGCAGGTAGTCGCCGTCGAAGCCGTTGCCGAAGGGGTTGCGGCCCAGGTTCTTCGAGATCGCCGTGAAGAACGCCAGGTTGAACGTCGCCCACAGGCGATTGTGCAGGAGCGCGACCGCCACGGCGACGGCGCCCCAGGCGGCGAGGCGGGCGGGTCCGCGGTCGGGGAGCACGCGTGCCTTCCTACACCATCGGTTCTCCGGGTCACGCCATCTCGACGTTGGTGACACTCTGTCACCAACGTCGTTCCTGCGGGACGACCGTCGGGGTCTCGCGGGCATCTTCCTCGGGCTCGCCGGCCTGGTGCCGTTCCCGATCTGCTCGGGCTGATCTTCCGGCGGTCAGTCCTGTTTGGTCTTGGCGGCGGCCTTCTTGGCCTTCTTCCACTCCCGCACCTGGGCGAGGGTGGCAGCGTCGGCGACGTCGGCCACCGAGCGCGGCTGCGAGTCGCTGAACGGGGCCGCCGCTTCCTCCCAACCGGCCGGCTGCTTGCCGAACCGCTTCGCGAGGATCGCCATGAAGATCTTGGCCTTCTCGTCGCCGTAGCCCGGTACCTCGCGCAGGCGACGGTAGAGCTCGTCGCCGGACGGGACCCGGTTCCAGATCTTCGCCGCGTTGCCGTCGTAGTGCTCGACGAGGAAGGCGCACACGTCCCAGATGCGCTTGCCCATCGAGCCGGGGAAGCGGTGGATGGCGGGCTTGTCGCAACAGATGGTGACGAACTCGTCGCGGTCCATCGCTGCGATCGTGTGGGCGTCGAGCTTGCCGCCGAGGCGCTCCTTCAGGGTGTACGGACCGAGGAACGCCCATTCCATCGGGACCTGCTGGTCGAGCAGCATGCCGAGAAGCAGCGCCAACGGATCCTCGACCAGGAGTTGGTTGGCCTCGGGGGTGTTGGTGATCGGGATCGTCGCCTTCTTCGTCGCCATGGCCCGGCAGCCTAGAACGATCCCAACTTTGGGGCTTTGTACTGCGAAACGCGCCACGGTTGGCGCGGCTCGCAGTACAGAACCCCCCGGTTAGTCAACCCACGGCGCTGTTCGTTCCACGTCGATGCCGAACCGCTCGATTGCCGACTGCACGACCTTCGGCTCGATCTCGCCGGCGTCGGCGAGCTTGCTGAGCACGGCGACGACGACGTGGCCGGTGTCGGTCTCGAAGAAGCGGCGGAGCGCGGCGCGGTCGTCGGATCGGCCGAACCCGTCGGTGCCGAGCGCCAGCCACGGGCGCGGCGCCCACCGAGCGATCTGGTCGGGAACGGCACGGACGAAGTCGGACACCGCGACGATCGGACCGGCCGACTGCCCGAGCAGCTCAACCACCTGTGGCACCCGATCGGGTTCGGTCGGGTGCAGCCGGTTCCACCGTTCGACCTCGAGCGCCTGCTCCCGCAGCGCCTTGTAGCTCGTCGCGCTCCACAGCTCGGCGCCGACGCCGTAGTCGTCGGCGAGCACGGTGCGCGCCTCGTCCGCGGCGGTCCAGCCGGTGCCCGAGAACAGGATCGTGGCCGGGTGTGCGAGACCCTCCGGGGCAGCTTTCCAGCGGTACAGGCCGTCGACGACGCCTTGGGCCACGACCTCGGGTTCGACACCCTCGGGCATGGCCGGCATGGGGTAGTTCTCGTTGTAGAGCGTGAGGTAGTAGAAGACGTCCTCGCCGTCGCGGTACATGCGCTGGATGCCGTCGTGCACGAGGATCGCCATCTCGTAGGCGAACGCGGGGTCGTACGCCCGACAGGACGGAACCGTCGAAGCGAGCACCAGACTGTGGCCGTCCTGGTGCTGGAGGCCCTCGCCGAGGAGGGTGGTGCGCCCGGCCGTGGCGCCCAGGAGGAAGCCGCGGGCCCGGGCGTCCGCCGCCGCCCAGATGAGATCACCCACCCGTTGGAACCCGAACATCGAATAGAAGATGAAGAACGGGATCATCGGGACGCCGCGGGTCGCGTAGCTCGTCGCCGCGGCGGTCCACGACGCCATGGACCCCGCCTCGGTGATGCCCTCCTCCAGGATCTGGCCGTCGGACGACTCGGCGTAGGTCAGGAGAAGGTGGTAGTCGACCGGCTCGTACTTCTGGCCCTGAGCGGCGTAGATCTTGAGGTCGCGGAACAACGAGTCCATGCCGAATGTGCGTGCCTCGTCGGGCACGATCGGGACGATTCGGTCGCCGACGTTGGGATCACGTGACAAGTTGCGGAGGAGGCGGGTGAACGCCGTGGTCGTGCTCGCCGCCTGGCCGCCGGAACCGGCGAGCAGCTCGGCGAACGTCGACGGGTCCGGTTGTGCGAGCGGGCGCCGGGGCGTGGTGCGCCGCGACGGGATGTGGCCACCGAGCGCCTTGCGCCGCGCCATCAGGTAGTCGTGCTCGGGGGAGCCCTCGGCGGGTCGGGCGAACGGCGGCTCACCGTCGGCGAGGTCCTCGTCGCTGATGTGGTCCCCGAGGTGGAGGCGGTCACGCAGCGTTCGCAATTGTGCCGCCGACATCTTCTTGATCTGATGGGTGGCGTTGCGGCCCATCACCTCGCTGCCGAGCGTCCACCCCTTGATGGTCTTGGCGAGGATGACGGTCGGCTTGCCCGTCGAGTTGTGGGTGGCCCAGTGGTAGGCGGCGTAGAGCTTGCGGTAGTCATGGCCGCCGCGGGGGAGCGCGGCGATCTCCTCGTCGCTCATGTGCTCGACGAGTTGGCGAAGGCGGGTGTCGGGTCCGAAGAAGTGCTCGCGGGCGTAACTGCCGTCCTCGACCGCGTACCGCTGGAACTCGCCGTCGACGGTGGTGTTCATCTTGTGCACCAGCGCGCCGTCGAAGTCCTGGGCGATCAGTTCGTCCCACGGCGTGCCCCACACGACCTTGACGACGTTCCACCCGGCGCCGCGGAACACCCCTTCGAGCTCTTGGATGATCTTGGCGTTGCCGCGCACCGGCCCGTCGAGGCGTTGCAGGTTGCAGTTGACGACCCAGGTGAGGTTGTCGAGACCCTCGCGGCCTGCCAGCGCGATCGAGCCGAGCGTCTCGGGTTCGTCGCACTCGCCGTCGCCGACGAAGCACCACACCCGTGACCAATCGGTCGCGTCGATGCGGCGGTTGTGCAGGTAGCGGTTGAAGCGGGCCTGGTAGATGGAGTTGATCGGGCCCAGCCCCATCGACACTGTCGGGAACTCCCAGAAGTCGGGCATCAGGCGGGGGTGGGGATAGCTCGAGAGGCCACCGCCGCCGATCTCGCGGCGGAAGCGGTCGAGTTGGGATTCGCTCAGGCGACCCTCGAGGAACGCGCGGGCATAGATGCCGGGTGCCGCGTGGCCCTGGATATAGATGTGGTCGCCGGCGTTGCCGTCGTCCTTGCCGCGGAAGAAGTGGTTGAACCCGACGTCGTAGAGCGCCGCGGAGCTGGCGAACGTCGACAGGTGGCCGCCGATGCCGTCGGCGGCGTGGTTCGCCCGAACCACCATGGCCACCGCGTTCCAGCGGATGAAGGCTCGGATACGTCGCTCGATGTCCTCGTCGCCGGGGAACCACGGCTGGTCGGCCGGCGGGATGGTGTTGAGATACGGGGTGGTCAGGAGGCCGGAGTTGGGGATGCCCAATGCCTCGGCGCGCGCTTCGATCCGTGCCAGGAGGAAGCTGGCGCGGGGGGCGCCGAGCTTGGTGGCGACGGCTTCGAGCGAGTCGACCCATTCGGCAGTCTCGATGGGATCGACGTCGGGCAGCTGTTGCAGGAAGCCGTCGGAGCTCATGGTCGGGGGGAACCTCCGCGATCGTTCAGTTGCGGCCCACCTTACGACTACGGTCCCCCGGGTGAGCCTCACCACCGAGCCCGGGCCCATCCGCGTCGTCTACACCGATGGCGCGTGCCGCGGGAATCCCGGACCCGGCGGGTGGGCGTGGGCGCTCGACGAGGATCGCTTCGCGTCCGGGTTCGACGTGGACACGACGAACCAGCGGATGGAGATCCTCGCCGCGTACCAGGCAGTGCGCTCGCTCGACGGCCTGCTCGAGGTCCGGAGTGATTCGACCTACGTCGTGAACTGCTTCGTGAAGCAGTGGCACCGAGGATGGCACTCGCGGGGGTGGCTCAACTCCCAGAAGCAGCCCGTTGCCAACCGTGACCTGTGGGAGCCGTTCATCGATCTCGTCCTCGGGCGCGGCGACGTCCGCTTCACGTGGGTCAAGGGACACAGCACCGACACGATGAACCAGCTGGTCGACCGGCTCGCCGTCGAGGCATCGCGTGTTGGTGAGGGCCGCACGGGTGGCGACTTCGAGTTCCCGGTGGCACCCGAACGCCCCGTGCCGGTTGCGCCGGCGGCCGTGCAGTCCCAGCTCTTCTGACCTGGGTCAGCGCGGGTTCTGGCGCCGGTCTCCGCCGGTGCGGCGGTCAGAGCTCGTGCGCAGCTGCTGCAGCTCACCGTACGCCCGGTTGATCCGTTTGATCTCGACCTCGGCCTGCGCCACGACCTCGGCGGGGTGATCGACGAAGCGGTCGGGATGGAACTCCTTCACGAGGGAACGGTGCGCGGTCACGATCTCGGACCAGTCGGCGGTCGGCGCGACCTTGAGCACGTCGTAGGGGCTCTCGCCGCGGAAGTCGTCGTCTCCTTCGGCTGGCTCGTCGAACAGCGACTCGTAGGTGTAGTACCCGGTGAACCCGCTCGGTGCCTCCTGCAGCACCGTCGCCGTCCCGCCGCCGATGAAGGCCGTGTCGACCATGTCGATCTGTGGGCCCTTCGTCCGGTCCTCGTTCAGACGCGGCAGCCGGACCTGCCCGCCGGGGAACGATCGCGCTGCCCGCCCTGCCACACCGCCGTCACGCATCTGGTCCATAGGACCTGTATCGGTCGAACCGTCGCGAAACTTCACCCTTCTCGGCGCGGGACTTCTCGCATTCCCGCGGCAGGGCACGGCGGTGCCGGACTGGACTTGACCGACCGGTCAACGCCTAGGCTTCCCCCCATGGAAATCACGGGATCATCAGCAGTCGTCACGGGTGGTGCGTCGGGCCTCGGCGAGGCCACGGCCAAGCTCCTCGCGGCGAAGGGCATGAAGGTCGTGGTCATGGACCTCGGCCACCAGCAGGAGAAGGGCGATGCGCTCGCCAAGGAAATCGGTGGTCTGTTCGTCGCCGCCGACGTCACCGACGCTGAGCAGGTCCAGGCGGCCATCGATGCCGCCGTCGAAATGGGTCCGCTCAAGGCGCTCGTCAACTGCGCCGGCATCGGCTGGGCCAGCCGGACCATCGGCAAGAACGGCGAGCCGCACGACCTCGACATCTTCCGTCGAGTCATCGAGATCAACCTCATCGGCACGTTCAACTGCATCCGCCTCGCGGCCTCGGCGATGAACGCCAACGAGGGTGACGCGGACGGTGCCAAGGGCGCCATCGTCAACACCGCCTCGGTCGCCGCCTACGACGGCCAGATCGGCCAGGCCGCCTACTCGGCGTCCAAGGGTGGCGTCGTCGGCATGACGCTGACCATCGCCCGCGACCTCGGCGCTGCCGGCATCCGGGTCAACACCATCGCCCCGGGCCTCATCGATACCCCGATCTACGGCGAGGGTGAGCACGCCGATGCCTTCAAGGCGAAGCTCGGTGAGTCGGTCCTCTTCCCGCGCCGGCTCGGTGTGTCCGAGGAGTTCGCGTCGCTCGCGCTCGAGCTGATCACGAACAGCTACATCAACGCCCAGGACATCCGCATCGACGGCGGCATCCGGATGCCCCCGAAGTGACGCGAGTCTGAGTCAGTCGTTCTGCTTGGCCCGTCGCCCCACCCAGGTGGGGTGATGGGCCATGCCGAGCAGGTGCTCGTCGCCTGAGCTGTCGCCGTAGGCCCAGAGCTCGAACGGTTCGTCGCCGAGCCACTCCCGGAGCCGGGTCTCCTTGTGCTCCCGCCTGACGTTGGGCGTGGTGAGCGCACCGGTCAGGACGCCGTCGGTGTCGGCCTCCATCTCGACGGCGATCACGTGGTGGAACCCCAGGTCGGACGCGATGGGGCGCAGATAGTACACGAGCGATGCGCTCACGATCACGAGGTCGTGCCCGCTCGTGCGGTGGTGGGCGATACGTTCGATCGACGACCGTCGGAAGCCGCGGGGCAATCGGTTGGCGTAGCGGATGCCCGCCTCGACGATGTCGTCCTCCCGGCGTCCGCCGAGGATGCGCCCGAGGACGCCTTCCTTCGCGGCGTTGCGTTGCGTGCTCGACCGGGCGCCGCGGGCCAGGCGCGGCGACTCGGCGGCGAACGCCCGTGCCAGCGCGGCGCGCCCACCGACGAATTCGAGGAAGCCGACCAGGGTGTCGCGCTCGGTGATCGTGCCGTCGAAGTCCCAGGCCGCGACCCGTCGTACGGAGTCGTCGCTCATGTGACTACAGGGCGCTCGCCCGGTTGGTGACGAACGCGTCGAGCTTCTCCAGGGTCCGTTCCATGTTGGGTACGTGCTTGGTGGGGTACCCGACGAGCTCGATCGCCTTCGGGACACGAGCCGTCGACCAGTCGAACGTTTCGACGACCTCGGTACGGGGAACGCCGTCGACGGGCTCGAGCTCGTTCAGCTCGTAGCGCCAGCGGTGTCCGCCGATGTGGGCCCACGCGATACGGCGATCCTGTTCGAACTCCACGACGGTGCTGCCGATCGTGTACGGCACGCCCATACGCATGCGCATCGCGAACTTCGAACCCAGGTGCAGCGGCTCCGCCTTGCCCTTCGAACCCTTCACCGTGCCCGAGCCGTCGATCACGTGGTGCATCGAGGCGTCGGCGACGACCTTGAAGATCACTGCGGGCGTCGCGGCGATGACTCGACTGACCGAGACCTGTTGGGCTGACATGGGGTGCTCCGGGGGTGTTGATGGATCAGGGCTCAGGCGACCAGGTGCCCGAGCGAGGCGTCGATCGTGGGGTACGTGAACTCGTGGCCCGACCGATCGAGCACCGCTGGGATGATGCGCTGGCTCTCGAGGAGGAGCGTATCGGCGAGCTCCTTGCCGAACAGCATCCTCGGACCGAACATCGGGATGATCGTCGTCGGGCGATGCAGCGCACGGCCGAGCGCCTTCACGAAGGTGGCGTTGGTGACGGGAGTGGGTGCGGTCAGGTTGACCGGACCCTCGACGTCGGCGGTGAGGAGCCACTCGACGGCGGTGATGTAGTCGTCGATGTCGATCCAGCTGATGAATTGGCGGCCACTGCCGCTGCGCCCGCCGAGACCGGCCTTGAAGAAGGGCAGTTGCCGGGCGAGCGCGCCGCCGTCGGGTGAGAGCACCACTCCCGTTCGGAGGAACGCCGTCGAGATCCCGGCGTCGATCGCCGGCTGGGCAGCGTTCTCCCACGCGATGCAGAGGTCGGGGAGATAGCCGGTACCGGCGGGGCCGGACTCGTCGGTCGGCCGTTCCCCGGTGTCGCCGTAGAACCCGATGGCCGAGCCGCTGAGCAGCCGCTTCGGAGCCCGGTCGAGGTGGGCGAGCGTCGTCGCCAGCAGGGTCGTGCCGTCGGTTCGGCTGGAGCGGATCCGCTCCTTCTGCTCGGCGGTCCAGCGCTTCTCGCCGATGCCTTCGCCCGCGAGATGGACGACGGCGTCGATCCCGTCGAGGGCGCGTTCGTCGATGGTGCCGGCCGCAGGGTCCCACAGCATCTCGTCCGAGGACGGCCGGTCGCCCGCCCGGCGGACGACGCGGAGGACGCGGTGACCACCGCGCTCGAGGTGTGAGCGGAGCTTGGTGCCGATGAGTCCGCTCGATCCGGTGATGGCGATGTCCATGACCGATGTCTACCCCGTGGGTCGGGTGGCCACCCGCTTCTGGCGAACGGGGGACGAAGTTCTCAATCTGAACATCCTTCGGTCGATGGGTGAATGTCCTACCTGTCTTGAGGAGATCACCATGTCACGTCCCGTCCTCCGCGCCGCGCTCGGTGCCCTCTCGATCGGCGCGCTCATCGCGGGCGCTGTCGCGCTCGACGACGGTCCGGCGTCGGCATCGCCGGCCACCGACTCGGAGTCGTGGCTCGTCTCCGGCAACTACGACTTCGTCGTGCCGGCGGGCGTCACCTCGGTGACCATCGAGGTCGCCGGCGCCCAGGGTGGCGACGGTTGGAACACGTCGGGTGGCCTCGGCGGGTACATGGCCGGTGACTTCACCGTGGTTCCCGGCGAGACCCTGAAGGTCCACGTCGGTGGTGCCGGCGCCGTCACGGCGGTCGGCGGTGCCAACGGCGGAGGCGACGCGGATCCGGGCGGGTGTGGCGGCGTCTTCGACGCCGGCAGCGGCGGTGGAGGCACCGACGTCCGCACGTCGGACGATGCGCTTGCCGATCGCATCATCGTCGCCGGCGGTGGCGGTGGCGGCGGCGGTCTCAGCATGACCGCGAACGGGGGCGTCGGCGGCGGGAACACGCCGACCGCCGGAGCGTCGGATTCAAGCTTCGGTGGATTCGACGGCGGACAGCCGGGTACTTCCAGTGCCGGCGGCGCCGGTGGCGGATCAGGGATGCTCGGCGGTCAGGCCGGCGCCCTCGGCGTCGGTGGCGCTGCCGGCACCGACGGGTGCACTGTCGCCGGCGGCGGTGGCGGCGGTTACTACGGTGGTGGAGGCGGCGAGTCGTCCTTCGGGGACGGCACCGGCGGTGGCGGCGGCGGATCGGCATACATCGACCCAGGTGCCGACCTGACCGGTGCGGCCGACGGTGTCGAGTCCGGCGACGGCCAGGCGACCATCACGTGGGTGGTTCCGATGGTGACGACCACGACCGAGGCCCCGACGACGACCACCACCACGGCTCCGTCGACGACCACCACGACGACGGCGCCCGCTCCGGAGCCGGCCCCGAGGCCGAAGGTCGTGTGCCCCGCACCGGTGCCGCCGCTGCGGGTGTTCAACAACGCCTTCAGCCTGGGGGTCGCGAAGTACCTGATCGACAACTGCGGCGTGACCGGGCGGGCGACCGCGGTCGGGGGTGAGGCGTTCTGGGTGCTCGACCCGCCGAGCGCGTCGGCGTGCCCCACCTGGCGTGCCGTGCGAGTCGTGGCCAGTCGCAACAGCCTGCTCATTGCCAAGCACCTCATCGACAACTGCCAGTTCTCGGTGCGGGGCCAGATGGAGGGCAAGACCGGCGCGATCTACGTCGTGCCCGACGGCTACCCCGTCGGTGCCCGCATCACGGCGAGCTGACGCTGCCCTGTTCCGAACGCGATGAACGCCGCCCTCCGAGGGCGGCGTTCATGGTTCGCGGGTGAGGTGATCGTCAGGCCGTGATGGTCATCGTGCCATCGACGTAGTCGAACGTGTAGTTGGTGTCTGCAGCGCCGGTGCACGTCGACGGGTAGACGCCAGTGGGGCTCGCCGAGGTCGCGGTCGTCGAGCACGTCGGCGCGACGGTGGGGGCGATCTCGCCATTGACCAGGCCGGAGTAGGACGCAGTGATGGTCGGAACCGCCTCACCGAGACCCACCGACGCCGATGACGCGATGACGAACGCGGCGGCCGGCACGATCGTCACGAACCCGGGAACGTACGCGAAGTCGTAGTTGGGGTCGACGGCGCCATCGCAGGTGGTCGCGTACAGGCCGACTCCGGTGGTCGCTGTGGTCGCCGAGGCGCAGGTCGCGGGCGTAGCGGGGCCCGCCTCCCCGAACAGGAAGCCGTCGTAGCTCGCCGAGACGATCGCCACCTCGCCGTAGGTCGTGGTGGTCGATGAGGCCGTGACCCCGACGACGGCCCGACCGACGTACACCGAACCGCCGACGTAGGTGATGGCGTAGTTCGGGTCGACGGCACCGATGCACGAGGTCGGGTAGTTGCCGACCGGGCTGCTCGAGGTCGCCGTCGTGGAACACGTGGGGGCGCCGGCAGGGCTCGTCTGCCCGTTCTTCAGGCCGAGGTAGCCGGCGACGATCGTTGGCACCGTACCGCCGTAGGTCATGGAGGTCGAGGTCGACAGTACCGTGAGCGGGGCGGGCACGACCGTGACGTACCCGTTCTCGTAGATGAACGTTCGGCCGGGGTCGGCGGCGCCCGCACACGTGACGGGGTAGGTGCCGGGAGGGCTGGCCGGCGACACGTCGGCAGCGCACGTCGCCGGGGTCGCCGGCGTGATGTTGCCGGTGTAGGTGGGGTGCAGCACCGAGATCCCGTCGCCGTACACGACCGTCGGCGACGGGGCTCCGACGGTGACGTCGGGGTTCGGCGCCGGTGGCTCCTCCGGAACGCACGCCGCTACGACGCTCACGGCCAACACCCCGACGACGAGCGCCGAGCGTCGGAGCAGGTCGCCGCCGCGAAGGCGCGTCCCCGTGGACGACCCGGATCGCGCAGTCAGTCGTGCAGTCATGCCCACCCCTTGCATGCCGACGGAGATCGAGCCCGCTGATCGGGCGCCGTTCCGCCGGCGAGCCCTCGTGAACCGTATCCTGTCCGCCCGAACGGTGCTCAGCGGTTCGAGACGATGCGCCACACCGGGCGCGGCAGGTGCCGCATCACGGCGAACAGGTACCGCAGCACCCCCGGCGACCACACCGTCGTCGCGCCGCGATCGAGCCCGGCGACGATGTCGGCCGCGACCTTGTCGGGGGTCGTCGAGAACGGCGCCGGCTCCATGCCCTCGGTCATCTTCGTGTGCACGAACCCGGGGCGGACCACCAACACCCGCACGCCGGTTCCGGCGAGGCGGTCGCCGAGACCCTGGGCGTAACCGTCGAGGCCGGCCTTCGTCGCCCCGTACACGGCGTTGTCCTTGCGGACCCGCTCGCCAGCGACGGACGACATGACGACGATGTCGCCGTGCCCCTGCCGCTTCATGGCGGCGGCGACCGCGGTGAGCGCCGACACCTGGCCAGCGAAGTTGACGACCACGGCGTCGGCCGCTGCGACGGGATCGGCGTCGAAGTCGTCCTGGTTGCCGAGGATGCCGAACGCCGAGATCACCAGGTCGATGTCGCCGTGGGCGGCGAACACGTCGTCGATCACCTGTTGGTGGGTCGCGCTGGCGGCGCCGTCGAACGCCACGGCCTCGGCGTTCATGCCGAGGGCCCGGTACCGCTCGAGGAGGTCCGACACCTGCTCGGGATCACGCACCGCGAGCACGACGAGCTGGCACCGGCGGCTGGCCAGGAGCTGCACGGTCTCGGTCGCGATCTCCGCGGCGCCGCCCAGAACCAGCACCGAGTTGATGTTGCCGACTGCGTCGCGCATGGAGCTCCTGTTCAGAACGCGGACCGTGAATGGGACCGAACGACGGGTTCACCGTATCCTGGCTGCCCGTGAGCACCCGAATGCTGATCACCCTCGCCGTCATCTGCGGTGTCCTCATCCTGGCGGCGGCTGGACTCCAGTTCGCTCTCGTCAAGTAGCTCTCGTCAAGTAGCTGTCGGCGGCGCTCGCGGGAACACCGCCACCCGGCCGCGGGTTTAGGATCAGCGAGACCACCGATTGCTCGCAAGGACCTCCCGTGGAACAGAACCCCCCAGTCAAGTACGACGTCGTGATCATCGGTGGTGGCCCGGGTGGCTACGCCGCTGCGCTGTACGGCGCCAGCGCCGGACTGAAGATCGCCATCGTCGAGAAGGACAAGGTCGGCGGGAGCTGCCTCCACCGCGGGTGCATCCCGGCCAAGGAGCTGCTCGAGTCGGCGGCCGTCAACCGCACGGTCCGCCACGCCGCGGAGTTCGGTGTGTTCGTCGACGAGCCCAAGATCGACTGGTCGGTGACCGTCGACCGCAAGCAGCGCGTCATCGACCAGATGTGGGGCGGTCTCAAGCAGCTGCTCGGCGGTCGAAAGGTCGACGTCTATGCCGGCACCGGCACGCTCGGCCCCTCACACCAGGTGCACGTCGCCGGCAACGACGGCACCGAGACGATGCTGATCGGCACGTCGGTGATCCTGGCGACGGGGTCGGTGCCACGCACGATTCCCGGCTTCGAACCCGACGGTCGCGTCGTCTTCACGAGCGACGAGTTCCTCGACCTCCGCACGCTGCCCCTCCGCGCCGCCGTCATCGGCGGTGGCGCCATCGGCTGCGAGTTCGCGTCGACGTTGGCCGACATGGGCACCGAGGTCACGATCCTGGAGGGGTTGCCGAAGATCCTTCCCGGGTGTGACAAGGACGTCGCCGCGATCGTCGAGCGGTCGTTCAAGAAGAAGGGCATGACGATCCGCACCGGCGTGTCGGTCACCGGCCATGCCCCGAAGGCCGACGGCGGCACGGTCGTGTCGTTCGGCGAGGAGACCCTCGAGGTCGACATCGTGGTCGTGTCGGTCGGTCGGTCGCCCATC
>WBZM01002686.1_pt1 | contig 14751 bp, 13 predicted proteins | sample 5204271 | NCBI WGS metagenome assembly WBZM01 (sample SAMN12344346, study PRJNA552823) | activated sludge metagenome | biome: Activated sludge suspended growth; feature: Nitrification reactor; material: Wastewater; isolation source: activated sludge from nitrification reactor of wastewater...
CGAGGCGTCGGCGGGCTGGCCGACGTCGATCAGCGAGGCACCACGGGCGAGCAGCGCTGCGATCTCGGCGTCGCGGTCCTGGCTGAGGTGGGGCGCGAGGTCGATGTGTAGGCGGTTCTTGACCGTCTTGCCTTCCGGGACCGGCACGAAAACCAGGCCGTGCGGCTGGCGCCGCCATTGCGCGTCGGTTTCGATGCCCGGCGTCTCGGCCGCCCACTGCGGCACGATGACCACCTCGTCGGCGGACTCGTAGATGACCATGAAGTCGAGCGTCTCGGCCCACCAGCGGGCCAGGCTGTGGATGTCGTGGGCGTCGACGACGACCGAATACCAGTGCAAGCTCATGTGCGCAGGCTAACCGCCAGGTCCGACAGGTAAGGTTTCCCGGTGTTCAACTCTCTGTCTGACCGGCTGTCCGCCACCTTCCGCAACCTCCGGGGCAAGGGTCGGCTGACCGAGCACGACATCAACACGACGCTGCGCGACATCCGCATGGCGTTGCTCGACGCCGACGTGGCGCTGCCGGTCGTCAAGAGCTTCGTCGGTGCGATCCGCGAGCGGGCACTCGGCGCCGAGGTCAACCAGGCCCTCAACCCGGCCCAGCAGGTCGTCAAGATCGTCAACGAGGAGCTCGTCGAGATCCTCGGCGGGCAGACCCGCACCATCCAGTTCGCCAAGAACCCGCCGACGGTCATCATGCTCGTCGGTCTGCAGGGTTCGGGTAAGACCACCCTTGCCGGCAAGCTCGGCAAGTGGCTCAAGGATCAGGGCCACACCCCGCTGCTCGTCGCCGCTGACCTGCAGCGTCCCAACGCCGTCACCCAGCTGCAGGTCGTGGCGGAGCGCGCCGGGGTGCCGGTCTTTGCGCCCGAGCGCGGCAATGTCTTCGGCCACGACGCCGTCGGCTCATCGGGCGAAGGCACCCAGTCCTATGGCGACCCGGTCTCCGTCGCGCGGCTCGGGCTCGACAAGGCCCGCCAGGCGTTGCACGACGTCGTCATCATCGACACCGCCGGCCGCCTGGCCGTCGACGCCAATCTCATGGCGCAGGCCGGCAACATCCGCGACGCGGTCGCCCCCGACGAGATCCTCTTCGTCATCGACGCGATGATCGGTCAGGCCGCGGTCGACACTGCGGTCGCCTTCCAGGAGGGCGTCGGCTTCACCGGTGTCGTGCTGTCCAAGCTCGATGGTGACGCCCGCGGTGGTGCGGCGCTGTCGGTCGCTAAGGTCACCGGCCGGCCGATCATGTTCAGCTCAACCGGCGAGCAGGTCAAGGACTTCGAGGTCTTCCACCCCGACCGGATGGCCGGGCGGATCCTCGACATGGGCGACATCCTCACCCTCATCGAGCAGGCTGAGAAGGCGTTCGACAAGCGCCAGGCCGACGAGATGGCCCGCAAATTCCTCGCCGAAGAGGACTTCACCTTCGACGACTTCCTCGAGCAAATGGCCGCCATCAAGCGGATGGGCAACTTCAAGGCGATGCTCGGGATGATGCCCGGGATGCAGCAGATGCGCGCCCAGCTCGACGCCTTCGACGAGCGCGAGTTCGACCGGGTCGAGGCCATGGTCCGCTCGATGACCCCCTTTGAGCGCACCCATCCGAAGCAGATCAACGGGTCGCGCCGAGCCCGGATCGCCCGCGGGTCGGGCATGCACGTCAGCGACGTCAACCAGCTCTTGGAGCGCTTCGGCCAGGCCCAGAAGATGATGAAGTCCCTCGCCCGCGGAGGCGGCGGTGGCATTCCCGGTATGCCGGGCCTGCCCGGGATGCGCAAGGCCAAGGCGGCCCCGGCGCGCAAGAAGGCGAAGAGTGGCAACCCCGCCAAGCGGGCCGCGGAGGAGCGGGCGGCGGCGCAGAAGGCTGCCGAAACCCGCGCCGCGGCAGTAGGAAATGCCTTCGGTATGCCGGGTGGCCCGGCAGGCGGCGGGGGCGCGGCTGGCGCAGCGGGCGCGGGCCTGGACCCGGCCAACCTCCCCAAGGGCTTCGAGAAGTTCCTCGGCCGCTGACCGGTCAGGTCACGGTTTCGCTCGGCGCGTCGCATCACCTCGATTGCGGGATCACCGGCTGCCGAATCGCGCTGACTGCGGGTCGCGGGCGCGAGCTGGCGACGGCATACGTGCGGTGAATTCGCCCGATGACCGAGTCGATGTCGCGGTAGATGCGGTTGGGGGTCGTTCCCACGACGATCACGCCACACTCGGTGAGCTGGGCATCCCGCGCGACCGTCATATCCCAGTCCCCCGGAGCACTGTGGAACTGTCGAGAGAGTGGACCATGACAGCCATGGCCACGTCGTCGAACCACACATCTGGAGTGAGCAAGCGCTGACCGGTCGGTTAGTGGATGAGTCGGGGGTTGGCCCACGGGCGCGGCAGGACCGTGGATGCCTCGATCGCCGCCAACAACACGGCCTCGGGTCGTGACCAGGCTCCGGTTGCTGCGGCATCGAGCGCGCGCCGAATGACCGCCGATCCGCGACGATTGCGCAGGTAGAAGGCGTGGGCGAGGTCGTCCCAGGTCACCAGGCGGCGACGCACCGCTTCGATGGCCATAGCCTCGGCCTGGTCGGTGATATCCACCTCTGCACAGGCGTCGACCACGGCCCGAGCTGGCGATGGCAGGACGAGTGGCCCGCGCACCTCGATCCGTGGATCGGGGATGGTGGTTGCCGCCACCTCCAGCCAGCCCAGTCGTCGCGACCGGGCCGGCGAGGCCACGGTGACGTGGACCCGCCCGGAAGAGTCTGCGGCCGTGATTCCCCAAGCCCGAGCGGCCGTCAGCCCCCGGAGCACCGCACTAGGCCCGGCATAGAGCAGCCCGGCGACCTGACGTTGGGTCACCGAGAACCCACCCCTGTTGAGGGCATAGACGCCGGGCAAGACCACGGGCCAGTGGCGTCCGACGTGCCACTGCAGCGTCGACCGGCTGACACCCGCAGCCTGGAACTGCGCCCGGCTCACCAGACCGAGCTGGTGCTCGGCGAGCTCACGAACCTCATCTGGAAGGGTCACCAGACGACGGTCGCGGATGACGGCGGCGAGTTGCAGGGCGCGGTCGTCCGCTGTGGATCGTGTGACGGCCCTTCTTGGGTTGTGGACGATGAGAACCTGCCGATGAACTGGCGTTTGGTATCGGAATCCCAGTACCAAACGCCGGATCATCTGCAGGATCAGGTGCAGCGAGGGGCGACGCGGTGGGCGGGTATCGTCGCGGTCATGGTGACCAGGCGGCTGCACCACCTCGACCTCGGGGTGTCAGGTCCACGAATCGCGTTCTGCCACGGGCTTTTCGGTCAAGGGCGCAACTGGACTCAGATCGCCAAAGCCCTCGTGGCCGAGGACGGCACCGGCGCCCGCGCCACGCTCATCGACCTGCCCGACCACGGGCGCTCGCCGTGGAGCGACCACTTCTCCCTGCAGTCGTATGCCGCGCAGGTCGCCGCCACCCTGCGCAGCCTCGCTCCCGGTGAGCGCTGGACCCTCGTGGGGCACTCCCTTGGCGGCAAGGTCTCCATGCTGGTGGCGCTCTCCCAACCGGACCTCATCGAGAGGCTCGCCGTCGTCGACATCGCCCCACGCCACTACCGCTCGCACCACTGGTACCTCGACTACATCGCCGCGATGCAGGCGCTGCCGCTGGACACGCTGACCAGTCGCGCTGAGGCTGATGCGCTCCTGGCCCCGGTCGTGCCGGTGCCGTCAGTGCGGGCCTTCCTCTTGCAGAACCTTCGTCGCCATGGCCACACCTGGAGCTGGCAGGTCAACTTCGACGTCCTGGCGCAGGCCGGGACCGGACAACGCAGTGTCGCGGGCTGGCCAGCGGTGGACGCTACGGCATACCCGCCGTATGAGGGGCCGGTGATCTGGATCGCCGGCGGCCAGTCGCCCTATGTAGCCGCACATGACGTAGAGCCGATGCGTGCGCTCTTCCCCAAGGTGCGTCAGGTCACCATCAAGGATGCTGCGCACTGGGTGCACTCCGATCAGCCGGAGGTCACCATCGAGATCCTGCGGCGGTTCCTCACCGCGCGCCCGCGCTGAGGGAGACCCAGTCTCCGGAGGTCAGTACGGCTGCTCGGCCAGGGCGGCAATCTCGGCCACCATCGCTTCGGCCATGCCGACCGCGATCGACAGGTGGCCCTCACCGGCCAGTAGGTGCGGGTAGACCAAGGGCAGTCGCTCGGCCAGCCATGTGCCGTGGGCGAAGGGCACCATGAGGTCGGCTGAGCCCTGCCAGAGCGACACGGGGGCCACGACGTCGGCGAGGTCGAAGCCCCACGGCCGGGTGAAGGCCAGGTCGTCATCGATCCAGCCATCGACGCTTACCCGCAGCGCCTCACGGAAGCTGGCCACGAGGAAGTCGCCGAACTCGTCGCTGAGCACCGCCCGGTCGACCTCCGGCAGCAAGGAGCCCACCTCCGCGACGAGGTCAGCGGCCTGCGCCGCCCGCAACCCGGGAGCCTGCGCCTCCAGGAAATCGCGCACCTCGGACTCGGACGCCAACGCGGCACCGAACTCGTCGAGGTTGTCCTGCCCCATGCCAGCGAGGAAGTCCAACGACGCCTCACCGAACGGGCCTACCCCGGCGATGACGAGCACGGCATCGACCCGATCCGGCAGGCCAGCGGCGGTCGCGAGGGCGTGCGGTCCACCGCCTGACCAGCCAGCGGTGAGGCAGCGTGGTGACCCGAGCCAGTCGAGGATGGCCGCAACGTCGGCGGCGGCGTCGGCGACCGATCGCCCCGGCTGACGGGTGGAGGTGCCATAGCCCGCCCGCGAGAAAGTGACCATCCGCAGTCCGTGGTCGTGGGCGGCCCGAGCGAGGGCCGGGGCCGGAGTCACGGCTCCAGGTGTCCCGTGCTGGAAGACCAACGGAATCCCGTCGTCGGGACCGGTGACCAGGACGTCGAGGTGACGGCCGTCGGGAAGTGGGAGGAACGGCATACCGACAGCTTGTGCGGGTGCGCCCATGCGCGCAAGCCGCAGCGCGGGTGCCGGCGAGCCGTTGAGCCACTGAGACGCGTGAGTAGAGTGCGGCCCATGGCAACGGTGCTGCACATCGTCGGTGAGGTGCTGGTCTCCGCGCAGGAGAGCCGCCCCGAGTGCTGGGTGATCGACGGGCGGGTCTCGTATGCCGCCCCGGTCACCTCGGGTGCCGACGTCCAGACGGTGCGGGGTTGGGCCCTGCCGGGCCTGGTTGATGCCCACTGTCACGTGGGTCTCGATCGTCACGGTCCCGTGGACGACGCGACCAGTGAGGCCCAAGCGCTGACCGACCGGGCTGCCGGCACGCTGCTGATCCGCGACGCCGGATCTCCGGCCGACACACACTGGATCGACGACCGCGAGGACCTGCCGCGAATCGTGCGGGCCGGCAAGCACATTGCGCGCACGCGGCGGTATATCCGCAATTTCGCCCACGAGATCGAGCCCGACGAGTTGGTCGCGCACGTGCGGATGGAGGCTCGCCGCGGCGACGGGTGGGTCAAGCTCGTCGGTGACTGGATCGACCGCGACTGCGGCGACCTCGCACCGTGCTGGCCGCGGGAGGCCGTCATCGCGGCCGTCGCAGCCGCCCACGAGGAAGGTGCTCGGGTGACCGCGCACTGCTTCGGTGAAGAGTCGCTGCACGACTTCGCGGCGGCCGGCACCGATTGCATCGAGCACGCCACCGGGCTGGACGAGGAGTCCACGCGTGCCTTCGCCGCCCAGGGGATCGCGATTGTGCCGACGTTGGTCAACATCACGACCTTTCCGCAGATCGCGGCGCCAGCGGCTGAGAAGTTCCCGCAGTATGCCGCGCACATGCTCGATCTGCACGCCCGCCGCTACGAGACCATCCGTCGCGCTCACGAGGCCGGCGTGCCGATCTACGTCGGCACCGACGCCGGCGGATCTCTCCCGCACGGCCTGGTCGCCCAGGAGGCGCTGGAGCTGGCTGAGGCGGGGTTGTCGCCACTGGAGGTCCTCTCGGCGGCCTCCTGGGGAGCGCGGGCGTGGCTCGGCCGGCCTGGCCTGGAGGAGGGCGACCCGGCCGACCTGGTGGTCTACGACGCCGATCCCCGGGCCGACCTGCGGGCCCTCGGCTCGCCCGGAACCATCGTGCTGCGCGGCCGCACCGTCTGACGCATCTGCGGTCACGTCGCCTTATCGCCCCGTCGGATGCCCAGCGGGCGGTGGCTTGGTCTGGCCGGCCAGCCAGGATGCGGTATGCCGGATTGGCCCCGGTTGCCCGCAAGAACCACGCTCAAAGCTCCAAAACTTGGTAAAGATTCTCGGCAGGAGCCTGCTTAAAGGCCGTGGCGTGGGACACACTCCGGAGCAGAGGTGGCGGTCACGTCGTTCGGGGCCTCGCACGCGAAGGGTTCACATTCATGAGACCACTGCGCTCACGCGCGCTCGCTGCCCTGACCGGAGTGGCAGCGCTCTCCCTTGCTCTCGTCGCGCCCACGGCGTTCGCCGCACCCGGTTCGCCGGGTCCTGCGGGTGACAACGGGCTCGGCAAGCACGACCGCGAGTTGCTCGCCCAAGCCAAGGTGCAGGGCAAGAAGACGGTCACGCTCATCGTCTCGACCGGCACCAACCAGAATTCCAAGGTCGCCACAGCCGTTGCCGCGTTGGGCGGCACCGTCGGATACCGCGACGACGCGATCGGCTACCTGCGGGTCACCGTGCCGCTCGCTGCCGCAGCACAGGTTGCGGCCATCTCCGGCGTCGAAGCGGTCGACGTCGACGAGGTCGTCCCCCTCGAGGACCCCCGTCCCGACGGCCAGACCGGACCGGTGCCCTATGCGGCGCCTGACGCATCGACTCCCAAAAGCAACCCCTACATGCCGATCCGGGACACCGGGGCCGTCGACTTCGTGACGGCACACCCCACGTGGGACGGGCGCGGCACCACGATCGCGATCATCGACTCCGGCATCGACCTGGCCCACCCGGCGCTGCAGACGACGACCACCGGTGAGCGCAAGATCATCGACTGGGTCACCGCGACCGACCCGACCTTCACCGGGACGGCCAACAACGACTCCGACCCGACGTGGATCCAGATGGGCACTCAGGTCAGCGCCAAGCCGGCGTTCACCAGCGGTGGCGTCAACTACACCGCGCCCAAGGCGGGCAGCTACCGCTTCGGCGTCTTCAACGAGCGCCACCCCGACCTCGGCGGCGAACTCGGCAACGACGTCAACCGAGATGGCAACCCCGCCGGATCCTCGGGCCTGTTCGGGGTCCTCTGGGAGACCACGAGCAACACGGTCTGGGTCGACACCAACCAGAACGGTTCGTTCGCTGACGAGGCCGGCATGACCGACTACAAGGTCCGCTACGACGTGGGCTACTTCGGCACGGACCGGGCGGACACGGCATACCAGGACCGTATGCCGTTCGTCGTCCAGACCGACGGCAAGAACAAGGTCGTCAACATCGGCATCGTCTCCGGAGCGCACGGTTCGCACGTTGCTGGCATCACCGCCGCCAATGGCATGTTCGGTGGCGCGATGACCGGTGCGGCCCCGGGCGCCAAGCTGGTCTCGGTGCGGGTCTGCCTCTTCGTCGGCGGATGCACCTCGCACGCGCTGCTCGAAGGCATGATCCTCGCGGCCAAGCAGATGAATGTCGACGTCATCAACATGTCGATCGGTGGTCTGCCAGCGCTCAACGACGGCAACAACGCCCGAGCGGCGCTCTACGACAAGCTCATCGAGACCTACAAGGTCCAGATGTTCATCTCGGCGGGCAACTCGGGTGCTGGACTCAACACCATCGGTGACCCGTCAGTCGCGTCCAAGGTCATGAGTGTCGGCTCTTACATCACCAACGACACGTGGAAGGCCAACTACGGCTCGTCGACGACCAAGGACGACAACATCCACCCGTACTCCTCGCGCGGTCCCCGTGAGGACGGCGGCTTCAAGCCGCAGATCCTCGCCCCCGGATCGGCTGTGTCGACGGTCCCCACCTGGCAGAGTCCGGCCGGCGCATGCCTGCCGTACAACTGCCCGCCGGGCTACGCGATGTTCAACGGCACCTCGATGGCCTCACCGCAGGCTGCCGGCGCTGCTGCACTGCTCGTCTCGGCCGCCAAGGCGACCGGCACGCAGTACAAGCCCGCCCAGTTGCGCCAGGCGATCAACTCCAGCGCCCGGTTCATCGACGGCTACGGGGCCTACGAGCAGGGCAATGGGTTGATGAACGTGCCCGGTGCCTGGTCGCTGTTAGCCACGCAGGCCAAGGTCGTCGATGTGAGCGCTCGCGTCGCGGTCAACACCGTGATCTCCGGCTTCCTCGCCACGCCCAACGTCGGCACCGGCATCTACGACCGTGAGGGCGTCAAGGCCGGCGACAGCTTCGTGCGCACCTACACCTTCACCCGCACCTCCGGTGGCGGCGGCACGATCACGTATGCCGTGAAGTGGGTCGGCAACGACGGCACCTTCGCGTCGGCCGGCTCGGTGGCCCTGCCGCTCAACACCCCGGTGAGCTTCCCGGTCACCGTCACGGCCGCGAGCGTCGGGATCCACTCGGCGATCCTCAACCTGGACGACCCGGCCAACCCCGGAGTCGAGGCGCAGACGATGAACACGGTCGTCGCGGCCGAGCAGTTCACCGCAGCCAACGGGTATGCCGTGACAAAGAGCGGCACCATCGCCCGCAACCAGTCGACGAGCTACTTCTTCAACGTTCCGGCCAACACGCCGGCGTTCAAGGTCGACCTCACCGGAGGCGGGACCGCGGCTGGGGCCGGTCAGATCCGGTTCCTGCGCTTCCACCCCTACGGCGTGGGCATAGACGCCAACTCGACGCCGTACTGGTACAACCCGCCGGTGCCGACCTGTGCCGGTACCCCGACGCAGTGCAGCGCGGCAGCAGCGGTGAGTCGCACCGTGGGCAACCCGCAGCCGGGCGTGTGGGAAGTCGCGGTCGAGATGCGCCGCACCTCTGACGCACTGGAGGCGCCGTACTCGATCACCGCGTCGGTGCTCGGGGCGACGGTCACCCCGATCGTCATCCCGACGGCCCAGGTGGGCGTTCCGGTCAGTGCGTCCGCCACGGCGACGAACATCTACGGCACCTTCACCGGCCGGATGGTCGGTGGCACCCTCGGCAGCGCGCTGATGGCCACGCCGACGATTCAAACCGGCCAGGTGCACACCACGACGGTCACCGTGCCGGCCGGGGCAAGCTCCTTGCGAGCCACCATCGGGTCGACCTCCGATGCGGCTGCTGACCTCGACCTCTACGTCTACGGACCCTCGGGTGCGCTGGCCGGGCAGTCGGCGGACGGCGATAGCGAGGAGTCGGTGACGATCGCGGCCGCTCCGGGCACCTACACCATCGTCGTCGATGGGTATTCCGTGCCGGCTGGCTCGACGACGTACAACTACGTCGACGTCGTGACCGCCACGGCATACGGGTCGGTCTCTCTCACCGACACCAATGCCGAGCGACTCAGCGGGGCCAGCTGGACTGTGCCGGTCACGGTGACGGCCGGTGCCGTCCCGGCGCCCGGCCGGGTGTTGCTCGGCGCTGTCCGGGTCGCGACCAGCGCCAACGTCGTCGTCGGCACTGGCGACGTGCTCGTGCAGCAGGTCACTCCGTGATGGCGTGACGTCATCGCGCTAACGCGGTGACCGAGGGGGAGGGGCCAGCCGGTCCCTCCCCCTCGTGCGTGCGGATCGGGTTGAGGCGCCCACGCCCGCGCGTCCGGGTCAGTAGGCTGCTGCGATGGCGCTGTCACGACCTGGTGGCCGGGTCAGCGTCGCGTTGGCCACCACCCGCGACCTGACTGCGCTGAGGACGGCAACCGAGTCATCGCAACAGCGAATCACCCGATGGGGCCCGTCCGGATTGGACGGTTTGGAGGCTCAGGTCACCGACCAGGGGCCGGGACGACTGACCTTCCTGGTCCACGTCCACACCAGTCTGCGCGTGGCGGCCGCGGGCCATGGCATCGCCGCCCGGATCAACCTCAACTCGATCGTGCGGGGCCGGGCTTCGTGGGCCACGCTCGGCTACGACGCCTTCGACCCGTATGCCGGTCGCGGCCTCCTGCGCGAAGGGCTGGCGTTGGTCGTGGATCATGCCTTCGCGCGGGAACCCGACGGCCTCTGCCTGCACCGACTGGAGGCCGGGGTGCAGCCCGGCAACGACAGATCAGCGCTGCTGCTGAGGTCGCTCGGCTTTGTGCCGGAGGGGTTCTCGCCGCGATTGCTGTGGGTGCCGACGTTGCGTGATCTCGCGGACGACTGGCGCGACCATGACCGGTTTGCGCTGGCCCGGGAAGACTGGCCGGGATCGGGCCACCTGCCTCAAGTCGCCTTCCGCCCACCGGCCCGTCGACGGGTGGTCTGTGTCGTCAACGGTGTCGATGACTCTGGTCAGCACGCGTTCGCCGTGCGGCTGGGCGTTGAGCTCGGTGTGCCGTTGCTCCGGCGGGAGGCGCTCGGGGATGACGCCATCTTCGCTGTGCTGGCCGAATCGCCTTGCGGTGCAGTGATTTCCGGCTCGTTCACGGAGGCTGACGAAGGTTGGCTGCTTGCGGGACTGACCGGCGCGGGATATGACTCCGCCCGCGTGCCAGAGGTGCGCTACGCGGACGGTGAGCCGGCGGCGGGAGGTGGGCGGACGGCATACCGGCTGGGCTTGGGGCCGAGCTGGGAGGTGCCGGACGCGCCCGACGCACGGGGAATCGCCGCCTTGGCCGCGCGAATCGCCGCCGACCAGCACTGACCCCGGCGGTGCGGGCGGTTCGGCCGAGCCGGGCCGATCTGGCAGAATGGCCCGCTGTACCCGTCTGGGCTGGGCGTCGTTCCCTGCCCCGCTCGGATGCCTACACACCGAGCCACGGCACCCCGCGTGTTTCTCTCGCGGTCTGGCCGTGCCTCATAACCGAAGGATGCATCACCGATGTCTGTGAAGATTCGTCTCAAGCGGATGGGCAAGATCCGCGCTCCGTTCTACCGCGTCGTGGTCATGGACTCGCGCACCAAGCGTGACGGCCGCGCGATCGAGGAGATCGGCAAATACCACCCCACCGAGTCGCCCTCGGTCATCGACATCAACGGCGAGCGCGCGCAGTACTGGCTCGCGCAGGGCGCTCAGCCCACCGAGGCCGTCGTCGCGCTGTTCAAGGTGACCGGTGACTGGCAGAAGTTCAAGGGCCTCGACGGCGCCGAGGGCACCCTGCAGGTCGCCCCGGCCAAGCCCAGCAAGCGCGCCGCCTACGACGCCGCCCTCGCCGCTGCCGGCAAGTCGCTCGAGCTCAAGGGTGGCGCGACTGCCCGCCCGAAGAAGGCTGCCAAGCTCGTCGAGGACGCCCCCGCCGCTGAGGCTCCGGCTGCTGCTGAGGCTCCCGCCTCTGAGGCCCCTGCTGCTGCCGCTGACGGTGGCTACGGCGCCGACTCGGCCGCCCCGCTCGCTGACGGTTCGGCCCCCGAGGGCTTCACCATCAAGGGCAACAAGGACTCGATGAAGTACCACGAGCCCGACGGCCAGTGGTATGCCGCGACGGTCGCCGAGGTCTGGTTCAAGACCGCTGCTGCCGCTGAGGCCGCCGGCTTCGTCAAGGCCGGAGCCTGACCGTGCTGGAAGAGGCCCTGGAACACCTGGTCAAGGGCATCGTCGACCACGAGGACGAGGTCGTCGTGCGGCGCAAGGACCTGCGCCGTGGCGAGCTGCTCGAGGTACGGGTGCACCCTGAGGACCTCGGCCGGGTCATCGGCCGGTCCGGCCGCACGGCCAGCGCGCTGCGCACCGTCATCGGGGCGCTGTCGGGCGGGTCGAACATCCGGGTCGACATCGTGGACACCGATCGGCGCTAGCCGATCCCACAGGGACACCGATCGGCGCTAGCCGATCCCACAAGGACACCGATCGGCGCTAGCCGGTCCTGAGCACTCCGAGTGAGGGCCCCCTGCCGCACGGCAGCGGGGCCCTCGCCCGTCCTGAGAGGATGCCGTCATGAGTCACGTCGTCGCGCGCATCGGCAAGCCGCACGGGATCAAGGGCGAGGTGACCGTGCAGTTGCACACCGACGACCCGGCGGGCCGGTTTGCCGTCGGCACCGTGTTGCCGACCAAGGCGCCCAAGGGCAGCGGGGTGCCGCGGGCGCTGACGATCAGCTCGGCCCGGTACCACAACGGCATCTGGCTGCTGGGCTTCGAGGAGATCCCGGATCGCACCGGCGCGGAGGGGCTGCGAGGCACGCGGCTGCTCACTCCCGACGGCGGCGAGGAGTTGCTGGCCCCCGACGAGGGGGGCGACGCCTGGTACGAGGAGCAACTCGTCGGGCTCACAGCGGTGCGCGCCGACGGCTCGGTCGTGGGCACCGTGTCGGGTCTGGACATCGGTCCTGGCCAGGACCGGCTGGTGCTTGCCTTGCCGGGTGGGCGGACGGCATACCTGCCGTTTGTCACCGCGCTGGTGCCGGAGGTCGACGTCGACGGAGGCCGCGTCGTCGTGGCGCCGCCGGAGGGGCTGCTGGAGTTGGACGCCTGACATGCGCATCGATGTGGTGACGATCTTCCCGGATTACCTTGCCCCGCTGGGACTTTCGTTGATCGGCAAGGCTCGGGAGCAGGCGTTGCTCGACTTGCGCGTGCACGATCTGCGCGACTTCACCCATGATCGGCACCGCACCGTCGACGACACGCCCTACGGCGGGGGAGCGGGCATGGTCATGCGCCCGGAACCCTGGGGTGAGGCCCTCGATGCGCTCGTCGAGTCGGGGGCCGGCGCCGTGCCGCACCTGCTCGTCCCAACCCCCTCCGGTATGCCGTTCACGCAGGCTCTCGCCCGCGAGCTCGCCACCGAGCCCTGGCTGGCGTTTGCCTGCGGGCGTTATGAGGGCATCGACGAGCGCGTGCTCGATCATGCTGCGACGCGGATGCGGGTCACGCCGGTGTCGCTCGGCGACTACGTGCTCAACGGCGGCGAGGTGGCGGTGTTGGCGATGGTCGAGGCGGTCGCTCGGCTGCTGCCCGGCGTTATCGGCAACGCCGAGTCGCTCGTCGAGGAATCGCACGAGGACGGCCTGTTGGAGTACCCCGTCTATACCAAGCCGGCGTCCTGGCGAGGCTTCGACGTGCCCGAGATCCTGCTGTCCGGCAACCATGGAGCCATCGCGGCCTGGCGGCACGCCCAACGGGTCGAACGCACCCGCACCCGCCGCCCTGACCTGCTGGACGACTGAGGGCTCGCCTTCCGGCCAGGCGAACCGTGCGTCCTCACTCACGTTCTGCCTAGCGCCGCGGAGCCTGTGGATACCGCCCGTCAATGTGCGCGCGATCGGCCATCCTGTCGACGGTCATGAGACCACTCTCACCATCGACGACAGGGAGGCGGCGGGTCGGCCCATGAACCCACAGGCCGCGGAGCGGGCGCGGCGGGCCCGCGTCGCCGCGTGGTTGGCCGCGACCTACAGCGGTGTCGTCCACCGGCGCGATCTGCGCGCGCACGGCATCGACCGTTTCGGCGTTCGCACCGAGATCGCTGCTGGGCGATGGACGCCGGCCGGACGGCATACCCTCGTCATCGGTGGCCGCGAACCGGTCGGCACCGGCGTGCTGTGGCGCGCCGTATGGGAAGCCGGGCCGGGGGCTGTTCTGGATGGGGCAGCTGCTCTCGTCGTCGCGGGAATGAGCGGCTTCCGCCCGGACCTCATCGACGTGTGGGTGTCACCGGTTCACGATGCGCACCCGATCACGGGCGTGCGGATCCACCGCTATCGAAGGGCACTGCCGGTCGTGCGCGGGGGAGTCCCGCGAGTCAGCCCGGAATGGGCCACCGTCCACGCGGCGCAATGGGCGGTCAGCGATCGACAAGCGGCGTTGCTGGTGTGCCTGCCTGTGCAGCAGCGGATCGTCGCCACCCATCGGCTCCTCGACACCTGGCGTGAGGTTCAGCGCTCGCCCAGACGAGTCGTCCTTGATGGGATCGTGCGCGACGTGTGCGATGGCGCGCACTCGTTGGGCGAGTTGGACTTCGGCTGGTGGTGTCGCAGATATGGCCTTCCGCAGCCACGCCGACAGGTGGTGCGGCGGGTTGACGGGCGGCGGTGCTATCTCGACGTCGAGTTTGACGGGCTGGTGGTCGAGATCGACGGTAGCCAGCACCTGGCCGGCCTCTCTCCGCTGCACGATGCGCTGCGGTCCAATGCGCTGGTGTTGCAGCACGAACGGGTGCTGCGCTTGCCGTTGGTCGGACTTCGCCTGGACCCAGACGCCTTCATGGGCCAGGTAGCAACGGGACTGGGGGTGCTGCCGCTGACGGCTAGGCAAAGCGTGCGTCCTCACGCACGTTCTGCCTAGCCGACACCGAGGTCGAGGCGCGATTGGGCGGTATGCCGGGTGCTCTGGCACACTTGACCCTTGCGTCTTCGCCACATCGCCCCTGCCACAGGGGGAGGGCCGCACCCGACTGAGGTCAGGGCGGCGCGCGGCGGGCCGGACGGCATACCTGATCGAGACTCACCCCACCCCGAGGCGACCTGTGGCGCGTCGAGAAAGCGAATGAGACATGCACCAGTTGGACGGCGTCGACGCCGCATCGATGCGCACGGACATCCCGGCCTTCCGGGCCGGCGACACCCTCAAGGTCCACGTCAAGGTCATCGAAGGTAACCGCTCGCGTGTCCAGGTCTTCCAGGGCGTCGTCATTCGCCGCCACGGTGGCGGGCTGGGCGAGACTTTCACGGTCCGCAAGGTGAGCTTCGGTGTCGGGGTCGAGCGCACCTTCCCGGTG
>WBZM01002687.1_pt1 | contig 14748 bp, 13 predicted proteins | sample 5204271 | NCBI WGS metagenome assembly WBZM01 (sample SAMN12344346, study PRJNA552823) | activated sludge metagenome | biome: Activated sludge suspended growth; feature: Nitrification reactor; material: Wastewater; isolation source: activated sludge from nitrification reactor of wastewater...
CGGCCGGCCGGAAGGCGGCGGTGCGGGGGATGGCCTCGATCGGAGTTACCTCGGCGGTTCTGAACGCGGCGGTGAAGCCTGTTGCCCGACGGGCCCGACCTGATCGAGACGAAGCGGCAGTGCCGGAAGCCCGGCACGTCCGGATGCCCGAGTCACACTCCTTTCCGTCCGGCCACTCCGCCTCGGCCTTCGCTTTCGCGACCGGGGTTGGTCACGTGCTGCCGTGGACGATCCCGCCACTCGTTCTACTCGCCGCGGCGATCGCCTACTCGCGGGTCCACACGGGAGTTCACTACCCGGGAGACGTGGTGATCGGATCTCTCTCGGGCGTAATCATCGCCGAGGCGACCAACACTCTGCTTGACAAGGCTCTGCCCGGCTCCCGTTAGGGTGGCGCCATGGAGGTCTGGATCCATCAGTTCTCGTTCGCAGGGAAGACCGCCCCGGCGGCGCGGCAGTTCGAGGAGTGGGGATTCGACGGGATGCTCCTGGCTGACAGCCAGGACCTGAACGCAGACATCTGGGTCGAGCTGGCTCTGGTGGCCGAAGTGACCGAGACCTTGAAGCTCGGACCCGGGGTGACCAACCTCGTGACCCGCCATCCGACCGTGACAGCGTCGGCGATCTCGACCCTGCAGGTGGAAAGTGGGGCTCGCGCCACGCTCGGATTGGGCCGGGGCGATTCGGCCGTTTCGAAGATCGGACTCGGACCCCAGCCGGTAGCCGAGTTCGAAGCCGGCCTCAAACAACTCCGGAACCTGCTTTCGGGCGAGACGGTCACCCTGGATAACGGAACCGAAGCGGCGATTGAATGGCTGGCCGGAGAGCACTCCCCGAAGGTGCCGGTCATGGTTGCTGCGACCGGCCCGAAAGTAATAACCGTGGCGGCCCGACAGGCCGATGCAATCGATTTCACCGTCGGGGCAGAACCCTCCCGGCTTCATTGGGCGATCGCCCACGCGCGAGAAGCAGCCGGAGACCGGGATGTTTCGCTTGGGGCGTTTCTCGACATCGGTGTCTCCGATGACCCGGCCAGGGCCCGGGACCTGATCCGGGGCAGCACCGCGATCCTCGCCCGGTTCGGGGCCGAATCAAGCTCGACCGAAGGGCTCTCCGACCAGACCCGCGAGGGCATCGAGAAACTCGCCTCGCGGTACGAGGAGGCCGGGCACGGAAAGTCAAAGTCGGCGGCGGCTCTCGGACTGAGTGACGAGTTCATCGACCGCTTCGGGGTCTGCGGAACACCGGAACAGGTGACCTCGAAGCTGAAGGAACTGGCCGGACTCGGACTCGACCGGATCGTGATGGTGCCCGGCTCGCTGGACGCCGACCCGGAAGCTGTCCTCGAATCAAATCGGCTCTTTGCCGAAAAGGTGATCCCTGCCCTGAAGGGCTGGCAATGAAAGGGCGCAAGGCGGTGGTGGTCGGGGCCGGTATTGCCGGACTGACCGCCGCCTACGAGATGGACCGGCAGGGCTGGGACGTGACCGTGCTCGAAGCGCGGGACCGGGTGGGCGGGAGGACCTGGAGTCAGACACTCTCCAACGGGGTGCCTATCGAGATGGGCGCCGAGTTCGTTCTGGCCGGAAACACTGAACTCGTTGCCCTGGCGGCCGAGCTCGGGATCGAAACCCTCGACAAGGGCATGCGTTACGGGAAGCGGGAACCGCGCGGCGGACTGGGAGTTGACCAGCCGACTTTGATGGACGCGGTGGCGGTGCTGCGGGAAGAACTCGAACGGATTGAAGAAACCGGTGGGGAGGAGCCGAGCGCCGGGGAACTGATCGCCTCGCTCGACATCGACGAAGGAGCGCGGGAAGCAATCCGTGCCCGCTGTGAGATCTCCTCTGCGGCTGACGCGGCCGGGGTCCCGGCCAATGAGCTCGGCGGTCTGGCCGCGATCGACGATTCGCCCTCACCCGGACTTGCCGGTGGCAACCAGTCGCTGGCACTCGCCCTGGCCGCACGCCTCGGGGACAGGGTTCACCTGAGCGAGAAGGTCGAGTTCATCAGCTGGTCCGAGACCGGGATGGCCGTTTGCTGCGAATCCGGGTCGATCTTCGAAGGGGAACGCTGCGTGATGGCGATCCCCGGCGCGGTAATGGACCAGGTCCAGTTCACGCCGGCCCTGCCCGATGCGAAGGCTGAGGCGTTTGCGAACCTCGCCTACGGGCAGGCAGCGAAACTGTTCGTTCCCCTGGCCGAGCCGGCGCCGGTCGGGGCGGTCATGAACGTGCCGGAGCGTTGGTGGTGCTGGGTCCAGGCCGGACCGGACGGAGAACCGCTCCCGGCTGTCCACTGTTTCGCCGGATCGACGTTCGCGCTAGAGATCCTCGACGTGGCAGAGGGACGGGAGCAGTGGCTTGAATCGCTGGCTGCGACCAGGCCTGAACTGGCCCTTGATCCTTCCGGAGCGATCCTTTCGACCTGGAGCGACGATCCCTTCGCCGGGGCTGCCTACTCGGTCTCTCCAGGGCCGGAGATAACGGCTGCCCTGATAGAACCGGTCGGGCCGCTTCGCTTCGTCGGGGAACACACCGCAGGGCCTTTCTCGGCCCTGATGGAAGGGGCGGTACGGAGCGGTCTTCGTACCGATGTGTCACAAAACTGATCGCAGTTTCGTCAACCGGGTAAACCGGAAAAAGCTGCCGAATGGCGGCCTGACGGAAGGAAGATGATGAAGATTCTGGTGGCAGGAGCAACAGGAGCGATCGGTCGGCCCCTCGTGGCCAGGCTGGTCGAACGGGGCCATGAAGTGACCGGGATGACCCGCAGTGAATCGAAGCGGGATCTGATCGAGGAGATGGGGGCGAAGGCAGTGGTCGCCGATGCGCTTGACCCGGAGGCGGTTGCCCGGGCGGTTGCGGAGAGCGAACCTGAAGTGGTGATCAACCAGCTCACCTCGATCGGCGAGGGAATGGATCTGAGGAAACCCGACAAGTTCTTCGGGCAGACCAACCGGCTGCGGACGGAGGGAACCGACCATCTGCTCTCCGCCTCCCAGGCCGCCGGGGTCCGGCGCTACATCGCCCAGAGCTTCGCGCCGCTGATCTACGAACGGACCGGCTCCCTGGTCAAGACCGAGAACGATCCGGTGGACAGCAACCCTCCCCAGCCGATGCGGCAGACCAGCGAATCGGTCCGCTACCTCGAAGAGGCTGTGACAGGTGCCCAGGGACTCGAAGGAATCGTGCTTCGCTACGGCGGGTTCTACGGACCCGGAACCTCGATGGACCTCGAACCCGAGGGCGAACAGACCAGGGCGATTCGCAAGCGGCAGTTCCCGATCGTCGGAACCGGAGGGGCGGTCTGGTCATTCGTCCATGTCGAGGACGCGGCCGAGGCCACCGTGGTCGCAGTCGGCTGGGGTGAGCCAGGCATCTACAACATCGTCGATGACACGCCTGCCCCGGTGAAAGACTGGCTTCCGAAGGTGGCCGAGACGATCGGCGCGAAACCGCCAAGGCACTTTCCCAAGCTGCTCGGCCGGATCTTCGCCGGCGAGGTCGGCGTGATGATGATGACCCAGCTCAGAGGATCCTCGAACGAGAAGGCCAGGCGCGAACTTGGCTGGCATCCCGAGCGGCCCTCGATCTGGGAAGGACTCGCCAGTGGCCGATGACTCGCTCGACACCCTGCGCGGCTACGCATTCGCGGTCGCCTACCGGATGCTTGGCAGCGTCACCGACGCCGAAGACATCGTTCAGGAAGGGATGCTGAGAATGCACCAGGCCGAAGAATCAGGCGAGGAGATCAAGTCGAAGCGGGCCTACCTTTCGACCGTGGTCACGCGACTCTCGATTGACGAGTTGAGATCAGCCCGGGCCAGGCGTGAGGAATATGTGGGGGAGTGGCTGCCGGAACCGGTTGTTGGGGCAGTCGCTGAAGGACCGATGGCGGGCCAGGCCCCGGACGCCGGGCCGGCCGAGCAGGCTGAGCTGGCCGACTCCCTCTCCGTCGCGATGATGATTCTGCTCGAAAGCCTCAGCCCCGAGCAGCGGGCCGCCTTCCTGCTGCGCGACGTCTTCGGCTACTGCTACGAAGAGGTGGCGGAGATTGTCGACAAGTCAGAGCCAGCGACCCGCCAGCTCGCGGCGCGGGCCCGGAAGGCGGTCGAGGCGAGAAGGCCCCGGTTCGAGGCCTCGAAGGAAACCCAGGAGGAACTCGCGAGCCGGTTCTTCGCTGCGGTCTTCGAAGGTGATGTCCAGGCGCTGGAAACGATGCTGGCGAGCGATGTCCAGCTCCACGGCGACGGTGGCGGCAAGGTGCCTGCGATTTCCAGGCCGCTCTCGGGTGTCAGGGTCGTGGCCGGTGCGATCTCGAAGTGGGGGGTCATCGGAAGCGCCGCTGGCGGGCGTTTCGAGCGGGTTGAGGTCAATGGTCAGCCCGGGGCGATCATGCGAGACCGCGAAGGCAGGGTCATCAACACGATCGCCCTCGAGATCGTGGATGGCAGGGTCGAGGCGCTCTACTCGGTCGCCAACCCGGACAAGATCGACCACCTCGGCGAGGTCGGTGACCTCGGTCAGATGATCCGCGAGGGACTCGGGCACTAGCGACCAAGGGGGGAGAGTTGTTGCCTGTCACCCCCTCAGAAAGGCATGAACCCGATCAGCGAGCCGTTTGACATATATATGTCACAGTGGCACGATGGAAGGCATGAGAACCACCGTGAGACTTGACGAAGAACTGATGCGCGAAGCAAAGGCGCTGGCGGCCAAAGAGAACACGACCTTCACCGCTCTGATCGAGGACTCTCTGCGAGAGAGAATCGCTCGATCGAGGGAGTGGGATCGCCAGGAAAGGACTACGCTGCCCGTTTTTCACGGGACAGGTCTTCGAGAAGGCCTCGATCCCGAGATCCTCTGTGACAACTCAAGGCTTGCGGACGTCATGGATGGATTCGATGATCCTGGCCGACGTTAACGTCCTCGTCGCGGCCTACCGCGACGATCACGTACACCACGCGGCGAGTGCGGCCTGGCTCGACAGGGAGATCAACGGGCCAGCCAACTTCGGACTTGCGTACCGAGTAGTCGAGGGGTTTCTGAGGGTGGTGACCAATCGCCAGGTATTTCCGGTCCCGGCTCCACTGGATGCCGCGATTATCTTCGCCGAAGGCCTTAGGTCAAGGAATAATTGCGTGCCAGTCAACCCGGGCCAACGGCATTGGGACTTGTTTCTCGAACTTGCGCAGGTCACGAACGCCGGCGGAAACTCGGTCTCTGACGCCTGGCTTGCGGCGCTGGCAATTGAATCGGGTTCAGAATGGATCACCTGGGACAGGGGATTCGCCCGGTATCCAGACCTCAAGTGGTCGACCCCGGCTCTCGCTGAAAGCTAAAAGAAGGTGGCCAGGCGGCGGCGGTGGGTGGCCGCCAGCTCTGAGGTGGGGCCGAGCTCGGTGAAGTAGCCGACCATGACCTTTCGAAGCAGGTCACGACGGTCGGGGTCGTCAGCGGCGATCTCGACCTCCTTCTGGAGCAGGTCGAGGGCGAACTCGTGGTCACCCTGGTCCCAGGCCTTGAAGGCCTCGGTGGGCGGGTTTTCTGACAGCTCGAGTTCCTCACGGGCTTCGCGGCCCGCGACCACGAACTCGTTCGAATTGAGTTCCTCGGCCAGCTCCTCCTCGGTTTTCTCCGGCGGCGGAATCACCCGGTCAAGGAAGGCGCTGATCTGGGCGGGCGGCAGGGCGCCGGTGAACTCGTCGACCATCTCGCCGTTCACGAAGGCCTTGACCGCAGGGATCCCCTGGACACGGAAGGCGGCGGCCAGCTGCTGGTTCGAATCGACGTCTACCTTGGCCAGCTCGACCGTTCCCTCTCGATCCTTCACGGCCTGCTCGATCGTCGGACCAAGGGTGCGGCAGGGACCACACCACTCGGCCCAGAAGTCGACGATCACGGGAACCTCTTTCGAGCGCTCGATGACCTCCTGCTGGAAAGTCGCCTCATCTACGTCTTTGACCATGAGACGAGGATAGTGGGGTTGCGTCATCGACCTGGGTGGCGCCGGCTGCCGGTTTCGGGAGTAGGGTTGGGCCATGGGGTTCATGAGTCCGTCCGACCCGCCCTTCGAAATCGAGGAGTGGCGGAAGAGGCCGTACCGGGAGAGGCTGAAGCCGCTTGCCCAGGACTGGGCGGTGAACGGGATCGGCGTGCCGCAGGCTGTCTACCTGCTCTACATCGTCAAGCTGATCATCTTCACCGGTGGCGGGCTGCTGCTGATCTCCGCCACCTCGGACCTCGGCGGCCTCTCGAAAATCGGTGACTGGTGGACCGAACCGGTCGTCTTTCAGAAGGCCGTAGTCTGGACAATGCTCTGGGAAGCGATCGGGCTCGGTGCCGGGTCGCTGCCGCTCACTCTCCGCTTCTCCCCGATGGTTGGCGGCTTCCTCCACTGGCTGAGACCGGGAACTATCCGCCAGCCCCCCTGGCCGGGCAAGGTGCCGCTGACCGGCGGCGACACGCGCACGATCTTCGACGTGATCCTCTACGCCGGCCTTCTGGTCAGCATGCTCGACCTGCTGATCCGGAGCGGGACGGACGGGTTCAACCCGGTCACCGTCGCGGTGCTGCTCGCCTTCCTGGTGCTGCTCGGCCTGCGGGACAAGGTGCCCTTCCTTGCGGCGAGGGCAGAGGTCTACGGGCCTTTCCTGATCATCTTCCTGTTCCCGGCCGACCAGATGATCGTCGCGGCGCAGTTCGTCATGTTCTGCATCTGGTGGGGAGCCGCCGCCTCCAAGCTGAACCGGCACTTCCCGTTCGTGGTGACCGTGATGATCTCCAACACCCCCTGGAACCGGTCCCGGTGGGCGAAGAAGAAGCTCTACAAGGACCACCCGGAGAACCTGCTGCCATCAAAGGTGGGCGAGTTCTCGGCTCACTTCGGGACGGTGCTCGAGTTCACGCTGCCACTGATCCTGATCGCCTCATCCGGCGGCACGATCGGCTGGATCGCCGTGGCCGGGATGGTGATCTTCCACGTCCACATCCTCTCGACCTTCCCGCTGGCGGTTCCGCTCGAGTGGAACATCTTCATGATCTTCTCGATCTTCTTCCTGTTCGGCCATTACGGGGATGTGCCACTTTCGACGCTTGACGATCCGCTGCTGATCGCCTGCCTCTTGCCGATCATCGTCGGGATTCCGATCCTCGGGAACTTCCGGCCCGACCTGATCAGCTTCCTGCCCTCCATGCGCTACTACGCCGGCAACTGGGCGACGAGCCAGTGGTACTTCCGGCGCGACAGGGGCTCCGAGGCGAAGCTCGACGAGAACATCACCAAGGCCGCGAAGACCCTGCCGGTCCAGCTCGCCAAGTTCTACGAACCCGAGATGAACGAGGTGCTGCTCCACAAGGGGCTGGCATTCCGCTCGATGCACACCCATGGCCGGGCGCTGGTCGGTCTGGCCGACCGGGCGGTTGAAGACGTCGAGAACTACGACGTGAGGGAGGGGGAGACCGTCTCCGGAATGATCTGCGGCTACAACTTCGGTGACGGCCACTTCCACAACGAGAAGCTGCTGGCTTCGGTTCAGGCGAGGGTCGGGTACGAGCCGGGAGAGCTGCGGGTCGTCACGCTCGAGTCACAGCCGGCCGGCAACCCGCACCAGCGGTACCGGATCTTCGATGCGGCCGACGGGCTGATCGAGGAAGGAACCGTGAAAGTGACCGACATGGTGGTCAGGCAGCCATGGCTCGGCACCGGCGAGGTATTCCCCGCTGAGCCCGACGGGCCACGAGCGGGTGGCGGTGCCGTTGCCAACGCTCCCGAGGGCGACCGGCCGTAAGCGCGGGCCGGTAGCTTCAGGGCATGACCCAGGTACACATCGTCGGATCCGGCCCGAACGGCCTGGCCTGCGCTGCCGTGCTGGCCCGGGCTGGGCTCGGTGTGACCGTTTACGAGGCTTCCTCGACGATTGGCGGTGGCACCCGCTCGATGGACCTGAGCGGCAAGGGCCTGATTCACGACATGTGCTCGGCCGTCCACCCGATGGCGGTCGGCTCACCCGTGTTCAACGAGCTCGGACTCGAAAACCACGGGCTGGAATGGCGTTATCCCGAGATCGACCTCGCCCACCCGCTCGACGGGGGCAGGGCCGGGGTGATGGTCCAGGACATCGGCCGGACCGCCGCCAACCTTGGCGAGGACGGCAACGTGTGGATGGGACTCTTCGCCGGACCGGCCAGGGACTTCCCGGCGCTCGGCCGCGACATAAACCAGCCGATCATCCACTTCCCCTCACATCCGCTGAAACTGGCCCGGTTCGGGATCCCGTCGCTTCTGCCGGCGACCACGCTGGCCCGGGGGTTCAAGTCAGAAGTGACCCAGGCCCTCTTCGGGGGAGTCGCCGCCCACTCGTTCAACCGCCTCAGTCAGGCGATGAGTTCGGCGGTCGGGATGGCGCTGATCTCGGCCGGACACTCGAACGGCTGGCCGGTCGCCAAGGGCGGCTCGCAGACGATCGCCGATGCTCTGGCTGCGGTGATCACCGGGTCCGGAGGCCGGATCGAGACCGGGCGCCTGATCAGGTCGGTCGACGAACTCCCGAGCGGCGAGCCGGTCGTCTTCGACCTTTCTCCATCCGGGGTTGTCGGTCTGGCCGGGCACCGGATGCCGGAGGGGGTTCGCAAGGCCTACCAGCGCTACAAGTACGGGCCCGCGGCCTTCAAGGTCGACCTCGCGGTCGAGGGCGGGATTCCCTGGACCAGCGAGGAGGCCCGCCGGGCCGGGACCGTCCACGTGATCGGCTCCTTCGAGGAGCTGGTCCACGCGGAATCCGAGATCAACTTCGGCCGGATGCCGGACCGGCCGTTCATCCTGGTCGGTCAGCAGTACCTGGCGGACCCCTCACGCTCGAATGGTGATGTTCATCCGATCTGGGCGTATGCGCATGTACCGAACGGCTACTCGCTCGATGTGACCGAGCTGATCCTTCAGCAGATCGAGAGGTTCGCTCCGGGCTTCCGCGAGCGGATTGTCAGCGGCACGACCATGACCCCGACCGAGTTCCCGTTCTACAACGCAAACTACGTCGGCGGGGACATCGTCGCCGGGGCCAACACCCCCCGCCAGCTGATCGCCCGGCCCCGCCTTGCCCTCGACCCCTACAAGGTGGGTGACGGAATGTGGATCTGCTCCTCGGCGACCCCGCCCGGCGGCGGGGTCCACGGAATGGGCGGGGCCAACGCAGCCCGCTCGCTGCTCCGCTCGATCGAACGCGCCTAGAGCTGGATTGCCTTGAGGGTGAGGAAGTCTTCGATTCCGTAGGGGCCCAGTTCGCGGCCGTGGCCGGAGAGCTTTCGGCCTCCGAAGGGGGCGAGGGGATTGAAGGCGGCGCCGTTGATCTCGACCTGACCGGTTTCGATCTTCCGGGCGAAGTCGACCGCTCGCTCCTTGTCCGAGGACCAGACGCCTCCGGCCAGGCCGTAGACGGAATCGTTGGCGATCTCGACCGCTTCCTCCTCGGAGTCGTAGGGGAGGATCGATAGAACCGGACCGAAGATCTCCTCGCGGGCGATCGTCATCTCAGGGGTCACCTCGGAGAAGACTGTCGGCCGCACGAAGAAGCCGGTGTCCACGCCCTCCGGGGTTTCCGGACCGCCGGCGACCAGCTTGGCGCCCTCCTCGATCCCCTTCTCGATGTAGCCGCGGACGCGGTCACGCTGGACCGCGCTGCTCATCGGGCCAATCTGGGTTTCCGGGTCGGTCGGATCCCCGACCTTGATCTCGGCCAGCGCCGCAGCTGCGACCGCCTCGACGACCGGCAGGGACTCGCGGGGCACCAGCAGCCGGGTCAGGGCCGAGCAGGTCTGGCCGCCGTTGATGAAGCATTTCTGGATTCCGTTCACGACCGCCGCCTCGAAGTCGGCGTCATCGAGGATCACGTTGGCTGACTTGCCGCCGAGTTCCACGGTGACCGGCTTGACCGAGGTTGCCGCAATCTCCGAGACCCTGACGCCGGCACGGGTGGAGCCGGTGAACGAGACCATGTCGATGCCTGGATGCGAAGCGATCGCCTCTCCGACAACCGGGCCGGTGCCACAGACCATGTTGACCACTCCGGCGGGCAGACCAACGGCTTCGATCACTTCCATCAGCAGGTAGGCGGAAAGCGGGGTCATCTCGCTCGGCTTCAGAACCACCGTGCAGCCGGCGGTGATGGCCGGGGCGATCTTCGCGGCGATCTGGTGGATCGGGTAATTCCACGGGGTGATCGCGCCGACCACTCCGAGCGGCTCGCGGATCACCTGCGAGTTGCCGATCGTCTGTTCCCATGGAAGCTCCTCGACGAGGTACTCCATCGAGGTGAAATCGATCGCCGGGAGGCCGGCCTGGATGATCATCCCTTCGGTGACCGGGGTGCCGAGCTCCTGGCTGACCAGTCCGGCGATCTCCTCGGCCCGGTCCTGGAGGCCGTAGCCGATCATCGTGCAGAATCCCGCTCTCTCCTGAGGCGTGAGGGCCTTCCAGCCGGGGAGCGCGGCGCGGGCGGCCTCGACTGCGGAGTCGACATCCCCGGCGGTGCCGGCGGGCACCGAACCCATCACTTGCTCGGTGACCGAGTTGATCACCTCGATCCGCTCGTCCGAGGCGGCGGGCTTCCAGGTGCCGCCGACGAAGTGGGCGGCGAACTTCTCGGCGGCTGCGGCCTCGGCGGTGTCGGAGGCAGGGCTGGCGGTGGGGTTCATGCTGCGGCCTCCGTCTTGGTGGTGGCTGGTCGGCCGGCACCCGCCTCGTCGAGGATCCTCTCCGCGGTCCGGGAGGCAAGCGCCATGATCGTGATCATCGGGTTGGTACCCGAAGGCGTCGGGAACGCGGAGCCGTCACCGATCCAGACGCCCGGAACGTCATGAAGCTCACCCGACGGGTTGGCGACGCTGTCTTCGGGGTCCTTGCCCATCCGGCAGGAACCCATCTGGTGGGCGGCGAACAGCCTGGCTCCACCGGCCCGTAGCGGCATCCGGTGCATGCGGGCGATGAACGCCTCAAGGTCGTCGCCGACACTCCAGCCGGGCAGGCCGGTCGCGAGAGCGAAAATCTGCCGGGCACCGGCGGCGTGATGCAGGCGAACCTGCTGCTCGAGGCCGAAGTGCATGTTGGCGATGTCACGGGGGTCGGTAACCGAGTAGGTCGGCATCGAGTTGCCGTCACCATCGATGAAGACCTGGCCGCCGCCACGCTCACGGGTCAGGTTGATCGTGATCGAACCGTTCGCGTACTCGGAAAGCACCTCGCGATGTTCTTCGGCGGTAGTGAACGGGATCGCCGAGGCGCCGAGACCGGTCGTGTACTGGGCACCCTCGATCAGGAAGCCGTACCCGTCGTTCTCGAGGCCGTTCTCGAACTCGTTGACTACCGCAGCGTGAGGCGCACCCCACCAGGCCTTCTGGTCTTCCGGGTAGCTGGCGAAAATCAGGGTGCAGGGGTGGAGGCGCAGGTACTTGCCGGCCGCGGGACCACCGATGCCGGAACGAAGCAGCAGGGCGGGGGACTCAAGTGCGCCACCGGCGACCACGACGCGGGGGGCCCGGATCGTGACGGTCGCACCGCCTATGTCCGCCTCGACCCCGGCGGCGCGGCCGTCCTCGACCAGGACCTTGCGGGCCTGGCAACCGACGATGATCTCGGCGCCGTCATCGACCGCATCCTGGAGGTAGGTCTTCATTGTCGACTGCTTGGCACCGGACTGATCGCCCCAGCCCATGAAGCCGGCCATCGCCGGATCGTGCTTCGACTTGTCCCAGTTGCGATCGGTCGGATGCCAGGACCAGCCGAGCTTCTCGGCAGCGTCGATCCAGGTCTTCTGGGTCTGGTTCAGCTCCGAGCAATCGTTGTTGACCAGGCTGCGCTCCCAGACCGAATCGAGGTGGCGGTCGAAGTCGGGGGTGTTCACATCCTCGAGGCCGTACTCGTCGGCCCATTCCTGCCGGACCCAGGGCTTGGGCTTCAGGCAGTTGGTCCAGTTGATCAGGGTGCCGCCCCCGAGGCAGCTGCCCGCCTGGACGCTCACGTTGAAATCCGCGGTGTAGGTCGGGCCGCCGCGCCAGTACATGCGGGCGAAGCCGTTCAGCTCGGTCTGGTCGAAGTCGGCCTCGTTGAAGTAGCCGCCCATCTCCAGCACGATCACCTTGAGGCCTGCTGCGGCAAGGCGGGCGGCGATCACACCACCACCAGCGCCGGAGCCGACGATCACCGCGTCGGCCTCCAGCGTGTCCCCGTCGGAGGGGGTGAGCGGCACAATCGGCTTCTCGACTTCGGGCGGGGCCGAGATCGGGCCGGGGAAACCGAACTGCTCCCAGGCGGGGTTCGGCGGCATGCCGTAATGCATGAAGAGGGTGAGGCCGGTGAGCGCCCCGACGCCGATCGCCGCCTCACGGTTGGCCAATGACATATTGGTCAGGATCTGCTCGCGGGAAGCCTGCGAAAGCTGGGTGAAGTTCTGGAGTGCCAGGGCGTCGAGCAGTTCGCCGATGCCGGCCTGGTCAGCCTCGGGCATCTCGCTGATCGCCTGCGCGACCGCCTGGTTGGTGCCAGTGTCGGCGGCTGACCGGGCCCAGAAGCCGGTCGGATCGTCGTCACGTTCGAGCGACGGCACGATCGTGTCGCAAACTGCGTTCAGAGTCAGGGTCCGGCTCTCATTCAGCAAAACGGCGCTCCTCTTCTAGTTCCTCTCCGGTCTCGCGAGTCTACTCCTGCCCGTGCTGTCACCGTGTCGGAAAACTCAGCGCTTGTAGACGTCCCGACGGTGACCAAGGGCGACAACCACGACGAGAAGCACATCGTTTTCGACCGAGTAGATAATCCGGTAGTCGCCGACCCTGACTCTGAAGGCATCCCGTCCACGGAGCTTCGTCGAGGAAGGGGGGTGGGGATCATCTGCGAGTAGCGCTATCGCACCTTGAACCCGCTTTCGTATCCCGGGGTCAAGCTTGCGCAGCGATCGAACGGCGGCCGGACGAAGTTCGATCCGGTAACGGCTCATTCCCAGCCCAGGTCCGCCTTGACTTCATCCCACGGGACGTTTGGACCCTCTTCGGCCATTGCTGCGTCAAAGGCGAGTACGTCATCGACTTCGTCAAGAGCGTCCATCATTCGTTCGTAACGCTCCGGGCTGATCATCACTGCGGCCTTCTTCCCGTGCCGCTCAAGAAAGACTGCTTCCTCCCTTGAAAGCTCGATCGCTTCGGCGAGGGATTCCCGGGCATTGCTGACACTGAAGCTAGCCATCTTCAGAATTGTACAGAATGAAACCTGATTTGTACAATCAGGATGGTTGGAAGAGACGGTCTTCCTCGTCTGAACGGCGGCCGGGGAAGACCTTCAGGCCGACACCCTCGACCTTTCCGGTGTCCGGGTGGGCCATGAAGGTCGGTTTCAGGCAGCGGAAGCTGCGGGTTGCGGCACCGGGGCCCTGGTAACGGGAGGCGCGGGTCGGGCCGACGACCAGGTCGGCGAGTTGAAGGCCGAGGGAATAGTGGGAGGGGCCGAGCAACAGGCCGTCGACGATGCGGCCGAGTTCCGCGAAGTCGGTGCCCTCTTCGTGGATGCGGTCGAAGTAGCGACGCATGTGGTCGTCCTCCTCGTAGCGGCGGGAGTCGAGGACGATCACCCCGAATGAGTCGTGATGGGCGAGGAAACGCTGGAACCTCTCGGCGATGAAGGTCAGGGCCGTCCGGTAGATCGTCGCGGCATCGGCGAAGTACCTCTCGCGGAACTCCGGGTCGTCGCCTTCGGTGTAGAGGACGGTGACCAGTGAGTGAACCGGCAGCTGGCCGAGGCATTCGTAAACGCTGTAGGAAGCCTCTTCGGCGGCGCCGTGTCCACCGACTATTTCGGACCACTTGTACTCGCGGTCGGCCGGCCAGCCCGCCTCGGTCAGACAGGCGTCAAAGCGCTCCTTGACCTCCGCCCACTGGTCGGCGCGGATCGCCACACCGCCGAGGGCGAAGATTCCGTCATCTCCCGGGATGCCGGACTCGTCGAGGAAGAGCAGGTACATGCGGGGGAGAATAAGAAAGGAGCCGCCCGCTTTCGCGGACGGCTCCGGGTGAAGCGAATCGGTCAGGCCGGAAGGCTCAGGAAGGTTCTCCCGAACCGCATTCGGTCAGGCCGAATTCCTGCGCCATCTTCGTGGCCTCCGGGAACGCGGTGTCACCGGAAGTGATCCTCGAAGGGTCATCCTCGATCGCCTGGAGCTCGGACTCGAGAGTGTCGAGCATCTCGGTGTAGGCAGCCTCGTCTTCCGAGTTCGGCTGGATGGCGCGCAGCTCCTCGATCTCCTGTTCGTAGAGAGGCACGATCTCGTCGGTCACCAGCGCTTCGGCATCCGCCTGGGTGGCCTGGGGGTCCAGGTTGGAGACGATCTCGGCCAGCTGTCCGGTGTAGTCCACGCAGATAGCGTCGGCCTGCTCAATGACCTCCGCCTTGGTCAGACCTTCATCGGAATCATCGGAACCGCAGGCGGCAAGGCCGAGCGACAGAGCCACGGCAATGGTGGCTGCTCCGACGGCAAGGGGCTTTCTCATTGGGACCTTTCGGACTGGGTGACTGGAAGGACGAGCGTGGGACTCTAGCCGGGGATCAGTTGGATCCGCAGACCTCGAGGCCGAAGTCCTGGGCCTTGGCGGTGGCGCCGGCGAAGGGATCCTCCGCGTCGATCGCAGCTTCCGGATCATCCTCGACCACCTGAAGCTCGGATTCGAGCGTGTCGACGATGTCGTTGTAGGCAGCGGCGTCTTCTTC
>WBZM01002688.1_pt1 | contig 14744 bp, 11 predicted proteins | sample 5204271 | NCBI WGS metagenome assembly WBZM01 (sample SAMN12344346, study PRJNA552823) | activated sludge metagenome | biome: Activated sludge suspended growth; feature: Nitrification reactor; material: Wastewater; isolation source: activated sludge from nitrification reactor of wastewater...
GAATACCCCAAAAAGACAGAAAACTACACAACTCACGGGACTGTGAACAGCCCCCCAAGCAACTCCTTGAACGTAAACGATTATTTCCAAGGGTGCACGACATTGGCATTCATGCGTTTGCCCTGTCGATCAGCCGGACCTCCGCCAGTTCCTCGTTGAGGACAATTTTTCCGTCGGCGATGACGTGGTAGGCGATGATCAACTGGTTCTTCCGCGCGAAGGGGTAGAGCCCGACCAGCGCGACCGCGGTCGCCCGCAACCCGAGTTCCTCGCCGACCTCGCGCGCCACGGCGGCCTCGGGTGCCTCGTCGGCCTCGAGATAGCCGGTCACCAGTCCGAACACCTTTTCCGGCCAGCCGACGTTGCGGGCGAGTACGACGCGCCCGGCATGCTCGACGATGGCCGCGACGACCGGCACCGGGTTGTCCCAGACGACGAAGCCGCACGATCCGGCGGCGCAGGCCTGGCGCCACGCGCCGCTCGTGTCGCGGGCGACCAGTCGGCTTCCGCATTGCGGGCAGAAGCGATAGTCCGTCATTGCCCTCAGTGCAGCTTGGGATTCAACGAACCCCGGTTGTAGTCCTTGTCGCCGGGCAGGATGATGCGGCCGACGCCGAACAGCCCGCCCTGCGCGCCTTCGGGACGTGCCTGGTTTTCCGGGTACCTGGCAGCCGTCTGCTGCGCGGCCGCCGCCCGGGCGGCATCGACGTATTCCCAGCGGCCGTTGGGGAAAAGGCGCACCTTTTCGCCGTTGACCGTAACCGCCTCGACCGGCGTGCGGTCGAGTTCCGCCGCCGCCCCGCCGACGCTGGCCAGTCCGATCAGGACGGCAATCAGCGCGACCCTCACAGCCTGCCGTCGACCCAGGCCGGCACCGACGCCAGCGCCGCCGCCAGGTTTTCCGGCCGGGTGCCGCCGGCCTGTGCCATGTCCGGCCGCCCGCCGCCCTTGCCGCCCACCTGCTGGGCGACCATGTTGACCAGTTCGCCGGCCTTGACCTTGCCGGTCAGGTCGGCGGTGACGCCGGCGATCAGCGTCACCTTGCCGTCGGCGACCGAAGCCAGCACGACGGCGGCCGACTTCAGCTTGTCCTTCAACTTGTCCATCGTTTCGCGCAACGCGACGATGTCCGCGACTTCCAGCGTCGCCGCCAGCACTTTCGCACCCCTGACCTCGACCGCGCGGGCGACCAGGTCGTCGCCCTGGGCGGAAGCCAGCTTGCCCTTCAGGGCCGCCAGTTCGCGCTCCAACTTGCGCATCTGGTCAAGAACGGCGGAAACGCGGGCGGGGACATCCTTCGGCAGCACCTTGAGCGTGCCGGCGACGCCGCCGAGCGCGGTTTCCATGCCCTGCATGTAGGCCAGCGCGTTGTCGCCGGTGACCGCCTCGACCCGGCGCACGCCGGCGGCGACGCCACCTTCGGCGGTGATGCTGAAGAGGCCGATGTCGCCGGTGCGGGCCACGTGCGTGCCGCCGCACAGTTCGCGCGAGGTGCCGATGTCGAGGACGCGCACCTCGTCGCCATACTTCTCGCCGAACAGCATCATGGCGCCCAGCTTCTGCGCTTCGGCGATCGGCAGCACGCGGCATTCGTTGGCGGTGTTGGCGAGGATCTCGGCATTGACGATGTTCTCGACGCGGCGGATTTCGGCGTTGGTCAGCGGCTGGTTATGCACGAAGTCGAAGCGGGTCTTTTCCGGATCGACCTGCGAGCCCTTCTGCTGGACGTGGTCGCCGAGGACTTCGCGCAGCGCCTTGTGCAGCAGGTGGGTGGCCGAATGGTTGCGCATCGTGCGCTGGCGGGCCAACACGTCGACGCGCGCGCTGACGCCGTTGCCGACGCTCAGCGTGCCGGTCTTGACGACGCCGTGGTGGCCAAAGACCGCGGCCTGGATCTTCTGCGTGTCCTCGACGGCGAAGATGCCATGCACCGACTGCAGCGCGCCGCGGTCGCCTACCTGGCCGCCGGATTCGGCGTAGAACGGCGTGTCGTCGAGGACGACGACGCCGATTTCGCCCTCGTTCAGCTGGTTGACCGCAACACCGTCCTTGTACAGCGCCAGCACGTTGGCCTTGTGCTCGAGCGTGTCGTAGCCGTGGAAGACGGTCGCCGGACCGTCGTAGTCGAGGTTGGCGGCCATGCGGAACTTGCCGGCGGCGCGCGCCTGTTCCTTCTGGCGCGCCATCGCCGCGTCGAAGGCGGCGGCGTCGACGCCGATGCCGTGCTCGCGGCAGATGTCCTGCGTCAGGTCGAGCGGGAAGCCGTAGGTGTCGTGCAGCTTGAACGCCGTCTCGCCGTTGAAGACGCCGCCCCTGGCGAGCGACTTCAACTCGCCGTCGAGGATCGCCATGCCGTGCTCGATGGTCTCGAAGAAGCGGTCCTCCTCCTGCTTGAGCGTCGCCATCACGCGCGCCTGGTTCTTCGCCAGTTCCGGATAGGCCATGCCCATCTCGGCGACGAGGTCGGGCACCATGCGGTGGAAGAACGCGGCGCGGGCGCCGAGCTTCCAGCCGTGGCGGATGGCTCGGCGGATGATCCGGCGCAGGACGTAGCCGCGCCCCTCGTTGCCGGGAATGACGCCGTCGGCGATGAGGAAGGCGCAGGCGCGGATGTGGTCGGCGAGCACCCTGAGCGACGGCGATTCCATGTCGGCGCCGCTGGTCTCGCGTGCCGCCGCCCGAAGCAGCGCCTGAAAGAGGTCGATCTCGTAATTGGCATGAACGCCCTGCAGCACGGCGGCGACGCGTTCGAGGCCCATGCCCGTGTCGACCGACGGCTTGGGCAGCGGGTGCATGACACCGTTCTCGTCACGGTTGAACTGCATGAAGACGTTGTTCCAGATCTCGATGTACCGGTCGCCGTCCTGCTCGGGCGTTCCCGGCGGGCCGCCCCAGATGTGCGCGCCATGGTCGTAGAAGATCTCGGTACACGGGCCGCAGGGACCGGTATCGCCCATCATCCAGAAGTTGTCGGAGGCGTAGCGGGCCCCTTTGTTGTCGCCGATGCGGATGCAGCGCTCGGGCGGGACGCCGACTTCGCGCGTCCAGATGTCGTAGGCCTCGTCGTCCTCGGCATAGACGGTCACCCACAGCCGGTCGGCGGGCAGCTTGTAGACCTCGGTCAACAGTTCCCAGGCGTACCTGATCGCGTCGCGCTTGAAGTAGTCGCCGAAGCTGAAGTTGCCGAGCATCTCGAAGAAGGTGTGGTGACGCGCGGTGTAGCCGACGTTCTCGAGGTCGTTGTGCTTGCCGCCGGCGCGCACGCATTTCTGCGAGGTGGCCGCGCGGCTGTAGGGGCGCTTGTCGAAGCCGAGGAAGACGTCCTTGAACTGGTTCATCCCGGCGTTGGTGAATAGCAGCGTCGGGTCCTCGTGCGGCACCAGCGAACTCGAAGCGACGATCTGGTGGCCCTTGGAGGCGAAGAAGTCAAGAAACTGCTGGCGGATTTCTGAGCTTTTCATGAACTGACTGCCGCAACGGGCGCTGGATCCGAAGCTGTCAATTCTAAAAGAAAACCCGGCACCCGTTGCAGCCGGCGCCCGGGCTAGCCGGCAAAAAGATCGAGGCGATCGGTGAACACGCCGCTCACGCCACGGGCGAACAGCATTTCTGCCTGTTCCGGCGCGTTGACCGTGTAACACAGCACGGGAATGTCATGCGCCCGCGCTTCCGCCAGCACCTCGTCGCCCACGAGGTCGGCGGCGCAATGCAGCGAGATCGCCTGCAACCGCTGCACTTCCGCCAGCCAGTCGCGAGGCGGGGCTTCGAACAGGGCACCACGGGAGATCTCCGGGGCAACGTCGCGCGCCACTGCAAGTGCCGCGAGCGAGAAGGAGGACAGCAGCGGCTGAACCGCTGCCCCGCGCCACAGGTCGGCCGTCTGCCGGGCGACGACGGCGGCCGTCGCCAGCTCGTGTCCGGCTGCCGGCTTGATCTCGACGTTGGCGAGCAAACGGAGATCGCGACAGAGCGTGGCGGCCTCGGCAAAGCGGGGAATGCGCTCGCCGTACCCGGCATCGAGCGCGAAAAGCAGCGAGTCCGGCGTGTCGCAGACGCGGCCGGCGCCGTTGGTCGTCCGCTCCAGCGTCTCGTCGTGAATGAGGACGGGCGTGCCGTCCCCGCTCAGCATGACGTCGAACTCGACGGCCTTGAACCCCAGCCGCGCCGCGACGCGGATTCCGGCCAGCGTGTTTTCCGGCGCCAGGCTGCCGCCGCCGCGATGGGCAATCCAGCGCGGCAGCGGCAACGGCATCAGAAGGGCTGCGACTTCTTCAGCGCCGGCTTGGCCGCCAGCACCGCATTGCCGCGATTGACCGCGTTGTCGAGCGCCGCCTTGGCCGGAGCCTTGTTGGCCCAGACCGATTCCAGTTCCTCGTCGGCGATGATGCGCACCGGATCGATGTCGGAGACATGCCGGGACTGCGCCGCTCCCTTGCCCTTGAGCGAGCTGTAGGCGACGTCGAGGGTCGCCTGCCCCTCCTTCAGCAACTTGCTGCGCGCCGCGGCGCGAGCGGCCGCGGTCATCGGCAGCCCGCCATAGACGCTGACGAGTTCGACCTGCATGTCCGGCGCCAGCATGAACGAAACGAACCTGGCCGCCTGCTTGTACTCTGCGGCGGATCGCCCGGCGCCTGCCCACAGCGCGAAGCCGTCCGCCAGCGTGTTCTGGCGCCCGCCATAGACATCGTCGTGATACGGCAGCGGCGCCACTCCCAGGTCGACGCCCTTGGCCTCGCGGAATTCCGCCTGTTCGCGGGAGTCGGTCGTGATCATCGCGCATTCGCCCGAACTGAACTTCTGGCTGGCCTCGGCTCCGCGGCCGAAGTGACGGAAATAGTTGGCCTTGGTCCAGGTCGCCATCATCGCGATGTGCTTGACCTGCGGCAGTCCGTTGAACGCCAGAGTGCCCTTTTCGCTGACCGACGGCAGGCCGGAGACGGCGCTGACATTGTCGATATGCACCCAGACCGGCCACGAGGTCGTGTACGGGCAGGAATAGCCGGCCTCCTGCAGCTTGTCGAGCACCCCCTGCATCTCGAACCAGGTCTGCGGCGGCTTGTCCGGATCGAGCTTGGCCTTGCGGAAGGCATTCTTGTTGTAGAACAGGACCGGCGTCGAATAGGCGACCGGCAACGCCACCAGCCGGCCCTTGGCATCCACCACCCCGGCCTTCAGGTCGCCCGAAAGTTCGCCCATGTTCAGCGGCTGGCCGGCCTTGGCCATCATTTCGTGCAGCGGGATGAAATACTTCGCCTGCGAGAGCACGTCGCTGACCTCGTAGGGGTGGATCAGGTTGAGGACGGCCGGCCTTTCGTTCTTTTCCAGGCGACCAAGCTTCAGGGTGCCGCCGGTTTCCTTGTTGAAGCGATCGATGATCGCCTGAACATGTTTCTCGGCCTCGGGGCTCAGATTGTGCGAGATCTCAAAATCAGGAGATGCCACCGGCGCCGGCTCGGCCTTGGCGGCGGGCTTGGCAGCGGCCTTCTGGGCAGGCTTGGCAGCAGGTTTGGCGGCAGGCTTGGCAGCAGGGTCGGCAGCCAGCGCCGGAAAGGCCAGCGCGAGGCCGACGATAATCGCCAGGGGACGAAGAGAATGCGGCATGAGTACTCCCGGGTTCGTAAAAAGAGACGGCATTATAACCGCGTGCCGCAGTGCGGGAAGGCGATCGCAGCACCCGCCGGCCGGCAGCGGTCGACCGTCGCCGGAGCCGGTTTTTCAGGCAGCGGCCGGCGAACCGGGGCAGCGTGAGCGGATGATCGAGCTCCAGTCGGCGTATAATCCCGCCCCATGTCTGAAATCAATACGTTAGCTGGCGCTGCCGCCAGCACCGCGGCTGCGGAAACACCCGCCGATGGCGGCTCCGAAATCACCTTCGCCAACCTCGGCCTCGCCCCCGAACTGCTGCGCGCAGTTACCGATGAAGGTTACACCCGACCGACACCGATCCAGGCGCAGGCGATCCCTTTGCTCATCAGCGGCGTGGACATCATGGGCGGCGCCCAGACCGGCACCGGCAAGACCGCCGCCTTCGTACTGCCGATCCTGCAACGCATCCTGCCGTTCGCGTCGTCGAGCCCGTCGCCGGCCCGGCACCCGGTGCGCGCGCTGATCCTGGCGCCGACCCGCGAGCTGGCGCTGCAGGTCTACGAGTCGGTAAAGTCCTACAGCAGGCACACGCCGCTTCGCGCCATGTGCGCCTTCGGCGGCGTCGACATCAAGCCGCAGATCGCCGAACTCAAGAAGGGCGTCGAGATCCTCGTCGCCACCCCCGGCCGCCTGCTCGACCACGTGGAGAACAAGAGCGTCAGCTTCAACTCGGTGCAGGCGCTGGTCCTCGACGAAGCCGACCGCATGCTCGACATGGGCTTCATCCCGGACGTCACCCGCATCCTCAACATGCTGCCGCAGCAACGGCAAAGCCTGCTGTTCTCGGCGACCTTCTCGGAAGAAATCAAGCGCCTCGCCGACACCATGCTCAAGTCGCCGGTGCTGATCGAAGTCGCCCGCCGCAACCAGGTGTCCGAAACCATCACCCACCGCGTGCACCCGGTATCGGAATTCGCGAAGCGCGGGCTGCTGATCAGGTTGCTGAAGTCGAGCGAAATCCGCCAGTGCCTGGTCTTCATGCGCACCAAGCAGGGCTGCTCGCGCCTGACCCGGGAGCTGCAGCGCGCCGGCATCCACGCCGATGCCATCCACGGCGACAAGAGCCAGCTCGACCGGATCAAGGCACTCGATGCCTTCAAGGACGGCACGACGCACGCGCTGATCGCCACCGACGTCGCCGCGCGCGGCCTCGACATCGACGACCTGCCCTACGTGATCAACTACGAACTGCCGCACACGCCGGAAGACTATGTTCACCGCATCGGCCGCACCGGCCGCGCCGGCAAGCAGGGCAATGCGATCTCGCTGGTCAGCGCGCGTGAGGTCGGTTACCTGGTCGATATCGAGAAGCTGATCAAGCGGCCGATCGAGCAGGTCGAGGTGGCCGGATTCGAACCGGAGCCGGAATATGAATACCCGCCGGGGAACAAGCGCCGGCGGTCATCCGCACCGCCGGTCAAGGCGCCCGTCGCCGAGCGTCCGGAACGCCCGGCGCATGGCGATCGCCGTCCGCCGCGGCGCAACCCGATGATCGCCGCCGACGGCTTCGACTTCAGCAAGCCCTACGATGACTCGTCGCCGCGCGGCGACGTGCCGGATTCCCCCAAGCCGCCGGCCAAGGTCGACCCGCACAAGCCGAAACGGGTCGTCGCGGCCCTGCTCGGCGGTCTCGGCAAGCGCTAGATCATTGCCGCCGGCCGTTGGCCGGGGCGGCCACGGCCGGTCTTGCCTCGTTCAGCTTGACGATGACCAGCGACAGGTTGTCCCCGCCGCCGCCCGCGCGTGCGCGCGCCGCGTCGACCAGGATCTCCGAAGCCCGGCGCGCCGAATTCTCGGCGACGATGCGGCCCATCTCCGCGTCATCGAAGTAGGCCCAGAGGCCGTCCGAACAGATCACGAAGCTGTCGCCCCCGGTCAGGTCGTGGGCTTCGCCGAAGTCGAACCGCGGATCTTCCTTGCCGCCCAGCGACGTGATCAGGACATTGCGATTGGGATGAGTCAGCGCCTCCTCGGGCGAGAGACGCCCGGTCGCGACCAGGTGCTCGACATAGGAATGATCGACGCTGCGGAAGATCGGCTCGCCGTCGCGGAAGCGATAGAGGCGACTGTCGCCGCAATGCGCCCAGGTCGCCTTTCCCGGTTGCAGCAGCAACATCACGGCCGTGCTGTGCGGATCCTTCTCGTTGATGAAGCGCGAGGCCTTGATCATGAGATGCGCCTCGAGCATGCTGTTTTCCAGCAGGATCCGGGCAATTTCGACGCTCGGCGTGAAGCACTCGAAGCTGGTCTTCGCCGTATGCACGACCTGTTCCGCGGCCAGCGCGCCGCCGGCGTGGCCGCCCATGCCGTCGGCGACAACGGCCAGCGCCACCCCACGCTGGTGCACGTGCGGCAGGATCGCGAGACGATCCTGCTGTTCCTTGCGATCTCCCTGGTGCTGTGCCGCGCACGCGTCAACCGTTATGGGCATTGCCTCTCCTTGATCGCACAAAGATTAGCATGGACGGTTGGTCGACTACCCGTGACAAAACTCACGCTTTGCCGACAACGGGCGGACTTTTCAGGGCAATGCCGCGTCGACAAGTTCGATCCAGTGCCTGGCCGGGAGAACGCTTCCCGCCTGCAGATGGGTCAGGCAGCCGATGTTGGCCGTTGCGATGAACAGCGGCGAACCCGCCAGTAGCGCCGCCAGCTTATTGTCGCGTAGGCGCCGCGACAGTTCCGGCTGCAACAGCGAATAGGTGCCGGCCGAACCGCAGCACAGGTGCCCGTCGGCCACCGCAACCAGTTCGTAACCGGCGGCCGCCAGCAGCCCTTCGATGACGCCACGGATCTTCAGCCCATGCTGCAGGGTACAGGGCGAATGGAAGGCGACCTTGCCGCGTGTGCCAGCGGGCCCTTCAAGCAGGGCCTGCAGGCGCGCCTGCTCGGCGGCGACGACTTCCGCCGGGTCGCGACAGAGGGCGCTGATTGCCGCCGCTTTCCCGGCATAGGCCGGATCGTCGGCGAGTGCATGGCCGTAGTCCCTGACCTGCACGCCACAGCCCGACGCCGTAACGACGATCGCCGCGACGCCCGCCTCGACATGCGGCCACCAGGCGTCGATGTTGCGCCGCATGTCGTCCTTCGCCGCTTCCTGATCGTTCAGGTGAAAACGCACGCCGCCGCAACATCCGGCATTGCTCTCCTCGAACAATTCGATGCCCAGCCGGTCGAGAACACGCGCCGTGGCGGCATTGATGTTCGGCGCCAGCGCCGGCTGGACGCAGCCGGCGAGCGCCAGCATGCGGCGTCGATGGCCGGCTGCCGGCGGCCAGGGCTTCGCCGCGCCCTGGCTTTCCGGCGGCAGCTTCTCGGCCAGCCCCGACGGCAGCAGCGGACGCAGCAACTGGCCAAGCTTCACCGCCGGCCCGAACACCGCGGGCCGCGGCAGCGTTGCCCGCAGCATCCGCCGCATCAGCGCGTCGCCGCCCTTGCGCGGCAGCTTTTCCTCGACCACCCGGCGGCCTATGTCGAGCAGATGGCTGTATTTGACGCCCGACGGGCAGGTGGTTTCGCAGGAACGGCAGGTCAGGCAGCGGTCGAGGTGCAGGCGCGTCTTCTCGCTGACCGGCTTGCCTTCCAGCACCTGCTTGATCAGGTAGATGCGGCCGCGCGGCCCGTCGAGCTCGTCACCGAGCAACTGGTAGGTCGGGCAGGTGGCGGTGCAGAAGCCGCAGTGCACGCAACTGCGCAGGATCGCCTCGGCTTCCCTGCCGGCCGGCGTATCGCGGATGAAGTCGGCGAGTTTCGTGTCCATTAGGGCATGCTCCTGATAATCGACGGGCTGCGCAAGATTCTGGCGGGAGGGCAGTGCAAGGCGCCGGTCGCGCCGTGCAGTGATCCGCACAAGCGGGCGGCAACGCGGCAATGCGCCCCGCCAGACCCTTGCCCTTCGGGTTTGCCGGGGTGGGCGGTCGCCGGTGTTGCTCGGTTTGGGAATGGGACGGCCATTCCCGGCACCTCGCGTCTTGGCGCCCCTCCCGTCCCGGCAAACGCAGTCCCGCCGATTATCAGGAACATGCCCTAGAACTCAGCGTACAGGCGACCCGGGTTGAGGATGCCGCGCGGGTCGAAGCTCTCCTTCAGGCGCCGGTGCAGGGCGAGTAGGGCCGGCGCCAGCGGCGCGAAGGCGCCTTCCAGGCAGCGCAGCGACTCGGGTGCGCGGTAGAGCACGGCGTGGCCGCCGAGGCGGGCCGCCGCGCCGCGCACGGCGTCGTGGCGCTCGCCGGCTTCGCCGGCATACCAGCGCAGGGCGCCGCCCCATTCGATGGCGCACAGGTTGTCCAGGCCGGGCGGCGGCACCGTCGACGGCAAGGCCAGGCGCCACAGCACCGGTGCCGAGAACGCCGGATGCGTCTGCTCGCGCACGGAAATCCAGTGTTTTTCGGGGTCGACCGCAACCGTGCCGCCCAGCTTTTCGCGCGCCGCCGCGACCGCCGCCCGCGCCCCAGAGAGGCGCAGCCAGAGCTGCCCGGCGTACCAGAACGACGCGGATATCGGCAACGGCTGCCCGCCCCAGCGATTGAGCAGGGCGATGGCCTCGCCCTCCGTTGCGTCGAAAACCAGCGTCTGTTCGGCCACCGGCTTCGGCAAGACCTTCAGCGTCACTTCGGCCAACACGCCGAGCGTGCCGAGACTGCCGGCGAGCAGCCGCGAGACGTCGTAGCCGGCAACGTTTTTCATGACCTGCCCGCCGAATTCAAGCACTTGGCCGCTGCCGTCGATCAGCTTCACACCGAGCACGAAATCACGCACTGCCCCCGCCTGCTGCCTCCGCGGACCGGACAGGCCGGCGGCGACGCAGCCGCCGACCGTCGCTCCGGAAAACTGCGGCGGCTCGCAGGCCAGCATCTGTCCCTTGGCGGCCAGTGCCGCTTCGATATCGGCGAGCGGCGTGCCGCATTTGGCAGTGATGTAGAGCTCGGTCGGTTCGTAGGCGACGATGCCGCGGTAGCCCGAAACATCGAGGACGTCGCCGGCCAGCATGCCGCCGTAGAAGTCCTTGCTGCCGGCGCCGCGGATGCGCAGCGGCGTGTGGCTGTCGTGGGCAGAACGAATGACGTCAACGATCTGATCGAGCGTCATCAGAAGCGCTCCAGCTCGGGAAATTTCAGGTCGCCATGATGCACGTGCATGCGCCCGTACTCGGCGCAGCGATGCAGGCTGGGCACCGCCTTGCCGGGATTGAGCAGGCCGCCTTCGTCGAAGGCCGCCTTGATGCGGCGGAAGGCTTCCAGCTCCGGCGTCCTGTACTGCACGCACATCTGGTTGATCTTCTCGATGCCGACGCCGTGCTCACCGGTGATCGAGCCGCCGAGCGCCACCGATAGTTCGAGAATCTCGGCGCCGAAGGCTTCGGCGCGTTCCCATTCGCCGGGCTGGGCGGCGTCGTACATGATCAACGGATGCAGGTTGCCGTCGCCAGCGTGGAAGACGTTGGCACAGCGCAGGCCGTATTTCTTCTCCATTTCGGCGATGGCGGAGAGCATCTCGGCCAGCCGCCTGCGCGGAATCGTGCCGTCCATGCAGTAGTAATCCGGCGTGATGCGGCCGACCGCCGGGAATGCGGCCTTGCGCCCGGCCCAGAAGCGCAGGCGCTCCGCTTCGGACTGCGAGACGCGGATGTCGCGGGCGCCGGCCGCGGTCAGCACCCCGGTGACGCAAGCGATCTCCTCAGCGACTTCTTCCGGCGTGCCGTCGGATTCGCAAAGCAGGATGGCCTCGGCCGTCAGGTCGTAGCCGGCCTTGACGAAGGGCTCGACGGCGGCGGTCGCCGGCTTGTCCATCATCTCCAGGCCGGCCGGAATGATGCCGGCGGCGATGATCGCCGCCACCGCGTCGCCGGCCTTGCCGACGTCGTCGAACGAGGCCATGACCACCTGCGCCAGTTCCGGCTTGGGCACCAGCTTGACCGTCACCTCGGTGACGACGCCGAGCATGCCTTCCGAGCCGATCAGCAATGCCAGCAGGTCGTAGCCCGGCGCATCCCGCGCGGCGGAACCGATCTCGAACACCTCGCCCTCGATGCTGACGACGCGGATGCGCAGCACGTTGTGCACGGTCAGTCCGTACTTCAGGCAATGCACGCCGCCCGAGTTTTCGGCGACGTTGCCACCGAGCGTGCAGGCGATCTGCGACGACGGATCGGGCGCGTAGTAGAGGCCGAAGGGCGCCGCCGCTTCCGACACCGCCAGGTTGCGCACTCCGGGCTGGACGATGGCGGTGCGGCTGTCGCGGTCGACCTTCAAGATCTTGTTGAAACGGGCCAGCGACAAGACCACGCCCTGGGCATGCGGCATCGCCCCGCCCGACAGCCCGGTGCCGGCGCCGCGCGCCACCACCGGCACCCCGAGCTGGTGGCAGGTGCGCAACACATCGATCACCTGCCCTTCGCTTTCCGGCAGACAGACGGCCAGCGGCAGCTCGCGGTAGGCGGTGAGACCGTCGCATTCGTAGGGGCGCAGATCCTCGTCGTCCACCAGCAGGCAATGCGCCGGCAGGATCATGCCGAGGCGGGCGGCCAGCGCCCGGCGGTCGGTGCGGAAAACGGTTTCGTCGGTCGGCATGATGACGCCTATTCTAGCCCGATGAGGACGGCGCGGAAGTCATTTACGTTGGTACGCGTCGGGCCGGTGACCAGCAGGTCGCCGAGCGCCGAAAAATAGCCCCAGGCGTCGTTGGCGGCCATGGCTTGCCGGATATCGAGCCCGCGTTCGCCCGCCCGGCGCAGGCTGTCGGGCGCGACGAAGGCGCCGGCATTGTCTTCGGAACCGTCGATGCCGTCGGTGTCGGCGGCCAGTGCATGGATGCCCGGCGCGCCGCCGAGCGCCAGCGCCAGGCCGAGCAGGAACTCGGTGTTGCGCCCGCCACGCCCGGCGCCTTTCACCGTCACCGTCGTTTCACCGCCCGACAGCAGCACGCACGGCTTTTCGGCCGGGAAACCGTGTCGACCGCAACTGACCGCCATGCCGGCCAGCGCCTTGCCGACTTCGCGCGCTTCGCCCTCGATGGCGTCGCCGAGGATCAGCGGCGCGATGCCGAGTCGGCTCGCCTCGGCCGCCGCCGCTTCGAGCATCTGGCGCGGGCTGGCGACCAGGCGGAATTCACTTTGCGCCAGACGCGGGTCGCCCGGCTTCGGCGTTTCCAGTTCACCCGAGGCCAGCCGCGCGCGCAGTCCTTCGGGGATCGTGATACCGTAGACATCGAGCACCTTCAGCGCGTCGACCGCTGTAGTCGGGTCGCCGACCGTCGGGCCGGAGGCGATCACCGCCGGGTCGTCGCCCGGCACGTCGGAAATCGCCAGCGTCAGCACGCTGGCCGGCCACGCTGCCGCCGCCAGCCGCCCGCCCTTGATCGCCGACAGGTGCTTGCGCACGCAATTGATCTCGCCGATCGAGGCGCCCGACCTGAGCAGCGCGGTCGTGATCGCGCGCTTTTCCACCAGCGTGACGCCGGCGGCCGGCGCCGCCAGCAGCGCCGAGCCGCCGCCGGAAATAAGCGCCAGTACGCGGTCGGTTGCGGTCAACCCGGAAATCCTGCCCAAAATGCGTGCCGCCGCTGCCTCGCCCGCCGCATCCGGCACCGGATGCGCAGCCTCGACGATCTCGATGCGTTGGCACGGCACGCCGTGGCCGTAGCGTGTGACGACCAACCCATCGAGCAGCCCCGACCAGTGATCCTCGACCGCCCGCGCCATCGCCGCCGAGGCCTTGCCGGCGCCGATGACAATCAGCCGGCCGCCGTCATCCGGCGGCAGATGCGGCGGCACGCACAAGACCGGATCGGCGGCCGCAATGGCGGCGTCGAACAGGCAACGCAGAATCTCGCGTGGGCTCATTTCGGCAACCAGCCGAGGCCGGCCTCGGTCGTCGTCAGCGGCTTGTATTCGCAGCCGACCCAGCCTTCGTACCCGAGCCGGTCGAGCAGGTCGAACAGAAAAGGATAGTTGATCTCGCCCGTGCCCGGTTCGTGGCGTCCCGGGTTGTCGGCGATCTGGATGTGGCCGATGCGCGAGATGTTGGCCGCCAGCGTGCGCGCCAGATCGCCGGCGATGATCTGCGCATGGTATACGTCATATTGCAGTTTGACATTGCTGCGGTCGACCGCCTCCAGCAGGCGAAAACCCCTGGCCACGTCGTCCAGCCAGTAGCCCGGCATGTCGATGCGGCTGTTGATCGGCTCGATCGTCACGTTGGCGCCGATGGTCGCGAAGCGATCGGCGGCGAATTGCAGGTTAGCGATGTAGGTCGCTTCCAGCTCCGCCTCGCTCACCCCCGGTGGCCGCAGCCCGGCCAGGCAATGGACGCGCTCGCAATCGAGTACCACCGCGTAGTCCAGCGCCTGCTCGATGCGCTCGGCGAACTCGCCCCGGCGCTGCGGCAGACAGGCCAGGCCGCGCTCGCCGCCCACCCAGTCGCCCGACGCGAAGTTGAACAGCACCTGTTCGAGATCGTTGGCGCGCAGCCATTCGGCGATGTCGTGCGCCGGCCAGTCGAAGGGCGACATGTACTCCACGCCCTTGAATCCTGCGGCCACGGCGCGTCCGAAGCGCTCGGGAAATGGCACCTCGGTGAACAGGAAACTCAGGTTGGCGGCGAACTTCGGCATGGCGACGACGGTCTGCAAGGCGGACACCTCAGTATAATCCGCCCACTTCAACGAGGAGAGCAACGTGAGCGAAACCCAACCTGACGGCGAACGCAAGGGCAACCGCCTGTCGAAGATCGTCACCCGCACCGGCGATGCCGGCACCACCGGCCTCGGCGACGGCAGCCGCACGACCAAGGACAGCCTGCGCATCGACGCCATCGGCGAGGTCGACGAGCTGAACTCCGGCCTCGGCGTGCTGCTCTGCGAAGACCTGCCGCATTCGGTGCAGGTCGCGCTCCTCGACGTCCAGAACGACCTTTTCGACCTCGGCGGCGAGCTTTGCCTGCCGGGCATGGAAGTGATCAAGGACACGCAGGTCGCCCGGCTCGAAGCGCTGGCCGAGGAATTCAACGCCAACCTGCCGATGCTCAAGGAATTCATCCTGCCCGGCGGCACCCGCGCCGCCGCGCTCGCCCACCTCAGCCGCACCGTCTGCCGCCGCGCCG
>WBZM01002689.1_pt1 | contig 14744 bp, 11 predicted proteins | sample 5204271 | NCBI WGS metagenome assembly WBZM01 (sample SAMN12344346, study PRJNA552823) | activated sludge metagenome | biome: Activated sludge suspended growth; feature: Nitrification reactor; material: Wastewater; isolation source: activated sludge from nitrification reactor of wastewater...
GACTCGCGACGAGCTCAAGGACCTGGCCTGCCTGGGCTTCTCCGCCGACCTGGTGATGCAGTCCTTCTGCCACACCGCCGCCTATCCCAAGCCGGTGGACGTCAGGACCCACCGCGAGCTGCCGGCCTTCATCAGCACCCGCGGCGGCGTCTCCCTGCGACCCGGCGACGGCGTCATCCACTCCTGGCTCAACCGCCTGCTGCTACCCGACACCGTGGGCACCGGCGGCGACAGCCACACCCGCTTCCCCATCGGCATCAGCTTCCCGGCCGGCTCCGGCCTGGTGGCCTTCGCCGCCGCCACCGGCGTCATGCCCCTGGACATGCCCGAGTCGGTCCTGGTGCGCTTCAAGGGCGAGATGCAGCCCGGCGTCACCCTGCGCGACCTGGTCCACGCCATCCCCCTCTATGCCATCAAGCAGGGCCTGCTGACGGTGGCCAAGGCCGGCAAGAAAAACATCTTCTCCGGCCGCATCCTGGAGATCGAGGGTCTGCCCAACCTCAAGGTGGAACAGGCCTTCGAGCTGTCCGACGCCAGCGCCGAACGTTCCGCCGCCGGCTGCACCATCAAGCTCAACAAAGAACCCATCATCGAGTACCTCACCAGCAACGTCGTGCTGATGAAGAACATGATCGCCGACGGCTATCAGGACAAGCGCACCCTGGAGCGGCGCATCCAGAACGTCGAGGCCTGGCTGGCCAACCCGCAATTGCTGGAAGGCGACGCGAACGCCGATTACGCGGCGGTGATCGACATCGACCTCAACGCGATCAAGGAGCCCATCCTCTGCTGCCCCAACGACCCGGACGACGCCAAGTTCCTGTCGGAGGTGGCCGGCACCAAGATCGACGAGGCCTTCATCGGCTCCTGCATGACCAACATCGGCCACTTCCGCGCCGCGGCCAAGCTGCTGGGCGGCAAGCGTGATATCCCGGTCAAGCTGTGGGTGGCGCCGCCGACCAAGATGGACCAGGGCGAGCTGGTCAAGGAAGGTCACTACAACACCTTCGGCGTCGCCGGCGCCCGCACCGAGATGCCCGGTTGCAGCCTGTGCATGGGTAACCAGGCCCAGGTGCGCGAGGGCGCCACCGTGGTCTCCACCAGCACCCGCAACTTCCCCAACCGCCTCGGCAAGAACACCAACGTGTACCTGGCCTCGGCGGAACTGGCGGCCATCGCCTCCAAGCTGGGCAAGCTGCCGACGGTGGCGGAGTACCAGGCCGAGATGGGCATCATCGACGCCGACAAGGCCAGCGTGTACCGCTACATGAACTTCGACCAGATCGAGGAGTACGCGGAGACCGCCAAGGGCGTGGCGGTCTAAGCTCCCTCCCCTCCACCTCCCTTTCGGCCTGATTGGGCTGGCCTTAATGGCCTACCACTCAAGGCTATAACAGTGCAAAAGGCCCACCGATCACATCCGGTGGGCCTTTTGTTTGATGAGGTAAATCAGGCTGCGATAAAAAGGTCCGATGCGATAGGGCGGGCCTCATTCTTCCACCACCCTCCCCTGCCGGGGGATGACCGTCTGCGGACAGGCGGTGGCAATCTCGGTATAGACATGATCCAAATCACCCTCGTAGCGGCGGGAGATGTGGCAAGGGATGAGGTAGCGGACCCCAGCGGCCTGGGCGATCTCGCCGCAGGCTTGGGTGGTGAGGTGACCCGTGCGCTCCGCCTGGATACGATCGCTGGTTAAAAAGGTCGCCTCGCAGACCAGAGTATGGGCGGCCGTGGCCAGTGCGATCAAGCGTTGCCGGTTCTCAGGGGTATCGCCGAAGTCGGTGGCATACACCAGTGACTCCCCGGGCTGGATCAGGGTCAGCTCTGCCATCAGTTCGGCCACCCGCCGCCGGGTGCCGTCCGACAGGTTTAGCCGCATCTCATACTCGCCCTTGAGGATGGCCTGTTTCAGCCCCGTCAGCCAGGGACCCGGTGCCAGGCCCGCCGCCGCCAGCGCCTCCGGGCGGACGTTGATTTGCAGACGGGGCTCAAAGGCGAAGGCCAGGACCGGAGTGCCATGATCGAGCTGGGCGCAGCGCACCCGGAAGCCGGGCTCCTCGACCAGGATGCCCTCGCGGAGGTGGACCTGACGATCGGGGCCAGGCACGGACATGGGCTCGTGCATATCCTCCGGCTCAGGCACGGACTCGGAGTCAAAGTCGGAATTGGGCTTGGGATTTGAACCTGGATCGGGATTGGGATTGGGATTGGGATCGGGATTGGGATCGGACTTTGAATTGGACTTGAGCTTCAGCTTCAGCTTCAGCTTACGCCCGTTATCAAACCCCGACAGCTGACCCCCGGCCCGCAGGCGGGCGGTCACCAGACGATCGCCCCGCACCTCGGTTACGTCAAAGACCGGCCCGCGCGCTCCGATGCGATCCCAGAGAAAGCCGGCGATGAATCCACGGCAATGCTCGATCAGTCCCGGGGGGCCGAAGAGGTGGCAGACGCCCTCCACCCCGATGCGCGCCCGCAACAGCCAGGGAAAGCCGCCGATATGATCGACATGGGCATGGCTGATGAAGACATGGGTGACCTGATGGGCGATTCGCGTCGGCAGCCGCCCATCCTGCCCCAGGTCGAAGAGCAGGCTGCGGCGCTGATGGCGTAGCCGCAGGTGCAACAGGGGATCGCCGAGGATGCCATTCACCAGGGCGACGGTGGCGGTGCCGAACTCCACCAGGGGTCGCGGCCCCGTGGCAGCGGCGGCGCTGGCGGCATCGGGCAGGACATCCGACGGCGGCAGGTAGTGCACCTGGTCGGCGGCAAAGGGTTTGGCACTGCGCAGCAGGCCCGCGGTGTCACGTCCGGCATCGCGCACCAGCAGGGTGCCGGAGGTGACCGCCCCCGGGGGTAGCCGCACCCGCAGCCGGCCGGGGTCCAGTCCCCGCACCTCGCCCAGGGTGAGGGTCCGGTCGCCGTCGAGAAAGGCAATCTGCTTGCCGCGCCAGGCCTCGGCGGCCAGACGCGGTGGCGTGCCGAGCAGCCGCATATCCGACAGGTTCAGGGTCCGCTCCGTGCTGGCAGCGAGGTAGGCCTCCCAGAGGTGGGTGCGCTGGCGGGCGCGTTGCTGGGGGGTCGGCTGGCGGGCCCGCGAGCTGGTCGCGACCAGGGCCACGGGGACCGCCAGGGCGCTGAGTTCCTGGGCCAGGGGCGGCGCCGCGCCGGCGGGGGTCAGGGCCAGGACCAGTTCGATGCCGGCGGCCGGGACCAGGGCCGCCAGGAGTTCGGCGGCCGCCACCCCCTTGACCACTCCCGGGGTGTCGACCAGCAGGATGCCGTCCTCGACCCGGGATGCCAGCGCGGCGACCGCCGCCGCCAGGGGCAGGCGGAAGCGGGCGGCATCCAGGGAACAGAGTGCCGCCAGTTCCTCAAGCCGCCAGCCACCCTTCCTCCAGCGGGCCAGGGTGACGCTGCCGGGGACGCCCAGGAGGGGCGAGCCGGGATCGGCGCCCAGATACCAGACCGGCCGACTCCCATGGGGGGCGCGGCGCGCCAACTCTCTGGCCAAGGTCTGCGCGAGGGTGGTCTTGCCACTCCCCGCAGGGCCGAACAGCAGCAACCGGCGGTCGCCAGCCAACCAGCGGTCGATCAGCCCAGCGGGTTCATCAGCATCAAGCGGGGGCAAGACTTCCGGCTTCATGACGACGGCGGGGCGAGCCTATGGTGCCGGATGCCTACCGATCCTCGCGACCGATGAGGTCCACGGGGTTATTCACGAGGTTTCTCACCTCACGAGATAGGTGCCCAGGCGCGGAAACCTTTGCCAGGCGCGCCTTGGCCTGGGCGAGCCAGCGCTCTTCATCCTTATCCTCCACGACCTGTTCCAGGGAGCGCATGAGGCTGGCGGTGGTCTTTTCATCCCCCCGGGCGCGGCTGAGCATGGCCATGACGCCATAAAGGGCGAAGTACTCCTGGATGTACAGTCGTGGCCGTTGCATGAGCCCGTCCAACAGCGCTTTGGCCTCGTCCAGTTCGCCATCCTCGATCAGCAAGGCGGCCAGATTGGCGCGCGCGAACAGATAGTCCGGATGGACGGCGATGACCTGGCGCAGATGGCTCTGGCACTCCTCGATCCGACCCTGACGGGCGTAGATCGCGCCGAGATTGCCCAAGGCAATGGGGTGATCGGGGATGCGCGCCAGAATGGCCGTGAGGGCCGCCTCGGCTTGGGGGACACGATTGGCATTCAGATCTTCAATCGATTGGTCCAGCAGTTCCTGGAGGTCGTCCGGAAGGCCGCTAGGGACCGGTTCGCGCGAGATCTCGCTGGAAAAAAACCGGATTTCCGATAGCTTACCCTGGTCCCAGAGCTGCAGCGTCTCTTCCGGCCCGACCAGGTCGCGCTCCTTTAGCGCTTGCAGAAACCCGAGGCGTTCCTCATGGGTGCCAATGGGTAACAGTGCCAACTCGCGGAGGATGGCAGCCGCCTGGGTCGGGGATGTCGCCCCCCGGTCCGGCGCCTGCCTATCCAGCCGGGACTTGAGGAACTGCGCGGCGAAGCCTCGCACGATCGTGTCACCGGCCAGATAGATCGCCCGCAAATAATCGTTGCCGATGTCCAACTCCTTCATCCGTTCCAGGATTGACTGTGGACTAAGCTCGCGCAGGCCATTGATGAGATCGAGCGGCAAGACCTGCGTCAGATCGAACAGTGCCGGATAGGGGGACAGTGAGCCCTCCCGGTTGAGGGCCGCGAGGTTCTCCCGGGCGCGGGCGAGGGCCGGATCCAGGTTCAGGGCACTTTTCCACCAGGTCCGGGCCTCGTCTTCCCGGCCCAGCCGGCTGGCGGCACCCCCGCCGAACAACTGGCGCATCGCCTCCATCTGGCTGGCCCCGTCCCCTCGCCAGGGGCTGTGGTTGGAGCGCTCGAAGACCGCCCAGGCAGGCTGGTTCTCGCCCAGCAGCAGCAGGACGCCCATCTGCGCCAGGGCATCCTCGAGGCGACGTGCCTCCGCCTGAGCCAAGGGGACCGTCAGTCCCCGGGCGCCAGTCTCATCACCCAGATAGAGACGCAACTGCGAGGCCCAGCCGAGGGCGAAGAGGTTGTCCGGGTCCCGGTCCCAGGCCTCGATCGCCTGGTTGAGTGCTTCCGCGGCACGACCCAGGTGAAAGAGGGCGACCAACCGATTGTTGCGGGCGGGGGTGATGGCGAGTCCTGCAAAGAGGCGCTGGGCCCCGGCAAAGTCATGGGCCTCAAGATGCAGTTTGGCGATCTCGAACCGTTCCATGGTCTCGCGGGTCGTTCGGGTACCATCCGGCATGACCAAAATCTCGTTCACCAACTCCGGGTCGTTCAGTGCCTTGTCCACTCGGACGCCCAGTTCGCCCATTCGTGCCGCGGCCTTGGCGGCCAGCAGGAAGTGATTGCCCATGAGGGCCTGATGGTACAGGGCCTCCTGTGCCCCCAGGCTGTTTGGCCGCCGCGTTGCCCACTCGTAGGCGGCCAGGGTCGCCGCGGCCGCATTCCCACCCCGAAGCAGGGCCTCAAGCAAGAGCCGGTTGACGCCGGCATGATCGGGGAAACGCCCTACCAACAGGCGCGCCCGTTTGCTGGCCTGGGCAAAATCGCCGCCGCGAAGCAGGCGCTCCAGCGCCTTGATCTGGTCCGGTTCAGGTCCCTGGTTGCGGGTTTCCGTGGTCTTGGTTGGCTTTCTCTGCGCCATGTTATTTTCCTCCCCAGATGAAGGGGTTGACTGTATTTAGCGTGAAAGTCACGGCAAAGGCTTTCATTTTCAGGGGTGTGGCGCGCCGCCTCATGACAGTTAGCGTGAATCTCACGGCAAAGGCTTTCACACTAACGATCCAGGTCCTGGTCGTCATGGGACAGGGGGTCCTCGATGGGCTCCAGATGGGTGAGGACATGGGCATGGGGCAGAAGGGCGCGCAGTTCGCCCTCGATGACTTCCACCAGGTCATGTCCCCGCTGCACCGTCCAGCCACCGGGCACCAGAACGTGGAAAGAGACGAAGGCCCGCGCCCCGGCCTGGCGCGTCCAGAGGGCGTGAAAGGCGATACCGGCCTCGCGATGTTTTTCCAGCACCCCGACGATGGCCGCCTGCTGTTCGGCGGGCAAGGCCACATCCATCAGACCGGCCACGGAGCGACTGATCAGCCGATAACCGGTCCAGACGATGTTGGCCGCCACCAGCAGGGCCAGGACCGGGTCCAGCCACAGCCAGCCGGTCGCCCAGACGGCGGCGACGCCCAGGATGACGCCGACGGAGGTCCAGACATCGGTGAGGAGGTGATGAGCATCGGCCTCCAGGGTGATGGAGCGGTGCTCCCGCCCGGCGCGGATCAGCACCAGGGCGGTGAGTAGGTTGATGATCGAGGCGATCACCGAGATGGCCAGCCCCAGATCCAGTTGTTCCAGGGGCTGCGGGTTCAGGAGCCGATCCACCGCGGCCCAGCCGATGCCCAGCGCCGCGGCGAGGATCAGAAAACCCTCGAACCCGCTGGAGAAATACTCCGCCTTGCCATGACCATAGAGATGCTCCTCGTCCGCCGGCTGGGCGGCGATGGTCAGCATCCACAGGGCCATGAGTGCCCCGGCCAGGTTGACCAGGGACTCCAGGGCATCGGACAACAGGCCCACGGAGCCGGTGAGCCACCAGGCCCAGGTCTTGAGCAGGATGGTCGCCAGGGCCGCGGCGATCGAGAGCCAGGCAAAGCGGCGAAGGTCGGGTTGGGTCATGAGTCAGGGCCTGAGTGGGGTCTTGAGGTTGTAGTTGTGACGGGAACGAAAGAAAGTTGGTGGGCTGGCGAGCGTAAGGGGCGACGGGGCGGTAACTAGAGGGGTCGCTTTTGAGTATTCGTCGTCGATGAGGAAGGGTCGAGCTGGAGCCAGGCCGCCAGGCCCCCATTCTCCCGCGGCAGGAGTTGGACTTGCCAGCCATGCGTCTCCACCAATTGGCGCACGATGGCGAGCCCCAGGCCAGCGCCGCCGGTGAGGGGGCTGCGCGAGACCTCGCCGCGCTGGAAGGGCTGAAACATGGCCTCGACCCGCTCGGGCGGGATCCCGGGCCCCCGGTCGAGGACCCCGATCCGAACCCGGCCCTGGGACGCTTCGAGCACCAGGTCCACCGCCTGCTCATTGCCGTAGCGCAAGGCATTGGTCAGCAGATTCTCGAGCACCCGACGCAGGGCCAGGGGCGGCACCGGGCGGACGAGGGGCGCGGCCAGCCGGGTAAACCGGACCCGGTCACCAGGGATCGCCTCCGCCAGTTCCGCCAGCAGTTCCCCCAGATCCAGGTCCACCCACGTCTCCGCCTCCAGGCCTCGCGCCAGGTCCAGGACCTTGCCGATCAACTGGTCCATCTCGGCGATGTCCGCCTCCAGCCGCTCGATGAGCCGCGGGGTCGGCCGCTCCGCCAGCAGGGCCAGGGCCAGGCGCATGCGCGCCAGGGGGGTGCGCAGGTCATGGGAAATCCCGGCCATGAGGGTGGTGCGGACCGCCACGAGCTCACGCACCTGACGGGCCATGAGGTTGAAGCGCGCCACCAGGGTAGCCAACTCCCGGGGACCCGTTTCGGGCAGGGTATCCGGGAGGGCGCCCCGTCCGACGACGGCGGTAGCCCGCTCCATTTGGGCCAGGGGGGCGGCGAGGCGATGCGCCAGCCAGAGGGTCGCCACCAGGGCCAGGAGGAGGCCTCCGCCCAGGGTGAGCAGGATAGCGGCCAAGGGGTGAGTGCCGATGCGCCAGGCCGGAAAGCCGACGTCGATCCGGCCATCCCCGGAGGGCAAAGTCGCCCACCACCACCAGTCACCCGCGCGCAGCTCACCCCTCAGATGCTGCTCGCTCCCGGTCTTGGTCGCCAGGGCCTGTTCCAGAAAATGGATGTAAAAGCCATGCCACCCCGTCGGGGACGGCCGGGTGCCCGCCTCGCGCAATGACAACCAATGGGTGCGCGCCAGTTCCAGTTCGAAATCCGCCCGGGTCCCCGGCGGCAATTCGCTCCAGGTCTGGGCGGACAGCACCATGAGGCCGGCGAGGCGTTCGGCCGAGCCCTGGGCCATGGGCCCCATCAGAAAGATTACCACGGCCACGGCGGCCAGCAGTTCGAAGAGGATGAAGGCCAGGGCCAGGGGGCGGGCGATGAACCCCACCAGACCGGGCGTCGCCGCGTAAAAGGAAAGGGCCCTCGGGCTGACGCGGGTCGCGCGGCCCGTGGCGTGCGCCTTGGCCACCGGTTCACCCGGTCCGCCGGGCCCGCCGGGCACCTCGCCCTGACTCATGGCTCATCGCCGCGGGGATGGAACAGATAGCCCTGGCCACGCACGGTGCGGATGAATACCGGCCGGGCGGGGTCGACCTCGATCTTGCGGCGCAGACGGGTGACCCGGATGTCGATGCTGCGATCAAAGGGGTCACGATCGAAGCCCTTGAGCAGGTCGATCAGGGTATCCCGGGACAGGACGCGGTTGGGGCGCTCCACCAGAACCCGCAACAGATCGAACTCGGCGGCCGTCAGACGCTCCTCCCGGCCCTGGCGCAACAGACGACGTGCCGCCAGATCGAGGACGAAGGGGCCGAAGGCATAGCGTTCAGCCCCAGGGCCGGCATGGCCGCCGGGAATGGCGGGCGCGCCAGCGACGCCAACGGTCCCGGCCGGGGGCGGGGACTTCGCCCGCCGCAGCAGCGCATGGAGGCGGGCCAACAACTCCCGGGGACTGAAGGGCTTGGGCAGGTAATCGTCGGCGCCAACCTCCAGGCCCACCACCCGGTCGATCTCCTCCCCACGGGCCGACAGCATGAGGATGGGCACTTGGGAATGGCCGCGCAATTCCCGCGTCAGGCTCAGGCCATCCTCACCAGGGAGCATGAGATCGAGCACGATGGCATCCGGCAAGCCATCCCGCAGGGCGGCGCGCATCCCCTCCCCGTCCGCCACGGTCTCCACCGCCAAACCGTTGACGCTCAGGTATTCGGCCAGCAGGCCCCTGAGACTGGGATCGTCGTCGACGACCAGGATGCGCGGGATGGCGGGAGGACTCATGAGCCCAGTGTACCGCGCGCCCCCGGCCCATCCCAGTAGCGGAAACCGACGGAAACAATCGGAAACAATCGGATGCCGACAGGCAATCGACCGGATACCCCCCGTCGGCAGAATGGCCTCACCGACCCAACCCGCCCTGCTCCCATAAGGATGAACCGCTCGCTATCCCTGGCACTCCTGGCCCTGCTGTTGACCCTGTCAGGCTCGGCCTGGAGCCATGATTTCGAGGCCGGGGGACTTGGGACCGCGTCGGGGACGAAGCCCCTGAATCTGTCGCTGCCGCCGCAACCAGCGGCTGCGACGGTCTTTGGCGCTTCCACCCCCGCGACAGGGGAGCAGGGCGCGGATCTGAATCGGCTGCCCGACCTGGGTCAAGGCGCGAGTCCCGCCAGCCAGACCCGCGGGGGCCGCTTGCCCTACGGCAGCGGCTACGAGGCCCGGCAGCGGGCGAGCACGACGCCACCCGACACCGGTTTCGGGATGAGTGGCAGTACCGGCACCCGTTCCGATGGCGGCTTCGGCGGTCACCAGGGCGCCGGCGGTGGTCCCAGTACCGGCGGTGGTCGGGGCGGCGGCGGCCGTCGGTAAATCATTCAACATCTATCGAGATAACAGGTTCTACAACATGAAAAAACTGCAACTGATGGTCATCGCGATCACCGCAACCTCCTTATTTGCCAGCGGAGTTGCCCAGGCCCGGGGTCAGGGCGGTGGCGGGATGGGGGGCGGCATGGGCCAGATGCAACAGGCTGACAGCGGCATGACCGGAAGTAGGGGCGGTCAGGGCCGCGGTCAGGGCCAAAAGCAAGGCGCGGCCGGAGGGCAAGGCAAGGGTCAAGGGAGCGGCTCCGGCGCCCGGACCCAAAGCCAGACGCAACTCCGGGACCCTAGCGCCAACCCCGGGGCGGTTGCCATTCGCGGCCGTGATCGCCTGGGAACCTCGACGGCCGCGAACAACTGAGACCAAGCAGCCCATGGGGGTGGTTAACCGTCACCCTTCATTCCAACCAACCAACCAACCAAGAGCAAAGCATGACCATGAACATCAAACGTAAGCTGATCGCCACGACACTGACGCTGATTCTGACGGGACCCGCCTGGCTGGCCACCAACCCGGTGCTCGCCGCCGGTCCGGCGGCCAAACCCTGTCGTCCCGGGTCGAGCGCCTGCCAGGTGCAGCCTTTGAGCACCGCCGAAGCGGCCACCCTGACCTTCATGCGGGAGGAGGAAAAACTCGCCCGGGACATCTATCTCAATCTGGATCAGGCCTGGGGCCTGCCGCCCTTCCGCAACATCGCCGCCTCCGAGCAAAACCACATGGATGCCATCAAGGACAAACTGGACAAGTACCAGTTGCCCGATCCGGCCCTGCCCGAAATCGGCGCCTTCAAAAATGTCGAGTTGCAAGAGCTCTATGACGAGTTGCTGGCGAGAAGTGAGGCCTCGTACCTGGAGGGGCTCCAGGTTGGCGGACTGATCGAGGAGGTGGATATCGAGGACCTCGACATGGCCATCGCCGCCACGAATCACGCGGATCTGGCCCAGGTGTATGAGAGCCTGCTGTGCGGCTCCCGCAACCACCTGCGGTCCTTCGCCGCCGCCATCGAGGCGCAAGGCACGGTCTACAAGGCCCAATACCTCGACCAGGCGGAGGTGGATGCCATCATCGACAGCCCCATGGAACGGAACGGCGCCTGCGGTGCGGGAGGTGGCAACTGATAAGGAGTGGCCAGGAGACCCGAATCCCGTCACCAGGTTATTGGCACGAAGGGGCTTTAGGCCTCAAGCCTGCAAAACCCCTGGCCCCGCCGGGCCGATCAGGCGATCGACCCAGCGCTGCCAGGCATCCAGGTTAGGCCGCACCTGCACCCGCAGGACATCGAAGGGCAGGGGCTCAGGGCCGGTGCCGGCCTGACTCGTAGCGAGTCCGCAGGGGCTATGGGCACCAAGGACGACCAGCCCCGCGTCGAGTTGCAGCGCCAGGCGGATGGCGCTGGGCCGGCAGGGACCGACCTCCACCCACAGGGTGGGGGCGGGGTGGAGCGCGGCGAGCATGGCGCCCAGTCGCTCCCGGGCGGCCTCGGCCAAGGCCTCGTTCATGGCCCTGGGGGTCAGGAAGGGGACATGGTCGGCCTCGAAACCCGTTCCGTGTTCCACGAAGTGAGCCACGGCCAGGGGCGCAGCCAGCCGCCGGGCCAGGGCGAGGGCCTGTCGCAGCACGGCCTCACCCCGGGCATCGGGATCGAGGAGGCAAAGGACGGGACGACCGGTCATCGGTGGCCCTCCCACTGAATCCGGTTCGATTCAGGAGATGAGGCTCCGCGAAGAGGGCGCACCTTCATCGGCGCCCCCCTCATGATCCGGATTGCTGCGGTTGACGATAGGCCGCGGACGAGACGGTCTGCCATCGGTGGCCTCCCCTAGGCGAGTCCGACGTGCCCGTCATACCCGACCGCCGGATCGGCCTCGCCGTCCACCTGGCGACGGGCCAGCTCTGGAATCCGGACCGTACCCGGGGTTTGACCACATTCCAGAAAGACCCTCAGCCGGCAAGCACGGCAGACCTCGGGATCGAGCCGGTTGAACACGGTAGCGATCGCCTCGCCCTTGGAGCGAAACAGATTCTCGGCGCCGATCTCGTCCAGGTAGCCGCCCCGTTCCAGGGTATCCCGCACCGCGCGCTTCATCTGGATGAAATAGAGGCCACCGCCCCGGGCCCGGCGCTGGCGGGCCTCGGTGGTGAGGAACTCGGCCCCGGCGACATCGACGAAGTTGATCGGCGAGGCCACCACGATCAGGTGGCATTGGGAAGGGCTGCGTTGCGCGAAGGCGTGGAACTGGTCGCGCACCGCGGAGACGGCGCCGAAGAAGAGGGAGCCATCGATCCGCACCAGCTTGAGCTGGGGGCACTCCGGCAGGGCCGGATCACGGCTGAACTTGCGCTGGGGATGCTGGGGGTCGGGGACGCGCCGGACCACCTGGGGCCGGGAGGTGCGGCTGAGATAGATCACCAGCGACAGGATGACGCCGATGACGATGGCCTCCTCCAACTCGATGGTCAGAGTGGCGACGAAGGTGGTCAGCAGGATGGCCGTCTCGGCGCGGCTGGTACGGGCGATCTGCTGGATGTGGTGAAAGTCGATGAGTCCCCAGGCCACCAGGAACAGGACGCCGGCCATGGCCGCATTGGGCAGCCAGGCCGCCAGGGGGGCGACCAGCAGGACGATCAGGGCCAACAAGAGGGCGGAGAAGACCGAGGCCAGGGGCGTCTTGGCCCCGGCGGCGTAATTGAGACCCGAGCGGTTGAAGGAGCCGGTGGCGACATAGCCGGAGAAGAAGCTGCCGATCAGGTTGGACAGCCCCTGGCCGATGAACTCCTGGTTGCCATCCAAATGCTGGCCGGAGCGTAGCGCCATGGCGCGGGCGATGGAGACCGCCTCGGTGAGGGCCAACAGGGTCACCGCCACCGCCCCATTGAACAGTTCACGCAGGTTTTCCAGGGAGAGGTCGGGCATCGACAGGGGTGGCAGACTGGCGGGCAAGGCGCCGACGGTACTGATGCCCGGGACACCCGAAACCTGGAAGGCCACCCCCAGCAGGCTGCCGCCGACCATGGCGACGATCATGTAGGGCCAGCGCGGCAGCCAGCGCCGCACCGCCACGCCCAGGACCAGGGTGAGGACCGCCACGCCGGTCACGTAGGGATCGATCTGGTCCAGGTGGGAGAACAGGGTCCCCCAGGTCGTGGCGAAGGAGGAACCCCGCGGGATGGCCAGGCCGAAAAAGTTCTTGACCTGGTTGGTGGCGATGAGGATCGCCGCCCCGGCGGTGAAGCCGATCACCACCGAGTGGGAGATGAAGTTGACCAGTGCCCCCAGCCGGGCCGCGCCTAGGGCGATCTGAATCAGCCCGACCAAGAAGGTCAGGGTGAAGGCCAGTTCCACATACCGGGCTGAGCCGGGCTCGGCGTGCAGGGAGAGGATCGAAAAGAGGACGATGGAGGCGGCGGTGGTGGGACCCGAGACCAGGTGCCAGGAGGAGCCGAAGAGGGCGGCGATGATGGCGGGGACCATGCCGGCATAGAGGCCATACTCCGGGGGCATGCCGGCGATGGTGGCGAAGGCGACGCCCTGGGGCAGCACCACCACCGCCCCGGTGAGACCGGCCACCAGATCATCACGCAAGGTGTCGCGGTTGACCCGTGGCCACCAGCGCAAGAAGGGCAACCAGGCCCTGAGCCAGAAGTGGGGATGGATGGGCTTGGTCGGCAGGGCGGACATGAGAACCTCGCTTGGATGGGACTCTCAGGGTACGCCAAGCCACGTCAAGGCCAGGTCAAGCTCAGGTTAAGACCAGGTTAAGACCGGGATAACATCAGGCACCTAAAGGAGGAGGTTAGCCCAGGCTGGCTCACCGGCCGGTCAAGTGCCCCGCCTGACCGATTGCATGCCGGCTCCTCCTGGCTGGCCCTATAGGGACACCGCCTGACCTGCGGAACAACAGCTTGGCCTGACCGGCCAAGCCAGTAATCAGCCCGGCCGACCGGATGGAGTCTTGAACAGCAGCCGGACCTCGGTCCCCCGCCCCTCCTCGCTCTCCACCTCGATCTCCCAGCCGTAGCGATCGCAGATGCGTTTGGTGAGCGACAGGCCGATGCCCTCGCCCTGGCTGGCGCCGCCCTTGTAGTGACGCTGGAAGAGGCGGGAAAGCTGATCCGCGGCGATGCCGCGGCCCGTGTCGCGGACCAGGAGGCGGCCCGGCTCCAGACGGATCAGGACCTGGCCCCGGTCCGTATGCTGCAGGGCGTTACGGATCAGGTTGCCGACAACGATGCGCGCCAGGACCCGCTCGGCAGGGAGCTGGGGTTCGGCGGTAACCTCCACCACCAGGTCCACCGGACGCTGGGCGATGAGGTGCCGGTGCCGTTCGGCGCCATTGCGCACCACCTCGGCCAGGGGGCACAGGTCCCGGGCCACCGGGCCGCGTTCCTCGCGGGCCAGGGCGAGCAGGGCGGTGATGATCTCGGCCATCTCCTGGGCCGCGCGCTGGATGCGCAGGGCGCGCTGACGCTGGCGCGGGGGCAGATTGGGATTATCGGCCTCGATCTCCGCCGCGCCCTGGATCACGGCCAGGGGGGTGCGTAACTCGTGGCTGACATCGGCGGTAAAGGCCCGCTCGCGCTCGATGAAGGCCCGCAGCCGGCCCAGGTAGCGGTCGAAGGCAGCGGCCAGGGCCCGGACCTCCCCCGCCGGGAAGTCCTGGCTCAGGGGGGTCGGGGCGGCCTCGGGCTCCAGCTCGCGAACCCGGGCGGCCAGGGCCGTCACCGGGGCGATGACCCGCCCGGCCAGCCAGAAGCCGGCGGCGCTGGCGACCAGGGTCATCATCAGCACGCCGCTGGCCAGCAGCCAGCGGAAATCGGCCTCCCGTGCGGCCTGGCGCGTCTCGTTGTAAAGCAGAAAGTAGCGGGCGCCCTCGGCCTCCTGGACGAGCAGGCGGTAGGGTGTCCCGGCGATCAGGACATCATGATGGCCGGGGGCCAGGGCGAGGACGGAGGCCGGCGGGGCGGCGGCCCCGGCGGGACTCGGCAGGACGAAGCCCAGCAGGGTGAGGGTGGCCGGCGGCAGGGACTGGGGATTGCGCTGGCGGCGGGCGCGATAGTCCTCCAGCTCCGCCTTGAGGGTCTCGTCCATGAGGCGCAGGCCCGCCTCGTGACTGGCAAGATGGAGCCAGAGCGACAAG
>WBZM01001499.1_pt1 | contig 14740 bp, 20 predicted proteins | sample 5204271 | NCBI WGS metagenome assembly WBZM01 (sample SAMN12344346, study PRJNA552823) | activated sludge metagenome | biome: Activated sludge suspended growth; feature: Nitrification reactor; material: Wastewater; isolation source: activated sludge from nitrification reactor of wastewater...
AAGTCACGAACGAGCGCCACGAACTGGCGGAGGGTGGATGTCGTAGCGTTGCCGCTTTGATCCGTTCACTGGCCGGCAAGGAGGGGAAGTGAGGCTAACCGCCGCCGAAAAGGAACTACTGGCCGAGGGCGACACGATCACCCGCAAGGTCAGGGTGCGAAAGGAGACCGGCCGAGAGCTCGGCTGCTCAATCCAGATCGGGGATGCGGTGAAGGTCGGAACCCGTCCCCTTGCCGTCTGCTCGATCCGCAAGGAGCGCGAAGGCCCGGAAGTTCCGCCGCGCAAGGTGCGAGCCGGGGCGCGACAGAGCCCAGCTCGTTGGGTGATCCGCTTCGAGGAAGTCGGGGAATGGGCGCTGCCAGATCCCGGCGAAGAGATCCCCGAAATGCCGTGGGACGAACTGAGAGAGCGCCTACCGAAGCGCTTGACCTGGGACACGGAACCAGGAGCCCGATCCGGTGACAAGTTCATTTTTCACTGGGACGAAGTCGTTCACCACATTGACGGGAAACGCCACCGGTCCGCCTACCCGGCCGTGTACCTGCTCGTGACCTCAAACCCGATCCGCCACGCGAAAGGCCATTGGTGGGCGAACTTCGAGCCGGTCGGCTTCGACCGTGTCGAGTACATGCGGTTTGGGTATGGGACAACACTGAACCCACTGGAGTCGCTTGACAAAACGGGGCCGGTTGAAGAGGTAGAGAAATCCCCGGCTGAGGCAGAGGCGGACGAAGGACTCAGGGAGACTCACCGATTTATGGCGGCGGCAGCACGCAGAAGGCGCAACCTGACCCGACTAAAACGCGCCGCGTAATGGTGTCCGACCGACGCTGTATAAGAGTTTCAGGCGATATGCGTTTGGGGGCAAATAGCCCCGCCGCGAAGCTGGCATGTCGCATTGCACCCTGATGACCGCAGATGAGAGATACGAGCTTGAGCGGAACGGCCGGAGACAGGCGGCCTTCTGGCGAAAGGCCGGGGTTGCCGAAGAATTCGTGTATTTCGTCCAGGGGAACCAAGGCAACCCGATCAAGGTCGGGTACACCAAGGACATCGACTCGCGTCTCGCTGGGCTCCAGACGGGATGCTGGGAGCGCCTCCGAGTGCTGGCGCTCATCCCGGGCACGCAGGCACTTGAGGCCGCACTCCACCGTCTGCTGAAGAAAGACCGAGTCAACGGCGAATGGTTTGAGGGCGTTGTTGTTGGTGAGGCGCTTGAAGAAGTTTGCGCCGCGTCGTTCACCATGATGAGAATATGGGAAGAACGGCAGTGGCTGGCAGATCCATTCGACCACCTGACCATAGTTGACAGGCCCACTCTTCGGGAAGTCTCAAAGCCCCGCAGTCCCTCCCCGGATCACGGCCGGAAAGCTCGCGTGGCTGGCCCTTACTCCGGCATTGGGATGCACAGGAGCTGGAGAATGTCTCAGGTGAAAGACGCGCCGGTGACGGTCAAGATGGTGGACCCGGCGACGATGGACCGTACACCTTCCCGGCTTCGCAGCGGTGACGCTCGCCCTCGGCTGGGTGAAGCCGCATAAGTTTCAAGAGCCCTGACCCGCTGACGCAGGGGCAGGGCCACACACTTCAACCGGCCTGCTGCCTGGGTCCGGATTGAAGAAAGAGCGGTGACCTCCCTCACCTCTCCTTCCTGCCCGGTCGATGCCGGACAACACGCACGAACATCGTGGGGTATCGGCCGGGAATCTTTCTCATGAGCACTATCCACCGAACCAACCGCAGCCAAGACGCCCGGTGCGAAAGATGCGACCACGACCTGGTCGTCAAACCGGAGCGCATCAAGTGGACCGCTTTCAAACGCGACGCGAAAGCCTACGTCTACTGCACCAACGACCGCTGCCGCTACTCGACCAGCCGTCACCCGACCGGCAAGAAGCCAAACCAAGGCCGCTATAAGGCCTGACCGTCGCGGCGTGGGGAAGCCAGGTATCCCGCAGGCCTCATGCGCCTGAGATCGCCAGTTCGAATCTGGCCGCCGCTATCCGAAAGGAGACTGAATGCCGAACACACCAAACCACAGTCTCCCTTGGCCAGAAGGAACCGACGCGGCAGTTGTCCCGGCCGACCTTGAAGACCTCGCAACCGCGGTCGACACCAGCCTCGACCACATCGCACCCGGCCAGATCGTTGGCGTCACAGCTGGCCGCCTACTAATCGCCAACGGATCCGGTGTCGTCACCGGGGTTGCAATCTCGGGAGATGGCACGGTCTCATCGACCGGAGTTCTCGCGATCGGCGAAAGCAAAATCGGTTCCGCCCAGATCGCTCCGGGAGCTATCACGACTCCGAAGATTGCCAACTCGGCAATCAACGAAGACAAAATCCAGAACGGTCAGGTCAGCGAAGCGAAAATCGCGAACGGCCATGTGACCAACGGAAAAATCGCCGACAACGCTGTCACGGCAGACAAGATCGCTGCCGGTGCGGTTGGCTCCAGCGAACTCGCCGACGGAGCGGCAACCACCGGCAAGGTTCCAGACGGTGCTCTCACAAGACCGAAAATGGCGGCCGGTTTCATCCAAACCAAACGGCAAGTTGCCTCCGTCGACGCGAACAGTCGGGCCGAGGTCACAATCACCTGGACCAACGCCTTCCCGGACACCTCCTACACCCCGGTCGTCTCGCTACTCGAAGGAAGCAATCTTATTTTCAATGTCCTTCAAATCCTCCGGATCAGCGACAAGTCCGCCACGGCAATCAAGGTGATGGTGGAGAACAACAGCGGCACCACGGCAAGCGGAACCGTGAACGCGATCGCCATCGTGGATTGATCGCATGAAAGCCAATCGCAACACAGGCGTCGCCTTCGAAGCACAGATCGGATCCACACTGCTGGCCCTTCGCATCGGCTGACCATGGCCGGAATTCGAAAAGCATCCCAGGCCTGCCCTCGCCCAGGCTGCCCGAACCCGCAACCCTGTCCCCTTCACAAATCGAAACCATGGGTCAACTCGACCCGACGCAAACGACTTCCACCCGACTGGCGAGAGATCAGAGCCGCAGTGCTCCAACGAGATCCCACCTGTCAGGTATGCCACCAGCGGCCATCAACCCAGGCCGATCACATCATCCCCGGGGACGATCACAGCATGACCAACCTCCAAGGCATCTGCGATCCCTGCCACAAGACCAAGTCCTCACGCGAGGGCCGAGCAGCCCAGGGCTAGACAACAATCACGTCCCCGTCTGCCCCACCCACCGGAGGGCGACAAACCCAATAGCAGAGCCACAAACACAGGTAGGGGGGAGGGGGTCACCTCGAAACGGGTGACCTCATCTGACACCGCCGCCCTGCCGCAGCTAAAAATATGTACGGGTCTGGGGAGGATTTTCAGGAAGGAGCGCCGATGTCAGGGATCGGGCCCGCGCCCGCCGAGACGAGGCGCCGCAAGAATGAGCCAGGTCGAGGTGATTGGGTCACGCTCGAACCGTTGAAGAAGAAGGTGCTTCCGGCGTTGCCGAAGCGCACGAAGGCTGAGGGTCCGTGGCCGGCGATCACCAAGACTGCTTGGGCGGCTTGGCGGGCGGATCCGGTCACTCAGTTGTACGGGCCGGCCGACGTCAGCTTCGCCCTGGACACGATCAGGCTTCACGCGATGATGACCCCGTCGTCCGCGAACGAAGTTCGCCTCCGGATGACCGCATTGGGCTTGACTCCGGAGGGCAAAATCAAGCTTCGAATCCGGATCGGTGAACCTGCCGACCAGACCGAACCGGAGAAGACTTCTTCTACCCGGTCGAAGAAGCGGTCCAATCGTCGTGCCCGGCTGACCGTCGTGCCGAATGACTGAACTGACCTTCCCGGGTTTGTCACCGGTCAGCTTCCCGACTTTGGGTTGGGTGGCGATCGACTGGATGGAAACCTTCCTTTGTCACGGTCCTGGTGACATTCAGGGCGATGACCTGGTCATCGATGACGAGATGGCACTGTTCATTCTTTGGACGTATCGCCTTCATCCGAAGGGCAGTCCGAAGGCCGGACGTCGAGCGGTGCAGCGGGCGATCCTTTCTCGCCCAAAGGGTCGGGCAAAGTCGGAGATTGCCGGTGCGATCAAATGCTTCGATGCTTTCGGTCCCTCCCGTTTCGATGGTTGGGACGCGAACGGAGATCCGGTCGGTCGCACGATCAAATATCCGTTCATCAGGTGTATGGCCACCGAGGATGAGCAGGCCGGCAACACCTTCGACAACATCACCTACATGCTCACCGAGGGTGAGGCCGCGAACACATTCAAGTTCGACATCGGCCGATCCGTTGAAACGTCAACCAGGGTGATCATTCGCGAGCCTGGTGGCGGCGAGATCCGGCAATCCACTGCCGGTGACGCTTCCAAGGATGGCGGGAAGGAATCAAGCGCTTGCGCTGATGAAACTCACCTGTATGTGATTCGGAAGTTGCGGGGCATGTACCGGACGGTGGCGCGGAACACCACCAAGCGTCGCAAGACCGAGCCTTGGATGCTCGACACGACGACCATGTTTCAGGAAGGCGAGAACTCGATCGCCGAGCAGGCCTTCCAGAAATACGCCGAGTTGGATGTCGAGACCGCGGTGATGAAGCACGGAGTTCTGCTTGACCATCGCCAGGGGGACGTGCCGAAACGGTTCGGTGACGATCGATCGTTGAAGAAAGCGATCAAACCCGGTTATGGCGCCGCCGCCGGCTGGGTTGACCTCGACGCGATGATCAAGGTCATTCGTGACGCCGAGGATCCCGAGGAAGAGGCCTACCGGTACTACCTGAACCGGCAACGCAAGCACTCTTCGCACTGGCTTTCACCCGGCGAAATCACCACGGAAACATTCGGACTGGAACCGGGTCAGAAAATCACGGTCGGCTTCGATGGTTCCCTCGACGACGACCACACCGCGCTTTGGGCCTGCTCCGAGGATTCCAAGTTAGTGCCGATCGGGATCTGGGCTCGCCCCGAAAAGCTCGACCCGAACACCGACTGGATGGTGCCCCGGGACCAGGTCGATGCCGCGGTCGAGTGGCTGTTCGAGAACTTTCACGTGCTGCGGTTCTACTGCGATCCACCGTGGTGGCGTGAAGAAATCGGCCGGTGGGCTGATCGGTACGCCGATCCGGAGCGAACGGGCACCCTCCCGATCATGGAGTGGTACACCAGCCGCGACGCCCCGATGGCCGCTGCGACCGGTGCCCTTCGAACCGCAATCCGCCAGGGCGATGCCACGATCAACCCGGAACCGATCCGCACCGAGCAAGAACTGCGGTCAGGCAAACCGATCGCCATCTGGCACTTCGAGAACGCCCGCATCCGCAAGGTCAGGTTGAAGCTTGACGACAAGACTGAGGAGGCCTACATCGTGACCAAAGACCGCCCCGGATCCGCCCTGAAGATCGACAGTGTTCCCGCGGCCATTCTGGCTCGCAAGGGACGGGACGATGCGATGCTCGAGGGTGAGTGGTCGGAGATCGAGTCCGTTCCGATGATGGCGTTCGGTCGATGACCCTGCCGATCCTTCTGACAACTCTCGGGCTGGCGCTCTTGGTGGCCGGTGTGGCGATGATCTTCCCGCCGGCGGCTTTCATGGTTGCCGGTGCCGGCTTGATCACACTCGGACTGTTCGGTCTTGACGCCGGGGGTCGATGATGGCGAACCTGTTCAACCGCCTCCGGTCGCAGGGAGTGTCGCTGCCGTTCGAGCAGTGGCTTGACTACTTCAACTTCAACGGGCTCAATTACCCGGTCGGGCTCAACCAAACCCTGAATCAGCCGGAAGAACGGATCGGTGAGGACTTCCCGAGTTTCGTTCAGTCGGTCTACAAGCAGAACGGCATCGTTTTCGCCTGCATGCTGACCCGGCAGCTGCTTTTTCAGGAAGCCCGGTTTCAGTTCCGCCGACGGGTACTCGGTCGGCCAGGTGAGATGTTTGGCACCGCTGCCCTTCAGCTGCTCGAAAATCCTTGGCCGGGCGCCACGACAGGTGATCTGCTGGGTCGAATGATCCAAGACACCGACCTCGCCGGGAATTTCTTCGCGGCTCGCAGGCCAGGACCGAAGATCGAGCGGCTCCGGCCCGATTGGGTGACGATCATTCGCGGCAGCAATGTCGAAGGTGCCGGCCCCGATTCGATGGATTCGAACTTGGTCGGCTACATGTACCACGAAGGTGGCCACGCCTCCGGCAAAAAACCGGTTCCGCTGCTGCCCGAAGAGGTCGCACACTTCGCCCCCATCCCTGACCCGCTGGCCCACCACCGTGGCATGTCGTGGATCTCCCCGGTGCTCCGGGAAATCATGGGTGACCAGGCTGCCACCACCCACAAGCTCAACTACTTCCAGAACGGTGCCACCCCGAACCTGGTGGTCAGCTTCAAACAGAAGATGGAACCCGCCGTCTTCAAAGAGTGGATCGAAATGTTCGAGCAGGAACATGAAGGTGCGGCCAACGCCTACAAGACCCTCTACCTCGGCCAAGGCGCTGATGCGACCGTGGTCGGATCTGATCTGAAAGCGATCGATTTCAAAGACACCCAGGGTGCCGGAGAAACCCGAATCGCAGCGGCAGCCGGTGTGCCCCCGGTCATTGTGGGTCTTTCGGAAGGTCTCGCCGCCGCCACGTACTCGAACTACGGTCAAGCGCGACGCCGGTTCGCCGATGGCACCATGCGACCTCTCTGGCGTGGTGCCGCAGCGTGCCTGTCCACCTTGATCAACGTTCCAACCGGTAGTGACCTTTGGTACGACGACCGCGATATTTCGTTTCTCCAAGAGGACCGAAAGGACGCGGCCGAGATCCGCCAGGCGGATTCGCAGACTGTCAAGTCACTGGTCGAGGCCGGTTTCGAACCCGCTTCCGTGATTGCTGCAGTTGATGCCGATGACATGAGTCGCCTGAAGCACACCGGCCTTGTCTCCGTTCAGCTTCAACCGCCGGGCACCGACCCGGCCGGGCCTGCCGACCCGCCTTCGGCTTCCTGACCAACTCCCAGGAGGAAAGCATGACCGTGGTTACCACGCGCCCCGAGCGCGAGAACCTATACCGCTGCGTGCCCGCTGGCGTGGAACTGCGCTCTGCCGGGGACGAAGGCGACGACCAGCCGGTGATGACCGGCCACTTCGCCGTGTTCAACCAGTGGACCGAAATCAACTCGATCTTCGAGGGACGGTTCCTCGAGCGTTTCGCACCCGGGTCACTGAAGAAAACCATCAGTGAGAACCGTGACGCGATGCGAGTGCTGTTCCAGCACGGCTTCGATCCCGCCATCGGTGACAAACCGCTGGGCCCAATTCGTGAACTTCGCGAGGACGGCACCGGCGCCTTCTACGAGGTGCCGCTGCTCGACGCCGACTACGTTCGCAACTCAGTGCTGCCCGGCCTTGAAGCCGGCCTGTACGGGGTCAGTTTCCGATTCAGCGTGATCCGCGAAGAGATCGACAAAGAACCGGAACCGAGCGAGCACAACCCGGATGGTCTGCCGGAGCGGACCGTGATTGAAGCCAGGGTTCGTGAATTCGGGCCGGTCACGTTCCCCGCCTACGAAGGGGCATCGGCCAGCATCCGGTCGGTCACCGACGAGCTGCTGGTCAGCCGTCTGTCATCGGACGGTCCGGAAAAGCTCCGTGACCTGATCGAAAGCAATTTCACCCCTCGCGCCGCCGAAGAAGAGGCACCCGAGGAAGAAACCGACGAAACCGAGGTCGAAGAGACCGACGAAGAGTCGGATGAAGCAACCGCAGAAAGCGCCGAGCGTGACGCTCACCCTGACCGCGGCAAGTCCAGCCCCCTGTTCGGGGCCAAGAAACAGACGCCGTCCTGGCGTCTCCCAAGCAAAGGAGAACGATCGAAATGACGATCGAAGAACTCCGGGCGCGACTCGCTGAAATCAGGGGCCGCCTCCAGGAGATTGACAACGAGTACCGGTCGCAGGAACTTCCCGAGGAAGCCCGCACCGAGTGGAACAACCTCAACGAAGAGTTCGAGGAACGCACCACCACTCTCAACGAACTCGAAGCCCGAGCGGCCCGAGTCGAAGAACTCAACGGTGAAGGCGAATCGGAATCCCGCGAAGCCGGCTTCCAGGTCGGTGCCCGCACCGGTCGGCCGCAGGGCGAAGACATCTTCGACCTGTCGACCATCCGGTCAAGCGTCGCGAATCCGGAAGAGGCCCGCAGCGAGCTGCGTTCCCGTGCCCTGACCGCGATCGAGCAGGCCGACTTCCCACATGAGGACGCCGACGCGGACGCTGTCCGCAGTCACATCGAGCATCTGATGCGGTCCGTCAAGGTGCCGAAGGGTCAGGAAGGCATGTTCGAGCGTCACCTGCTGGCCACCGGCTCCGAGCTGTACCGCCGGGCGTTCGGCAAGGCTCTCGCGCAGAAGCCGCTCACCCCGGAAGAGGCCCGTGCGATGTCGCTGACCGACGCCAATGGCGGGTTCGCGGTTCCGTACACCCTCGACCCGACGATCATCCTCACCTCGAACGGTGCGATCAATCCGCTGCGGCAGATCGCTCGCATCGAGTCGATCATGGGTGACGAGTGGCGCGGCGTTACCTCTGCCGGCGTCACCGTGAGCCGCGCATCGGAAGGCGCAGAGGCCGACGACAACTCGCCGACCCTCGCGCAGCCGACCGCCAACCCGACCCGCGTCCAGGGCTTCATCCCGTTCTCGATCGAGATCGACGGTGACTGGCCCTCGCTGCAGGCCGAAATGGCGAAGCTGCTCCAGGACGCCAAGGACGTGGAAGAGGCAACCTCCTTCACGAACGGTGACGGCACCGGCGACAATCCGAACGGTGTCGTAGCGAAGCTCGGCGCGGGATCGCAGGTCCAGACCGCAGGTGTCACCACCTTCGCGGTCGGTGACCTCTACAAGGTCAAGGGTGCGCTGCCGGCACGTTTCCGTGGCAACGCCTCCTGGATGGCCGAGGACACGATCTACTCGCTGACCCGGCAGTTCGACACCTCCGGCGGCGCCTCACTGTGGGCGCAGCTCGGAGAGGACCGTCCGGAGAAGCTGATCGGCAAGCCGGCCTACGAGAACACCGCGATGGACTCGGCGATCACCGCGAACAAGCTGATCGCGATGTACGACGACTTCAAGGAGTTCCTGATCGTCGACCGGATCGGCATGATCATCGAACTGATCCCGCATCTGTTCGGTGCCAACGGCCGTCCGACCGGTCAGCGGGGCATGTACGCCATTTGGCGGAACACCTCGAAGATCCTGACGGACAACGCCTTCCGTCTGCTGAAGGTCAAGGCGTCCTGATCCTGAGCGGGGAGACCGGCCACGGCTGGTCTCCCCGCTCAGGATCTTCCAGAAAGGAGAGTCATGAGCGACAAGGTCTACGTCTGCAAGTCAAGCTTCGCGACCGAATATGACGGCGCTCCGATCGTCGTCACCAAGGGTCAAAGGGTTCGTGAAGGTCACGATCTAATCAAAGGCAACCCGGATGCTTTCGAGCTGGCCGACGAGGGGCACATCCTCGAGGTCGAGACCGCAACCAACCAGGGGCCGACCGTCAAGGAGCTGCGGGCCGAGCTGAAAGCTCGGAATGTTCAGGTTCCGAAACGAGCCGAGAAAGACAAGCTCGAGCAGCTGCTCGCCGAAGCCAAACAGGCCGACGAGGGGCAAACCGAAGAACCCGATGAAGGCCAGTCTCCGGAGCCCGAAGGCAATGCCGACGATCAGGAAACCGAAACCCCGGTCACCGAAGGTGATCAGGGCGACAGGGAACCTGACGAAGGCGACAGCCCCGAGACCTGATGGCCCGAGTCGTCAACCTCACCGACCACCGACCTTCGACCCGGCACGATGACGTGTCGTGGTCGAAGGTTCGCGTGGACGGAACCGACGACCCGGCCGACAACGAGAGCTGGGAACTGATTGCAACGATCGATCTTCCGTACCCGAACTCCACATTCCACAGCTTCACCGTCTCCACCGAAAACAAATGGGTGCGAGCAACCTTCCTCGACGAGGACGAAAACGAAGACCCGCCCGGCCCCCTGGTCTACGTCGACGGACCCAACTTCCAACCCACGCTCCAACAGGTATCGGCGACCCTTCGGTCCCGAACCTACGTCGGTGACTCTGACGTAGATGCCCCCGTTGGCGATCAAACCGGCATCTTCGGAGCGGACACCCGACCGACCGCCGACCAGGTTGAGCGTGAATACATTCCAGCCGCCGTCAACGGGCTCCAAGCCGTTGATCAGGTGCCAGGGTTCCTGATCGAGCAGGCACGTCGCGCCGCCACTCTCAGGGCCGCCGCCGAAATCGAACGCACTTATCTGCCCGAGCAAGGCGAAAACGACGCCTCCAACTTCCAGACCCTCCGCATGAGCGCGGAATCTGAGACGGACAGCCTCGCCCGTTCCTTGCAGTGGTGGGTTCTGGCGGGTCACTGATGCTTCAGTACGACTACGTCGTTGACCCGAGCGAAGCAGTCGGGCGACTCACCACCATGGGAGAACGCGCCGAAAACAGTCGGCCAGCGTTCACCAAGATTCGCGACCGGCTGCTGAAGGATCAACGCGAAAACTTTGAGAGCAGGGGCGGCACCTTCGACGAAAAGTGGCCGGCCACCTCGAAGCAAACCATGATGAGAAAACACGAACGGGAAGGCAACCCCGGATCCATTCTCGTCGCCACCGGTGAACTCGCAGCGGCGGCGAAGGGTGGCAAAGGCAAGTTCACCCGGATCACGAAATCGCAGGTTCGTGTCGGCATCAACAAGCGAATCTTCGTGGCCCGGTTTCATCAGGCCGGTGCTCCAAAAGGATCACGACGCGGCACTCTGCCGAAACGGACCTTGGTCGGAATCACCGATGAATCCCGCCGGTTCTCAGTCACGTTGTTGGCGAAATGGATCGAAGGCGCATGACCGACGTAATCGAAACGTCGGTCATCGGTCCTTTGTGGGATCCGGGTCAGCTCGAGCGAGACGTCATCCGAGGACTGAAGCTCTGGTTGCCGTCGTATCTCAACGAAGTTGCCTGGCAGGAAACGCAACGTCGAGAGATCCCAGCGCTGCGCGACGCCAACGACGACCTCACCGACGACCAGCTGCTCGATCTACTGAAGGAAAAGATCGACGACAGTGAGATCAAGCCCTACCAGCTGAAAACCCCTGAGAGCTGGGGGGTCGCATCCGAATACGACCGATTCCCCGAGGACGGTCTACCGGCCATCATCGTGGCCGCCTCCGGCATGCCTTCCCGGCCAGAAGGAGAGGGCGACGGTTCGATCTCCGGCGATTGGGTGATCGAAGTGTCGGCCACCGTCAGCTCTACCGGCGCGGCCCGCACCCGACGTGCCGGGCAGCTCTACCTCACCGCGATCATCGCTTCCATCCTTCAGCGCCGATCGCTCAGCACCCCATATGGGGCAGTTGACCTGGGCGAAGTCGACTACCTGGACATTCCGAGCGAGAAGCGCAAGACCCTCTTCACTGCGGCAGCCGGTTTCACGGTTCAGGTCGCAGACATGCTCAACACCCGCGGCGGCCCAGCCACCGCAACTCCCCCCGACCCGATGCCGCTCACGTGGCCCGAGGTCACTGAGATCACAACCGAAACGGAGATCGAATGACGTACATCGTCACGGCGAATCACCCGATCACCCTGGAGGGCGGCCGATCCGTCGAGCCGGGAGGAAAGGTGAACGCAAAAGCTTCAGATCCGCACATCGCGGGTCTGATCGAAAGCGGTCAGCTCACCGAGCTGCCGAAGAAGGCGGCGAAGCCGCGCAATTCGACGGCGGAAACGCCTGACAAGGAGGAATCCAAGTGACGCTCCCCGGAACATCAGTCACCGTGGGCGATGGCGCCGGAGCGCGTTTCGCCGCCGTAGATTCGGGCACGGCCTTTTTCATTGGCCTGACCGATCGCGGTCCCATTGACGCACCCGTCCTAGTCCGATCGCTTGCGGAAGCGACCAGGCAACTCGGCGGAAGGGTCAGCTACGGGCTGATCTACGATGCCTTGGACGTGTTCTTTCGCGAAGGCGGCAGTCGCGCCTACATTGGGCGACTCGCCGGGCCCGCCCCGGTCAAGTCGACCATCAACCTCAAGGACGCCAGCAACGCCGACTGCCTCACGGCAACCGCGGTGAACCCTGGTGCCTGGGGCAACAACATCTCGCTCGAGGTCACGCTCTCTGGCGGGAACTTCACGATCGTCGTCAAGGAATCCGGCACTGTCGTCGAAACATCACCGACGCTGGCGGACACCACCGAAGCGATCGCCTGGGCTGCTGGGTCCGGCTACATTCGGATCACCGGCATCACAGCGAATGATCCGAAGACGCAGACCGTCACGCTCGCCACTGGTACCGACGACCGGGCCAACATCACCGCAACCGAGGTCGGTAAGGCGCTGGCTCTGTTCGCGGCTGATCTCGGTCCCGGACAGGTCGCCTACCCCGGCGCCACGGACGGCACCACGCACCTCGCTCTCGCGGCTCATGCTGCGGCGAAGAACCGTGTGGCGCTGCTCGACGGTACCGACACCGCCACGGTCGCGACGCTTACCGCGCAAACCGCCGCGGTTCGCGCTGACGGGAAGGGACGCGCTGCCGGACTGTTCGCTCCGTGGGTGATCGTGCCAGGGGTAGCCCCGGGAACCACCCGGACCGTACCGCCATCGGCGGTGCAGGCCGGTCTGATTGCCCGGTCCGATGGAGCCACCGACAACCCGAACATCGCCGTGGCCGGCGAAAACGGTGTTTGCCGATACGCGACCGACCTGTCGCTGGGTTCGTGGTCGGACACTGACCGGGAAACGCTCAACGATGCCGGCGTCAACGTGATTCTCGAAAAGGTCGGAACGATCCGCACCTACGGGAACCGCACCTGCGCCAACCAGGTCACCGAGCAGAACTGGCTCCAGCTCTCCAACAGCCGCCTCGCGATGTTCATCGCATCGAAGGCCAGCGAGATCGCGGAGCACTACCTGTTCTCGCAGCTCGACGGTCGCGGCATCAAGGTCGGCGAATTCGCCGGTGACCTCCAAGGCATCCTGCTTCCGCTTTACCAGCTGGGTGCCCTGTACGGCGACACACCCGAAGAGGCCTTCACGGTCGACACGGGCGAAGGCGTCAACCCGCCGGCCGACCTGGCCGAAGGGAAGCTGTCCGCTTCGATCTCTGTCCGCATGAGCCCGGCCGCCGAGCGGGTCGAGATCAACATCACCAAGGTGGCCGCAGAGGAGGCGATCTGATGTCACACCGCAAAGATCAGTCGTCCGTTTCGCTGACTGTCGACGGGATGGCCATGCCGTTCGTTCACAACCGGCGTGAGGGCGGCAGCGTCACATCCGAGGACAACAAGTCCTTCCCGGGCGGAATGCGCCCACAGAAAGCGCACGGTGCCCCGGCCACGGTCGAAAACGTCACCCTCGGTGGCGAGTTCGAACCGAACCGGGACCATGAGACGCTGCGCTGGCTCAAGAGCCGCGTCGGCAAGGGCAAGTGCGTCGTCACCGAGCAGCAGCTCGACGTCGACGGCAACACCCTCGGTCGCCCGGACACCTGGACCGGTGTACTCCTGTCGGTTTCGACCGGCGAGTACGACGCCAGCTCGGGTGAACCCCGCGAACTGGAGATCGAGGTCTCCACGGACGGTGCCGCATGAGCACCGGTGCGATCAACGAGATCGCAAACGAACCCGTTGACGGGCCGGAGGAAACCCCGGCTCGTCAGAGCGTTCGTGACCGCATTCGCGCCCAGCGCGACGAACTCATCCAGAACGACTCGCTCGACCTGATCGTGCCCGGGTACGCGGACCTTGGGGTTCGTTACCGGGCACTTCCTGACCGGGAGATCGAAGCGTTCTCGAAGAAGGTCAACAAGTCAAAGGCCGGCATCCGTGCTGGGTGCGATCTGCTGGCCGCCTCCTGCGTTTGCATTCTGGTCCGGGAGCAAGAGGGCGGCAAACTCGAACCGCTCGTCGACGATGAGGAAGTGCCGGTCCGATTCGATGAAGAGTTCGCCCGTTTCATGGGAATCGAAGCGACCAGGGTGCGCGACATCATCCTCCAGACGTTCTCCGTTGGCGGTCAAACACTGGCCCACATGGAACACGCAGTTGCGCTGCAGCAATGGATGGGCGGCAAGCTCGAAGCGATCGATCCGGAGCTGCTGGGGGAATAAAGTGGCGGCCTGAGATCGAGCAGGCCGCCGCAATGACGGCACTCGGACTCCCGGGTTGGCTTTATCTGACAACCCGGGATCCGCTCGATCACCTTCTCCTTGCCGCTTTGGCTGAACGCACCGCCTCAATCAAGGAGCAGGAACGCAAAGCACTCGCAGTTGACATCGCGAACGCGGTCGGTCGACTGTTCAAATAGCGGCGAGGGGCCTGACCCTCGGCAAGGGGGTGGCTGTGGCCCGGTCTTCCAACATCGACATCATGCTGCGCCTTCGCGGGCAACGGCAGTTCAACCGTGAGGTGAAGAAGTCCGCGGCGCAGCTGGAAGCGATGGGTGTTCGCGGTGCCTCGGCCCTCGGTGCGTTCGCAACCAAATCAGCCCAGCTGAAGGATTTCGGAAGGAACTTGACCACCAAGGTCACGTTGCCGATCGTGGCGATGGGCGCTTTGTCGGTGAAGGCGGCAGCTGACTGGCAGTCGGCCTTTGCCGGGGTTCGGAAGACGGTTGACGCGACCGGGCCGCAGCTCGCCCGGATCGGGGCGGGAATCCGGCAAATGTCGCTGGAGATCCCAACCTCGGCCAACGACCTGGCAGATAT
>WBZM01002690.1_pt1 | contig 14736 bp, 13 predicted proteins | sample 5204271 | NCBI WGS metagenome assembly WBZM01 (sample SAMN12344346, study PRJNA552823) | activated sludge metagenome | biome: Activated sludge suspended growth; feature: Nitrification reactor; material: Wastewater; isolation source: activated sludge from nitrification reactor of wastewater...
AGCAAATGCGCGAGCCATTCGTGCCATTCGTCTACATGGGTATAGCCAAGCCGAGTTTTGACGCTAACAGGCAGTCCTGCAGTTTTGGCCGCGGCAATGCTTGCGGCAGCCAAATCGGGCTGGCGTATTAGCGCGCTGCCACCACTTTTTACTGCGCTTTTGGCGGGGCACCCCATGTTTATATCGATTCCATGGTAGCCAAGTTCGCGGCAATGCCCCGCGAGTTGTTCCATGTCACCTGGCTCCCCGCCCCAAATTTGCGCTACAATTGGTTGTTCGTCGTCGGTTTTTAACAACCTGCCACCAACGGCCTTTTCGCCCGCGTGCACCCAGCCCGTGGCATTGGTAAATTCGCTAAACCACACATCGGGTGCGGCGGCCCGAGCAACAACGTGGCGAAACACAACATCGGTCACCGCTTCCATGGGCGCTAAAATAAAGAATGGTTGCGGGAGCTGTTGCCAGAAGTGCATCATAGTTACTACGCGCTATGAGACAGAAAACCACTATCAGTCAGCGCATCAATATGAATTCCTCTTATGTCTCGATCTTTTGGTTGCTCTACAAGCTTAATTTCACGTAAGGCTTCGTCATTTGTGTGGCTCGTAGGCTGACCACCTAGTGCCCAAGTCTCATTTACCACTCTCCCGACCAGTTTATTGCTAGCATCCTGTAGTGTGAAGATTTTTCCAGGAGTAAACTCTTGAGTATTTGGGTTTAAAATAGGCGCTGGTACGTATTCACCAGACAGCTGGTCGTATACTTTTAGTTGCTTCATAGTAAAACTCCTTTTGTTTTTGCATTTATACAACTACTAAGTATAGCAAAATTGACGTATAAAAAATAGCCTCACTACAGTCACGAACACGTCATGACGATAGTGAGACTGACAGAAAGTGTCTCGAGGTGGGTGGTGGCACCCGCAGGAGAGTAAGGAGTGAAGATTGCGGATGGCATCACTACAGTTACTACTCCTTGCGGGTAAAAGAGATGAAGCGCATCCATCTCTCCCATCTGTTTTCAGGGAAGTGAAAAAAGATGACCACACGTGGACGGTCGGGAGTTGAACCCGAACCTACCGCCCTCCCAGGGGGCGATAGATGTACCAGACACGTCCTTTTGGTGAGCGGGCACCATGGTAGTGCAAGACTACCGACTTCGACCCGCACGTGGTCGACCGCTAATGTATCACAGCTTTTTACCGCATCCGTGGCAGTCAAGCTGTCCACTAAATGCTGGTGCCACGTAGTTCGTGACGCCGCATTTCCCGCACTTGGTCTTGATCGTGTAAAGACCTTGCGGGTAGCTTTTGGCAATGTATGCCAAAGTCATCACCTCTTTCGAAGGTGTCATTCAAGCACTTTCTGTCAAAGAACGTCCACGTGCGGAGCGTTCAAAACAAAAAGTTGTTTGCTCTACGCGAATAGGACAGTAGTATATTATAGCAAATTTACTTGTATTCGTCAAGCAGCCATGCTTCAAAAGCTTGCATGCCTTTGTAATCGGCCGAATACTCTGAAATGTCGGGGAGGTCGAGCGCTTGTATACGTTGCCATACGGCCAGTACTAGACGGGTAAATACGGTCATTTCATCAGGGCTAAATGTCAGCGATAACTGGTGAATCTGCCCGCTGCGGGTTGGTTCGACAAACTGTAGTACGCCCTGCTCTACCGTATATCCCGCGAAATCGCGCGAATGTTCGACTAATAGTTTGTAAAACATCAGCTGCTGGCGGTATTTGTGCAGTTTTTGCTTTTCGTAGTCGGTTTTGCCTGTCCAGCTGCTACTGGGCGCGCCTGTTTTGTAGTCGGTTACAGTGATTGTTTTGTTTTCGGGGTCGAGCCGTACGACGTCGAGCGCGCCTGTCAGGTGCGCTTCGCCAACACGAGATTGTTGGCCTGCAAAACTAAGTTCGGCAACGTCGTTTTGCGTAAAGTCGCTGTAATGCTGGCCTAGAAATGCACTGAGCGCGTCGAGCCCGCGCTGCAAATATTTGCTGTAGTCGCCTTCGTTTAGGTGAGCATTCTTTAAGTTAGTCTCGAAATCTCCCAGCACGTCTTCGAGCGGTTTTTGGGCACCTGTTGCTTGCAGGTGTGTATGCGCGTTTTGGAGCGTACGATGAATACTCGAGCCGTAGGCAGCGTTGGGGCTCATGGCCTGCGGAAAGCGTAGGAGGTTTTGGAGCAAGAAGCTTTGCGGCCCACCGCGCGGAATATCAAGGAATGCATTTAGGTGTGTGGCCGAAAGTTTGTAGCGTTCGAGTGTTGGGCCGAGCAGCTGCTTCATGTCTCTCGACGGTAGCGACACATACGGTTCGTACCATTCACGCTGCAAATGATTGGCTATATCGGCCTGAGTTTTGGCCACTTGCTGTTCGGTGGCCTGCCATGTGTCGTTGACCAAAAAGCTGGCGGGGAGGGTTGGTTTGTCGACATCATTTAGTTTGCTATAGCTAATATCTAATGTATGGCGGGCGCGTGTCATTGCCACGAAAAACAGCCGTAGGCGTTCGTCGAGTGTGTCGCCGCTGGGGCTGAGGGGGAGGTTTTCGGGGTAGCTGATGAGTCGGCTGCGGCTGCGGACTTTTTCGCCCCACGCCGTGTCTATGGCGCCGACTATATAGACGTGGTTGTATTCGAGGCCTTTGGATTTGTGTGCGGTCATCAGCTGCACGGCGTTGTTTGGTGCGTTGCTGCGTGCGCGTACGCTGGTGATGTGTGAGCCTTGTTGTTGGTGGAGCTCGATAAATTCTACGAAGTCTTCGAGCAGGAGTAACTGTGTGGGGCGATATTCGTGGAGTTTGGTACGGATTGCACGTAGGGCTTCTAGATGGGTGAGATAGGTTTCGAAATCATTTTTGCGGATTTGTTCCGAGAAATAGTGATTATAAAGTGGAGAAATGAATGGTTGCGTGCTACAATCGGCCGCTCCTACTTCTTTCTCCACCCCGTTCCCCGCTAATTGGTTTATTTTGTCTTGGGTCACTGCTGCGGGGAACGCAGAGGTATCGAAAGAAGCAGGAGCGGCCTGGTTGGAGCCTTGCTTACTTGTTCCCGTGAGCATATCAAGCATCTTTTCCGCGGGTTCTACTAAACTTTTTTGCGCCATAGTGATTAACCACTCATGAAGTGTTATGAACCGTGGTTGTACTGCCATTTCTTCGCACCAGCCCGAGTGGTTTTTATAGGCGGCGAGGCTGAGTTTCCAGATGTCTTGTGGGCTAAAGCCCCAAGCGGGGTGCGCGAGGAGTTCGGGGAGGAGCTCGTCGGCTTCGCCAATTCGCTTTTCGGCGAGCAGCATAATGATAGTGGCGAGGAGTGTAAGGTGGCGAATGCTATCGAGCTCGAGTACGTTGTCGCGGCGCTCGTAATTAACCGCGATGTTTTGGTGATGAAAATATGGCAGCAATGCCTCGAGTTCGTGGTGGCGGCGTGCGAGTACGGCGATTTCTTCGGGTGCTGTTCCCTGCTCTATTTGTTTTTTGATACGCTTTGCGAGTTCGGTGCGTTCGTCGCTAGCAGTGGCATATTCGTGTAGAGTTACCTGCGAGGCTGTAGCTTTGGTATGCGCAGTCAGAGTCTTGTCGAGCTCGTCGACATAGGTTTCGAGCCGATCGGTGCCTAGAGTAATAACGCTGCGGCTATGAGTAAGGATGGTTTCGGTGGAGCGGTAATTGTCGGTAAGCACCACCAGCTTGGCGCCTTCGTACTGTTGCTTGAAGTGCATAATGTTGCGCACTTCGGCCCCCTGAAAGCTATAGATTGCTTGGTCGTCGTCACCCACCACCATAATATTTGGCGCATCACCTGTTTCGAGTGCGGTGAGGCTGGTGAGAATACGCGCTTGGGCTAAATTGGTGTCTTGGAATTCGTCGACCATAATGTACAGATATTTTTCCTGCAAATTATAGCGCAGTTCGGGAAAAACTTCGAGCGCATGCACGACGCGTAGCACCATGTCGTCGAAATCATACAGTGCTGCTTCTTGCATGCGGTTTAGGTATTGAAAATACACGTAACTGACGGCACGAAGCTTTTCGTGGCGTTTGCGGTCTTTAAATACGGTTTTGCCTTGCTCGTTTTTTTCGCACCATTTGTTTTTCCAGGCGGTAATTGGTTTGGTGCTGCCAGATTCCTCGGCTTCGTCGATACTATGGGCCAGGCTGAGTGCCAGTGTGTTGGCGAGCGGAGTGATATTTGGCGGTACGCTAGAGCTCGTGTATTCGGCGATTTCGAGCGAAAGCGGCTGCAAGGTGGTAATCGTTGATTTGCTAACGCGCGCGCCAAAGATTTCTGCTATACGTTCTTCAAATGTATCGAGTGTCTGTTCGTTAGAATCGATAATTTTTAGTAGCTCATCGCTCGTAAGACCACTCTTTTTTAGTTCAGAAATAGTCGTCAAAATATCGCCTAAGTGAGTGTATTCGCCATTCATTTTACTAGCAAGCGGGTTGTCGAACGGCAGCTCGTCTAAAATATCACGCAAAATTTCGTAGCTGCTTAGTTCGTCGGCGGGACGGAACTCGGCACCGCCATAAAAAAACTGTCGATTTTGGTTGATAATTTCGCTGCCAAAACTATGGAAGGTATGAATCGCTACCTTGTAAGCATCGGCGCCGATAATGCTTGTTAAACGTTCGCGCATAGCATTCGCGCCACTTTCGGTAAAAGTAAGACAAAGAATATTTTCGGGCAAAGTATCGGTTTTTTGCAAAATATTGGCCGCGCGCATGCTCAGTAGCTCGGTTTTGCCTGTACCTGGTCCCGCGACCACCATCAATGGTCCATCGATAGAATCGACGGCTTGTTTTTGGGCGGGATTGAGCGTTTTGTAGCGCTGTGCAAATTCGTTCACTACCTCTATTATACCGTCTCTTGTGATCTAGTGGTATACTGTAGGTATGGAAAGCGAAATCTACGATGATTTGGCGCTGGAGCAAATAGCCAAAAAACAGTTTGGGTTTGTGCTCGATATCAACCATGTAGTTGTGCGCGATATCCCGCTAAGCCCTACTACGCACGGCACGCTATTGCTGACTAAAAAGAAGCAGCTTATGCTGTATATTCATGCAAAATCTCGACTAACGCTGGGCGATGTTCGCAAGCTTGCTAGTCGTATGGGATGTATGATTGAGCTGGCGCTCCCACCCAAAGGCCAGCCAAATTATTTCGACGATATTGGACGCGAAAAATTTCGCACGGTATTTCCTGGACGTTCTAATCCCACGCCCGAAGACATTCGCTATTATCGTACGCTTGCGCCGTACAATCCCGCGCTACTGCAAATACGCGAAATCAAAAATGGTGAGGTGTATCAGTACGATACCGATAGTCGAAGTGGTTGGCGCTTGGCAACGAAATTTGCCTATCGGCGGATAAAAACAAGCTAGGCATTGAACTCGCAGTTGGTTCCCGAAATAATAGATGATCCCTGGGAGCTGCGGTAACGTGTCCATGCGCTGCCGTCGGGTTTTACAAACGCCAAGACATACGATGAGGCGCCGCTGTCTGCGGCATTTAAGCCCGATAATTTAACCGTGCAGTCTTCAAAGGTAATTGTTTGCTCTGCTACATCACCGCTAGCACGAGTAATATAATATAATTTATCTTTCGAAGTAGTTTTGTTGAAGTTCTTGCAAGCAAGTGCCGTTACTGTACAGGTGACAAGTTTGAATCTTCCCGAGCCAGCTCCAAGTGAATCGGCAGTGGCGTTGAGCGTCGTTGCTGCGGTGTTGTAGCTAGAAAGCGTTGTGCCATCGGCTGGAGTCCCAATACTAGTTGCAGGGTCAGGGTAGTCTCCCTTGCTGTTATAGTGACGCTCTAGCCCACCGCGCACTATGTTCACCAAACCCTCGACTTGTTTTTGGTCGGCATCGTTGCGGATGGTTGTGTAGCTGACAATCCCAATGCCTGTAAGAATAGCGAGTACTACACAAACCACTACTATTTCGACAATCGTAAAACCGCTTGTGGTTTGCTTCATAGCCTAACTATACATCAAGTACGACAAAATGTTCAATATGTGGAGTGCGTGGGAAAAAATTATAGCCCTGATTATGCGCTATGTGGTAGGTGGGCAAAAGTTCCGCAACGTCACGGGCTTGGGTCACTGGGTTGCAGCTGAGGTACAAAATACGCTTGGGCTTTACTTCGAGCAAGCGCTGCACAACATTGGGGTGTAGGCCTGCGCGTGGCGGGTCGAGGATGATGGTTTTTTCACCTGTAATATATTCGAGCGCTGTTTCGCTCGAAGCCAAAACCGCACTTGCATTACTTCCGAGTTCAGCAATATTTCGTTTCATTTCGCGTACGGCGTTTTCATCGATTTCAATTAGGATACATTCTGGGCCGCCGATGGTCAGGCCAATACTTCCTACCCCGCTATACATATCGACCGTGGGAGTGCTTTTAGGGATCCATTGACGCATATCGCGCAAAGCCTGTTCATACACGGGAAGATTTACCTGAAAAAATCCTTCGGTAGCATAACGAAACGGTGTGCCGAGGATTGTATCCTCTAATACTGTTTTGCCGTAACGAGCCAGTCGTTCGGTGATTTTGCTCGCAGGGCTTCGTGGGTCGCTATAGATTATTTCGCCACCAAGTGCGGGTAGACTCGCTGCTTCTTGTTCGTTCATCACCACCTGCTTTTCTTTGGTGTAGAGCTGCCAGACGCATTCGCCGCTCTGGTTGCAGCGAATGAGGAGCGTTTTTAGACTGCGCGCTGGAATATTTTTTTGCTGCAGAATATCTCGAATTTCAAGCGCAAGCTGCATTATAGTATCGGGCAGCAAACTGCACTGCGAAATAATTATTTTTCCTTTACTGCCGCGTTTGTGAAACGCAAGATCCAGAATTTCGTTGCCGTTTTCGTCGCTATGGCCGTACCAACTAAATTCGACTTTGTTACGGTACTGTGTGGTTATGGTGTTGCTGTATAATGTGCTAGATTTTGGTAATTGTACACTATGAAGTGCAAATGCTTCGTCGATAAGCCGCGCTTTATATACTTGCTCTGCCGCAAAATCCATAATCTGCCAAGGGCTGGTACTAAGATAGCTATCGGGGTCTGTGGGTACGACACGTTCTTTACTCGTAGTCAGCACGTTGGTAACGTAGCCTTCAACTAGTTTTGATTTCTTTTTCGTCACCATTATTTCGACGGTTTCGCCTGGCAGGCCACCCCATACAAAAGCTTTGCGGCCGTCATCGAGTGTGCCGAGCGTCTGTCCGCCACCGACGATTTTTTCGAGCTGCAACACTAGATGTGGTGGCTTTTTAGCCACGTGCGCGCGCCTCGTATGCTTTGCGAGCTTTGATAGAGCTCCAAATTGATGATCCAACAATGACCATTCCTAAAATTCCCGCATAGACTTCGGGGATATCGAAAAATAATCCCAAAAGTAGTACGGTTGCGAGCACAGCAATCGTGTAGTGTGCGCCGTGTTCGAGGTACCGATAGGCTTCGAGTGTATTACGACGTACCATTAGAAGTGTCAGACTCCGCACCCACAATGCACCGATACCCAAGCCCGCCATAATCAATACAACGTCGGTCGTAACGGCAAATGCACCCACTACTCCATCCAAGCTAAAGCTGCTGTCGAGTACTTGCAGATAAATGAACGAGATAAACCCTGCAGAAATAAGACTGCGTTTACGAATTTTTTTCTTGGCCGCTTGTTCTTGTTGGTGTGTGAATAGTTCGGTCAGGCCGTGCAGTACTAGTGACAAAATAATACCAATCGACCCCGCGATCAACGTTTCTTTAGGGTGATGGTTTGCGGGCAAATAGGTGACGAGAAGTAGAATTCCTGTGGCGATCGTGGTGTAGATCCACCACCTCCCCATTTTGCGTAGAGGACGCTCTACGACATTTATCCACAAAACCTTACGCGACGAATCAAAGAAAAACGCCAGGCTGAGCATTACCAAAAACATACCGCCGAAGGCAGCAATGTAGGGGTGTGCTTGGTCGAGGACATGCGCATATTCTTTGGGGTTTTTGAACGCGAGTGTTATAACATCGCTCCAGCCAAGTCCAGTGGTAACCATGACTAAAAGCACGGGAAAAATAAACCGCACACCGAATACTGCGATCATAATGCCGACAGTCATAAACATCGTACGCCAAAAGTGGTTCATGCTAGCGAGAATTCTGGCATTGATAATCGCGTTGTCGAAGCTAAAGGTAATTTCGATGAGCATCAGAACAATACATACTAAAAATGCTCCAAGTCCCATGTAGTACCATACCAAACCAAGCGTCAGCAAGGTCAGAAACCCTGTAATAAAAAAGATACGTACAGGATGGTCTTCATGAAGCGGATGTGTTTCGGGCGTACTCATTTTTATATAGTATACCCTATTAGCGGATCACGCGCAGTTTTTTTTGCAGGCACGTCACAGTGACTGTAGCGTTTGTGTCTATTTTTGTTACTTCGCCGTCGAGCTGAATGTCGAGTGCTCGGGTAGTGGTGAATGAATATTCTTTGGTAGTTTTAGCGGGTGCGAAGCCTTTGGTGGCACCGAGTAAAAGCGCAAGTAATAGCTTGGCAGTTGACCTGCTACGTAATTCATACACTTCCATTTTTCCATCGCGCATACTTTTATTGGCGCCCGTGAGCTTTAGTAGTTTTGACATACGGTCGATCGAACCAAAGATGATACTGGCGTATCGCTTTTTCTGTCCGTCTTTTCGAATAGTGACGTGTTGAAACAACAAAAGATATTTCAGAACGATAAATTTTTCGTTGATTGGGTTGAGGTCGGCTTCGGTAAGTTTTTTGCCAATATACGCAGTGAGGCCAATACCCGCGTACGAGTGCGCATAGCGCTCCCACGGCTTACCGTTTACAGTTGCCGTAACTTTTAGAACATCGATACTATCTTCTTTATGAGCAGCAATATGGTCGGCGGGGGTGCCTTTTGCTGTGGCGTGATGATGGTCGTTGGCATTGCCACTCGGCAGTATATAGGTCGTTGCAGTAGTTTTTTCATGGGCTAGTACGCCATTGACTACTTCGTTGTAGCCGCCATCTCCACTCGACGAAACGAGTAAGGTTTTTTGTTTTTTCGTAGCGTATTCGCAAGCGATTTTTTGGGCGTGTCCTGCGTATTTGGTGGCGACACACTTTGCAGGTAGTTTGCGCGCTTTTAGTTGTTTTTCTAATTCTTTTGCGTTGGCTTTGCTGTCACCTGTACTGTTGGGATTATAAATAATAACGATTTCGTCGTAATGTTTCATCGTTTCCTTTTCGTGCGCTCTAGTTGATAATTTACCTCTGCGCCAACAAGGATTGCAAGACTACTAAAATTCAGCCACATCATCATTGCAATAATCCCCGCAAACAAACTGTACGAATTGCTAAAATTGGCAAAATACTGCAAATATACAAAGAACAAAGCTGTGACAAAAATCCATAGCAGCGTGGCAGTTAGCGCTCCCCAGCTAAGCCACTGAAACTTGGTACGAGCGCGATTTGGGCCATAGTGATAAAACAGTGCAAGCCCGATTGTGAGCAATACAAACAATATAATCCAGCGCAAGTACCCATACAGCGCAATTGTTTCGGCGGGAATCTGAAGATTTGTAAGGAGTTTATTGCCGACAAAAAGTAGCGGTAGCATAATTTGAATCAGTACCAAAATGATGAAAGTCCACACCATGCTGGTGATGCGGAGTTTTATGGCATTACGAGTTTCTTGTATGCCATATGCTGCGTTGGTGGCAGAGATTGCTGTGGTGACCGCACCCGAAATACCAAAAATTGCTAATATGACAGCCCCTATCGCGATAATCCCATTGGAACTTTTATCTTGGGTGGCGTGTGTAAGCTGTGTAGTGATAAGGTTGGCGATATCGCTCGGTAAGTATACGCCCACAGCGTTGGCGATATCGTTCATCTGGTGTGGTTCAAGCACGATTCCGCCAATTGCAACGAGCGCAGCCATGAACGGAAAAAACGAAAGCGTTCCAAAAAACGCAATACCTGCTGCCAATGTATCGAGGCGCTTCTCGCCGATGGCAAAAAACGTTTTGACGAATACTTTTTTCCAGACTTTTAGGGGCGGAACTGTCGTATCGAGGTCGGATGTTTTGGCCATATGGTTATTGTACCAAAGTTCGCCACAGATGTACCCAATCGTCTGCGTTCAACCGAGACGGAATTTGTTCGGCTGATATGTTGGCACTGGCCAGCGGTTGTCGACGAAAGTAAGAGACATCATGAAAACACTGCTCTATCCAGGCACAATAGGCACCCGTTTCTGTATGGTCGATGAGTGATGTGTCGCGCACTTTCAGTTCGAGCAGTACGGTATCGACCGCGGGCGGTGGGGTGAAGTCGGTTTTTCGTAGCGGTTTGCGAATACGAGCGGTAAAAAACGGATATAACTGCGCTCCTAGCGCGCTAGTGAAATGGTCGTCGCCAGGTACGAGTTTGCGTGCGAATTGTTTTTGAGCTATAAGATACATTGCTTTGGGTGGATATTCGGCAAAAACAAAATGCCGTACCACGTCGGCACTGATACTAAATGGGATATTGGAAAATATTTTGTAGGTCGTGGACGGCGGCGTGATGTTGAGGATACTTTTGCTGAGTATCTGAATGTTAGGAATATCACCAACATTTTTCTGTAGTTGTTTGAGCGCCTGAGGTTCTATCTCTACGGCAATCACCTGCTTACAACGCCGTGCGAGCACGCTCGCAATCACACCACTACCCGCGCCTAGATCGTATACAGTATCGTTTTTACGTATATTGCTATGGCCAATTAGTTCGGCTACAAGTCGCGGAGAACGAAGAAAATGCTGTGCATAGGTATGGAGACGCTTCATCACTTTTCTGCAAATAATCCTAGCAGGCTAGATAATAGATAGAATATGTACGGTGCGTTATAGAGTAGAATCAGTATAATACTAATGATTGCAAAAAATGACCAACGAGTTTGTAGGCGCTTGCCTGGCGTGGCGACAACATTGAGGCTGCGATCAGGCACGCGTGTGTCGGCATAGTAGTTTGTTTGGGCAGCGATTTCTGGGCTGATTGTTTCGGCAATGCGTATGAGCTCTTCGAGTTGTTTTTGGTCGGTGACATTAATTTTGCTCGAGTATAAATACAGGTCGTCGTCTATTACCTCGCAGTCGTAGTTATGGGCTGCGTTTATCATTGCTTGCATGACATCGGGCGTGAAAACGTATAGTGCGTCGGTTTTGTATTCGGCGGGCGCGTACAGTGTGAAGTATTTGTCGAAGTCACCTTCTAGGCTGAGCCGTTGGTCACTGCGAAATCCCGATGGCAGGTTGCTGATTTTGCCCAAAAAATTGTTTTTAGTGCTGTCTAGCACCATGTTTGGTAGGCGCCGAGGCAGCTTGATGCGCATATAGCCAAATGTGTGCGTTGTTTCATACTTCTCCGCACCTGTTTTGTACGAATAATTTCCGATTTCGGCAAATTGGCGCCCGTGGGCTATCAAGACATCGACAAACGATTGGTCGTGCCCTTGTCCAAAAATTATGCCAGGACGATTATCATCATTCATCGTAGCGTAATAATCCAAATTATTTTGGCTAGCAAATGCACGCAACCGAATACGATGTGCAATGGTATTGTATGTCCAGGCGCACACTACCAGAACAAAAATCCCGACAAACATTCCATACCCAAAAAGTCCATTGCTATAGGGAGTAAAAAGCATTGCAATACAAAATGCAGTGAGCGGCAACACAAAATATAGCGCAAACGGTACTATCCATCCATAGCTATCTTCGCGCCGCTCACGGTAAGAAATTTTACGATGAAGGGGAGAATAGTCGATAGGTTGCATATAACGTATGATAGCAGGCTAAGACGGGTATTGCTATTGGCGCAGAAGGTACATTAATGTTTAGCTATTCGCACAATACGAACCTGATTCTTATTATAAGTTATTTTTATATCTATAGAATGTTCATCGTTGCGTATATCTGTATATGCGTAGCCCTTGCGAGTGAGCCCCTTGTTGATATTACCACCAAGGGCACTCTTGTGGAATGGCTTGTATTTCTGTGGCAGTTCATCTGGATACCATTCACCTGGAGCGTCTCCGATAGGTGGTATAAGTTCTTGTGCTCCACCTTCAAAAAACTGGTTCGTATTAAATGTGTCAACCTGATCAGTAAGATTACGGCCGCTATCCGCTTCAATGAAAATAGATATATTACGCGTATCGACATTATTTTTTGCAGCTATCGTATAGTCTACGACTAATTGTTTATTTTTAGCTGTGTACTTTTTTATTTCGTCACGTGATATGTTGCGACGATTGCATACGTTATAGTCGGATGGGCCGTACTTTGCCCACCCTAATCCTCCAGTCATGTTATATCGGTTCTCTTTCGAGAACTTTTCGCAATCTTCTTGCTTATCAATACCACCCCATTTTTGAATAGTTTTTTGCTCCAGAGGAAGGTTGACTGACTTAAACTCAGCTTTAGTTACTGTAAAGTCAAAATCTGGAAAGCTAACCATTTCATTCGGTGCATAGATCTTATCTTCTGCGCTTTTTTCATACATTTTATATCCAAAAAAGCCGATTACGCCAGTAGCGGCTAGTACGATCGGTAAAATTACAGCTAGAATGACCTTGTTCTGTTTTCTGTTGCGCTTGATATTCATAACCCCTCCCTGGGTATTAGATATACTAAAATTGTAACACGCGACAAGGTAATGACACTAAGTTATGAATATGATAAACTATTATAGTTTTGGCGCTCCAACACTGGGGTGTAGCCAAGTGGTAAGGTTCATGGCTGTCTGAGTGCTTGCACGAGAAGATCAGAAATAGTCCATGCGACCAAAACCTTGCTAGTTGGTAACATCGCAAGTATGTTACATTGTATAGTTTTGGGGTGTGGCCAAGTGGTAAGGCACATGGTTTTGGTCCATGCATTCGGGGGTTCGAATCCCTCCACCCCAGCCAAGATTGTACTAAATTGGAAATCGTCGCCCGAAAGGGCGGCTTTTTCTTTGGATTTGCGGAGCAAATACCAAATGTTTTCAGGGGGGTGAGCTACATTTGGGGCAGCCGTAGGCTGCGCCTTTTGGGATTTTAGAATTAGGTTCGAGCCAAAGATTTCTTTGGCGAGAGCCTTTTTCGCTTCTAAGTCGGTATTTTTGGTAATTTCACAGATTGAGTTAGCTTGTTTGAGCCAGTTTCGCATAGGTTCGACCCATGCTGTTGAGGTTAGTGTAAGTTTGCTGTTTTGTTCCTCTAGCGACTTCCTTTGGCTCATTAGCTCGGCTTTCTTTTGTAGATATGTTTCTCGGTCAATATCTTGGTCGAGGTAGCTGTCTAGAAGTCGCTGTAACTTACTTTGCAAGTTACCAATTCTGTTTGTAGTGTCAGCTATGAATACGCCCGTAGATTGTTCGGCTTGTTGCTCGTCAGTGTCGAGCATTTTGGTAAGCGAGATTGTCCAGCTATCGGGCAAGGCGTATTCATTGAGCAGACTAGACAGTTGGCTGTCTAGCTCCTCTTGCCGAATATGCGGCTCAAGACATTTCATGTCTTTGCGCTTTTTCGTGCAGTGGTAATAGACGTATTGGTGGACGTTGCCGTTTTTCTGGTGTTTGGTACGGGTTTCGCCTGTAATCATAAGACCGCATGAACCGCAGCGCAGCAAGCCACAAAAGACTTTGGGGTTGTTGTGTTTGGTCTTGCGTGGGCGACCACGCAGTTCAAGCACAGATTGAACCTTGTCAAAGAGTTTCTTGCTCATAATTGGCGTATGTTTGCCCTCGTAGAGTTCGCCGACATAGCGAAAATGTCCGTAATAGAACGGATTGGCAAGAATATGTTTGATTTGGTCTTTTTTGAGTGGCTTATTGCCACTGGTCTTTATGCCGTTTTTGGCAAAAAAGTCGGCTATGTCCTCAAGCCGTTGATCGCCTTTGGCGTACAACTCAAAAGCTTGCTTAACAAGCGGCGAACGCCGCTTGTCTACAACTATGCCTTTAGTGCGTAAATCGTTGATATAGCCGAGTGGGGCGTGGCTGGGGTATTCGCCACGCCTAACTTTTTGGCGTAAGCCTCGTTTGGTGTTTTCGGCTAGGTTGTCTACATAGTATTTGCTCTGCCCGAACGCTATGGAGAGCATAAACTTGCCCTGAGAGGTGTTGTCGAACCAAAAGGTCGGAAACTTTAAAGACGTGAGGTGCGTTTGGTCGAGCAAATACACGATTCGTCCGCCGTCTATGCTGTTTCTAGCAAGTCTATCTGGATGCCACGCTAGTATGCCGCTGGCTTCGCCAGCCTCAATGCGTTTCAGCATACCGCCAAATATAGGTCTTCCAGGTATTTTCGCGGATTGTTTCTCGATTAACTCATCTATTACTTGCAAGCTCTCTTGTCTGGCGTATGCTCGCAGCTCTACGAGTTGCGCCTCAATAGACAGCACTTGTTTGTCCTCAACATCTGTACTCTTACGAGCATAGAGAAAGTATTTTTCACCCATAATCCCTCCTTTGAACTCAAATAGCCGCCTCGCTGGACACAATTTAGAGATACCTCAAAACTGTACGAGACGGCTATTCAAGCCAAATAATAAGAGATACCTCTTGCTAAATTGTGTCCACTTCCATTTTACCAAGAAAACCGCCTATGGCGGCTAAAATCCCAAAAGGCGCAGCCTACGGCTGCCCCAAATGTAGCTCACCCCCCTGAAAACATTTGGTATTTGCTCCGCAAATCCAA
>WBZM01002694.1_pt1 | contig 14725 bp, 17 predicted proteins | sample 5204271 | NCBI WGS metagenome assembly WBZM01 (sample SAMN12344346, study PRJNA552823) | activated sludge metagenome | biome: Activated sludge suspended growth; feature: Nitrification reactor; material: Wastewater; isolation source: activated sludge from nitrification reactor of wastewater...
AAGGATATCGCCCTGTCGTGGTCGTCTCCCCGGATGCGTTCAACCAGTCCACTAACCTGCCGGTTGTCTTGCCCATCACCACTGGCGGTGCATTCGCTCAACGCATTGGCTTTGCTGTTCCCATCTCTGGAATCAAGACTACTGGCGTAGTTCGTTGCGATCAGCCCCGGGTGCTAGACCTTGCTGCCCGTCATGGTCGTAAGATCGAAGCTTTGCCGCCTGCGGTTCTCGATGAAGTGATGGCTAAAGTTATCACGATCTTTGAGTGACACCATGGCAAAAAAGAAACGATCTTCAATACCACCGCCGCCTGGTCCTGATGCCACTCTCGATGAGTTGGCCGCTTATTTCGAGAAGTACGACTTGCAAGAACTTGAGGCTGCTGGCTTCGTTCGTGATCTCACTGAAGACGAAGAGAAGTACATGGAGCAGCTTGCCGCCTATTGCCGGGCACGAATTGAAGCAAGGAAATCTCACTAAAGTTTCAATGGCGGCCCTCTGCCTCTCCAGACCGGCGCGGTTGTTTGTTTCTTTTCCGCTCTGTACGTTTGCAAAATAACAAACATGGCGGGAGCATCGGCACCGGTCGCCCGGCTGCTCGGTTCTCGTTCTAAGCCCCCCGCAGCGCCTGACCCTCTGCCCGAATACCGGCGAACCTGGGCCCCGGCGTCAAGGCTTGCGAAGCAACCCGAAGGGCTTGGGCTTGATGCTGGGGGTTCGCTGGTAGGCTCTGAGCCGGGCAGAAGTAAGGGGGGCGTTATGACAATAGGCGCTAGCTCCACGGACTCTAAAGCCTCGCTATCATCGAGATCCCCTGAGTCTTCAAAACCAGGCGGATCTAAAAGCTCTTTTTCTTCTTCTTCCGAACCAGGGACACCACCCCTCACCCCTAGATCAAGATCTAAAAAAGGGCTCTTATCGCCTGATCCACTAGCCAAGAGACACCACAAATCCCGATGACGGCTGACAGTGTTGGGCGAACAGCCAGCCGCCCGTGCTAATTCGTTGCGCCCGATTCGCTGTCCCTTGGCAATTAGAGTTTCTAGCGCTTTGCTTATTCGCTTCCGGGCGTCTTCTTTTCTTCCATCATTGCCTTTTTCAAAATCGGCCATAGTCCAGATGCGGCCCGTCGCTTTTGACCTCGCTATAAGAGCGTCTATTGCGTTTTCTGACATCAGGTAGGGTGTTCTTACCTTGTACGTCTCAGAGCGCCGCCGCCAGAAGCACGCCCGCTTTATATCGGCTTTTACTTTGTGCCATTTGCCCCGGTTGATGTGATTACAAAAACCGTTGTGTCTCTCTTCCATCCATCTCAGAATCAGGTTGTAGCGGGCTTCGTCATTCTCCGTCGCCGGCAACGCCGGCACGCCGGCGATCTGGTCCCCATGCCACAAATAGTGCTCAATAGCCTTGATGGCATCATGTCGCTGCCCTGTTTTGGTAAGCCCTTCCTGCCAGATTCGGCGCCCTTCTTCGTAGGTTTCAGCAATTAGCCGATAATTGAACAGTTTTTCAAAACCGTCTGTATCAATGGCTTTTTGATGCGCCAGGGCGTCTCGATCGCGCGATCGATCGATAGCTTCTAACTCGCTTTCAATGCGGTTTTTCGCCTCGCTCCAATTTCTTTTGTTTTCTTCCAGGTCAAAGACGAATGAGGCTATCGCCTCGTCTCTTGTTAGTTCTTCCCGCGTCCGGATCAAATTGCCTTCGTTATCCAGCCAGGCAAAACCAGACTGTAAAGGCAGGCGCAAACCCATTCCGCTTGGATTTACTTCTAAAACTCCGTTGCGGATTTCATAGCCGTGGGCTCTCAGCCAGTCTGATAAACAGCGTTGCACCTGGTCCCGGTTGGCCCACTCTTCGAAGAAGATATACAGGTGCCAGCCGCCGCTTTCGCTGCTTCTGTACGGTTTTGCAATCAATCCGACTGCAGCTAATTTCGTCTGCAGATTTCCGAGTTCGAGCGCGTTTCTGTACTGGCTGTTTTTGTCGATGTCCAGCACTGCAAACCGGGTTTCATCGCCAAACTTCAAGCCATAAATTTCTGACTTCTTGCCGTCGATGGCGGCCAGGATCGTTTCATCCGGCAAAGGAAATTGCTTGCTGATTGTCGTCCAGTTCCGGCAACCTACCGGGCACAATATTGCCTGTATACGATTTGGATATAGCGAAAAGAAAAAATCTTCCGCCACCGATGGCGGTGAAAATTTATCATCGATCCCGGACTCTGACGGGATCGGCTTTAAAGCAAAATTTCCGGTCACTGTCTACCCAAAAGGCATGTTGACGTGTACCGGAATTACAGGTTATTCTTTCTGCATCGAGGGAAAACCGACCAAGTAAACCCAAGAAAAAGCAGTTTGAATATTGTGTAAATCCGGCTAACGCCAGGTTTCAATTACGTCGCCGCAAGCGGCGTTTTTGTTTTAGCGATAGAAAATCCCTATATCCAGAAAATATGCGCACCATATACGGTGCCTTTTTCACCACCTGGAATTATAGGGTTGTCTCTTTGAAAAGGCTAGTTGCCGAGGCACCAATTTTTGAAGCGCGCCCACAGGCTTGTTTTATGTTGACTGTCTGTTAGCAGCTTGATTTGATTTCGCTGCAATTCAATTTCTTTTTCTCGTTCTGAAAGTTGGGATTCAAGGTAGCCATTGCGATAGGTCAAAGCTTCCAGCTTTCCTAGTACCTCTCGCAAAAGGGCATCATGTCCATTGGACTGGACCCCCGTCCACCCCTGGTGGTCGTGGTCCTCGTCCACCCCCACGTCCACCCGCGTGTCTTCTTGTTCGACGGGGCTCTGTGACTTACTCTTGGCGGTGATTCGCTTATTAAGGCTGGACGCCTTGACAAACCACTGTCCGTGGCCGTCCTTGGCCCCGTCCAGCTTGCCCTCATGGATTAGGCGCAAGGCTGAACGCCGCGCTATATTCAGAATTTTGGCGGCTTCTATAAGCGGGATCTGGTGGCCGTCGTCCAAGACCTCGGCCACCCCTGGCCCGTCCACGTCCATGGACACGTCCAGGACCTCGGCCACCACATCAAAAATTTGATCCATACCTTCGGTAGAGGTGGCTTGGATCTTCTGATAATTTTGCGCGGGTTCAGTCATCAAGCGGATTATAAGCTCACTGGATCGCACGAGCAACGCTTGACTATTCGCCAAAGAAAGTAGCTCTTCTCAGGCGCAGAGCCTATACTGAAATAATGGAACAGCAGCCTTCTAGAAACGTATCCTCTCCTCCATTGACGCCAAAGGGAAGCGCTAAATCTTTGGCGACTAAAAAGGAGTTCAAAAGAGAGCTTGTGTGGTTCTGCCTTTGTGTCATTGCTTGTTTTTTGTTCGGCGGTGTGTCTGCTTGGATAGCCACAACCGAAGATTTTGACCGGGGCGCAAGGCACGACGACACCACTCTTGACTACAAAGCCATGCACGAAGCCGCCAATAAAGATTTTTGGAGTTACGGGGCGATGACTGCCGCTGGTGGCTCAATCCCCGTATATGGTGTCCTATTTGGCATCAGACTGCTGATTTGGAGATTTAGACATGATGACTAAAGCCCTGTGCGTTTAACCTCTTCCATGGACTGTCGCACTTTTTGAACATGATGAGAGTGCTCTATGACACCCGCAACTGGAAAAGGCATGTGGGTTGCATCCACTGCGTGAAAATGCTTTGTCACCTTTTCCCAGGGTTCTAGCGACCGGAATTGCCCGTTAGTATCTCTGAAAACATCAGGGTTATAACGGTAGGCTAAAGTATCGGTATTGATTGGGATCGGCTTTTCACCCGGGTGGTGCTGGTTGTAATTGGCTATCGCCCGCGCTTCGCTTGCCAGATACGCGGCAACAAAATACGGCGCTGCATCAGGTCGGAGCGCTGCTTGCAAGGGATCTCCTAATTTCTTCAGCAGAGGGAATTCTTCCGCCAGACGTTCGATGATCGCCTTTTGTATTTGAGCCGGACCTATTGAGTCTGTTGCTTTCAACGGCAGTTTAAGCGCGGCTTCAGCACTCTGTAAATCATCAGTAGGCTTAAGGTGTAACTGCTCATTCAAGATAAGGCCCGGAATCAACGAGGGATCTATGCCGAGTTTTTCGAGCCCGAAAGTTTTGTATGCGTGATTACACTCATCATCCTCCTCTCGCTTGTTGCTCTTGGGTCAGTCTATCTGCACCTGAAAGAAGTCGAGCGGGAAACCAACATTCTGCGTCACACGATAGCTGTCAACCTATCCATCCTCGAGCCCGAGCTGATTCAGCTCAAAGGCAAGGCCGATGCGATTCTCTCTGGCTCTGCGCCTTTGCCTCAAGGTGTCACGCGTGAAGCCGCCGAGAGTGCTCGCGGTCTGCTCGAGAAAAGTGAAAAGGCTGCGAAGTCCGTCCGCGAGAAGCTGGAAACGGCTTCACTCCAGGATCTCGGTCCGATGCTCAGCCAGGTGTTCGACGCAATGAGCGAGGCCACCGACGCGCGTATCGCGCTTGGTGCCTGCGAGTCAGCCGGAATGCACTTCTTCGGCTGATACGGGGTTCGTTCTGTCGGCCGTGAAAACGGACGGTTGAACGGGCTCCGCGACGACAAAGAAGAACAAAGTGCTAGTCTGGGTGGCTGTCACGAATCTGCCAGTCGCCTTGACAAAATTTTTCGGAACCGAGAGAAGCCGCTATCCATGCGGGTCTACTCGGTTCCTTTTTTGAACGCAAAACATACCAAATGCAGTAGTATTAAGTTCGTTTGTTCTGAATACTCCGCAGTGCCATTGTATACGGTGCTCGCTTAAACTGGTCGGTGTATCCGTGCTAGCCGGCAGCGGAGCCGATTGTTATACTAGGGTCTTTCCTGTAGTGGATTTCTCAATGGTTTTACCTCTAATTCTCGACCGAGAAAGCAAGCAGCCATTGCACAGGCAGATTGCGGAGGCATTGAAAGAGGCGATTCGCTCTGGTCGTCTTTGTGCCGGTGAGGCGCTGCCTTCTTCGCGCGAACTTGCTGTGTCGCTGGGAGTTTCACGCGACACTGTAGTTCGTAGTTATCAGGATCTCACCAGTCAGGGTTTTATCAGCCTTGTGCCTAACCGTGGCTCTTTTGTCAGCGCCGAGCACTTATCTGGAAAAGCAGAGCTGAGAGCCGGTAGGGAGACAGAAGCTTTGCTGCAGGCTGAGATCGGAGGTTTGTCTTATTTTGCCGAGCAGCTTTTGAGTGACTCCTATGCCGGCGCCACTGCGGCTGATTTACCCGAACTCAACTACGGAGCGGCGCCTAAAGAAGCTCTTCCGCTCAAGATCTGGCGGCAGTTGCTCAGTCAACGGAGTTCCATCAGTCGGAGTGATTCGGAATTTCTCGACTACGATGCCAACGAGATTTTCGGCTATGTGCCGCTGCGAGAACAGGTTTGCCGTTATCTGAATCGGAGCAAAGGTTTGAATTGCGATACTGGTCAAGTTGTGGTGTTTACCGATTCGCAAAGTGGATTGGACCTGATTGCACGAGTATTGATTAAACCCGGAGACCTGGTTTTGGTTGAGAATCCAGGTTATTCCGGCGCCCGGGAGTTGTTTCAGGCATATGGGGCGGACATTATGTACGTGCCGGTAGACGAAGATGGCCTGAATACCAGTCTTCTACCGACTCTTACGCAACCGTGCAAATTGCTCTATGTGAGCCCATCTCATCAGGATCCAACTGGCGCGGTTCTTTCCCTTTTGCGCAGAAGAGAATTGCTTTCATGGGCAGAAAAACATTGTCTATTTATCGTGGAAGACGCTTTTGACAGCGATTACAACTACAGCTCCAGCCCGCTTCCTGCCTTGCAGGGAATGAGTCGCTCAACTCTAGTCTTGTATTTGTATAGCTTCTGGAAGCTTCTTTTCCCTCTGGCTAGTACCGGAAGTTTGGTATTGCCAAAGCAACTTTTGCCGGGGTTTTTGCGAGCCAAACGTTACGTTGATAGAAATTTTTCCCTTACGGAACACCAGGCTCTTTCCGATTTCTTGGCGGAAGGCCATATGGAACGTCATATTTATAAAACCAGGCAGCTTTACAGACGTCGCAGGCAAGCTCTCATCTTTGCATTGAAAAAGACTTTTGGTGCGGCTGTAAGTATTCCCCGAGAGAGTGGTGGTCTGCATTTGAGTTTACGCTTTTCCCTGTCGTGTTCTCAGCAGGCGGTCACCAATGCGGCTCAAAAAGCCGGCTTAAAGCTTGTGCCTACAGATCGATACTATGCTGCCCAGACAGTAGAGGGGGGGTATTTGATTGATTTTGCTGGCCTTCAGGAAGACCGGGCTCTTGATGCGGTGTCCGATTTCGCCTTGCGGTTAGGTTGTCTTTGAGAGTGCAAGGACCATTGCCTCAGTCCGGCTGTCGCAAAAAGCGCCCATCCAGTGCGTAGAGTCGCTAATTCAATTTTGACCGGAACGATTGAATTTGATTGTTTGTTGACGGTTTCTTGAGGTTTGATGATGGGTGATTTATCTTCCGATCTCCATCTGTTTCAGGAGCAAGCAACAAGCCAGAAATAGCTAACTGAGTCATATCGAACCCCGCGCCAAATCTTTGCGATAGCGCGGATGCTTCCCTTCACGTATACAACCACGAGCTAGCTTCTCTCAAGGAAAAGACTGATAGTGCCTGCCGGCCTTACATGTTAATGACTAGGCAGGAGCAAACAGGAATAAGCGTAGAGCCGTTGCTCGAATGTCTAAAAGCCGGAGCAGGGAAACCGAGAAGTTGGAGCAGTCTGATTCTTCGATGCAGCGGCTCAACCCCAACCTGCTCGACAACTGCCCCCGGGACCACTTGTCTAGCCAGCTTGCGGTTGTCCATTTAACACTTTTATGAAAGATAGAACATGACTTCACTAAACGCATCGACCCGAATCAGCCCGGCTGATTTCGTGGATAACCATCCGGAGCTGTTTGCGCTGTATCAACGGCTGATGACTGCCACTTTGTCTTGGACTGACGCAGCACACAAGCAGGTGGCTGAGAAATTTGGTTTGTGGATGCTCAGGATCAACAACCGCTTCGCACAGACGAAGCAGCGGGCTGAAAGTGCTTACGAGCTTTCCACCCGTGAAATTCTCAGTCGCTATAACAACGACCAACGGTCGCTTAAACAGGCATTGGATCAAACCCTTGCTCGCCTGGAGGCGGAAAGAAATGCATCCCAGGAGCGATTTGGAAAAGAAGCCGAGGCTGAGGGAGAGCGGTTGAAAGCTCAATTTGGAACCGATCCTGCGGCACAGGCATGTTATCGCGAGCTGGGTCTGCCAGAACGTGCTTTCAATCGGGAACGGGATGGTGAATTATATGCGCAGGCTGCAAGAGCGATAACCTTACGCCAAATAGAGAAGAGGATGCCATCGGACAAAATTTTTTCCGACGCCGCGGCTGCAGCCCATCAGGTATACAACCAAGAGCTAACTTCTCTCAACGAAAAAACTGATGTTGCCTGCCGTCCATACATGTTAATCCTGGCCAGGCAGATGCAAGTTGCAAACAGGAATAAGCGTAGAGCCGCGGCTCGAATGTCGCAAAGCCAGACCAGGGAAACCGAGAAGTTGGAGCAGCGGGTGCTGATTCTTCGCGACAGGAGGTTGAAGCTGATCGAGAGTTTTCTTGCGACTCGGGATGGGGCCACGTTGAGAACTGGTCTTGAGGCGGAATTGGCTTTCGTCTCAGCTGCGGCATCGCGGAATAATGTGGTCAGGTTCGTGATCTTCGGTAATGGTGAGGCAGAGATAGCTTCACTTCCTTAATTGATGGTCAAGCCTGGCGACGTCAATAACAGCTTTGCTTGCTCGCGTTCGGCTCGGAGCGCTCCTCTCGTTCATCAACTTCAATTCAAGGACTGATCATGGATCTTTTCACCTTTGCATGGAATTTCGTCGTCTCCCTTTTGGTCTTCGGCATCCTCAGCTTCGCCTACATCGCTGTCGGTGCCGGTGGTGGCTTCGGCGGTGGCAGCTCGAAGACGCGAAATCGCGAGCGCTTTATCATCGCCGTCGGCGTAGTCTACGCAGGCGCCGCACTGCTGTTCGGGACCAAGACGTTCATCATCGCGGGCATCATCGCTATGGTCTCCGTTGCGGTGTTCTGGCTGCGGTCGCGCTAGACAGTGCTCGACTTTAATCGCAGGGTGCTCTTCAATCCGGCGTTCATCCAGATCCCGTTCCCCCTCTTCGGGTTCGCGTAATGGATCACTGTCGATCTCGCTCAGAGAATCGTTGAGGCGCTGCATCAGCTCTTCGGCAACTAAGCCGGCGGTCGTCGCACAAGTCAGAGATTTTTGGCATCAGAGACCTTCGGCAGTAAGTCTGATTCCTGTTGTAGCTCTAAGCTACTGAACCCTGCCGGCAGCAGGTAATGGCACAGATACCTTCACGCCATTACCTGCCGGCTCTAAAGTCCCACTAGCCCGTTTTCTTTCGCGTTATCCAAGTAGTAATTTTTTGAATTCTGCAATTTTGTGCTTGCCTTTTAGTTCCTTCAATATATAGTAGGATCCATAATAGTAGAGCAAAATTCCGATTGGCAGGCAGGCGTGGGCGTTGCGTCGATGCCTGCCTGGGATGACAAAAAACAAGGTGAGGGAACGCGCAGCAACGACGCACGAATGCGCCTGCGCTCCAGTCTTCGGCTGCGCCGCCAGCGACGAGCGACTCGTAGTTGTTGAATCCTTCGCTAACTGAGTGAAGCTCCGGTTCCTTAAATCGCCTGACTGAGATCGGGCCGAACCAAACTGGGCTTGGTGTGGTAAATGCTTGATATCCCGGGGCTTTTCAGGGCTCCAGTGATACCGGCATGTTCCTTTGACTGAAACTGGTATGAATTATGAGCCGTGACTAATATCACAAGATTCGTGCCAGGATAAAACCAACTTCTCTCCCAAGTTTTTAGATCTTCGCACTCACCAACAGAGCTTTCCCGGGCGTATCGATTTTCTATTTTCACTTTACGGTGAAAAGAAATTGCGTCAATGCAAGCAATAGGGCTGATTTCCCTGTAGTACGGGTCGTATTTTTCAGGATTTTTGACAATGCCCGAAATGTAGTCCATAGCGGCACCTTCAGGAATCGTATTGGTGGCGAAATTTCTATTTACTACTTCACTAACGCCTACAGCCGCATTCCAAGCCCCATTTACAGCGTTTTTTGCAAGATTGCCAGGCATTTCCGATACGGCTTGAGCAACTTCACCCGGCAGATTTTTTGCATCATTCCAGATCCATTCTTTGATCGCGCCTGCGATGTCTTGTCCAGGCTTTACGCGAGGGTTTTGAAAATGCCATCTGCCATCCGCTCCTAGTCCTTGTTCTTGTGGTTGTTCTTGCGGTTGCGCCTTAGAACTGCTATCGGAAATAGCTTGGGCGATTAGCTCCCGGCGTCCTTGATGTGACTTATTGTCGGACAGACCAGTGATCTCAAATTTTTCGCCTTGCCCTTTGGCTTGCATCTCAGCAATCTGAGCATCAGTCAGAATCTCGTGTGTTGCTGATTGATATTTGGTCGTTCTGTACGCCTCGGTTGCCTTGTCCCAATCGCCTTGCTTACCTTGAGTTGTGAAATTGCCTTCGGTTTTGATGACTTCCGAAGCTCGCAATTGCTTGGCTGATTCTGGTTTTTGCTCGATTTCGTCGCTCATCTTTGCAGGCTCTTTTTTTAGCTCAGTCTTTCCAGTATAAGCGTCAGTTCCATACAAATCTGCCATCGAACCGAGGTCCAGCGCCAATGGTAAGCCTTGACGGATTTCTGAGCGCTCAGGCAATGGCTGAAAATAAGCTTGTACAGATTGGCTCAGGTTGACACTTTCAGCCTGCACGACTTGGGATAGGCTCTGTTGTTCTGGTTTCTGCCAGCTTTCCGGGCTCGTCATACTTTGACCTGGGGAGGAATTTCCTGAGACTACAGAGAACTTTTGGCTAGATTATGGCAACGAGATCTGAAAGCCTCCTGAGTGCTTTTGCGAGAGGCCAGATAATCGATATTATGTTTCAGACCTTGCGCAAAAACCCTCAGAGCCCTTACAGCATGAGAGTTTCAGGATTTTGATTTTTGTACGATTTTTGCGGCTTGGCTGATAAATTTCCAGTTCAAGCCCTTCTCAAGCCATTTTTGGGGCACTTCTTGCGTTATCAGCCCCTTACCCAACCCAGTGTAAGAGCGTTGCCATCATCTCCCCAACACTGCAATCCTTCTCTAGAAAATCATCCAGACCGGCGGCCAAACACTGTCCTTTCATGCCTGCATCATTTGCCGCCGACATACAGATAATCGGTATCCGGCTTCCTGAGCCATTTTCTAGCTCTCTGATTTTTGCTGTGCATTCAAAGCCGTTCATCTCAGGCATGTTGAAATCCATGATAATTGCTGCATATTCAGTGGTTTTGAATCGCTCTATTGCTTCTGCTCCGCTTGCTGCCTGGTCTGCCGAATAACCAAACGATTCAAGCATTAGTGCCGTTCCCTGGCTGATTATCGCCATGTCATCGACTACTAAAATTCGCTTGCTAGCCATTTCTGAATTTGCCAACGCCACTAATCAAAATCCTGCGCACCCGCTCCCAGGCTGGTGCTGCTTCATCATGTCTCCCCTGCTTTTCGTAGAAATCGTGTAAATCCAAGAGCACCAGGCCGGTTAACGGGCTTTCCTCTCCTTCAAGCGCATCCGCCTGACGCAAAGCCAGTTTATATACCCGCTCTGCATCTGCAATGCGCCCTCGGCTCTGTAGCCAATTCGCTACCAACAAGCAGGCATGAATACCGTACTCTTCCCCGTCCAAACTATCAACGCTTTTCATGCCTTTAAATGCCTGTCCAGTTTTCCGCCATCAATCACACTTATTCCCGTGATTGACCCATGTAATGCACTATTTACGAGGCTTTTAGCGCCTTTCCATACTTTTAGTAGTTAGACCGCCATCCCCTTGTCCCGCAAGCTTTTGGGCATGGCGAAACAAATAAGAATAGCTCAAAGACGTGTGGGTAAGCGCATTCGCGAATTACGCACAAAACGAAATTGGTCGCAAGAATTTCTTGCTGCCGAATCCGGCTTGAATACCAATTACCTCGGCGGCATCGAACGCGCTGAGCGTAACCCGTCTCTCAAGAACTTGGCTAGAATTGCTGACGCTTTGGGCGTCACGATTCCCGATCTGGTTGAAACACTTCGCGATTAGAATCGTCATCCCTGCTCCGGTGCCGCTTGTTCTAATCTCAATATCTGTGCCCAAGTATTCTGTCCGCTCTTCATTGCACCTTGCTCAAACTGGCTCATCAAGGCTTCTTTAGCTTCCCTGCTTAGCGGCTTCCCCTCTCGCATCAGGCTTTCCATGTCAACGCCGTAGCTAGTGGCAATCTCCGCAAAGTACCGGCTGGCAGTCGTTTCGAAGACTAGCCCCATTAAGATGCCGCCGAACCCTTCCAGGTAATCGATCACCTTTTGATTGTTTTCCTGGCTGCCTGGGGCGGCCTGCAAGCCGCTTATTATCAAGTCCCTCACAACGTCAGAGACTTTTTTGTTTTGCAGGTTTGCCCGCTTCTGTAGCTCTTCTAGCACTTCTTCTGGCAGTCTTACCGCCACTGTATTACTTGCCATTTCTACCAACGCCCCCACTCGTCACGCTCAAACGGGCTCCTGTCTTTTTCTCTCTTCTTCTCGCGTTCGCGCTTTTTCTCTTCTTCCTTCTTGCGCTCTGCTTCTTCCTTTGCCTTTTCGATTTTCTCTCGTGCTTCTCTGTCCCTGTCTTCTTGTGATTTCACCATCCACGGAGGTCTGTAACCCTTCAGCGCCTCACTCGTCCGCTCTTTCTCCCGCTCGTCCAGATTCCGTTTTGCATCGTCCAGGGCGTCTATTCGTTCTTTCGTGTAGTCGCGGTTCCTGTCATCAAGCGGGATTGAGCGCACTATCTCTCTGGCTATGTTCGCCTCCCACATAAACAACTTGAATATTTTGCTACCGGCAATGCTGTCCTGAACCGGGTTTATCACCCGGCCGCCTTCTGCTCTCTTCAAGTCCTCCGCCGTTTTGCTTCGGTAGAACTTCTTTTCTGTCTTTGCAAATTGGGCTTCTACTGCGCCTGCAAAACGTTCGCGATCTTTGTGCTCCATCCAGCCGCGCAACTTTTGATAGTCTTCAAACGGTAAGCGCTCGTCTTTCTCTCTGAGCTTGTTTGACAGTCCGCTAAGGCGTTTCCAGCTATCGCCCTTGCTGTATTTCTCGCCCTGAAACTCAAATTCATCGCGCCGCGCTTTGTCCTTCGGCTGGTCTTTTTCCTTCTGCCCCTTCTCTTTTTCTGGCTCCTTAAGCCGTTCTTTCTCCTTGATCCAGCCTGCTAGCTTTTTGTATTCGTCCTTCGGTATCCGCTCTTCATAGTTGTCCCAAAGATATTCATTCAGGTCGCGCAATTCTCCAAGACTGTTTGCCTTAGACCATTCCCGCCCGGCTGCCTCAATCGTGTCCTGATAGTACGGTCGCTCCGGATCGTCGCGTTTCTTGCCTGATTCCGCTTCTTTTTCCTTGGCTATTTGTTTCTCTTTCCACTCCTGGTAAGGCTCTAGCTGTTCGCGAACAATCATCCTTTTCAGCCACGGTAATTCCGTTCCTTCTCTGATTCGCTCTTCCCGTGCCGCTTCTCTTGCTTTTATTTTCTCTTCTCGTTCCAGTTTCAGGCGATCTTCTCGTTCGCGCCTGGACCTCTCTAATTCAAGCGGGTGATTCCTTTCGAGATATCGATCACCGTACTCGTGCGCCTTATTGATGTGTTTCATCTCGATTCGAACATCAGTCCCGTTGCGGTCCTTGCCCAAGACGACAACATGAACATGATGGTTGTCTGTGTTGTTGTGCTGCACCGCAAACCATTCAAGATCCCGCCCCATGTCCTGGCTCAGGTTCGCCATTACCTCGCGGGTCATGGCTTTTTTGTCGACTTCGTTTAATTCAGGAGACAGCATCAGCTTGTGTACGACGACCTGACTGCCGCCTAGCTCCTTGATCCGCTCTCGCATCTCTTTGGTGCTCACGCGGTCTTGCTCGTCGTTAAACATCTCCCGTCCGCCGCGCTCCCGGTCTTCGCCTGGGCGGTGCTGGATGTATTTGACGTGGGCCAATGCCTTGCCGATTGATACGACCTTGCCGCCGCTCTTCTTCCCTCGTCCTGGTATGTACTTGTGTTTTACGATGATCACGGCTGGCTCTCGTTTACTCTTTTAGTCGCTTCTTCATTTCCTCGATCACCGGTCGTTCTTCTCTTGTCACTGACCGGGCGTGCTTCTGGTTTGCGGTTGCGGCCGCTGCTTCAAACGATGCTTTTCCTTCTTTCGTCGCGCTCATCTCCAAGTAAAGAAGCTCATGAATAGTGCCGACCTGCCGCCCTTGTCTGGCTAACATTGCACATAGCCGGTTAGCCATTCCGTCAATTGACTCAGCTATCAGCCTGTCTCTGGGCTCGTTTCGCTTCTCGTCCTTGTGCGCCAGATAGAAGAGCACTGCCTCTCTCACTACTTCCGATTTCGTTTTGCCTTCCACTGTCGCCAGGTCGTCGACTCGTTTGAAGTCTTGCCGGGTCAGCTTCGTTTCAACCTTCGGGTTGAACGTCCGTTTTTTGCTTTCCACCATGAGCCGGAGCCTCTTGTTAGATCCATTATCTATCTATTATAATTGAGCCGGTATTTGAGGGCTTGATTTTCTTTAGAGCCTGCCTGTAAACAGGCTCTAGATGGGCATATCGCGTTAGCGAGCCCATCATTTCATCTTGTCTTACCGTATGGTCGCTTCTCTCCCTCCCGGCAAGACCTGCGCTTCGCTCCGGCTGGCATGTTTGCGCTTTCGCTCCTTCTGTGCCCTTTGCTTACATCTATGTATGCCCGTGCCGGACAATTCCGTAAACATTGCCGCCTGTGGCGGTTTATTGACCGGGCACATTTATTATCGTTTGCACCAAATATGGTGCCGCATATTTCAATAGAGGCTCTGTGCCTGCGTTTGCGCCAATGCCCTGCAATTACATGAAGATAAGCCAAAACCGTAAACGGTAGCCCCTGCGGGGTGTTTACACGTATCCACTCAGTACAATTAGTGGAGTCCGTAGAGCCCAAAATCTATAAAGTGGCTACTAGCGGCATTTTAAGAGGCTCTTCGGTGTCCGCCACTTGCGAGGCGAAATCACCTGAAAGGCTGACACTGCGGACTGTTTACGCAGATTTAGTAGTCGCCTGATAGCCTTGTCAGATGTCGGCAGGCATGTTATACTTTTGTATAACAACAGCGAGGGCAAAAGTGATGCACAAAACCAATCTACGTAAGGTCGGAGGCTCGATCATGCTCTCGGTCCCGCCTGCAATTCTTGAGCAATTGCACCTGCAAGCGGGTTCCACTGTAACGATCAGCCTCGACGGTGAAAAGCTTGTAGTCGAATCGAGCCCGAAACCTCGCTACACGATGGCGGAACTGCTTGCAGCCTCGGACTATTCACAGCCACAGCCTGACTCTGAGCGTGAATGGATCGACTCTGCCGCTGTCGGTGGTGAGCTGATATGAAACGTGGCGACATTTATCTAGTCACGCTAGATCCTACGGAAGGTCGCGAGCAACAAGGATATCGCCCTGTCGTGGTCGTCTCCCCGGATGCGTTCAACCAGTCCACTAACCTGCCGGTTGTCTTGCCCATCACCACTGGCGGTGCATTCGCTCAACGCATTGGCTTTGCTGTTCCCATCTC
>WBZM01002695.1_pt1 | contig 14719 bp, 14 predicted proteins | sample 5204271 | NCBI WGS metagenome assembly WBZM01 (sample SAMN12344346, study PRJNA552823) | activated sludge metagenome | biome: Activated sludge suspended growth; feature: Nitrification reactor; material: Wastewater; isolation source: activated sludge from nitrification reactor of wastewater...
AAATGATTTGGGCTTGTGGGGAGGTGGAGCGGTTGGTAGCCGGGCAGGGGCATTGACCGTGGGTTTCTTGCCATTCAGGTTGTCCTTGATGGTTCAAGCATTTGGGTCTATGCAGGCTGACTGGGGGGGCAGGGTCGATGAGATTGGCACCTTGGATGAGGTTGTCATTTTTCTCGCGAGAAGGTGGGGCTTTACTGGCGTTGGTTGACAGAGAAACCTATAAAGTTGGAATTTAAACTTTATAGAAAAATTATAACCGTATGGTATTTTTTTGTTCGATTCGGATATTTTTACCACGAAGCTGAGGGGGTTTCCCTCGGTTCGATTGGCCCAGTCCACTGCAGGCAGAGAACCAAATGGATTGCGCCAATGGAAAAACCGCTCCGAACTTCTTGGACCTGGGCAATCCAAGAATGGGTTGGCGAGAGTCAGTGGACAGACGCCAACTCGGCTCGAGCTTGTCTTGTACGGGGTCGTTGCCGACAAGCTTCAATGCCGGCTTAACTGCGCCTTACAACAAGCCTTGGTGCTGACTCTCATACCCAAAAAACGCCTTGAGCGCCGCGGCGGTCTCCTCGGGCAGCTGTTCGGGGATGAAATGGCCGGCGGGCATGGCCCAGCCGGTGACACTGGCGCTGCACTGGGCCTGCCACAGGGCCAGTGGGTCGAACAGGCGGTTCACCACGCCGTGGGCGCCCCACAGCACCAGGGTGTCGCAGGCTATTCTGTCGCCGCGCGCGCGGCCCTCGCGGTCGTGGTCCAGGTCGATGCTTGCGCTGGCGCGGTAGTCCTCGCAGGCGGTGTGGATGGCCTCGTCGCGACAGAACGCGCGTTCATACGCGGCCAGCGCCTCGGGTTCGATGTGAGACAGGCCGCCGCTGCCCCAGCCGCCCAGCTTGGCGTGCAGGTAGTTGCGCGGGTTGCCGCCGATCATCTGCTCGGGCAGCGGGGCCGGCTGGATCAGGTGGAACCAGTGGTAGTAGGCGCGGGCGAAGTCGAAATCGGTGCGCGCGTACATGTCCAGCGTGGGTGCGATGTCGATCACGCAGAGCTTGTTGACGCGGGCCGGGTGGTCCAGCGCCAGCCGGTGCGCCACGCGGCCGCCGCGGTCGTGGCCGCACAGCGCGAAGCGGGCGATGCCCAGCGTGTCCATCACCTCGACCAGGTCCTGCGCCATGGCGCGCTTGCTGTAGTTGGCGTGGTCGGGCAGGCCCGGCGCGTGCGACGAGTCGCCATAGCCGCGCAGGTCGGGCAGCACCAGAAAGAAGTCATGGCGCAACAGCTGCGCCACCCGATGCCACATCACGTGGGTCTGCGGAAAGCCGTGCAACAGCAGCAACGCGGGTGCGGCCGGGTCGCCGCCGGTGCGCAGCGCGATCTCGGCGCCGGCGGTGGTGATGCGGCGGGACTCGAAACCCTCGAACCAGGCAGACGTGTTCATGGACGGATCTCCTCTGGCAGTGCGGCCAGCGCCTGCGGCACGGCCTGCGCGAGGAAATCGTACACCGCGCGGATGCGCGCGCTGTTGCGGATCTCGCGGTGCACCGTGAGCCAGACCGGCAGGCGCGGCAGCGGCAGCATGGGCAGCAGGCGTTGCACCGCGGGGTCGGTGTCGATCACGTAGTCGGCGACGAAACCCACCCCCAGGCCGGCGCGCACAGCCGCCCATTGCGCGATCAGGTCGTCGGTGCGCAGGGCAAAGCGTTCTTTGGTCACCGGGAAACCCATCGCCGCAAAGCCGCGCAGCAGGTCTTCCTGCTGGTCGTAGCCGATCAGTTCGTGCCGCAGCAAGTCGGCGGGCTGGGCCGGGGTTCCACACCGTGCCAGGTACGCCGTGCTGGCGCAGACCGACAGCGTCACCTCGGCGATGCGCTTGGCCACCAGGCTGGCCTGGGCCGGTTGCACCATGCGCAACGCGATGTCGGCCTCGCGCTGCAGCAGGTTGCTCACCTGGTTGCTCACCACCAGCTCGATCTGGATCGCCGGCAAGGTCTGGCGCAGTCGGGCCAGGATGTCCGGCAGCAGGTAGCAGGCCACCGGCTGGCTGGCGCTCAGCCGTACGGTGCCAGCCTGCTGGCCCTGGGTGTCGAGCAGCCGCTCGGCCAGGGCCAGCGCGCCGGACTGCATCGCGCGCGCGGGCCCTGCCAGCTCCAGCGCCAGCGCGGTGGGGCGCAGGCCGCGGCCGGTGCGCTCGAACAGCGCGCGGCCCAGTTGCGCCTCCAGATCGGCGATATGGCGCCCGGCCGTCGGCTGGCTGATGCCCAAGTGCTTCGCAGTGCCCAGCAGGCTGCCGCGCTCCAGCGCGGCGAGGAAGGTCGGCAGCAGGCTCCAGTCGAATGAGGTATTCATTTTTGAAAGTCTGATGTTTGTGAATAGCCAATTGTGTAAATAACCGCGTGTTTCCACAATGCCTCCACGGCCGAAAGGCAAACCTCAAGGAGATTCAACATGGTCAACACGGTTCTGGTTCTGGGCGCACGCGGCCGTCTCGGCGGCGCGGTGGCGAGGGCCTTTGCGGCCGCAGGCTGGCGGGTGCTGGCACAGCGGCGCGCCGGCGGCTCGGTGCACGCGGCGGTGGCCGGCATCGAATGGGTGCAGGCCGATGCGGCCGATACCGCCACCTTGCAGCGCGCCGCGGCCGGTGCGAGCGTGGTGGTGCATGCGATGAACCCGGCCTACACCGCGGCCGCTTGGCGCGCCGAGGCGCCCGGCCTGATGCAGTCGGCCATCGACCTCGCCGCCGCGCTGCGCGCGCACCTGCTGTTCCCGGGCAATGTGTACAACTACGGCGCGGACATGCCGCCGGTGCTGACACCGGACACCCCGCAGCGGCCCCGCACCGCCAAAGGCCGCATCCGCGCCGATCTGGAACAGCAGCTGGCGCAGGGCGCACGGCAACACGGCCTGGCGGCCACGGTGATCCGCGCGGGCGATTTCTTCGGCGCCGGCCGCGGCTCGTGGCTGGACCAGGTGATCGCGAAAAAGCTGCCGCAGGGCTGCGTCACCTGGCCGGGCGCGCTCGATGCCCCGCATGCCTGGGCCTACCTGCCCGATCTGGCCAAGGTCTTCGTGGACGTGGCCGAAGCCGGCGGTGAGGCGGGGTCGTGCGAGGTGCTGCACTTCGCCGGCCACACCGTCACTGGGCAGGACTGGCTGACCGCGCTGACCGAGGTGGCCTGGGAGCGGGGCTGGCTGCCGCGCGACGGGGCGCTGCGGACCAGCCGCATGCCCTGGGGGCTGATGCGCCTGGTGTCACCCTTCGTGCCCGTGGTGGCCTCGCTGCGGGAGATGCGCTACCTGTGGGACGTGCCGCACGCGCTCGATGGCGCAGCGCTGGCGCGGCGCATCGGCACGGAGCCGCACACGCCGTTTCTGGAGGCGGTTCGCGCGGCCATCACCGAGCTGGATCTGGCCCCGCGCGGGGCGAATTCGACCGGCCCGCGCGCCGGCCGCTCCATCACCCAAGGAGTCTGAACCATGGAACGCAGAAGCTTCATTCGAGTCATCGGCGGCGGCGTGGTGCTGGCCGCTGCGCCGGCCCTTGTGGCCTGTTCTTCCGCCCTGCCGCCCGAGGCCGTGGCCGCGTGGCAACCCCCGCCGCCGCCGGCCCCCGGCAGCGATGTGCGGCGCTGGATCCTGGCGCACGCGATCCTGGCGCCGCATTCGCACAACCTGCAATCGTGGTTGGTCGACTTGCGTCAACCGGGCGAGATCGCGCTGTATTGCGACCGCACGCGCCTGTTGCCCGAGACCGACCCGTTCTCGCGCCAGATCATGATGAGCCAGGGCACCTTCCTCGAAATGCTGGACCTGGCCGCGCGCCAGCAGGGGCTGCGCGCCGATATCGAGTTGTTTCCCGAGGGCGAGTTCGATCCGAAGGTGCTGCCTGCCAACGGCCTGACGGCGCGCATCCGTCTGACGCCCGACACGGCTGTCCGGCCCGACCCGCTGTTTGCGCAGGTGTTCCGGCGGCACACCAACCGCAGCGCCTATGAGATGAAGGCACCTGAATTGGCCGCGACGCAGGCGATCGAATCTGCTGCGATGGGGCTGGGCGACGCGCTCAAGCTGCGCGTCGGCTTTGCCGGGCCGCAGGACGCCCGCATCGCCGAGCACCGCGCCATCGCGCGCGAGGCCTGGCGCATCGAGCTGGTCACGCCGCGCACGATGATGGAGTCGATGAAGGTGCTGCGTGTCGGGCCGACCGAGATCGCGCAGCACCGTGACGGCATCAGCCTCAACGATCCAATGGTGCGCGCGCTGGCCGCCGTGGGCCTGTTCGACCGCAGCCAGGCGCCCGGCCCCGACGACAGCGCCACCACCGGGCAGATCAAGGACTTCGCCAAGAAGATCGAAGCCACGCCGGCGTTCTTCTGGATGGTGACCGACGGCAATCACGGCCGCACGCAGGTCAACGCTGGCCGCGCCTATGTGCGCGCCCAGCTCGCGGCCACGGCCGCGGGGCTGTCCATGCACCCGCTGCAGCAGGCGCTGCAGGAATACCCGGAGCAGGCGGGGCCGTATGCCGCCATCCACCGCCTGCTGGGCGCCGAGCCCGCGCGCCAGACGGTGCAGATGTGGGCCCGGCTCGGTTATGCGCCGCCGGTGGGTCCGGCACCGCGGCGCGGGCTGGAGGCGCACCTGGTGGCGGCCTGATCCGGCACGCCGGAGGCGGCGTTCAGGCCGACAGCTCGAACGCCGCCGCGGCCTCGGTCCGGCCGTTGATGCGCAGTTCGATGCGGTGCAGCCCGGGATACAGGGTGCGCGTGCTCACCGGCCGCAGGCTGTGGCGCTTGTCCAGCACGCGCGCCGCGCCGGGTGCCAGCGTGAGCGTCCAGCCCTTGAACACCTTGGCGGTGGTCGCGCCGTTGGCGCGCACATGGTGCACGGCGTAGTCGATCGCCAGCGTCTGCGCGCGCCCGCTGCTGGATCGCAGGGTGACTTGCAGGCCGAGCGTGTCACCGATGGCCACGCGCGCTGCCGACAACGCCAGTTCGGCCCGGCCTTTCAACGGCTGGCCCAAGCCCCAGGCCGCCAGTGTGGGCACATGGCCCTGCTTGATCAGCGTGCGGCTGGCGTGGCGCAGCAGCGCGGTGCGCTCGGCGCCGGCGCCCGCTCGGTGCTCGCCCACCCAGCGCGCGACCAGATCGGGGTGGTCTTTGGCGATGTCGTTGAGGTGGTTGGCCACGCTGCGGCGCACGTAGGCGCTGGGGTCGTCCTGCAGCGCACGCAACAAGGGCAGCGTCGGCGAGGGGTCCTGCACCAGCGCCTGCAGGCGCAGGCCCCAGGGCAGGCGCGGTCGGCTGCCCTCGCTGACCAGCCGGCGCACGTGGGCGCTGGGGTCGTGCACCCACCGTGCGAGCGTGTCCAGCGTGGGCTGCGGGTGGCGGGAGATGAAGGGGCGGATGGCGAATTCGGCCGTGAAGCGTTGCGTCAGCGCGTGCAGGCAGCGCAGCGCGCGGGGCACGTCGTTCAGGCCCCGGCGCGCCACGACTTCGCCCAGCGACCACAGCGCCCAGCCGCTGAGGCCGGCGCTTGAATCCGCTTCGGCCAGCCCCGCTGGCTCGCCGCGGTCGTCCAGCGGCAGCGGGGGTGCGAGGCTCGCTTCGATCACGTCCGCAGCCAGCGCAAAGTCCGCTGGCAACGTGGCTTCCAGCGCGTCGGCCAGTTGCATCGCGCGGGCCTTGAATTCCAGACCCTCGAGACCGGCGCCGGCCAGGGTTTCGAAGCGCTCGGCGTCGAAGGCCGGCCAGGCGCGCCGCAGGTGGCGGCCCATCGCGACCACGGTGCCCGCGTGGATCAGCAGCTTGAACGGCTCGGCCACGGTCGGCGCAACCCGGTGCTCAGAGCCGGGCCAGCAGGCCGGCCAGGGCATGGGCCACCGTGGCCTGACGCACGGCGGCGCGGTCGCCATCGAATCGCCGGTGTTCGGCAAAGACGCCAGCCGGCGTGGCCCAGCCGAACCACACCGTGCCCACCGGTTTGTCGGTGCTGCCGCCGGTGGGGCCGGCCACGCCGGTGACCGCCACGCTGACCTGGGCCCTCGAACGCGCCAGGGCGCCGGCGGCCATCGCGCGGGCCACGGCTTCGCTGACCGCGCCGTGCGCCTCGATCAGCGCCGCATCCACGCCCAGCAGCTCGGACTTGGCCGCGTTGGAATAGGTCACGAAGCCGCGCTCGAACCAGGCGCTGGAGCCCGACAGGTCGGTGCAGGCTCCCGCGATCAGGCCGCCGGTGCAACTTTCGGCGGTGGCCATCATCCAGCCCTTTTTTTGAAGGATTTCAGCCAGTTCCCAGCGTGGATCGGTCATGGGCAGCTATTGAATCAGGAGTATCCAGGCTTCACCAGGCGTGCCACAGCGCGATCACCAGCAGCGTGCAGGAGGCCGCCACGAAGTCGTCGAGCAGGATGCCGAAGCCGCCGCGCCAGCCGGAGCCGTGAAAGGCGTTGTCGGCCCAGCGCACCGGGCCGGGCTTGACCGCGTCGAAGAAGCGGAACAGTGCGAAGGCGATCAGCTGGCCCAGCCAGCCGGTGGGCAGCACCAGCCACAGCACCAGCCAGAACGCCACCACCTCGTCCCAGACGATGTTGCCGGGATCCAGCACGCCGAGGTGGTCGGCGGTCACCGTGCAGGCCCACCAGCCGACCAGGGTGCCGGCGGCGATCAGCAGCCCAAGCTGCAGCGGGTTCAGCCACAGCGACAGCACCAGCCAGGCCAGCCAGGCCCACAGCGTGCCGACAGTGCCGGGTGCCTTGGGCGACAGGCCGGAGCCGAAACCCAGTGCGATCAGGTGCGCCGGGTGCGCCAGCATGAAGCGCACCGTGGGGCGGCGCGCCAGCGGGGGCGCTGGCGGCTCGACCGGCTCGGCCACCGCGGCCACGGGCGGCGCCGGGGGGGCGGGGTCGTCGGGCTGGGTCATGGGCGGATTATCGTGGCGAGCCAGCGGCCCGGCCCGGTGCGTCAGTCGCTGAAATGGTCGAACGAGGTGAACCGTCCGGCCACCGGCGCGCCGCTGCCGTCCACCAGGCGCAGGCCGGGCTCGGCCTCGATGCGACCGATGCGGGTGACTGGCGTCTGGGCTTGCACGGCGGCGGCTTTCACCCGGTTGCGGGCCGCCGGCGGTGCGGTGAAGACCAGTTCATAGTCGTCGCCGCCTGCGAGCACGCATTCGAGCGCGAATTCGGCATCAGATTGGCCGCCTTCCAGCGTCAAATGGCCACGGGCAGCTATCAAATTGATTGCGATCGAGGTGTCGATGCATGCCCCGGTACCGCTGGCTTTCAGGATGTGACCCAGATCGCCCACCAGGCCGTCGCTGATGTCGGCCGCCGCCGTCGCCACCCCGCGCAGCGCCAGGCCCAGCGCGACGCGCGGGGTGGGTTGCTCCATGCGCTCGCGCGCTGCTTCGAAGGCAGCCTGCGCTACGGAGCGCGTGCCGCGGAACACCTCCAGTGCCAGCCGGGCGTCGCCCAGCGTGCCGCTGACGTACAGGTCGTCGCCGGGCCTGGCGCCACTGCGCAGCAGTGCCTGCCCCGGCGGCACCTCGCCGAACACCGTGATGCAGATGGCCAGCGGCCCGCGCGTGGTGTCGCCGCCGATGAGCTCGCAGTCGTGCGCGTCGGCCAGCGCGAACAGGCCGCGCGAGAAACCCTCCAGCCAGGCATCAATGGCCTCGGGCAAGGCCAGCGCCAGGGTGAAGGCCAGCGGGCGGGCGCCGCAGGCGGCCAGGTCGCTGAGGTTGACGGCCAGCGCCTTGTGCCCCAGGCGTACCGGATCGACGGTGGAGAGAAAGTGTCGCCCTTCGAGCAGCAGGTCGGTGGAAATGGCGAGCTGCATGCCTGGCGTGGGGTTCAACAGCGCGCAGTCGTCACCGACGCCGAGCGCGGCGCGGCGGACCGGGCGCTTGAAGAAACGGTCGATGAGATCGAATTCACCCATGGTGGCTCATGGCGCGGATTGGTTCGGCTTCGGCGCCGGCGGCTCGCCTCGGGGCGGCAGCAGGAACGACAGTGGCGCCTGCCGCAGCCGGCGGAAAAAGGTCTGGCGCAGCTGGCGGCGGTCCACCGGCGCCACGCGTGTGGCGGCCAGCGCCAGACGGAACGCCAGGAAGAAGCTGACGATCAGGTTCAACGGGCCGATGACCAGGATGCCGGCCACGGCCCACCAGAACGCTGACGTCGTCAGCACCGAAGGCCCCAGGCTGTAGGCCGCGGCCGCCACCTGCCCCGTGGACAGGGTCACGTGCCGCACTTCGAGGTCGGGCCCGAAAAACCCGGTGAACGCCGGCACCAGCCCGAGCATCAGGCCCAGCGAGATGTTGGCGGCCAGGCCGGAGACGTTGTCGCGCATCCAGCGTGACCAGCGCCGTGCCCGGTTCATGCCGAGCAGCGCGGTGATGCGCGGGTTCCAGGCGATGGCCGATTCGAGCCGGTACAGCACGAACCAGTTCTCCACCCAGCCGGCGATGATGCTGGAGGCGAACAGCAGCACGCCGGTGAAGGCGGCGTACAGGGCGGTGGGGCCGAGCAGGCTCTGGTCGTGCAGCACATGCCGGGCGTAGTCGGTGTCCACCATCGCACCGTGTCCCGCCAGGTGCAGCGCCGCGCTGATCAGCAGCACGCCCGGAATCACCAGGCCCAGGTTGCCGATGATGGCGGCGATCTGGGAGCGCATGAGGTGCGCCACCTCCTCGCAGAAGGCGTCCATCGCGTGGGGTGCGCTCATGTCCTTGAGCCGGGCCGCCATCGCCGGCGCCGTGACCGCCGGCTGTTTGGTGGCCACGGTCCAGTGCAACAGCATGATGATGACGAAGGACAGGGCGTAGTTGAGCCCGTAGCCGAGTCCGGCCCAGAAGGCCGGCAGGCCCAGCGCCACGATGCCGAATTTGGCCCAGGTGGTGAAAGCCAGCACCGCGCCGCCCCCGGCGGCGGTGCCGAGCATGTGCCGGTAGGCCGCCGCGTCGCGCGTGATGTAGTGCTCGCCGGTTTCGGCGCTGCGCTCGGCCACCTTGGCGGCGGTCAGGTGGGTGCTGCTGGCGATCAGCGCGCGGATGCTGCGCTTTTCCTGCCCCACGCGCGCCAGCTGCGCCAGCAGGCGCGCCGCCGCCTGCGCGGGGCGGTCGCTCTGCAGGCAGTCGAGCAGCTGGCGCACGCGAATGATGCGTTCGCGCAGCTGGATCAGGCGGAACACGATGCCCACCGAGATGCCGTTTTCGTCGAGGTGGGTGTACACAGTGGAGGCGGTGTGCCGGCAGGCGTCGAGGTGATCGCGCAAGGCCTGCGCCGCGTCCAGTGCCTGCGGACTGCGCGCACCGCTGGCGCCGACCGCCGCCTTGAAGGCTTCATGGAAGCCGGGCAAGGTGTGAAAGGGCCGACGGTCGCGCTCCGCCGCCGGCACCGGCGTCATGCGCGTGCGCAGCTCGGCCGAATAGCCCATGGCGCCGATCTGGCCGATGCTGTAGGTGAGCGCGTCCATCAGCGCCGACTCGCCCCAGTGCGAGCCGACCGGCGGTTCGAACAGCAGGGCGCGGGCGCGTGCCAAGGTCTCGTCGTCGAGCGCCGCCAGCCACAGGGCGTCGCGCGGGTCGGGCAGCAGCAGGTCGAACAGGACGATCAGGTCGTGGGTATCGGGCGTGGCCGGCAGCAGCTTGCGCCGCACGCGCTCGCCGAGGTCGCTCAGGAAGCCGGTGCGCGGCGCGAAGCCGAAGTCGGCCAGCAGCGGCGCGGGGTCCAGGCCGTCCTTGAACGCCTGCCACCAGGCATGCCAGCGCGCCTGCCACTGCGGGCGCGCCTGCACCGCGTCCAGCAGCAGCCGCACCCGCGCCACCGCGCCGGCAGGGTCGACGCCATCGCCCATGCCGGCGCGCACCCAGGCCAGCAAGGATGCCAGCCACAGGTGGCGCACCGCGCGCGGCGCGTCGGCATCCAGCGTGTCGAGCAGATCGGTGAGATCGGAGGCGCGTGACATCGGGCGGCGTTCGGCCTCTGAGCCTCTCAGTGCAGCGTTCGGGGGTGTCCGTGTCCGGAGGCATCCAGCACGAAACGCGGAATCGGCACATCGAACGATTCACCGTCCTCGCGCACGAAGCGGTAGCTGCCCTCCATCGTGCCGGTGGGCGTGTGCAGGCGGCAGCCGCTGGTGTACTCGAACCCCTCGCCGGGCTTGATCAGCGGCTGCTGGCCCACCACCCCGAGGCCGCGGACTTCCTCGCGGTGTCCGTCGGCGTCGAGAATGATCCAGTGGCGCGAGATCAGTTGCGCCGGCGCGTCGCCCAGGTTCGACAAGGTGATGGTGTAGGCGAAGCCATAGTTTTCCTGCAGCGGGTCGGACTGCTCGGGCAGGTAGCGCGGTACGACGCGGACGTCAATCTCGGGTGCGTTCATGGGCCGATGGTAACTGCGACAATTCCCGCATGAGCACGACCTTCCGCATTGCCCCTTCGATCCTCTCGGCCGACTTCGCCCGCCTGGGTGAGGAGGTCCGTAACGTCCTGGCCGCCGGGGCCGATTGGGTCCATTTCGACGTCATGGACAACCACTACGTGCCCAACCTGACCTTTGGCCCGATGGTCTGCCAGGCGCTGAAGCCGCACGCAAAAAGGCCGGACGGCACACCGGTTCCGATCGACGTGCATCTCATGATCGAGCCGGTGGACGCGCTGGCGGGCGCCTTCGCCGATGCGGGCGCGGACCTGATCAGTTTTCACCCCGACGCCTCGGCGCATGTGCACCGCAGCATCCAGGCGATCAAGGCCAAGGGCTGCCAGGCCGGTCTGGTGTTCAACCCGGCCACGCCGCTGGACGTGCTGGACTGGGTGATCGACGACATCGACCTGATCCTGATCATGTCGGTCAACCCGGGTTTTGGCGGGCAGAGCTTCATCGACGGCGCGCTGCGCAAGATCGAGGCGGCGCGCAAGCGCATCGACGCGACCAGCCGCGACATCCGCCTGGAGGTGGACGGCGGTATCAAGACCGACAACATCCGCCGCGTGGCCGACGCCGGGGCCGACACCTTCGTGGCCGGCAGCGCGATTTTCGGCAAGCCCGACTACAAGGCCGTGATCGACGCGATGCGCGCCGAGCTGGCGCGCTGAGAGGGGTGCGTGATGATCCGGACTCAGGGCTTGATGTAGGCGAATTGGTCGCGCGTCTGCAGCTGGCCGATGCGCACCACGCCCGAAGGGGTGAAATCAGCGTCCATGGTGAACTGCTCTTTTTTCAGATTGCGGTTCTTGAGGGTGATCTCGCAAACCTCGAACCGCACCCCCCGCGCCTTCAGCGCGTTGACCAGCGCGGCGTAGTCGATGTTGGGGTTCTTCTTGTCCTTGGCCCCCTCCATCAGAAAGTCGACCCCGTCGGCATGGGTGACGACGGTGATTTTGGTGTCCGGCGCCACGTCCAGGTGGTTGCGGATGTTGCGCAGCCCCTTGGTCGCCTGGGCTTCGGCGTTGTCGATGTGATAGACCACCTTGTCCTGGGCCCAGGCGGCGCCAAAGATCAGCAGGGATCCGGCCAACGCAAACAGTGTGTGAAGAATGCGGCGCATGAAAGTCTCCTGAGTGGCGTAGTAGAGGCACGCAGATTAACGCCATTGGCGTGACCGGGATACCGGAAAAACGAGAATCCACAACAACATGACAGACACTTACCCGGAACTGGACGGCGCGCGCCTGGACGCCTGCATCGTCGACCTCGATGGCACCCTGATCGACACGCTGGGCGACTTCGAAGTGGCGCTGAACCACATGCTGGCCACGCTGTCGCGCCCGCCCGTGAGTCGTGCCGTCATCGAACAAATGGTGGGCAAGGGCTCGGAGCACCTGATCCGATCGGTGCTGGCCCATGTCGAAGCGTTGCGCGGAAATCCCGGGTTTGTGGCGTCTGCGGCGCTGTTCGAAGAGGCCTGGCAGGCTTACCAGCGGCACTACCTGCTGATCAACGGTCGCCACAGCGTGGTCTACCCGGGGGTGGTCGAGGGCTTGCAGGCCTTGCAGGGTGCCGGCCTGCGGCTGGCTTGCCTGACCAACAAGCCCGGCGCGTTCGCGCGCCCCCTGCTGCAGGCCAAGGGCCTGGACGGCTTCTTCACCGCGGTGTTCGGCGGCGACGCGTTCGAACGCAAGAAGCCGGATCCATTGCCGCTGCTGAAAACCTGCGAGGCCTTGGGCAGTGAGGCCGGGCGCACGCTGATGATCGGGGACTCCAGCAACGATGCCCAGGCCGCGCGGGCGGCCGGCAGTCCAGTGGTGCTGGTGAGCTACGGCTACAACCACGGGCAGCCGGTCCGCGCGGTCGATGCCGACGGCTACCTGGACTCGTTGGCCGACCTGGCACCGCGGCTGCGCGACGGTGCCTGAGGGCGCGTCTTACTTGCCGAGCAGCGCGTCCTTCAGTTTCCAGTCGGCCGGGTTCGGGCCCAGCCAGATTCGCATCAGGGCGCCGAAGAATTCCGGCTCCTTGAAGGGCTCCTGCGCCTTGCCCTTGATCGTGATCACCGTGCCGGTGCCCGGAATCCATTCGATCATGAACCACTCGCCGGGCAGCAGCTTTTTGTGTTCACTGAAGATCTGGCTCATGCGCATCAGGCCGGGAATGAGCTTGGACATGTCCGACTTGGGGGTGTTGTCCTCGACACCGCGCGTGAACAGCTTGCCCAGTTCCGCCGAGTCGATCTCGCGCAGCATCATGATGCTCATGCGCTTGGGGCCGGGCGCCGCCAGCACTTCCTCGAGCGTACTCGCCTTCTTGCTGAGAAAGAGGCCGGCTGCGTAGACCTTGAACACCGCCTTGTATCGCACACCGGCGCCGTTGAGTTCGAGTTTGGTGCCGCGGACCTCGATCGGGTTGTCGAACTTGACGCCGGACACTTCGACGGGTTGCGCCACGGCGAAGGCGCTCAGCAGGCTCAGGGCTGTGCCCAGCAGCACGGTACGGATTCGTTTCATGGGTTTGCTCCAGTTCAGGGTCGGCGACAAGGAAAAATTCGCTCGAATTTTCTGCCGGACGGTGCGGAAGTGTTACAGGGTTTTGCCGGACGGGAAAACACGGACCTGGAAGGCGGTGTGACGCTGGCTGACAGGATCGTGGCGACCTGCCACACGTGCAGGTGCCGCGGGTACCAGCGCCGCGGGTACCAGGGAGACTTTGCTAAACTGCGCCCATCATGTTCATTCCAGGCACGATCCAACAACAGTTTTGCGCAGGCGCTCCGGGCCGGGGAGCCTGGCCTTGGCGCAAGCCAGAAAACGTGCACGTCTGATTGGCGCGGCCCGCCCGCGCCTGGCGCCCGGTCCCGCTGCGACCGAGGCTGTGAATGAAACCCAAGGGCTGCTGCGCGGCCCCGAGTTTGGAGGCTCACTCATGATCACCGAACTGGAATTCAAAAGCCTGGCCGGCCAAGGCTACAACCGCATTCCGCTGATGGCCGAGGCCTTTGCGGACCTGGAAACCCCCCTGTCGCTGTACCTGAAGCTGGCGCACAGCCAGGGCGGCGGCAAATACAGCTTTTTGTTGGAGTCCGTGGTCGGCGGCGAACGCTTTGGCCGCTACAGCTTCATCGGTCTGCCGGCGCGCACGCTGGTTCGTGCCAGCGGTTTTGGCGCCGAGGCGAAGACCGAAGTCGTGCGCGACGGCGTGGTGGTGGAAACCGCCAGCGGCAACCCGCTGGATTTCATCGCCGCCTACCAGCAGCGCTTCAAGGTGGCGCTGCGTCCGGGGTTGCCGCGTTTCTGCGGCGGCCTGGCCGGGTACTTCGGCTACGACACCGTGCGCTACATCGAGAAAAAGCTCGAGAAGACTTGCCCGCCCGACCTGATCGGCCTGCCCGACATCCTGTTGCTGCAGTGCGAGGAACTGGCGGTCATCGACAACCTCTCGGGCAAGCTGTACCTCATCGTCTATGCCGACCCGGGCCAGGCCGAGGCCTATGCCAATGCCAAGAAGCGCCTGCGAGACCTGAAAGACGCCTTGAAGTACTCGGTCAGCGCCCCGGTGGTGAAACCCACGCAGGGCTACCCGGCCGAACGCGACTTTGCCAAGGCCGACTACCTGGATGCGGTGGAGCGCGCCAAGGAACTGATTGCCGCCGGTGACTTCATGCAGGTCCAGGTGGGTCAGTGCATCAAGAAACGCTACACCGAAAGCCCTCTGTCGCTGTACCGCGCGCTGCGCTCGCTCAATCCCAGCCCGTACATGTACTACTACCACTTCGGGGATTTCCACGTGGTGGGCGCCTCGCCCGAGATCCTGGTGCGCCAGGAAAAGACGGATGAGGGGCAGAAGATCACGATTCGCCCGCTGGCCGGCACCCGCCCGCGCGGGGCCACGCCGGAAAAGGACAAGGCCGCCGAGGTGGAACTGGTCAACGACCCCAAGGAGCGCGCCGAACACGTGATGCTGATCGACCTGGCGCGCAACGACATCGGCCGCATCGCCAAGACCGGCAGCGTCAAGGTGACCGAGGCGTTTGTGGTGGAACGTTACAGCCACGTGATGCACATCGTGAGCAACGTCGAGGGCATTCTGAAAGACGGCATGACCAGCATGGATGTGCTCAGGGCCACGTTCCCCGCCGGCACGCTCACCGGCGCGCCGAAGGTGCATGCAATGGAACTGATCGACCAACTTGAACCCGTCAAACGCGGCCTGTACGGCGGCGCTTGCGGCTACCTCAGCTATGCGGGTGACATGGACGTGGCCATTGCCATCCGCACCGGCATC
>WBZM01002699.1_pt1 | contig 14697 bp, 14 predicted proteins | sample 5204271 | NCBI WGS metagenome assembly WBZM01 (sample SAMN12344346, study PRJNA552823) | activated sludge metagenome | biome: Activated sludge suspended growth; feature: Nitrification reactor; material: Wastewater; isolation source: activated sludge from nitrification reactor of wastewater...
GCAGGCGGCGGCGCGTTTCGATCTGCAAGCTTGAAACCGCAGCCGCCGCAGAACTTGTCGGTCGGTTCGACCGCGGTGCCGCAACTCGGGCAGAACTTCATGGGACTCCCTTTCCATTCGAGTTGTTCTGGGTTCGGCTCGCGAACCGATATCGCGCGCGATTATAGCAACCGCTCTGCGGGTGAGACCCGGCGCAAGGGCACGCAAGCGGCCATGTTAGCATTCGCAGCATCGATGGCCGGTACCACATGACCGATCTCACACGCATATTCGGCGACGCGGGACCGCTCGCATCGGCGATTGCCGGCTTCCGTCCGCGCGATCAGCAACTCGAAATGGCGCAGCGCGTCGCCACCGCGATCGCCGGGAACGGCGTGCTCGTCACCGAGGCGGGAACGGGAACGGGAAAGACATTCGCATATCTCGTGCCCGCCATGCTTTCTGGCGCGAAGGTCATCGTGTCGACCGGTACGCGTACCTTGCAGGATCAATTGTTCCAGCGTGACCTGCCGACCGTGCGCGATGCCCTGCATCTGCCCGTGACAGTCGCCTTGCTCAAGGGGCGGCAGAACTATGTCTGCCATTACCGGCTTGAGCGCGCGCAAGCGGATGGCCGTTTCGCAAGCCGCGAGGATGTCGCGCACCTGCACGCCATCGCGCGCTTTGCGCGCGAAACCGACTCGGGCGACAAGGCAGGTTGTACCAGCGTGCCGGAAAGCTCGCCGGTGTGGATCGCCGCGACTTCGACCCGGGAAAACTGTTTGGGTCAGGAATGCCCGCACTACAAGTCGTGTTTCGTGCTCGGCGCCCGTCGAGCCGCAATGGATGCGGATATCGTGGTGGTCAATCACCACCTGTTTTTCGCCGACGTCATCCTGCGCGACGACGGCGTGGGCGAGCTGCTGCCTGCATGCAACGCAGTCATCTTCGATGAGGCCCATCAGTTGCCGGAAACGGCCAGCCTTTTCTTCGGCGAGACCGTGTCGACTTCCCAACTGATCGAATTGGCGCGCGACGTGCGCAACGAGGCGGTGGAGGCGGCGCGAGATTTCCTGCCGCTGCCCGACGCGGTTCGTGCGCTGGACAAGGCCGCGCGTGACCTGCGGCTCGCCTTTCGCGACGACGGCGCGCGCCTGACGGCCGCCCAGGCGGAGCAGAATCCGGATTTCCGCAAGGCGGTTGACGAACTGGGAGATCGTCTCGAAGGGCTGCGCGGACTTCTGGTTGCCCAGGCGGATCGTTCGGAGGGGCTTGCGAGTTGTCTCGCGCGGGCGGAGGAGGTCGCTGCGCGGCTGACACGCTGGCGGCAAGCCGGTGTTTCGGAGATCGTCAGGTGGATCGAGGTGTTTCCGCAGTCGTGCGCGCTGAATGCGACGCCACTCGATGTGGCGAGCGTCTTCTCGCGGCAGATGCAGGGACATCCCCGTGCATGGATCTTCACGTCTGCAACCCTCGCGGTGGAACGGGATTTTGCGCATTTCTGCGGCGAACTCGGACTCGAAGCGGCCGACACCGCGCAGTGGGGCAGCCCCTTCGACTATGCAAGCCAGGCGTTGCTCTATGCGCCGCGCGGCATGCCCGAGCCGAACTCGCAAGGATACAACGAGGCCGTCGTCGAATCGGCCTACCCGCTGATCCGTGCCGCGGGCGGTCGCGCGTTCGTGTTGTGCACGAGCCTGCGTGCGATGCGTCGCATCCACGAGCTTCTTCAATTCCGCTTCGAGGCGGACCGATTCGATTCGCCATTGTTGCTTCAGGGAGAGGGGTCGCGTACCGAATTGCTGGAGCGGTTCCGCTTCCTCGGCAACGCGACACTGGTGGCCAGCCAGAGTTTCTGGGAGGGGGTCGATGTCCCGGGGGATGCCCTCTCGGTCGTTGTCATCGACAGGTTGCCGTTTGCACCGCCCGATGACCCGGTGCTTGCCGCGCGCATCGAGCATATGCGCCGCGGAGGCAAGAATCCGTTCCTCGAGTATCAGCTTCCCCGTGCAGTCATCAACATGAAGCAGGGCGCGGGGCGCCTGATTCGCAGCGAGTCCGACCGCGGCGTGTTGATGATCTGCGACCCGAGACTGATCGACAAACCCTACGGCAAGCGGGTCTGGCGCTCGTTGCCGCCGATGCGCCGAACCCGCGAGCGGAGCGAGGCAGTCGCATTCTTCGACGTCGAGGCCGTGGATGGCACCGGTCGTGAATAGCGGGTGGCCCGCGATCCGGTCGGTGCGCGCCAAGCTGCTGTTGCTGGTGCTGCTGCCGTCCGGGGTGCTCCTTCCTGCGCTCATCGGCGTGATCGTGTATTGGGGAAACGCTGCCTACGACCGGCTTCTGATCTACAAGGTGAATGCCGAACTGGTAATTGCGCACCAGTACCTCGAGCGCGTCATCGAGGGCAAGAAGAACAATTTGAGCGGACTTGCGGGGTCGGCCGAGCTCGCTTTGGCAAGGGGTGATGCTGCAACGCTGGCGTCCTGGATGGATCGGGCAGCCCTACGGGAAGGCTTCGATTTCGTCCATCTTGTCGATCGGAACGGAATGATCGTCGCCACCAGCAGTGGCGCCCGACAGGGCAGCGGACTCCGGCACTGGCCGGTCGTGGCGGCTGCGCTGGAAGGCAGGGCAAGTGCCGGGCTCGACATCTTTGACCCGGCATTGCTGGCGGAGCTTTCGCCGCCGCTGGCCCGGCGTGCCAGCCTGCGCGTCATCCAGACGCCGTCGGCAGCGCTCGACGACAAGCGCGTCGAGTCGCGCGGGATGGTCGTCCATGCCGGCGCGCCGGTGGTCGCCCCGAGCGGCGAGATCTTGGGCGCATTGAATGCCGGTGTGCTGCTCAATCGCAACCTGGATTTCGTGGACAACATCAACAGCATCGTTTACACCGAGGCTGCGCTGCCGCTCGGATCGCGCGGTACGGCGACGTTGTTTCTCGACGATGTTCGCATTGCGACCAACGTGCGCATGTTCGGCGCGTTGCCAGAGAATCCGGAAGCAGTCGCGGGGGATGGCGAGCCGGCGACCCATGAGCACGGCGATCGTGCGCTCGGAACCCGGGTGTCGCTTGCGGTGCGCGACAAGGTGCTTGGTGAGGGCAAGGTATGGCTCGATCGGGCTTTCGTCGTGAATGATTGGTACGTGTCGGGCTATGAACCATTGCGCGATGGTTTCGGCAAGCGCGTCGGGATGCTGTACGTCGGCTTTCTCGAGCAGCCATTTTCCGACGTGAAGCGAAACATACTTGCATCGATCATCGCGCTGTTTGCGGTATTCACCCTTACCGTCAGCATCATCAGCTTGAGGCGTGCGCGAGCCGTGTTTCGCCCGATCGAACGCATGGACGGCGCCATCTCCGAGGTGGTGTCCGGGAACGCTCAGGCGCGCGTGGGCGCTGTCGGAAGCGATGACGAGATCGGGCGCCTCGCGGAGCACTTCGACCGCTTGCTCGACACGCTTGATCGGCGCTCGGCAGAACTGCGCGAACTGAATGCCGAACTGGACCAGAAAGTCGTGGATCGCACGCAGGAACTGGCACAGGCGAACGCCGAATTGAGGTCGGCTCAACAGAACCTCGTGCGTTCCGAGAAGCTGGCTGCGATCGGCCAGCTGACGGCCGGCGTGGCGCACGAGATCAACAATCCGATCGCGGTCATGCAGGGCAATCTCGACGTGATGCGTGAGGCGCTCGGGCCGGGGGCCGACGCCGTGAAAACCGAGATGAGGCTGCTCGACCAGCAGGTCGACCGCATCCGCCTTATCGTGACGAAGCTTCTTCAGTTCGCGCGGCCGGACGAATTTGCCGGCTACGTCGAGGACGTCGACGTCAACGCTGTGCTGTCCGACAGCCTGGTCCTTGTTCGCCCTGAACTGCGCAAGGTGAATGTAAGCGTACGCCACGATCTTCGTGCGGGACAGGTTGTCCGTATCAACCGGAACGAACTTCAGCAAGTCCTGATCAATCTCATGGTCAATGCCCTGCACGCCATGGAGGAGGGTGGCACGATGACGCTGCTGTCGGAGGACTGGATCGAGGACGGCGCGACGCGCGGTGTTAGAATCGATGTGCTCGACACTGGGGGCGGAATCCACCCGGAACACCTCGAGCGGCTCTTCGATCCGTTTTTCACGACCAAGCGTGCTCGGGGCACCGGCCTCGGATTGTCGATATCGCTGTCTCTGGTCGATCGCTATGGCGGCACCATCACCGTGGACAGCCGATTGGGAGAGGGTAGCCGCTTCACGGTCTGGCTGCTTTCCGAGCCCAGATTCGAGTCGCAGATGTCCCAAGCCTCTCAGTGAGAACCAGATGAAAGTGTTCGGATTCGCGGGTTACTCGGGTTCCGGCAAGACGACCCTGATCGAACAGGTGATCCCGCGTATCGTCATGCAAGGGTTTCGCGTGTCGCTGATCAAGCATGCCCATCATGGCTTCGACATCGATCGCCCCGGAAAGGACTCGTTCCGCCACCGGGAGGCCGGTTGCATGGAGGTGCTGCTGACTTCGGATCAACGGTGGGTACTGATGCACGAATTGCGCGGCGCGCCGGAGCCTGACCTGTTTGCGCAACTCAAATTGCTGTCGCCTTGCGATCTCGTTTTAGTGGAAGGCTTCAAGTCCACACCGATCCCGAAGCTCGAGGTGCATCGACCTTCGCACGGATGCCCGCTGATCTTTCCGGATAACGCGAACATCGTTGCGATTGCGACAGACGCCACACCCGGGCAAGCGATTCCTCCGGCACTGACTCATCTCGACATGAACGATCCGGACGCGGTGACCGACTTCATCTTGCGCTTCACGGAGCTGACATGACCCAGAATCTGCTTTCGCTCGATGAGGCTCTCGACCGGCTGCTGAAATCCGCGGTTCCGGTTGCCGAGGTGGAGTCGATCGATACGCTTGATTGCGTCGGGCGTGTTCTTGCGGCGCCAATTGTCTCGGGACTCGATGTTCCGCCGTTGGATAACAGCTTCATGGACGGGTATGCGGTTGCGACCCCCGATGTGACGGAAAAGGGTGCGACGCTGCAGATTGCGCAACGGATTCCGGCAGGGAGTGTCGGCCATCAGCTTGCCCGCGGAACGGCGGCGCGCATCTTTACCGGCGCACCGGTCCCGACCGGGGCCGATGCGGTCGTGATGCAGGAACTCTGCGATGCGAAGGGCGATACCGTCGTCATCAATCATGTTCCGCATGAGGGTGAGTGGATCACCCGCCGCGGCGCAGACATCCAGGCTGGAGCCGAAGTCCTTGCTGCCGGGACTCGACTTCGCGCTCAGGAAACTGGCTTGGCTGCCTCGGTCGGGGCAGCCCGAGTGCCGGTCTACCGGCGGTTGCGCGTCGCTCTGTTCTCTACGGGCAGCGAACTGATCATGCCGGGCGACCCGCTGCCAGCTGGCGCCATCTACAATTCGAACCGGTTTCTGCTACGGGGTTTGCTGGCGTCGCTTGGGTGCGAAGTGCGGGATTTCGGCATTGTGCGAGATGACCTTCGTGCCACGCAGGACGTTCTGCGGCAGGCCGCCGTTGAAAGCGATCTGATCATTACGAGTGGTGGCGTTTCGGCGGGAGAGGAAGACCACGTCAAACCCGCAGTGCAGGCGGTGGGTGAGCTCAAGATGTGGAAAATCGCGCTGAAGCCGGGAAAGCCGCTGGCATATGGGCATGTTCGAAACGAAGGCACGGGTGCCGCTTTCATCGGTCTGCCAGGAAACCCGGTTTCGGCTTTCGTCACGTTTGTGGTTGTCGTGCGGCCTTTCATCCTCAGGCTCCAGGGGGCAAAGAGCGTCGCGCCTTACAGCGAGCAACGAATCGCCGACTTCGATCTGCCGAAGGTCGACCCGCGAAGGGAGTTCTTGCGAGCGAAGGTAAACGAAGCGGGGCTTCTCCAATTGTTTCCGAACCAGAGTTCGGCGGTGTTGACCTCGACGGTATGGGCCGACGGTCTGATCGATAACCCGCCAGCCAACCCGATCCGGCGTGGCGACTCGGTGCGGTTTTTGCCGTTTCACGGATTGTTATACTGAACATCATGAGTGTACGGATTCTTTTCTTCGCCAGTTTGCGCGAAAAGCTCGGCGTAGGTGCCGAGGATGTATCCCTTCCTGACGGTGTGGATACCGTTGGCAAGCTGCGCGAGTTTCTCGCACAAAGAGGAGGCGACTGGTCATCGATATCGGTCGACACCCGTTTGCGGGCGGCGGTCAATCAGCGCATGGCCGATGCCACCATGCCTGTGGGCGAGGGCGACGAAGTGGCGTTCTTCCCGCCGGTAACCGGGGGATGATTTCGCGATGGGCGTAAGGGTTCAGGAGGAGGCTTTTGATGTCGGGCGAGAGCTTGCTGCGCTGACGGCGGGGCGTGTCGATGTGGGTGCTGTCGCAAGCTTCGTCGGGCTGGTTCGCGATCGCAATGATGGTCAGGGCATTTCGGCGATGACGCTCGAACACTACCCGGGTATGACCCAGTCGGCCCTGGAGGACATCGTCGAACAGGCCAAGTCGCGCTGGGATCTGCTGGACGTGCTGGTGGTCCATCGCTACGGACGACTCGTGCCCGGGGATTCGATTGTCCTCGTTCTGGTATCCAGCGCGCATCGGGGCGAGGCGTTTTCAGCCTGCGAGTTCGTCATGGACTTCCTTAAGACGAACGCACCTTTCTGGAAGAAGGAAGTGACACCCGATGGTGCGCGATGGGTCGAGGCGAGAGAGTCGGACGCCGCAGCCGTCCAACGCTGGGACGCTAGCTAGCGCCGCCCGATCAGTTTATTTCGACCAAAGAAAAAGGCACACATGCGTGTGCCCTTTTTTGTCGAAGATCAGCCGTGTTGCAAGCGCTACTTCTTGCTCTTCGGTGCTACGGCAGCATTGCCGGCCTTCTGCGCCATGCTGCTGAAGGTCGAAAACGCCTCTTGGGACGCGCGTGTAACCTGATCGAAGGCGGCACGTGCCGTATCCATCGCGGTTTGCATAGCGCCCAAGGCGCCGGAATCCGCAATAGGCATTCCTTTGAATACCTTCTGGAATGCTTCGACCATATCCTTGCTGCCCGTCGAGAGCTGTTGTGTCACCATGCGCCCGACTTCGGATTGCGTACTCGAGGTGATTTCTGCAATCTGCCTAGCGCAGGTCAGCATTTTCTCTGTGGAGGTCTGTGCGAACTGCGTACGTAGCGCCATCGCCTCGCGCGGGTCGCTTGCCGAAGCAAGCGCTTTCGAGTTTGCCACGCCCTCCTCGAACAGCGCACGCGCAGTATTGATCTGCAGCTCCATGATCCTCTGGGAGTTCTCAATGGAAAGCTGAGCCAGCTTCATGGCAGCATCCATGTTCTTGGCCTGAAACTCGGAAAATTGCTGTTGCTTGTCGTTCGCCATCACATTTCCCCCCGCTCTTGGTTTCGGCGCGCAGCCGGTGGCGCCCCTCTTAACCCCACGTAACTAAGTTAGCACATTGGCGAGATGTGATGTGACCACGAAGAGAGCAATTGCAGCGGCCGCCGGTGGCATTTCGAAAGCGTTGGAAGCGTCGGAGACGGGTATCTTCCGGATGTCGCCTCAGGCCACTCTGCGCCTGTCCTGCGATTCGACGAGAAGTTCCATCAAGCGGAGATCCCGGTCCGAAATTCCGAGCGCGCAATCGACCCATTCTTCCGTCTGCCTGATCAGCTCTTCATACTGAATCGCATAGGGAGAATGGCGCTTCGCACGCAGGTAGCCAACGTATCCATTATGCCGGCTCTTGATCTGCGCGATCAGGCGCCTTACGACGCGTTCTCCTTGTCCAGGCTCGGCAAGATGGTCGATCAGCCCCAATTCATGCAATCGCTCCGACGTGACAATCTGGGCACCGGTTATCAGTGCGTCCGCGATGTGCGGTGCAGCACGGCGGAGAATCAACGGGTAGGCGCCCATTCCGGGGAACATGCTGAACATCATTTCCGGAAAACCCATCTTGACGCCGCGTTCCGCTACCACGATGTCGCAAGACAGCGCGCATTCCAGACCGCCACCCAAGGCTTCGCCTTCGACCAAGGCAATGGTCACGATCCCGCTGCGACATGCGTCGATCGCAAAATAGATTCCTTCAACGCAATCAGTAGCATAGGCTAGAAGGTTTTCGCGGTCCCGCGCGATCACCATGCGACGGAACAGATCGAGGTCGCCGCCAAGGTTGAAGACGCCGGGCATCTCGGATGCAACGACCAGAAAATCGACTTCCTGGCTCGACGACGCAACCAGATGCTGTTGCAACCGAACATCTTTCATCAAATCGGGGGTAAAGCAGGCCCGACCGACGTAGTTCATCCGCATCCAGACGGTGCGTAGGGAGTCGATGTACTCAGTCCGTAAGGATGCACTGTTGACCAGCCTCGGGCCTTGGAGAGCGTCACCCACATGGACTTTGAGCCCAGTTCCGAAACTCGGGGACGCGACCGCGGCATTTTCCGGCTTGCTGGCTTGCATGGCTGTAACCATTGAATCCCAAATTAGAAGCACTCTGCTTTGCGTGCCGGACACGTCGAGGCTCGCCGGACGGTATGGCGGATCGTAGTCGGGAATCGATCTGAAAATCAACACCTAGCGATCATTTCTTAACAAACATCTCGTTAAGGAGTGCTAAATGCCGACTCGATCGGATTTGCTACCAAATCTGGGAGGGAAGGCGGGAGGCAAATCAGGCGCGTCCAAAGCGCTATCGCTTCGTCGCGCAACATTCGCTGTGGTTTCACTGCGGAGGCGATTGCCTCGAGGCTCGACCGACCGCCACCCGGGCTCTTGTCAGTGGCGGTTTACTGGGGCCGGATTGCCGCCAAGGCTGAGAAGCCCCGATACTGCGTTGATAACCGGGGAGAGATCAGGGGTCTTCTGGAGATAGACCGATGCGCCTGCTACTTTTGCCTGATCCCGGATTCCCGGATCCTTGCTACCCGTTAACAGGATTACCGGCAGGTGGGCCATGCCTGCCTCCGACCGCAGGGCCCGGCAAAGCTCGATACCTGTCGAGCCGGGAAGGAAAATATCCGAAACCAGCGCATCCGGTTGAGCGAACTGGCAGCAAATCAAAGCGTCATCTGCAGTTTCCGCCTCTTCGACCAGATATCCCCGGTCCTCGAGCGCACGACGCAGCAGATATCTCTCGACTTCATCATCGTCGACGACCAGAACGAGCTTGGGCGCCACAGAGCGCATGTCATGCTGCCCCTTGTATCTCAGAGGCATCCTGGGTTTCGGGCTCCTCCTCGCCAAGTGCGAGCGTAAGCGCTTCCCGGACTGCCTCGAATTGGGTGCTCAATTCAGACTCAAGGCCGCGGCCAATCGAGAGATTCTGGTTGGACGCGCCATCTTCGATCTGTTGCAGCAGGTTCGACAGTTGCGCCGCGCCAACGATGGCGGAGCTCGATTTCCATTTATGCGCTGCCGTCGCGAGCGTCGGAAAGTCGCGTGCCTGCAACGCGGTGACGATGGTTTCATACAGACGGGGCGAGTGCTTCAGGTAAAGCGATATCGCGCCACGCGCCACGTCCTTTCGGCCATTTCCCCCAATGCGGCGCAAATCTGCAATAACCTTGAGGTCGACGATCGCGTTACTGTCGAATAGGGCGTCCTGCAGCGTCGCCTCCATGCTTCCTGGACCGGCGGTGAAGGCCGCAAGGAACCGCGCCAGGAGATGTTCGAGATCACTCATCCGGAACGGTTTCGCGAGATAAGCGTTCATTCCGACTTCGTTGCAACGCTGGCGACAGTTCGGTGTCGCGTTGGCAGTCAGCGCCACGATGGGCGTGGCGGGCTCGCCGCGTTCGAGTTCGGTGTGACGAATGATTTGCGTTGCCTCGAAGCCATCGACACCCGGCATGTGACAGTCCATGAGGATCAGGTCGAATCCACCTGCTGCTGCGGCCGCCACGGCAGCTTCACCCGATTCCGCAGTCGTGACGGATACCCCGAGGGAATTGAGCAGGCCTACTCCCACCTCAAGATTGACCGGATTGTCGTCCACCAGCAGAACCGACCCGGAGAAGCGTTTGCCGTCGCCAGAGTCTGCCGCGTGAACTGGCGCCTCGACGCCTTCTGCGACGGGCACCCGAATCGTGAACCAGAAGGTCGAACCCTTGTTCGGCGTGCTATCGACGCCAATCTCTCCATCCATCAACTCGACCAGTTGCTTGGCAATCGCCAGACCAAGCCCGGTCCCGCCGTAACGCCGGGTTGTCGATTCGTCCGTCTGCGTAAAGGCATCGAAGATTGCATGAAGTCGATCATGTGGGACGCCCACTCCTGTGTCCCTGACTTCCATGCGTAACGTACGTCGGGTGTCGTCTGCGGCGTTTGGCTCGACTTCGAACAGGCTGATCTGGATCTCGCCAGCCTCGGTGAACTTGATGGCGTTCGAAACAAGATTGTTCAAGACCTGCGACAGACGCGACGGGTCGCCAATAACCATCCCATTCGCGGCAACGGAGAGGTCGACATGCAGGTCGAGACCCTTTTGGCGAGCGGTGTCCGAAAAAAGCGCTGCCGTATCGCGAACAACTTCCGCCGGACAGAACGCCGTTGCCTCGAGTTCAAGGCGGCCGGCCTCGATCTTGGACAGGTCGAGGATCTCGTTGATCAGGGTCAAAAGTGACTCGCAGGAGCGGCGCAACGTCATCGCGTTGCGCGCAAGCGGTCCCTTCAAGCCCGAGCGCAACAGCAGTTCCGACATGCCGAGAATGCCGTTCATTGGAGTGCGAATCTCGTGTGACATGTTGGCCAAGAACTGGGATTTCGCCTTGCTCGACGCCTCCGCCGCGACCCGGGCCTGTTCATTCTCCCGGGCCAGCTCGGTCACCGTGAGCTTCAATTCGACCGATCGGCGATAGGCGTGAGCGCCTCGCGCAGCAGAGGCAAGCGCGACGAGCATGAATATCAGGAGCGCGAGGGCAGTGAACTGGTCAGCAAAATTGCTGCTCACGGCATGGAGGGCGATACTCGGTACCAGCGCCGGTACCGCAAGTGCTGCATAAGCCGAGAGGAAGGATGAAAGCGAAAACATTGCGATCGAGATCGTCCCGATCAGGGTAAGCATTGCGAGAAGTCGAAACGGGCTCCCGCTGTGCGGCAGCAGTACAGTCCCCAATGCGCTCCAGGCCAGTCCGGCGAGCACGGTCAGCGCGACGAACCGATGCAACCAGAGCCGGTAGCGATCGTCTTCAGCCGGTCTGGCGAGAAAGGCGCGGACAAGTCCAAAGCGCAGCGCCGTGACCACGATCGATACGGCGAGGAACATCACGATCGCGTCATTATCCACTTCGCCCCAAAGCGCGAGCGAGATGATCATGGTTGCGATCACCGTAACCAGCAGGATCATCGGATTGGCCCGATAGAGCGACGTGACCTGTTCTGCAAAGGCCTGTCTGGCAATCTCGGACTTGATGCTGGTCGTCATGGTGTCAAACCGGGCGGTAACCTGCGAAAGTGCGAGCAAGTAGCAGGGCTTCCGGAGACTCCGCGTCGATGTCTCCGGACGCGCGCTCCGACTCGTCCGTGACGAGCGTAGCCTCGGCGCCATCCCAGCGGGCACCAAGAATCTCATGCGGGCGGACATGACTGACCGCAGAACCCCTCAGCACGATTGCCGCCGCGGCGGGCGCTTCGCCGGTCGCCAACAGAATGCCGTCAATGCCGGCACGCCAAAGGAGGCTCAATTCGTTGGCGACAGATTCCGGGTCGTTCGCGGAACGCGAACCCATTAGATGGCGCGTGAAGTCATCGCGGGAGATGAAGTTTCCGCCGATGCGAGCGGAGTAGACACAGAGCTTTAATTCCAGATCAGAGGCGCCCGAGCCGGCAAGGAACCCGGTCCAACGCAGTCGGGCAGCGTCCAAGGCGTCTTCCTTCCGTAGATAGCAAACCCATCCGCCAAACACCTCGTCCGAAGAAAGTTCACTGCGATTTGCGCGAATCGACAAGGCATCCAGGACGATTGCCGAAAACGGACCCCTTGGCCGGCCTTCAGGGTCTGCGCCAAGTCGAGATCTGGCGTTCGAAATTCGGGTACTTCCCAGTGCTTCGAGCTCGAGCAGGTCTTCGACGTTCGCGTCGTCTGCAATCGTCTCCAGGGCCGCGTCCGCGCTGTCAAGGCCTGCAGCCGTGACTGTGTAGCAACGACCCCAGGCAACGGTCTTCGACGGGAGCCGTTCGATCAGAGAACCAGTTGGCATTCGAGGTAACTCCTGATCGCCCCAAGCCTCGAGTGGTCGCCACAAACGATGACGTGCTTGGGACTCGATCCTCCGAATGGTACAGAAGAATTGGCGGCATGCATCCACATGCTGATTCTCGACCCAGATTGCCCGAACAGGGCGACCAGGGAGCGATGGATGCCAAGCAGGTGGGACAGGCGGAGTGCGATATCGTCGAAAGTCGCGTCGGACCTTCCCATATCGCCGAGCAGACTGGAAACGTCGTGGTCGTTCAGACCCCACTCACGGGCAATGGCCCTGATCGAGCGCAGCCCGGCATCGATCAGACGCACGTGGTGCGGTTCTTTGGACGAGCCAGTGCGAAGAAGCGGAAGCATTGATTCCATTGTGTACCGATCGAAAAGGTCGGGCGGGAGAAACCGGACGTCGCGATTCTGTCTAGCGACCCCGGAGTAGGTCCGTGATGCAGGACACAGATGGCAGGGGTGCGTAGCCCCAGTTACAACGATTGTGACCTTTGTCACGCTGTCGCGGGAAGGCGACAATCGGACTAGGCTGAAAGTCTGATATTCCCGGCGCCCCGGTTGCGTACATCGAATCGGGTCACTGCGTCACCGATCGATCACACGAGTATCGGCACTTCACAGAGCTGTATGGCCTTCCGCCTGAAGCGGGCCCAGCTGACTTTACCCGTCAAAGCGCCGGCTATTGCCCGGGTAGGCGTCGATTGACGCCTCAATAGGCATTGCGGTCCTTCAACACCACCAGAACAGTTCGCATGATGATCATCAGATCGAGTTTGAGCGACCAGTTGCGCAGATATTCCAGATCGAAGTCGATGCGTCGCTTCATCTTGTCCAGGGTTTCGGTTTCGCCACGCAGGCCGTTGACCTGGGCCCAGCCCGTAATGCCCGGCTTCACCTTGTGGCGGACCATGTAGCCCTTGATCAGCTTTCGGTAAGTTTCATTGTGAGCGACTGCATGCGGGCGGGGGCCGACGATGCTCATGTGCCCTTGCAGCACATTGATGAACTGAGGAAGTTCGTCGAGCGACGTTCGGCGAAGAAACGCGCCGAAAGGAGTAATTCGCTGATCGTTACGCGTTGCCTGAGTGACGTTGGCGCCATCTTCCATCACGGTCATCGAGCGGAACTTGTACACAAGGATCTCCTTGCCATCCAGCCCGTAACGGCGCTGGCGGAACAAGACGGGTCCGGGCGAACTCCGCTTGACGCCGATCGATATTGCGAACAGCAAGGGCGAAGCAAGAACCAGGAACAACAACGCGAGGAAGAAATCACTGGTCGATTTCACGATGCCATTGACGCCGGTGAACGGGGTGTCACAAACCGCAACCACTGGCATGCCATTGACGTCGTCCATGCGCGCCTGAATCAGGTCGGTGACAAAGATGTCCGGCACGAAATACACGGACGCAGTCGTGTCCGCCAGTTGGTCGAGCAGATTCAGAATGCGCGGTTGAGTCGTCATTGGCAACGACAGGTAGATCAGGTCTATCTGGTTCTGGCGAGCATAGGAGGCCAGATCCTTCATGGCACCGAGAAGGTTTGCGTCACCAATGTCGCCCAGTCGTTCTCGCGACCGGTCGTCGAAGAAGCCGTGCATGCGAACACCCAGAAAGGGATTTTCCGAGAACTGCCTCGCCAGTTGCAGGCCGAGGTCGTTTGCTCCCACCACCACGGCCCTGCGAAGATTGGCCGGCATTGAAACCACCCTTGGCACGATGGTTCTCAGCAGCAGATGTGCGCCGAGTTGCATGGCAGGTGCTAACAAAGCCCACGTCTGCAATACCTCCGGCGGGAAAACCTTGAGGTAGCCACTTGCATAGCCGAAGAACACCAGCACGAATGCGAGCAGCAACCATCCCAGAATGATGTCGCGAATCGCTGCCCGGAACGGAACATTCAAATACGATCGCCCGGGAAAGCTCAGTGAGAACACGATCAGGGCAAGCACGACGTAAGGCGCGTCGATCGCATGGGCATCGAACCAGGCCGAAAGCATTAGCGATACGACCAAGGCCAACGGGTCCAGAAACGTCGTGATGAGTCGCGTCAAACTCAGGCGCGATTTGAGCAGGGGGTGTTGTTGATTTAACAAAGCGTCCATACCCGATCGGGCAAAGGTCTGTGGGGCGAGAAGGCCAAATAGCTTATCGGAACCGCGTAAAACTTAACGGCAACTTTCCAAGTCGGCACTTAGAGTTCAAAGCATTGCTGTCGGGTTCGCGCGACGGACCGGCACAATTGGATTCGAGTTGTTCTTGTGGTTGGCAACCCGTCCGATTCTAAGCTCGGCATTCTCCATTTGATACTCCTTTGACCACATGTCACTGATAACTGGCGCGGCCAGATCAAGCGCATCCGAATCTGTCGAAACGGTTTCAACACAAGACCCCGGCAATCCTGTGCCGCTCGCCGAAGCCCTGTTCGATGCCATTCAGGTGAGCGAGGTGTCGGTCGATGTCGTCACGCCGAAGCAGTACGCCGCGTGGATTCGCGGGC
>WBZM01002700.1_pt1 | contig 14681 bp, 8 predicted proteins | sample 5204271 | NCBI WGS metagenome assembly WBZM01 (sample SAMN12344346, study PRJNA552823) | activated sludge metagenome | biome: Activated sludge suspended growth; feature: Nitrification reactor; material: Wastewater; isolation source: activated sludge from nitrification reactor of wastewater treatment...
CCCGGTGGGCGAGGGAACACCGGTGGGCGAGGGAACACCGGCGGAGCCGACGCTCTGCTCCCCCTCCCCCTGGGAGGGGTTAGGGGAGGGTTCTTCGGCGGCGGAAGACCCTCTCCCGGTGGGCGAGGGAACACCGGCGGAGCCGACGCTCTGCTCCCCCTCCCCTTGGGAGGGGTTAGGGGAGGGTTCTTCAGGGGCGGAAGACCCTCTCCCGGCGGGCGAGGGAACACCGGCGGGCGAGGGAACACCGGCGGAGCCGACGCTCTGCTCCCCCTCCCCCTGGGAGGGGTTAGGGGAGGGTTCTTCGGCGGCGGAAGACCCTCTCCCGGCGGGCGAGGGAACGCCCGCCCGCCAGAGCCAGTAGGCCAGTTCGCCGGCAAACCACGGGTGGCGCTTGGCCACGGCCAGGTCGTAGGCGGCCGACGCCGCCCGCGCCGTGCCGGCCGCGTCCCCCGCCAGCCAGGTGGCCTCAGCTCGCGCCGCCTGCACCAGGGCGACGCGGTGGAGGCTGCTCAGCCCGCGCGTCAGCGCCAACGCCTCGTCCAAGGCCTCGGCCGCGCCCGCGTCGCCGCGTCGCGCCCGCAGCAGCCCCAGCGCCGCCAGCGCGGTGATGCGGCTGGGGATGGACACGCCCGGCCGGCCCAGCACCTGCTCGGCCGTGGCCGGTACGGCGGCCCATTGACCCAGCCGCAACTGCGTCACCGCCAGCCAGGCAGTCATGTAGAAGCGGTAGCGGTCCAGGTCGTGCTCGATGGCGTAGGGGATGCCCTCGCCCAGGTAGCGCTCGGCCCGGTCGAGGTGGTACAGCTCACAGGCGGCCGAACCGAGATTGGCGTAGGCGTGGCCGACGGTCGATGTGCGCCCGTCGGCGGCCGCCACGGCCATGTTGTCTTCCAGGTAGCGGCAGCCCCGCTCATAGTCGAGGAACAGCAGCGCCGAACCGATCAGGTTGCGGGCCGAGAGGGACAGGTTCGGCTCGCCCACGGCCTCAGCCACGGCCACGCTTTTCTCGCCCCAGGCGATGCTCGGCTGGTAATCGTGGTCGAGAAAGGCGACACCGGCGCGCATCCGGTAGGCGAAGGCCAGTTCCGGGCCGGGCGGCTGGGCTTCCAGCAAGGCGATGGCCTCGGCCAGGATGCGCTCTGCCTCGACGCTGCGGCCGACGCCGATGCTCATATTGGCCAGTGTGGCCAGCGCATACCCCTCGCGCACCGGTTCGGCCAGTTCGCGCCAGAGGGCCGCGGCGCGCCGGCAGACGGCAGCCCCCTCGGCCCGCTGGTCGACCAGGTTGCACTCGTGGGCATAGGCATCCAGCAGCGGGGCCAGCGCGGCCGGTGGCAGGTCGCCAGCATGGCGCAGCGCCCGCTCATAGTGGCCGGCCGCGGCCCGGTGTGCCCCGGCGGCGGCCGACTGGCGAGCGGCGGCGGTGGCGTAACGCAGAACCGCCGCACTGTCGCCGGCCGCCTCGGCGTGGTGGGCCAGGCGGGCCGGGTTGGCCTCGGCCTCGGGTGTGGTCGCCAGCGCGGCCAGCGCGGCGGCATGCAGCCGCGCGGCCCGCGGCGGCGAGATGGCCGCCAGAATGGCCTCGCGCGAGAGGTCATGTCGAAAGGTGACGGCCCGGTCCTGCGCCAGCAGCACCCCGCCCGCCAGGCACTCCTCCAGGGCGGCATCGCCGGCGACGCCGACCACGGCGGTCAGGACGTCCAGTTCGGCGCGCAGCCCAACCACGGCGGCGGCTTCCAGCAGCGCCCGCGCCGCCGGCGACAGCCGCGCCGCGCGGGCCAGCACGGCATCGCGCACGGTCGGTGGCAGCCCACCCATCGCCGCCAGCACCTCGGTGACGAAAAACGGGTTGCCGCCCGTCTGCCGGTGCAGCGCCACGGGGTCGATGCCGCTCTGGCTGGCCAGGACGGCGACGGCGGCCGCACTCAGCGGCGACAGCGTCAGCCGCAGGACAGCCGGCGAGACGAGATCGCCCAGGACGGCGCGGAGGGGATGGCCAGGGCCAAGCTCGTCGTCGCGGTAGGTCACGACCAGCAGCGCCCGCGTCTGGGTGATGCGCCGGCCGAGGTAGCGCAGCAGGTCGAGCGTGGCCTCGTCGGCCCAGTGGACATCCTCGAAGACGGCAATGGTCGGGCGGGCGCGCAGCGTGTCGAGGACGGCGGCGAAGACGGCCGCGCGGTCAGTGTGGTTGGCCAGCGCCGCGGCCAGCGCCGGCGCGCTGGCGGCCATGTCGTAGAGAGGGCCGAGCGGCCGGGGCGTGAAGAGAGCGTCGCATGCGCCCCAGAGCACCACCGCGCCGTCGCCGGTGCTCCGGTCGCCTACCAGACGGCCGGCCAGGGCGGATTTGCCCACGCCGGCCTCGCCGCCGACAAGCGCCACCTGGCCTGGGCCGTCCCTGACCGCGCGCCAGGCCCGTTCCAGTGCGTCCAGGGCCGCCTCGCGCTCGAGGAGAAGGAGTCGCATGGAGCTATCATACATCAGGGGTGGGTTGGGGGTAAAGTGGCCGCAGCCCTGAGACGCTATTCAGGACCAGTCAGGTTCCCATCGATCGTATGGAAAGGCCTCGAATCGCCTCCCTGTTTCTGTGTGGTATGGTAACATTTGCCAGCCTGGCATTTCATTCCAGGCCAACAAGGAGAATCCGCCCATGTCCCCTCGCTCCGCCCACATCCCCCTCAACTGCATCGACTGCTACTACGAGACGGCCGGTGACGGCCCGCCGGTCGTCCTCCTCCACGCCGGCATCGCCGATAGCCGCATGTGGGCGGCGCAGTTCGACGCGCTGGCCACGAACCACACCGTCATCGCCTATGACCGGCGCGGCTTCGGCCGCACCCGTCCCGCTCCCGGCCCCTTCAACCACGTCGAGGACCTGGCCGCCCTGCTGGGCTATCTGGGCATCAAGCGGACGGCGCTGGTGGGCTGCTCCCAGGGCAGCCGCATCGCCCTCGACTTCGCCCTGGCCCATCCCGAACAGGTGAGCCGCATCGTCCTGAGCGCGCCGTCCGTCAGCGGCTTCCGCTATGGCGGCCCGCCACCGCGACAGGCGGCCGCGATCGACGCCGCCGAGGCCGCCGGCGACCTGGCGCGGGTCAACGAGTTGGAGATGCAGATCTGGGTCGATGGGCCGCGGCGCGCGCCCGACGCGGTGGCTCCGTCAGTGCGCCGGCTAGTGGCGGAGATGAACGCCATCGCCCTGGCCAACGAGGGCGTGGGCGAGGAGCGCCCGCCCGACCGCCCGGCCGCCGGACGGTTAGGCGAAGTCGGCGCGCCCGTTCTGCTCGTCGTCGGCGAACTCGACGCCGACGTGACGCTGGCCGCGGCCGAGGCGCTGGCCGGCGGCCTGCCCGACGTGCGCCGCGTCGACCTGCCCGCCGCCCACCTGCCCAACATGGAGCAACCAGAGGCGTTCAATCGGGCGGTAGGGCCGTTTCTGGGGGAACGCGTCTAGCACCGGGCCGGCCGGCCCTGGCCCCCGCACCGCACTGCCGGCGGCCCTTCTCCGAGAACAGAAACCCCGACTGGCGCACGTGACGAATGTCATGCCCTGAGCATGACATTTGTCACTTCTAATCGCACGCGGCTATCTAGTACTATGTTAACAGTCATAGCCAGTCGATTTTCGCGTCCGGGAGCCACAAGACGAGCAAGAACACCCGGCAGTAACGGGTTGTTGCCTAGCTCGTGAGTAGATCGCCACGTCTCTCAGCACTAAGCCCGGCCCGACGATCAAACTTTCCGCTGGTCTGTGGTCTGTACCCAAAGGCGGTTGGGAGGCCGCCGGTAATGACCCATTCCCCTCATTCCACTCTTATCCGCGCGGCGACGGCGTTGCTGCTGTTCGCCATCCTGGTCGCGGGCATTGGCGCGTGGAGCCAACCAGTCGCCGCCGCGCCCACGTGTACGACCAGTTGTTACGTCAGCCCCACGGGCAGTGACGCCAACGACGGCGCCACGGCGGCCACACCGCTGCTGTCCATCCAACTGGCTGTCAACACCGTCCAGCCGGACGGCACCGTCCACCTGGCCGCCGGAACCTATACCGGCGACACCATGCTCTCCCCCGAGGGCTGGCGTGAGCTGCTCATCACCAAGCCCCTGACGATGCTCGGTGACGGCAGCGCCACGACGATCGTCCAGTTCCGCCCGGAGACAACGGGCATTGAGATCGAGGGCAACGTCAACGGCGACATCACCTTTGAAGGCATCACCTTCACCAAAGTGCCCGCCAACACCGACGCCGCCGGTTTCAACATCCGCTTCGTCGAGTGGGCGGTGAAGTCCTTCGACGTGGTGACCTTCACCGATGTGGTCAGCGAGTATGCCTCCGGCCGCAACGTGTACCTGGGCTTCAGCGGCACGTACAACGAGGTCGTTGTCACCGACAGCACCTTCAACTACTCCGGGGCCTATGGCTTCACCCTGAACGGCACGGTCAGCAAGCTCACGGTGACCAACTCGACGTTCAGCTACAACGGCCGCACCGACAAGGGCCACGGCATTGGCCTGGCGCTGGAGTCCGGCACGGGCGTTTCCAATGTGCTCGTCGAAGACAGCACCTTCACCAACAACGGCACGACGACCAACAACGGCGGGGCCGGCATCGCCATGACCTACGCCACCGATGTGACGATCGACAACGTCAACGTCAGTGGCAGCTTTGATGGCATCAAGATTTGGGAGTTTGTCAACAAGACGTCGAACGTTGAGATCAAGAACTCCACGTCTAGCGGCAACCGGCGCGGCATCCTGTTCGGCTCCGAGACCGGCAAGACCGTCGAAAATGTTGCCATCCACCACAACGACCTGAGCGATAACACCGAGGCGGGCGTGCTGATGTACCGCGCCAGCGGCTGGGGCGAAGGCGTGATGACCAATGTGGACATCAACCGCAACGACCTCAGCGGCAACCCGTCGGCCGGCATTAACACGGTCATGCCCTACGAGGAAGTGGACGGCACGTGCAACTGGTGGGGCGCGGCTAATGGCCCCGGCCTGGTCGGCCCCGGCTCCGGCGCTAAGGTCTCCGCAAGTGTTGACTTCACCCCCTGGCTCTACACCGCCGACCTGGACGGCCCGTGCTACATCGGCGGGACCATCGAGGTGGTGAAGCAGGCCGGCGACGTCGGCGAGCAGTTCGAGTTCAACCCCAGTTGGAGCGACGACAACTTCTTCCTCTACAGCGGTGGTTCGTATGTGACCAACCCGCCACTGCCGGCCGGCAACTACTCCGTTAGCGAAGTCAACTTGCCGCCCGGCTGGTCGCTGCAGAGCGCCACGTGCGACAACACGGCGACCACGCCGGTGGAGACGGTCAGCCCGGCGAGCATCACCGTGGCCGACGGCGACGCCTGGGTCTGCACGTTCACCAACGTCTACACCCCGCCGCCGACCAACACCTGCCCGGTCGAAGCGGGCGACGCCTATTACACCGACCTGCTCGGCATGGGCATGGGCAACACCAAGACGCACAAGATGACGGCCAAGATCGTCCTGCCCAACTCCACCAACCTGGTCGATCTCTATGGCCAGCTGGTGGCTAAATCCACGGGTCTGTCCAAGTATGTGCGCTTCATCATGCCCGGCAAGAATAACTACGTCGAGGTCAACACCATTACCGCGCCGATTGAGCACCAGTTCGGCAACTTCTGGTATGGCGCTGATGTCTATGACGCGGGCACACCGCCAGCGTGGCTGAAGGGCCAGTGGTTCCTGCAGAAGAGCGGCATCAAGACCCACATCCCGCGGGCCTTCGTCGTCTACGCCACCTATCAGCACCCCACTAACCGCTACGTCAACGTCTGGGATACCTTCACCCCGGCCGAGGGCGAAGTGTACTGGGACACTGCTCAGGGCTGGACACCCACGCGCATGATCACCGTGCCCATCCCCGCGCCGCTTGGCCCGACGACGTTCAACGTCGAACTGGCCCTGGTGGACAACGACAAGGACGCGCGGCCGGTGTGGGTGACCGTCACGGCCGGCAACGTCACGCAGACGCAGAAGCCGACCAAAGCCAGCAACGGCGAGCTGCTTAACCTGATGACCTTCACCCTGGCCAATGTGCCCGCGGGCACGAACCAGATCGTCATCGAGGTCTACTCGCCGTCGCCGACCATCGATGGCGTCGACGGCGACTCGGCCACGCTGGTGGGCATGGCCGCCAACTACCTGTGCGCGCCACTCACTTCTGCGCCGTAGTTCCTCCCCGCGCCGGTTGATCGAACCGGCGATGTAGTCAAGCCCCGCCCGGTTGCGATCGACCGGGCGGGGGCCTAGTCTTTGGCTTTTTGAAGAAGCCTTCCGAGTAGACGGGAGGCTTTTTTGCTGGTAGGGAGGGCGCGAGGAGCCAGAATCGGCCGCGGTCGAGACTGGCGGAGCGTGGGTCAGACCCCAGTCTACTCGCCGGCAGGTGCGCCCCGGCTCAATTCCCGCTCCAATTCCTCATCCTCCGGCTCGGTCAGCACCACTTTGCGCCTGCCCGTGCCGAAGACCAGCGTCGGCGTGCTGCGCGAGCCGCCGTTGATGAAGCGCACAAAGGCGTCGGCGGCCGCGTCATGGTCAATCGACACTTCGCGGAAGGGCACACCCAGCGCCAGCAGCCGGCCGCGCGTCCGCTGCGTATCGTCGCAATCGGCGCGGCCGTAGAGGGTCAGCGGCCGCGATGGAAATGTGTCGGTCATGGTTGGCTCTCCTTGCGGGTTGGAGCTTACCGCGTGGGCATCGAGGCCAACACGGCCGAGGACAGGTCACGTTCGTTACCATTGGCCAACCACTGGTCACCGGCCAGTGGCCACCGACCACTGCCCCCTACTCCGCGTACTTGACTTTCTTCGCCGCCCGCATCCGCAAATTGTGATCCAGATCCATCTTACGGATGCGCAGCGACCTCGGAGTGACTTCCAGCAGCTCGTCCTCGTGCAAGTACTCGATGGCCTCGTCCAGCGACAGGATGCGCGGCGGCGGCAGCGCCTCGATGATGGCCGATGGCTTGGCCCGGTGGCCGGTCAGGTGCTTTGTGCGGCAAACGTTGACAACCAGATCGTCGTCGCGGATGTGCTCGCCGACGACCTGGCCGCCGTAGACCTCATCAATCGACGGGCGCACGAAGAACGTGCCGCGCGCCGTCAGATGCTCCAGCGCATAGGCACTGATCGGCCCGCTCTCTAACGACACCAGCGAGCCGAACTCGGTGTGGTCGATGTCGCCGGCATAGGGCAGGTAGGCGTCGAAGAGGGCGTGGAAGACGCCCGTGCCGCGCGTGGCCGTCAGGAAGGGCTGCCGAAAGCCGAGGATGCCGCGCGTGGGCACGCTGTACTCGGCGTAGACCGTACCATCCTCGTCATAGCGGATGTCAAGCATCCGGCCGCGCCGCTTGCCCAGCATCTCGGCCACCCCGCCCCAATAGTCGTTGAGCGCCTCGACATAGACCTGCTCGAACGGCTCCAGCCGTCCCTCTGGCGAGTCGCGGAAGATGACCTCCGGCCGGCCGACGGCGAACTCGTAGCCCTCGCGGCGCATTGTCTCGATGAGGATGGCCAGATGCAGCTCGCCCCGGCCGCTGACCAGGAACTCGCCCGCCCGCTCCATGTCCTCCACACGCAGGGCGACGTTGCTTTCCAACTCGTGCATCAGGCGGTCGCGCAGCTGCCGGCTGGTGACGTACTTGCCCTCGCGGCCGGCGAAGGGGCTGTCGTTGATGCGAAAGACCATCCGCACCGTCGGCTCCTCGACCTTGATCGGCGGCAGAGCCACGGGGTTGTCGGCGTCGGCCAGCGTGTCGCCGATACCCAGGCCGGGAATGCCGGCCACAGCCACAATCGTGCCGGCGCTAACCTCGGTCTGCTCCTGCCGCTGCAAGTCGCGGAACGTGTAGAGCTTGGTGATCTTGCCCGTGGCCATGTTGCCGTGATGGTCGATGTGGGCCACCGTCTGCCCGGCGCGCAGCCGTCCGGCCGTCAGGCGGCCGACGGCGATCTTGCCCACGTAGCTGCTATACTCCAGGGCCGTCACCAGCAGTTGCGTCGGCCCGTCGGGGTCCACGTTGGGCGGCGGAATGTGGTCGAGGATGGTGTCGAACAGCGCCGTCAGGTCGGGGCCTAACTCGTCGGGCGAGAGGCCGGCGCGGCCGTCGGTGGCCTTGGCATAGATGACCGGGAAGTGGGCCTGCTCCTCCGTCGCCCCCAGGTCGATAAACAGGTCGAAGGTGGCGTTGACGGCGTAGTCGGGCCGGGCCGCCGGGCGGTCGATCTTGTTGACCACCAGGATGACCTTCAGTCCCTTGGCCAGCGCCTGCCGCAGCACAAAGCGCGTCTGGGCCATCGGTCCCTCGACGGCATCGACGAGCAGCAGCGCGCCATCGACCATGTTCATGATGCGCTCCACCTCGCCGCCGAAGTCGGCGTGGCCGGGCGTATCGACGATGTTGATCGTCACGCCCTTATAGTCAATGCCCGTGTTCTTGGCCAGGATGGTGATGCCGCGCTCGCGCTCCAGGTCGTTGCTGTCCAGCACGCGTTCGGTCACCTGCTGGTTCTGCCGATAGGAATGGGTCTGTTTGAGCATACCATCGACCAGCGTCGTCTTGCCGTGGTCAACGTGGGCGATAATGGCGATGTTGCGAATATCAGATCGTTGGATCATAGGTCAAAAAAACCCGGCGAGTGGCCGGGCCTGATAAGTAAATGCTGGTCAGTTGCCGATCAACGATTATATGCTTGTTAGCGGCGACGGTCAAGCGGATTTTGCGGAGAGAATTTCCCAAACGCGACGTTGCCATCATAGAACGAAGGTTCTATACTGTGCATCACACTCGGACAACCCAACCGCACGGCCGCCCGAAAAAGGAACTGCGCAACCAGCCGGCGCGAGAGGAGCAGGAGGCCCGTATGCTGACCATCGACCTTGAAGTTGCTCGCCGCTTCATCCTCGGCCAGGGCGGCCTGTGGCCCGGCCGCCGCTGGCGCGGTCTGGAGGGCGTCGCCGCCGCCATCAAGGCGATGGACTACCTCCAACTCGACCCTCTGCAAATCGTCGCCCGTAGCCATGACATTCAGCTGCACAGCCGCGTGCTGGACACCACGCCGGGCCTGTGGGAGGAGGTCACCTATGGCCAGCGCCGCTTCTTCGACTGGGGCGGCTGGCTGGCCGTGCGGCCGATGGAAGAGCTACCCCACTGGCGCGTGGCCATGCGCCGCGAGCGCGACGGCGACCCGCCCAACGTCGACACGCGCATCCGCCAGATGGGCCTCGAACACGCCGATGCCGTGGCAGAGATGCGCGTCATCCTGAGCGAGCGCGGCACGGTCAGCAACCGCGACTTCGCCATGTCGTCGCGCACGCGCACCCAGAGCTATCGCGGCCGCAAAGACAGCGCCCTGGCCCTCTATTACCTCTGGCGCACCGGCGAAGTGATGACCCACCACCGCGAGAAATTCGAGCGCATCTACGCCCTGACCGAGGCCGTCGCCCCAGCCAACCTCATCCGCGAGAGCGACGACGCCACGGCCGACCGCTTCCTGGTGCTCAAGGACATCAGCTTCGCCGGCCTGTCGCGCATGAACCGCATGGCCGACGCCTGGCAGCGCGTCGTGCCCTTCAGCCGCAAGGATCAGGTCATCGCCTCGCTGCTGGACACGGGTGGGATCGCTGAGGTGCGCGTCGAGGGCTGGAAGGGGACAAGTTTCGTCCTGGGCAGCCACGTCGAAACCCTGCTCGACCTGGCCGCCGGCCGCGTCCCCCCGGCATGGACGCCCCTGGAGAGCGACACAACGGCCGAGGTCGTCTTCCTGGCCCCGCTCGACCCCGTCAGCGCCCGCGGCCGGGCCAAAGAGCTGTTCGGCTTTGACTTTGTGTGGGAGGTCTACAAACCGGCCGACAAGCGTAAGTACGGCTACTACGCCCTGCCCGTCTTGTGGGGCGACCGGCTTGTGGCCCGCTTCGACAGCAAGCTCGACCGGACGACCAATACCTTCGTCGTGCTGGGCTTCTGGCTGGAGGACGCGGCGCTGGGCACGGCTGCCGCCTTTGCCGAGGCGCTGGGCCGTGGCTTCGCGCGTTTCGTCGCCTTTCTCGGCGCGGAACACGTGGACGTCAGCGCCATCGAGGAGCCGCTACTCCGCCGCGCGGTTCAGGATAGCAACCGCCGCCTCTCGCGCTAGACAGCCCGCAAGGCGTTGGCCATAAGGCCAGCCCAAGAGGGCCGACACGCAGGTCTGCCCCTACATGGACATTTGTCATCCCAAAAGCATGATCTTTGTCACTTTTGGTCGCCGCGCCGGCGATTTATTCTTCAATATGGCGCAGTGACGTCAACCAGCCCGCATGCGGGGTCATCTTCTCCACGGGGTTGAAACAGAACCCCATGCTGTCTTTGATTATGTCAACAGACACTACTCCAGCCGATCACACCCCGGCCATTTTCCGGCCGGACGCGGCCCTCGGGCGGCACATCACCAGGGCCTCCAGCACGCAGACGTACTACACGATCCGGCTGTTGGCCGACCGCGACCGGGCCGACGACGCCTTCTGCGCCTACGCCTACTTCCGCTGGGTCGATGACCGGCTGGACGACGCCGCGACCGCGGCCGCCACGCGGGCCGTCTTCCTGGCGCGGCAACAGGCGCTGCTGGCTGCGGCCACCGCCGGCCGCGCCCTGCCGGGCGACCTGGCCCCGGAGGAAACGCTGCTGGCCGGCCTGGTCGCCGCTGACAACGAACCAGACAGCGGCCTGCGCTCCTATCTCCACCACATGATGGCCGTCATGGCCTTCGACGTGGCCCGGCGCGGCCGGGCTATCAGCGCCGTCGAGCTGGCCGAGTACAGCCGGCTGCTGGCCACGGCCGTCGGCGACGCCCTTTTCCACTTCATCGGCCACGGCTGCCAGCCGCCGCGCGAACCGGCTCGCTACGCCGCCATTCGCGGCGCCCACATCATCCACATGCTGCGCGATGCGGCCGAGGACGCGGCCCTGGGCTACGTCAACGTGCCGACCGAGTTCCTGGCCGTCAACGGTCTCCTGACCGTCAACGGCCTCCTGACCGTCAACGGGCTGGCCACGGCCGGCCTGGGCGAGGCGCTGTTCGACCTGCCCGCCTTCCGCGAGTGGGTGGCCGAACGGGTGCGGCTGGCGCAGCGCGACTTCGCTGTTGGGCGGCGGCTCATCGAGAGGCTGGTCTGCGGCCGCTGCCGGCTGGCGGGCTTGGCCTACATCGCCCGTTTCGAGTGGCTGGCCGAGCGCATTGCCCGCGACGGCTATCGCCTGCGCGCGGCCTATCCGGAGCGTAAGTCCCGCGCGGCGGCGTTGTGGATGGCCCAGCGCACGGCCGCCGGCCTGGTGCGCCCGCAGCGGGTCGACCAGGAAGCGCTCCGCCCGGCAAGAGAGCGTTAGGCGCGGGGCGACCGCGCTCATTTTGACCCCAACAAGAGGAATCCCATGAACGAATCTGTCATTATCATCGGCGCTGGCATCGGCGGCATTTGTTCCGCCATCCATCTGGCCCAGCAAGGGCTACACGTCACCGTCGTGGAGAAGAACCAGCGGCCCGGCGGCCGCTGCGACCGCATCAGCCGCGAGGGCCACTACTTCGACACCGGCCCGACATTGCTGGTCATGCCTCTGCTCTATGAAGAAGAGTTCGCCCGGCTGGGCGTGCCCATGCGCCAGACGTTGGACCTGACGCGCGTCGACCCGACCTATCACCTTGTCTTCGACGACGGCTCGCGGCTGAACCTGACCTCGGACCTGAAGCGCATGTACGACCAGCTGGAGGCCATTGAACCGGGCGCCTTCGACGGCCTGCTGCGCTACATGGACGAGGGTTACCGCCACTACCAGCTGGGCATCGACAAGCTGGTCTACCGCGACTTCCGCAGCTTCAGCGACTTCTTCAACTTCGACAACCTGCCCCTCGTCTACCAGGTCAAGCCGCTGGTCAACCACCACAACAACATGGCCAACTACTTCCAGAGCGAGCGGCTGAAGGCGGCCTTCACCTTCCAGGATGTCTACATGGGCCTCAGCCCCTACGAGGCGGCGGCGACCTTCTCGATGATGTCCTACACCGAACTGGCCCACGGCGTCTGGTATCCGCGCGGTGGCATGTATAGCATTGTCGAGGCGCTAAAGGGCATGGCCGACGAGGCTGGCGTCGAGTTCCTCTTCGACACCCCGGTGGAGGGCATCGACATCGTCGCCGACCGGGCGCGGGGCGTGGTGCTGGAGGACGGCAGCCGGCTGGCGGCCGACGTCGTCCTGGCCAACGCCGACCTGCCCTACGTCTACAACCACCTGCTGCCCGACGACGGCAGCGCGGCGCAGTTCGCCGACATGCGCTATTCCTGCTCGACGGTCAGCTTCTTCTGGGGCATCGACCGGCAATATGAGCAGTTGGCGGCGCACACCCTCTTCCTGGCCGACGACTACGAGGCCAACTTCAAGTCCATCATCGACGAGCTGGACATCCCGGTCAACCCCAGCCTCTACATCCACGCCCCGGCGCGGCTCGACCCGGCAATGGCCCCGCCCGGCGAGGATACGCTTGTCGCCGTCGTGCCCGTCGGCCACCTGAGCGAGGACGACCGGCAGGACTGGGGCACGCTGCGCGACCTGGCCCGCGAGCACATCTTCCGCCGCCTGGACACGATCGGCGTCCACGACCTGCGCGAGCACATCAAGTTCGAGACGTCGTTCAACCCGCTATCGTGGCGCAAGCGCTACAACCTGGTCAAGGGTTCCACCCACGGCCTGTGCCACAACCTGACGCAGCTGGCCTACTTCCGGCCCGACAACCGGCACGAGCGCTACCACAACGTCTACTTCGTCGGGGCCAGCACGCGGCCGGGCACGGGCATGCCCACGGCGATGATCTCCGCCCGCCACGTCTCGCAGCGAATCATGGAAGACTTGTGGGAGGCGATGCTGGTCTAGCCGCCCTCCCCCTCCCAGTGCCTGGCACTTTCTTGTGCAGGTTTCAAAAAGGTGCGACGCACTCAAGAAAGTGCGACGCACCGGCCGCCTCCCAGTGCCAGGCACTTTCTTGAGTGCCTGGCACTTTCTTGCGCAACCCCTCAAGAAGGTGCGACGCACTCCAGAAGGTGCGACGCACCGGCCGCTTCCCAGTGCCTGGCACTTTCTTGAGTGCCTGGCACTTTCTTGCGCAACCCCTCAAGAAGGTGCGACGCACTCCAGAAGGTGCGACGCACCGGCCATTTCTCTTGCCCCGACCTCCTCGCCCCGCTAGAATGCCCTCATGCCCCGCCCTGCTTTCACTGCCGGCCAGTACTATCACCTCTATAACCGTGGCGCGCATCGATCGCCCATCTTTCACGAGCCGGATAACTACCTCTACGTTATCCAGCACATGAAAGAAGTCAGCCACGCGTTGTCGCTGTCCGTGATCGCCTATTGCCTCCTGCCGAACCATTACCACTTCCTCGTGCGACAAGACGCAGAAGCACCCGCCGGACAATTAGCGCAGCGGGTCTTCAATGCCTACAGCAAGGCTTACAACAAGCGCTATGAGCAGACCGGCACGCTCTTTCAAGGCCCCTACCAGGCCATCCGCATCGACAGCCAACGGTATCTCCTCAATGCCTGTCGCTACATCCACGCCAACCCCGTTCGACATGGTCTGGTCGAGGCGCTAGAGTTGTGGCCCTATTCCAACTATCTCGAGTGGATCGGCCGGCGCGATGGGACGCTCGTGGATCGCGCCTTCATTCGGGACTGTTTTGGGCCGGCGGAGCAGTATCGTGCCTTTGTCGAGTCCTATCTGGCCGACAGGCTCTTGCCGGCCGAGTTAGTGGAGATGTTGCGCAAGCTGGAAGGGTAAGAGGCGCGCCGCGGCAGTGCCTGGCCTTTTCTTGCGCTCAGTGCCTGGCACTTTCTTGAGTGCCAGGCACTTTTTTGCGCAACCCCTCAAGAAGGTGCGACGCACTTCAGAAAGTGCGACGCACCGGCCGCTTCCCAGTGCCTGGCACTTTCTTGCGCAGGTTTCAAAAAGGTGCGACGCACTCCAGAAAGTGCGACGCACCGGCCGCGGAGAGTGCGACGCACCAGAGAAGGTGCGTCGCACTCAGTTCCAATCTATGCTACGGCGCGCAGGGACCGTAGCCGTTCCAGTTCGCGACCGTATCGTTGACAGTCTGCGTGCCGGTCAGGCCGTAGTCAAGCGTCAGCGTGCGGTTGCTCACCTCGTCGCAGGTCGCGCCCTTCTCGACATAGTCCCATGCGCCCAGGGCATACTTATACTCCAACTGCGTCCCTTCCTTGCCGGTGAAGGTGATCGTCCAGTGCGTCGCGTCGACGCGGTTCATCGGCGTCGCGCCGGGCGACCAGTCGGGGTGGCCGCCGTCGAGCCGGCTGAGCGTGCCGGCGATGTTGACCACGCGGCCGGTCGCGTCCGTCAGGGCGGGCACGGTCACGTTGAAGGTAACCGTCACCGTCCGTCGCGCCGCCTCGGCCTGCGCCTCGTTGGAGTTGTTGGAGCGGTTGAAGGCCGCGTCCACAGCCCGGACGACGTAGAAGTAGGTGGTGTCCTCCACCACGTTCGTGTCGGTGAAGGTCGTCGCCGTCGTCTCGCCGATCTCGGCGTACGGCCCACCGGCGGCGTCGCCGCGCAGCACTTCGTAGAAGTCCGCGTCGCCGACGGCGTCCCAGCTCAGGCTGATACCCTCCG
>WBZM01002702.1_pt1 | contig 14673 bp, 10 predicted proteins | sample 5204271 | NCBI WGS metagenome assembly WBZM01 (sample SAMN12344346, study PRJNA552823) | activated sludge metagenome | biome: Activated sludge suspended growth; feature: Nitrification reactor; material: Wastewater; isolation source: activated sludge from nitrification reactor of wastewater...
GACGACGAGCTCGCCGCCCACCTCGACAACGCGCCCAAGCGCGTGCCCGCGCGGGCGTACCTCGCCCTCGCCCGCGCGATGCGCTTCCGCCCGCTCGGGGCCGAGCGCCGCGTCGGCGTGGTGGAGGTGCGCGGGCCCATCGTCTCCGAGGCGGGGATGGCCTTCGGCGCGGTGGCCGACGCCCGCCGCATCACCGGCGCCCTCCGGGCGGCGCGCGAAGACCGCTCGCTCGGCGCGGTGGTGCTCCACGTCGACACGCGCGGCGGGAGCGCGCTCGCCAGCGACGTGATCGCCCGCGAGGTCGAGCGCCTCCGCGAGAAGAAGCCCGTCGTCGCGTACTTCGCCGACGTCGCCGCGTCGGGCGGGTACTACGTCTCCGCCCTCGCCCGCGAGATCGTCGCGCAGCCGCTGACGGTGACGGGCTCCATCGGCGTGATCGCGCTCCGGCTCACGGCGTCGCGCGCGCTGGAGAAGGTGGGCGTGAACCACGAGGTGATCCGCCGGGGCGAGCGGGCCGACCTGGGCTCGCCCTTCCGCGCGCTCGACGACGGCGACCGGGCGGCCTTCGACCGCGAGATCGACGGGCTCTACGACGACTTCGTCGGCATCGTCGCGCGCGGCCGCGGGCGCCCCGCGGGCGAGGTGGAGCCGCTCGCGCGCGGCCGGGTGTACGCCGGCGTCGACGCGCACGCGGTGGGCCTCGTCGACCACCTCGGCGGGCTCGACGTCGCCCTCGCCCGCGCGCGGGCCCTCGACGGCGGCCGCTTCGACCCCGAGCCCGTGGTGGTGACGCCCCCGCGCCACACGCCGCCCCCGGCGGAGGCGCCCGCGCCCGTTCGCGCCGCGCTGGCGGCCTTCGGCGACGCCGCGGGCTCGCTCGACCTGCTCACGCTGCTGCTGTCGTCACCGCACGACCACCTGTTCGCGTGGGAAGACGCGCCGGGGCTGTGACTATCGCCGCACGGCGTCGAAGGCGTAGGTGACCTCGCAGGGGAGCTGCGTGTACTGCCCCTCGGCCGCGCCCAGGATGGCCCGGCAGTCCCCCGCCGCGACGCCGTAGGTGATGGTCTCGGTCGCGGTGAACGACCGCACCTGCGCCGCGCCGGCGTCCGCGGACCCGCCGTCGGGCACGCCGCCGTCGGCGCCTCCGGCCATCTCGACCACGCCCTCGATTACGTCGCTCCGTCGCAGCGTGCAGCCGACGATCTCGCGGCGGCGGTCGGGCGCCCACGCGACGACGTCCTCCTCCTGGAACAAGCGGAACGAGCGGGCGGGGCCGTTCCAGACGCCGCGGGTGGCGGAGGAGTTGGCGGGCGTCCAACTGAGCGCGCCCTGCCCGGTGAGCTGGAGGCTGACGTCGAACTCCGCGCGCTGGAGGTACGCGTTCGACTGCGGGCCGCAGGTGGCGGTGCGCCGCGTGGCGACGACGCGGAAGGTCCCGAGCTCGACCGGCTCGGGGCCGAGGCACGCGCAGAGCAGCGCGGACGCGAGGAGGGCGCGGCGGAGGGGCATGGAGGGCTCGTACGGGATCGCCCCGCGCCGAAGCAACTTTCCGACTACTCCACGCGCCCGTCGGCGTGGAGCGTCACGGTGACCGCGCCCATGAGGTCGGTGCGGCGCACGTCGATGCCGCGCGCCCGCAGCCGCGCCACCACCTCGGGGTGGGGATGGCCGAACGGGGACGGGTGCCCGCAGCTCACCAGCGCCACGCGCGGGCGGAGCGCGTCGAGCCACGCGTCCGTCGTCGACGTCCGACTGCCGTGGTGGCCCACCTTCAGCACGCTCACCGGGCGCATCGACGCAAGGAGCGCCGCCTCGCCGTCGCGCTCGAGGTCGCCCGGCAGCAGCACGCTCGCCCGCCCGTACGAGAGCCGGAGGACGAACGACGCGTCGTTGGGCGGCGTGTCGTCGCGCGCCGACGGGCACGGCGACAGCACCTCCAGCATGGCCCCGTGGAAGGGCCGCGGCGGGCCGCACAGCGCCGCGGGACCGCGCACCCGCGCGCCGCTCCGACGCGCCGCCGCGAGCGCGTCGGCGTAGAAGCCGCCGGTGCCGAGCGCGGCGCCCTGGCCGGTGTCCCAGAGTTCCGCCGTGTGGACGGCGCCGAGCACCGCCGCGAGGCCGCCGCCGTGGTCGGGGTGCGGGTGCGAGAGGACGACCGCCGCGAGCTCCCCGCGCCGACGGATCGCGAGCCACGGGGCCACCACGCGCTCGCCGGGGTCGGGGCCACCGGTGATCGCGCCGCCCGCGTCGACGAGCATCGCCGCGCCGTCGGGGAGCTCGACCACCAGCGCGTCGCCCTGCCCGACGTCGAGCGCCGTCACCCGCAGCACGCCCCGCGGGTGAAGGCCCTGCCGGTGGTGGAGCTCGATCGCACCGAGCGTCACCGCACACGCCAGCGCCAGCGCGAACCGCGCCCGTGCGCGACACCCGCACGCGGCCACGCCGAACGCGGTGGCCACCACCCACTCCGCGGGCGTCGGCGCGGGCAACGCCACCGACGCCAGCGGCAGCCGGGCGGCCGCCGAGGGGAGCGCGAACAGCGCCCCGAGCAGCGCCCCCACGACGCGCCCCGGGAGGCCCAACGCCCACGCCGGGAGCACGGCCCCCGCGAGCGCGGCGCCGAGCACCGCGGGGAGCAGCAGCGCCTCGCCCACCGGCGCGGCGACCGCGTTGAGCGCCACGGCGGAGAGCGGCGCCCGGCCGAAGTGCCACGCGAGCGCGGGGGCCACGGCGAGGCCGACGCGCGCGCTCGCGGCGAGGGCGGCGGTGAGCTCCCCGCGGAGGTACGCGACGAGGCCCTCGGGCGGCGGCGCGGGGTCGGCCGAGCCGCGCGCGAGGGCCCACGACGCGGCGACGGAGAGGACCCAGCCCACGTCGGTCACGAGCACGGGGTCGCACGCGCCCATCGCGAGCGCCACGCCGGCGACCACGGCCTCACCGCGCGCCCGTCGGCCCGCGAGCGAGGCGACCGCGCCGACGAGGGCCGTGAGCAGCGCGCGGAGCGACGAGGGCGCCTCGCCCGTCACCAGGATGAAGAAGCCCACCAGCGGGAGCGGGAGCGTCGCGGCGAGGCGCGGGGCGGCGCCCTCCACCGCGAGCCGCGGCCACCGGAGCGCGAGGGCCCGCAGCGCCGCGCCCGCGAGCCCGAGGAGGAGCGAGACGTGCGCGCCCGACACCGCGAGCAGGTGGGCCATGCCCGTCTCGCGGAAGGCCTCGTGCTCGTCGGGGCGCAGGCCCGAGCGGTCGCCGAACAGCAGCGCCCGGGCGCGGGCGGCGTGCTCGGGCGCGAGGGCCCGCGCGAGCGAGCGCTCGGTGCGCTGGCGGACGCGGAGGGCGGCGGTTCGAAGCGCGTCGAGGGGCGTCGCGCGGCGGCCGGTGACGGCGCACGCGGCGGCGTCGGCCGTCCAGCGGATGCCGCGGAGCGCGCGGGTGAGCTCGGGCGGGTCACGCGGGGGGTTGCGCATCGGGACGAGCGGGCGGACGGTGATCGCGGCCTCGACGAGGTCGCCGGGCGTCGCGGCGCAGCGGCCCGGCGGCAGGCGGACGTCGACGCGGCCCCACGCCGGCATCTCGACGAGGCAGCGGTCGTGCTCGCCGTCGCTTGCGCAGCCCTGCACGACGCGCCCCGCGAGGAGCTCGGCGTCGGCCGTCGGCACGCGCGTCCAGGCCGGGAGCGTGAGCGCCGCGCGCCGCGAGGCCCCCGCGAGGAGCGCCGCCGTGAGCAGGAGCGCGGCCCCGAGCGCGCCGCGACGTCGGCGGGCGGCGAGCGAACCGCCGAGCGTGAGCGCGACCGCGAGCGGCGCGGCGACGAACGCGTCGGGCGACCACGGGAGCGCGAGGCCGAGCAGGAAGCCGAGCGCGACGAGGGGGAGCGGGCCGTTCATGGGGGGCGGACGGGGCGCGCTCCACGCGGCGTGCCGCGCGGGAAAACAGGGCGATGCGGGGTGGCGGAGGGGTGGCGGGGGGTGGCGGCCGCCAGTGGCGGGGGGTGGCGGGGTGGCGGGGTGGCGGGGTGGCGCGCCGTGCGACGTGCGTCGGGTTCGGGCGCGATGCATCCATCCCCCTCGCATCGAACCGTCACGCCCCGCCTCGCCCGTCTCTCTCGAAGGGTTCGGAAGGCGAGCGGGGGAGACCGCAAGGGCGCGAGGGGCGCAAGGGGAGGCGAGGGCGGTCTTCGGCGTCCCTCGTCGACGCGCCCGCCCCTCACGGTCCCAGCACTTGACCGCCCTTGCGATCCTCGCGCCCTTGCGGTCACTCCTGCGACGTTGCCCGCGGTCGTCGTCCCTCACCAATCGCGTTCCGCGATGACGATGCCCTGCGAGCCCATCGCACTCTCGCAGACCCGCCCGCCGACCCGCAGGACGACGCCCCCACCGGCTGACGCCGCGTCGCGACCTCGCGGCCCGCCGCACTCGATGCTCAGCGGGGCGCGTCGGGGACGATCTGGCGGAGCTGCCAGGCGAACACGTGGAGGCGCTGCGAGGCGTCGGCGAAGGCGTCGCGGATGCGCCAGAAGAGGCGCGTCGAGGTGACGAGCGTGGCGACGTGGATCGCCAGGATGCCGAGGAAGGTGAGGGTCGGCGGGAGGTCGGTCATGCGGGGGACGAGCACCACGGTGTTGTCGCGGAACAGCAGCGACGGCGCGACGAGGCCCGAGACGTCGGCGAGGGCGGGGGCGATCATCCCGGCGGCGGCGATGAGCAGGAACACCGGGCGGCGCGCGCGGTCGGGCATCATCGCGAAGGGCGCGGCGCAGGCCACCACCGCAGCGGGCACGAGCATGAAGGGGCCGAAGAGCCGCGACGACGACGCGATGCCGAGGATGGTGAGCGCCATCAGCGCGTACTGCCCGGCGCCGCCGAAGCGCCCGCCGCGCGAGAACCGCCAGCTCAGCGCGCCCGCCCCCGCGATGAAGACCGCCGCGACGACCAGCGGACGCGCGTCGCGCAGCCCGAGGAGGAGCGCCGCGGGCACGAAGGCCAGCCACGTCACGTAGGCGCGGATGCCGCCGCGCGCGCCGTCGCGGAGCTGCGCGTCCTCCTCGGCGGCGAGGCGGGCGCGCACCTCGGGGGGGAGCTCCTTCGGCGGCGCGAGGAGGAGCCGGACGAGGGTGCGGAGCGCGTCGACGTTGTCGGCGTCGAGCGCGAGGGCGCGGCCCACGTCGCGCAGGGCCTCGGCGCGGCGCGGCTCGTCGCCCGCGAGGACGCGCTCGGTGGCCTCGGCGGCGCGGCCCGCGAGGTCGCCGGCGAGGGCGCGGCGGCGCTCGACGTCGCGGTCGCCGTCGAGGTAGCGCTCGAGGGCCTCGCGCATCGCCTGGGCGCTGGTGATCCGTTGCGACCGGTCGCGCGCGGTGGCGGCGCGGCAGAGGGCGTCGAGCTCGGGCGGGACGTCGACCGCGGGCGGCGGCGGCGGGGCCGAGAGCGTCGCGGCCATCAGCGCCTCCACCGTCGCGCCCTCGTGGAGGGGTCGGAGCGTGAGAACCTCGTAGAGAATGGCCCCGAGCGCGTAGACGTCCGCGCGGCCGTCGAGGTCGGGAGCCGCCAGCAGTTGCTCGGGCGCCATGTAGCCGGGCGTGCCGAGGATCGCGCCCTGGGCGGTCTTGCGGTCGGGCGAGACGGGCGCGTGGACGCGTCCTTCGGGGGCGGCGTCGGGCGCGGGGTCGTCGGCGAGGCGGGCGATGCCCCAGTCGAGCACGTACACCTCGCCGAAGTCGCCGAGCATGACGTTGCCGGGCTTGAGGTCGCGGTGGACGACGCCGCGCGCGTGGGCGTAGGCGACGGCGCCGCAGACGGTGCTGAGGTCGGCGAGGAGCCTGCGGCGCGACCAGCGCCTGCGAGCCTCGGCGTCGCCCGCGCGCAGGGACTCGAGCACCGACTCCAGCGTGTGGCCGCGGACGCGCTTCATCGTGAAGTAGGTGGCGCCGTCGGCGTTGAAGTCGATGTCGTACACCGGCACGATGCACGGGTGCTCGAGCTGCCCCTGCACGCGCGCCTCGCGGAGGAAGCGCTCGCGCAGCCCGACGTCGCCGTGGTGCGCGGGGCGGACCACCTTCATCGCGATCTCGCGCCCGACGCGCCGGTCGCGGCACGCGCGCACCTCGCCCATGCCGCCCTCGCCGAGCAGGTCGCCGACGCGGTAGCGCGTGGCGTGGCCCGCGTCGTCGAGCGTGGTGGCATGGACGTCGACCCGCCCCGAGGCCGGCGCGGGCGAGGCGTGGGGGGCGTTCTGCTGGAGCGTCGGGGCGTCGTCGCGCACGGTCATGGCGGGGCGAGCATAGGCCGCGTCGGGCACCGGGTGCGCCGCGGAGCGTGTGTTCAGTGGCGCGGGGTGTGGTGGTAGCCTCCGCGGCGATGGCCAGACGACGCGTGGTGGTCGCCCTCGGCGGCAACGCCTTCGCCGACGAGGAGCGCGGGCTGACGATGGCGGGGCAGTTCCGCTTCGCGCACCGGGCGATGGCGGCGCTCGGGCCGCTGCTCGACGACGACGTCGCGCTCGCGCTGGTGCACGGCAACGGGCCGCAGGTGGGGCACATGCTCGTCCGCGTGGAGGAGTCGCTCGGCAAGGCGTACGCGCTCCCGCTGGAGGTGTGCGTGGCCGAGTCCGAGGGCGAGCTCGGGTACGTGCTGGCCCAGTCGCTCCGCAACGTGCTGGCCGACCGCGGGTCGCGCCGCCCGGTGGCCTCCGTGCTCACGCAGGTGGTGGTCGACGCCGACGACCCGGGCTTCGGGCGCCCCACCAAGCCCATCGGGCCCTGGTACGACGCCGCGCAGGGCGAGGCGCTCCGCGCGCGGGGCTTCGCGCTCGTCGAGGACGCGGGCCGCGGGCTGCGGCGCGTGGTGGCCTCGCCCGAACCCCGCGCGGTGGTCGAGGCGCCCGTGGTGACGCTCCTGCTCGACGCGGGCGCGGTGGCGGTGTGCGCGGGCGGCGGCGGCGTCCCCGTGGTCGAGCGCGACGGGCGGCTGCACGGCGTCGACGCGGTGGTCGACAAGGACTTCACCGCCTCGCTCCTCGCCGCGGAGATCGGCGCCGAGCTGCTCGTGGTGCTCACCGCCGTCCCCTGCGTCTACCTCGACTACCGCGGCCCGGACGAGCGCCCGCTCCGCCGCGTCACGCCCGCGGAGGTGAGGCGCCTCGCGGCCGCGGGGCACTTCCCGCCCGGGAGCATGGGCCCCAAGGTGGAGGCCTGCGCCCGCTTCGTCGAGCGGACCGGGCGCCGCGCGATCATCACGTCACCGCCGCGCCTCGCCGCCGCCCTCGCGGGCGACGACGGGACCGCGGTCACCCCTGACGCCGAGGACTCCCGATGAGGTCACCCCTTCGCTGCATGGTGCTCGGCGCGGCCGGGCGCGATTTCCACGACGCGCAGCGCCTCGCCCGCGGCGACGCGCGCTTCCACCTGGTCGCCTTCACCGCGGCGCAGATCCCGGGCATCGACACGCGGAGCTTCCCCGGCGAGCTCGTCGGCTACCCCGAGGACGTGCCCGTCTTCCCGGAGTCGCGCCTGGAGGCGCTGGTGCGCGAGCTCGACGTCGACCTCGTGCTCCTCTCGTACAGCGACCTCCCCCACGAGGACGTGATGCACCTCGCGTCGCGGGCGCACGCGGCGGGGGCGTCGTTCATGCTGCTCGGGCCGCGCGACACCGAGCTCGCGAGCGAGCGCCCGGTGGTGGCGGTGACGGCCGTGCGGACGGGCGTGGGCAAGAGCCCGCTCACCCAACGCATCGCCGCGCACCTGCGGGAGAAGGGCGTCCGCGCGTCGGTGCTCCGCCACCCGATGCCCTACGGCGACCTGCGACGTCAGCGCGTGCAGCGCCTCGCGACGCCGGCCGACCTCGACGCCGCCAGGTGCACCATCGAGGAGCGCGAGGAGTACACGCCCTACGTCGACCGCGGGATGGTGGTGTGGGCGGGGGTGGACTACGAGGCGATCCTGCGCGCGGCGGAGTCCGAGTGCGACGTGGTGCTGTGGGACGGCGGCAACAACGACCAGCCCTTCGTGCGCCCGACGCTCCACGTCACGCTGGTCGACCCGCTGCGGCCGGGCCACGAGGTGCGGTACTACCCCGGCGAGGCCAACCTCCGCCGCGCCCACGTCGTCGTCGCCACCAAGGTGCGCTCGGCGCGCCCCGACGACCTCGCCGCCGTGCGCGAGCGCGTCCGCGCGGTGAACCCCGGCGCCGACTGGGTCGAGGCCGACCTCGCCGTCGAGGTGAGCGAGCCCGAGCGCCTCCGCGGCCGGCGCGTCCTCGTGGTGGAGGACGGGCCCACCACCACGCACGGCGGCATGACCTTCGGCGCCGCCACCGTGGCCGCGAAGCGCTACGGCGCCGTCCCGATCGACCCGCGGCCCTTCGCCGTCGGGAGCATCGCGGACGCCCTCGCCGCGCACCCGGGGCTGGTGGGCGTGCTCCCCGCGCTCGGCTACTCCGACGCGCAGCGGGCCGACCTCGCGGCCACCGTCGCGGCCTCGGGCGCCGAGCTCGTCCTCGACGGCAGCCCCGCCCGGCTCGACCGGGTGATCGACGTTCCCATTCCCGTGGTCCGCGTGGACTACCGCTTCGAACAGCTCGCGGGCCCGGACATCCTGGCCCGCGTGGAGGAGGTGATCCGATGAAGCCCTCGCCCGCGACGCAGTCCCACATCGCCTCGGCCGAGGCGCACGGCGCCAGGAACTACGCACCGCTCCCCGTCGTCCTCACGCGCGGTGAGGGGTGCTTCGTCTGGGACGTCGACGGCCGGCGCTACTTCGACTTCTTGAGCGCGTACTCGGCGCTCAACCAGGGGCACAACCACCCGGCGATCGTCGCGGCCCTCGTCGAGCAGGCGGGCCGCCTCGCGCTCACCTCGCGCGCCTTCCACAACGACAAGATGGGCGCGATGCTCGCGCGCGTCGCCGCGGCGACAGGCTTCGACCGCGTCCTCCCGATGAACTCCGGCGCCGAGGCCGTCGAGACCGCCATCAAGTGCATCCGCCGCTGGGGCCACGAGCGCAAGGGAGTCCCCGACGGCGAAGGGCGCGTGGTGGTGGCCGAAGGCAACTTCCACGGCCGAACCACCACGATGGTGAGCCTCTCCACCGACCCGTCGAGCTACGGGGGCTACGGGCCGCTCACGCCGGGCTTCGTGAAGGTGCCCTTCGGCGACGCCGACGCGCTCGCCCGCGCGCTCGATGATCGCACCGTGGGCGTTCTCCTCGAGCCCATCCAGGGCGAGGCGGGCGTGCGCATCCCGTCGGCGGGCTACCTCCGCGCGGTGCGGGCGGCGTGCACGAGCGCGAAGGTGGCGCTGTGCTTCGACGAGATCCAGACGGGCCTCGGGCGCACGGGGGCGATGTTCGCGTGGCAGCACGAGGGCGCTCGGCCCGACGCGGTGACGCTCGGCAAGGCGCTCTCGGGCGGGCTCTACCCGGTGTCGGCCTTCTGCGCCGAGCCGTGGCTGATGGACGTCTTCACGCCCGGCACGCACGGCTCGACGTACGGGGGCAACCCCCTCGCGGCGGCGGTGGCCGTGGCGGCGCTCGACGTGATCGAGCGCGAGGGCCTCGCGGCGCGCGCGAAGTCCCTCGGAGAACACGCGATGGCGCGGCTGCAGGCCGAGGTGACGGGCCCCAACGTCCGCGAGGTGCGGGGCAGAGGGCTCTTGATCGCGGTGGAGTTCGCGTCGGCGGTGGCGCACGACGCGTGTGAGGCGCTGGCGGAGGTGGGGGTGCTCGCGAAGGACACGCACGGGGTCACCGTGCGCCTCGCGCCGCCGCTGGTGATCACGGAGCGGCAGCTCGACGAGGCGCTCGACCTCGCCGCGCCGGTGCTCGCGCGGTACGCCCGCGGCGGGTGAGGGTCACTCCTTCTCGTCCTCGTCGTCGTCGGCCGAGCCGTTGAGGGCCACGGCCATCTCGGTGGAGGCCTTGAAGGCCACCTTCTTGCGCTCGGGGATGTCCATCTCGACGCCGGTGAGGGGGTTCTTGAGGCGGCGCGCCTTGGTGGTCTTGATGCGGAAGGTGCCCACCCCCTCGACCGGCACCTTCCCGTCCCCCTCCTTCAGCGCGCGCGCGAGCGTCTGGAACACCCCGTCGAGCGCCCTCGCCGCCTGGTCGCGGGAGACGTTCATGGTCTGCATGGCGAGCTCTACGAGTTCCTTCTGTCGCATCACTGACTCCTGTCTGTATGGCCGAGCACGATGACGTGCTCGCGCTTCGGTCGCTTCGAAAAAGCACGGACGCTGTCCGTGTCGAACACCCTTCGCTCCTGCGAGGCGCGCGCCACCACGGCGAGGCCCGCGCCCTCCGCCGCCTCGCGCAGCATCTTGTCCGCGCGCAGCGCCTCGCCCCCCGCCGCCCCGTCGCCGATCACCACGGCCGCCCGCGCCCCCGGCGCCAGCACCCGCGCGAAGGCCGCGCACATCGCCCCGAGCTCGCGCCGGAAGCGCAGCGCCCCCGCCTCGGGCACCTCGAACCACCGCGCCGCGCCGACCTCATTCGAGCCCATCCGCGCCGCGTCGAGCCCGAGCCAGGCGTAGCGCCGCGCGTGGTGCGCCGCGTAGTCGTAGGTGTTCGCGTACGGCGGCGACGTCACGATCGCGTCGGCCGCCCCGTCGGGCACCGTCGCGAGCGAGGTCGCGTCGTCCTCCTGCACGTCGGCCCGCGCGCCCCCGGGCAGCGCCTCGGCCAGCGCCGCGAGGCACCGGTCGAGCTCGCGCGCCTTGTACGCGAAGAAGTGGATCGCCTCGCCGGGCGCGACCCGCTTCTTCACCAGCCGCGTGTCGCTGTCGGAGGCCTGGAGGCTCACCTTCACCAGCACCGACGAGAGCAGCATCCGGAGCGCCGGCCGCGCCGCCGACGGCGCCTTGCGCACCGCCTCCGCCAGGGCCGCCACCTCGCGCAGCGTGTGGGGCGCGAACCACCGCGCCTCGCCCGGCGGCACCGGGAGCTTCGCCCCCGCCTCGCACGCCGCGCGGGCCCGCTCCGCCGCCGCCCGCGTCGCCTCGACGATCGCGCGCCGCGCGTCGGGCTTGAGCACGTGCGTCTTCACCGACGCCAGCTCCACCGCGAGCGGCGAGAGGTCGCGCCCCATCGCGCGGTACCCCGCCACCAGCGCCTCGACGAGCACCGTGCCCGAGCCGCAGAAGGGGTCGAGCACGATCGCGCCCGGCGCCGGCGCCAGCGCCGCGATCAGCGCGCGGGCCACCTCGGGGTGCAGCCGCGCCGGGTAGGCGTGGAAGGGGTGCGTCAGCGTCGCGTCGCGCTCGCCGGGCCGCAGCGTGAGGGCCGCGACGAGCCGCGTCGCGAGCGCGGGGTCGCCGGCGGTCTCCACCTCGCCGCCGACGTTGACCAGCGCGCGCTTCACGCCCTTGCGCTGGATCAGCGGGCGGTGCGCGGTGGGCTTTTCGCGGGGGGCGACCATCGGGGGGCGCCACCGATAGCGCGAACGAGCGCTTGTGCAAAGCGGGATTCGTGCCGCCCCCTGGCGGCCGACGGGCGGACGTGAGACCGTCCGCGCGCCGATGCGTGCGACGATCCTTCTCGCGATGATCCTCCTCGCGGCGTGCGCGGAGACGCCCCCCGCGGGCGTGACGCCGCCGCCCCCCGACGTCGTTGGCGACGTCGCTGCGGAGCCCGCCGACGACGCCTCGCCTGACCAGCCCCCCGCGCTCGACGACGTCGCCCCCGCCGACGCGCCCTCCCCCGGCGACGCTGCCCCCGACCTCGCCACGCCGCCCGATGCGACCGCGCCCGACGCGTCCGCGCCCGACGCCCCGCCGCCCGACGCCGCGGTCGCCCCGGCGGACGCGCCTGCCGATGGTTTGTCCGATGCTTCGGCGGACGCCCCAGCCGACGCGTCCGTGGCGTCCTGCCCGCCGCCCCCGGCGTGCAACGTCGCGCCGCCGGCCCTCGGCGCCACCACGTCGTGGCGCCACCTGACGACGCGCGTGACGGTGGCCCTCGGCGCGGCGCGTCACCGCGGGCGCGACCTGCTCCTGCGCGAGGGCGACCCCCAGTGGGCGCTCGGGAAGTTCGCCTACGGCATCAACGACGACGACCTCAACGACGAGGACGTCGACGTGTGGCTCCTGCGCGACTGCACGCGCTGGGAGAGCCTCGGCACGGTGGCCACCAGCCGCGACGCCGCCCCGCACGCGCCCGTCGAGGGCGTGAGCGACGACGGCGGCCGGGTGTACCTGGAGATCCCCGCGGCCCGGCGGCTCGCGGTGGGCTGGCACAAGGTGCTCTTCGTCGTCCGCGGCGACCACACCACCGCGGAGCAGTGGATCCGCGTCGCCCCCGCCGGCGCCCGCGTCGCCGTCACGGACGTCGACGGCACCCTCACCGAGAGCGAGAACGCCGCCTTCCTCGCGCTCCTCACCGGGCCGCCGCCGGCCGCCAACCCGGGCGGGCCCGAGGTGATCCGCGCCCTCGTCGACCGCGGCTTCGAGGTGATGTACCTCACCGCGCGCCCCGAGTGGCTGGAGCCCGGGACGCACCAGTGGCTCGCGCTGCGGGGCTTCCCGCGCAGCGTCGTCCACACCACGCTCGGGTTCACGGGCGCGCTCGGCGGCGCGGCGGAGACCTTCAAGACCGAGGAGCTCCGCGCGCTGCGGACGCGCTTCGGGGTGGCGCCCGACATCGGCATCGGCAACACGGACTCCGACGTGGCCGCGTACACCAACGTGATGGTCGGCGCGCGGTACTACTACCGCTTCACGGGCGACGTGCGCGGCGGATCGCGCGTCGACGACTACAACATGCTCGCGGCGCGCCTCCGGGCGCTCGCGCCGGTGTGCCGCTGACGGGGCTCGGCCCGCGAGGCGCCGTCAGCGCCGCGCCGCGAGGTGGTTGACGTCGCGGCAGCGGGACGGGTCGGCGCACGCTTGCATCCGGCGGACGTAGACGCCGTCGAGGTAGAGCGGCGCCCGCGCGTCGACGTTGCGGATGCGCACGTAGCGGGCGGCGCGCGCGCCGACGTGGTCGAGGTCCCACTCGTGGGCGTCGCCGTGGCCGAGCACCACCCAGGGGCCGTTGACGTCGAGGTGGGCGTGGCTCACGTCGACCTCGTAGCCGTGGGACGCGCCCTGGTGCGGGTGCACCTCGATCTCCAGGTCGAAGACCCCGTCGGTGCCGTCCGAGAGGAACTCCTCGCCCTCGGGCGCCTCGAGCGTCAGGGAGTCCCCCGGGCCGAGCTGGAAGTAGTGCCCGTCCCGGTGGTCGAGCTGCCCGTGGACGTCCGCAACCCCGCGGCCGCCGACGTGGGCGTAGTGGAACAGCAGCGGGTGCGCGTAGGCCTCGCCGTGGTTCGCGACGAGGACGCGCTCGTCGGCCGGCGGCGCGCTCGCCCCGGCCGCGGGGAGCGGCGACGAAGGCGGGGGCACCGGGGGTGGAGGCGGCGCCGTCAAGGTGCCCGACGAGGTGGTCAAGGTGGGCGCGGGCTTCTCCGCCTGCGAGCGGCCGACGAGGAAGGCCCCGAACACCAGGAGCGCGAGCAGGGACAGGCCGCCGACCCCGGCGAGGACGACGACCGCCGTGTTCCCCCGGCGGCCCTGGGATGGCTGGACATGCATGGAGCTTGTCTGGTGACCGCCCGAACCAGACGCAAGTGGATGAGACCTCTCGCGGGAGAGGCCGTCGGGGTCAGAACGCGACGCGCAGCCCGACGCCGAGGTCGCCCGGCCCGCCGGTCACCGCCGCCGAGCGTCGGGCGCGCGCCGGCGAGGCCGCGCCCACCACGAGCACGGTGACCCCCGCGGCGAGGAGGGCGCCCCCCGCGATGAAGCCCGCCGCGGCCAGCGTCTGACCGGGCTCCCGGTCGTCGTACGCGGTCTGGCAGGCGGCCCCGCCGACCACCACGTCGTTCATCACGCCGCAGGCGGGGTCGTCGTTGAAGGCCTCCGCGTGCCCGTTGCGCAGGACGAGCCCCGCGACGCCGAGGGCGATGCCCGCCACGCCGAGGCCCGCCGCCGTGAGGCCGAGGCCGAGCCACGGCCGGCCCGTCGGCGCGACCTGGACGGGCGTCGGGAGCGGCCGCGGGGGAGGCTCCGGCGGCGGGGGCGTGACGACGCGCGGCGCGACCGGCGGCGCGGCGGGCGACGGCGTCAGCGTCACGGCCACCCGCACGAGCGCGTCGGCGCCGCCGGGGACGACCTCGCGGCGGAGCTCGCTGACGTGGCCCGGCGCGCGCACTTCGAAGGTCACGCTGCCCGCGGGCACGCGGAGCGGCTCTGTCATCGGGAGCGCCGCCGCGCGCGCGCCGCCCACCCACACCTCGGCGCCGGGCGCCTCGCAGCGGACCTCCAGGCGCCCGACGTGCGAGGCGTAGCGCCGGAGGTCGCCCTCGAGGCCGCCGTCCGCGCCGGTGCGGTTGGCGCGGACCCACGGGTCGCCCTGCGCCGCGAGGGCCGCGCGGAGGTGCGCCTCGGCGTCGACCCACTCGCCGAGCGACGCCTCGGTCGCGGCGAGGCGGGCCAGCGCGCGGGGCTCGTTCGTCCGCGCCGCGAGCGCGCGGAACACCTCCCGCGCCTCCGCGTCGCGGTGCTCGCGGAAGAGGGCCATCCCCCGCTGGTGCTCGGCCTCGACGGACTGCGCGGGGACGCCCTGCGCCCGCGCGCCCCCGGTCGCGAGCGCGAGCGCCAGCGCCAACATCGCCCCGCGGACGCTCATCGCATCACCGCCCCGTTGGCGCC
>WBZM01002707.1_pt1 | contig 14665 bp, 16 predicted proteins | sample 5204271 | NCBI WGS metagenome assembly WBZM01 (sample SAMN12344346, study PRJNA552823) | activated sludge metagenome | biome: Activated sludge suspended growth; feature: Nitrification reactor; material: Wastewater; isolation source: activated sludge from nitrification reactor of wastewater...
GCCCCCGGCGCGACCGAGCAGCAAATGCCGTGAAATCAACGACTTACCACCGAGCACCCGCGCCGTTGCTTGGGAATCGAACCGTCACTTTTTGCACCGAAATCAAATGGACCCCTGCTTGCCCTCGACGGCCGCCCGGCGGTGCCCAACCTGGTGGTCGATATGGGGCTGGCGGCCGACGCCGACCTGCGCGCCGCCATGCCAGTGCTAAGCGGCATGCTTGCCGGCGTGGCCGCGATGCTGCCGATGTGCCTTTCGGCCGTGGCGGCCAATTCGGCCCCGATACGCGCGTGCGCCACCTGATCGGCCTGGACCCGCGCCGCGGTGGCGTGGCCGTTGCCGACACGGTGGCACCGGGCATGCGGCTGGCGTTCTGCCTGCGCGACGTGGTGCGCAACTGCACCGAGATCCGCGACGAGGTGGAGGCGCCCGCACCGCAGGCCTTCCTGCACACGCGTGGCGATGCGCTGGATGCGGCGCCAAAGCGCATCCAGTGGGCGATCTACGTGAGCTGCTCGGGCCGTGGCGGGCCGCCCTTTGGCGGGACTTCGGCCGAGCTGAAGCTGGCGCAGCACGCACTGGGCAAGGTGCCGCTGGCGGGCTTCTTTGCCGCCGGCGAGATCGCGCGCCAGCATCTGTATTACCAGACGGGGGTGCTCACGGCCTTTACCGGCGCCTGACACGCGCGGGCATCACCGTTCCCGACGCTCACCTTTCGCTTGTGGCGCTCGGCCTAGGGAATGTCCCAGCTTGAGGTTGAAATATATATGTCATACAACACCAATATGGATGGTCCGGGGCACCCGGTTCACTGGCTCGACGAGCAGGAGAGATTGCTTTGGAAATTGCAGACAGCCCGATGGGCATGCGGCAGCGCAAGTACAGGGAAACCTATCGCTCGCGCCTGAGCGGCTGGTACAACGGCTACTACCACGCGCTGCTGATCTTCGGCATCGGCGGCTTCGAGGTCTATTTCGCAGCGCGCCATCTCGAGACCGTGCAATGGTGGGAGTGGCTGGTGGTGCCGGCCGTCTTCCTGTTCGCACAGTGGATCGAGTACCTGTTCCACCGCTACCTCGCGCACCGGCCGTCGAAGTCGCCGTTCTGGCGCTTGACCTACGTGCGCCACACGCTGATGCACCACCAGTTCTTCACGGCCGAGGAACCGCGCTTTGCCGACCACAAGGACTGGCGCGTGACGATATTCCCGCCGTTCACGCTGGTGTTCTTCACGCTGACGACGCTGCCGTTCGCGCTGCTGGCCGGCGTGGTGGTCTCGGCCAACGTCGGCTGGCTCATCCTCGCCACGGCGATTGGAAGCTATGTCTTCTACGAGCTGCTGCACTTCCTCTGCCATGTGGACGACAACTGGTTCGTGCGCCACTGCCCGATCATCAACACCGCGCGCCGCCACCACACCGCGCACCACGACCCGAGCATCATGATGGAATACAACATGAGCATCGTGTTCCCGTTCTGGGACTGGGTGTACGGCACCTCCGATCTCGACCGCGGCCTGCTGGGCCACCTCTTCAACGGCTACAGCACCAAGTACGTCAAGAAGAACCTGCGCAAGACCGGCATGGCCCCGGCGCAGCGCCGGCAGGGCGCGCAGGACGGCCAGGCCTCGCTGAGCCACTCGTAGCCACAGCACACGCTCACGCGTCGAGGGGACAACGATGCCATTCGGAAAGAAACTGATGTTCTCCGTGCTGCTGCTGCTCGCGGGGGCGCTGGACTACTGGCTGGAGCTGCGCGCCGGCACGGCGGAGAACGTGCCGCACCTGATCGCGCTGACCGCCTTGCTGATGCTGGGCATTTGGTCGATGTCGGCGGTGGCGAAGAAGGACGGCGCCGCGCCGCAGGGGGGGCGACCGTGAGCGCTGCACCGACGCCCGGCGCGCGCGGCGTATACGCCGGCGAACGCACGATCGACGGCGTGGCCGTGAGCTTCGACGGCGAGCCGCTCGTCCGCCTGCTGGGGTGGCCGCCCGAAGCCGAACTGGACTTCGAGTGGGGCTACGAGGGCGAGTCGCCCACCCGGCTGGCGCACGCGCTGCTGCTGCACCACGGCCGTGACGACGCGCTGGCGCGCCGCCTGGAAGCGCCGCTGATGGCGCGCCTGGTGGCGCGGCTGTCCAACGAGTGGGAAGTCGAGGCCACCGAGCTCGAGCGGCTCGTCGGCGAGTTGCAGGCCGCCTCCGCAGCCACGGCCTGACGCCGCACCGAACGCGAGGGCCCCGTCATGCCGTCCACTGCGCGCGCGCAGCGCCGCGACGTTGTTGCCTGCGCCAACGGCGCCACCGCCGAGTTCGTGGCCGAAGGCCAGGGCCCGACATTGGTCCTGCTGCACGGCCTGCAAAGCAACCTGGCGGTCTGGGATGCCGTGTGTGCGCACCTGACCGGCTTCGAGTGCGTGCGGCTGAACTTCCCCGGCCGTGGCGGCTCCGCCGGGTGGCACGGCGCCCCGGAAGGTGCCGCCGCCTTCTACAGCCTGGCCGGCTTTGCCGACCTGCTGCATGCGCTGGTGCGGCAACTGGTGGACACGCGCGGCCAGACGGTCGGCATCGCCGGCTGGAGCATGGGGGCGATGGTCACGCTCGAGTACCTGCGGCGGCATGGCGCTGCGGACTTGCACTCGGTGGCGCTGTGTTCGGGCTTGTCGAAGGTGGCCGGCGTGGCCGACATCTTCCATGCCGACGACGATGCCTCGCTGCTGGCGGAGATCTCGCGGCGCTCGGAGAAGGCCGGGTTGACGGCCGCCGACCCGCAGGCGGTTCTGCACTGCTGGCGGTCGATGCAGCATTTCGACTGCCGGGGCGACCTGGCCCGCATCGACGTGCCGACGCTGGTCCTGCACGGCACCGACGACGCGGACTGTCCTTTCACCGACGCCATGCAAGTGGCCGAGCGCGTGCCGGGTGCGCGGCTGCGAGCGCTGCACGGCGCCGGGCATCTCGTGCTGTCGGAGCGGTCGGCGGAAGTGGCGCTTGCCCTGGCCACGCACGCCCGAGCAGCTGCCGCGGCGCGGTACGGCACGCGTGCCGTTTGAATTGGCTCATCGGCGGACGGGTGGGGAATGCGCGACCCGTCGGCCTTTCGTTCTACAAGCGCATTGCGGCATCTTAGGTTGAGGAGACTGTTGTGAGACTGGAAGGCAAGGTGGCATTGGTGACGGGCGGCGCCGGCGGAATCGGTTCGGCGATCTGCGAACTGTTCACCCGCGAAGGTGCCGTGGTGTATGTGTGCGACCTGCACGAGCAGGACGGCCGGGCGCTCGCAGAGCGCTACACGCAGCAGGGCAAGCAGGTGATCTACTGTGCGCTGGACGTGACCGACGAGGCGTCGTGGGCCGCGGTGCTCGAGCGCGTTGCCGCCGAGCAGGGCCGCCTGGACATCTTGGTCAACAACGCCGGCATCAGCGGCTCGGTGCCCGACCGCATGGACCTAGCCTACTTCGACAAGCAATGGCAGGTCAATGCGCGCGGCGTCTTCCTCGGCATGAAGCAGGCGCACGACCTGCTGGCCAAGGGGCGTGGCGCGTCGATCATCAACATGTCGTCGGTGCTGGGGCTGATCGCGCACGAGATCACGCACATGGGCTACAACGCGTCCAAGGGCGCGGTGCGCCTGATGTCCAAGGCCGCGGCGGTCCAGTTCGCCGACCAGGGCATCCGCGTCAACTCGGTCCATCCGGGCTGGATGAGCGCGATGCGCACCTCGGTCAGCAGCGCCGACCCCGAGCAGCGCAAGAAGCTCAATTCCGAGGTGCCGCTCAAGCGTTCGGGGACGGCCGAAGAGGCCGCTCAGGCGGTGCTGTTCCTGGCCAGCGACGAGGCTTCGTATGTGACCGGCTCGGAGCTCGTCGTCGACGGCGGGTTGTCGGCGCGCTAGCCGCGATCCCTGTTCCCCGCGGCGGTGCCGGCGCTGGTGCCGCCGCCGTTCCCCCGGCACCGCCCAAGTGCCACTGCCCGCCTGTGCAGCCGGCGGGACCTACTGCGGTTACCCACACATCACAAGGAGACAACATGACTCGACGCAGGCAACTGCTGCAGGCCGGTGCGCTCGGCACCGCGGCCACCTTCACCACCAGCCTGTATGCCCAGACCCGCCCGACGGTGCGCTGGCGCATGGCGGCGCTGTACCCCCGCAGCCTGGACACCTGCTACGGCGCGACCGAACAGATGTGCAAGCGCGTGGGCGAGCTGACCGACGGTAAGTTCAGCATCACGCTGCACCCGCCGGGCGACCTGGTGCCGCCGCTGCAGGTGCTCGACGCGGTCAGCGCCGGCACGGTCGAGGCGGGCCAGGTCTCCGGCAGCTTCTACTTCGGCAAGAACCCGGCGCTGGTGTTCGAGTCCGGGCTGCCATTCGGCATGAACGCACGCCAGCAGAACGCCTGGTTGTACGAGGGCGGCGGGCTCAAGGAAGTGCAGAAGGTGTTCGCGCAGTTCGGCTGCCATTCGGTGCCCTGCGGCAACTTCGGCACCCAAATGGGCGGCTGGTTCCGCAAGGAGATCAAGAGCCTGAAGGACCTCGAAGGGCTGAAGATGCGCATCGGCGGCTTCGGCGGCCAGGTCATCAGCCGGCTGGGCGTGGTGCCGCAGATGATCCCCGGCGGCGACCTGTACGCCGCGCTGGAGAAGGGCGTGATCGACGCGGCCGAGTTCGTTGGCCCCTACGACGACGAGAAGCTGGGTCTGGCGCGCGTCTCGCAGTACTACTACTCGCCGGGCTGGTGGGAAGGCGGCAGCGCCCAGGTTTCGGCGGTGGCCAACAAGAAGGCCTGGGACGCGCTGCCCAAGGACTACCAGACGGCCTACGAGGCGGCGGCGTTCGAGGCCAACATGCGCCAACTGGCGCTGTACGACGCCAAGAACCCGGACGCGATCAAGCGCATCCTGGCCTCGGGCGTGAAGCTGCGCTGGTTCCCCAAGGACGTTCTCGATGCCGCCTACGACATGACGCAGACGATGCTCGAAGAGATTTCCGCGAAGGATGCGTTCTTCAAGTCGATCTACCAGCACTACCGCGGCTTCCTGGAAAAGCAGTCGTCGTGGTACCGGGTGGCCGACCACTTCCTCGACAACTACTCGCTGGCGAGGCGCGCCCGCTGAGCCGGGCCCGCTGCGTGGTGGCCCCGTGCCGGGGCCGCCACCGCCTTTGATTCATCGGGAAAAGACAGCGACATGTTGACAATCGTTCGCGGGATCGACCGCCTGAGCCAGGGCGTCGGAGTAACGGTGCGGTGGTTCTTTGCCGCGGCCATGGTGATCAGCGCGGGCAACGCGATCAGCCGGCGCGTCTTCGGCGCCAGCTCGAACGCGTTCCTGGAGCTGCAGTGGTACCTGTTCGCCGCCGCCGTGCTCCTGGGTGCCTCGTACGTGCTGCTGAAGGACGCCCACGTGCGCGTGGACTTCATCTCGTCGAAGCTCAGCCCCCGGACCAATGCGGTCTTCGACGCGCTGGCGCTCATGCTGGTCGCGATCTCGTTCTGCGTGATGCTGATCAAGTACTCCTGGCCGATGTTCGAGATCGCCTGGCGCACCGGCGAGCGCAGCTCCAACGCCGGCGGCCTGATCCGCTGGCCCGTGCTGCTGTGTCTGCCGGTGGGCTTTGGGCTGCTGCTGCTGCAGGCCTGTGCCGAGACGGTCAAGCGCATCGCCCTGATCGCCGGGCACGGCGGCACCGATGACGGGCAGCCGCGATGATCGAAGCCTTCATCGGGGCGAACTTTGTCCCGCTCATGTTCGCCGGCCTGCTGCTGCTGCTGCTCAGCGGCATTCCAGTGACCTTCGCTCTCATCGGTACCGGGCTGGCCTTCGGGGTGCTGGGCATGGAGCTGGGCCTCTTCAGCTCCAACCTGTTCAGCGCACTGGCCTATCGCGTCTACGGCATCGTCCAGAACGAGACCTTGCTGGCGATCCCCTTCTTCACGCTGATGGGGCTGCTGCTCGAGCGATCGGGCATGGCCGAGGACCTGCTGGAGGCGGTCGGCCACGCGTTCGGTCCGGTGCGCGGCGGCTTCGCAGTGGCGGTGGTGCTGGTCGGTGCGATGCTGGCAGCGACGACTGGGGTGATCGCCGCGGCGGTGATCTCGATGGGGCTGATCTCGTTGCCGATCATGCTGCGCTATGGCTACAACCGTCCGATTGCCGCCGGCGTGATCGCAGCATCGGGCACGTTGGCGCAGATCGTGCCGCCGTCGCTGGTGCTGATCGTGCTGGCCGACCAGCTGGGCCGCTCGGTCGGCGACATGTACAGCGGCGCACTGATGCCATCGATGGCGCTGATCGGTCTGTACCTGGCGGCGGTGGCGGTGATCGCGATCGTGCGCCCGGCCTGGGTACCCGCGATGCCGATCGAGGCGCGCGTGCACCGGGAGCACTCAGGCGCCAGCGGTCATGTCTCCTTGCTGGTGCTGCTGGCGCTGGCCGTTCTGGTCGGCCTGGCGTGGGCGCAGGTCCACGAGGCTGTCGTCCAACGGCTCGTCGGTCGGGTGGGCCCGGCGCCCACCGACGAGTTCGTGATCATCGGCCTGATGGTGGCTACCGCGTTTGCCTACCTGTGCGCCTGCTTGGACCGGTGGTTGGGCCTGGGCTGGCTGTCGCGCCTGGCACGGCAAGTGACGTTCGTGATGGTGCCGCCGATCGTGCTCATCTTCCTCGTTCTCGGGACGATCTTCCTGGGCATCGCCACGCCGACCGAGGGCGGTGCGATGGGCGCGGCCGGAGCGTTCGTTCTCGGCGTCGCGAAGCGGCGGCTGTCGTTGCGCCTGCTGACCCAGGCGGTGGACTCGACGGCCCGGCTTAGCATCTTCGTGCTGTTCATCCTGATCGGCGCCACCGTGTTCTCGTTCGCGTTCAACGCCGCCGAAGGGCACACCTGGGTCGAAGGGCTGTTCGAGCACCTGCCGGGCGGGCAGATCGGCTTCCTGCTGGCGGTCTGCGCGCTGGTCTTCGTGCTCGGCATGTTCATCGACGCTTTCGAGATCGCGTTCATCGTGATCCCGATCCTGGCGCCGGTGGCGGTGGCCATGGAGGTCGACCTGGTCTGGTTCGGCGTCGTCATCGCGATGACCCTGCAGACCTCGTTCCTGACCCCACCGTTCGGACTGGCGTTGTCGTACCTGCGCAGCGTCGCGCCCAAGAGCGACACGATGGCGGCCGACGGAAGCCGCAGCCGGGGCGTCAGCACCGGGCAGATCTACGCCGGCTGCGTGCCGTTCATCGTGCTGCAGATCGTCGCGACCCTGATCGTCATCTACCGACCCTCGCTGGTGCTTGACACGGTCAACAGCGGCAAGCCAGTGCCGGTGGTGGTCGACAACGACGCGATGATGCCGCCGAGCATGGATTAGCTGTGAATCTTCAATAGATTGTGTTCGGTGTTTGTCCGGACTGGGTTGGAGAGACTGGAGATCGCCAAACCCCAAGTCGTCAAGGAAGCCAGCCGGATGAACCACCACAAGCATGCCCGACTCACGTATGCCCGTCGCGTGGAGATGGAGATGGTCAGGCAGATGACCGAACAGGGGCTTGGCGCCAGCGAAGCCGCGATGGCGCACGGCGTAACGCCGCCGACGGCGCGCAAGTGGTTCGGGCGCTACCTCACCGGTGGTGTGGCGGGTCTGGCTGACGCGTCATCGCGTCCGGTGCGGTCGCCTCGGGCCATCGATCCGGCCAAGGCGCTGCTGATCGTCGAGCTACGACGCCGCCAGATGATCCAGTCGCGCATTGACCGCAGCGTCGGGGTGTCGGCCTCCACCGTCAGCCGCGTGCTCGCGCGGGCGGGCCTGTCCAAGCTGAGTGACCTGGCGCCAGCCAAGCAGGTGGTGCGCTACGAGCATGAGCGACCCGGCGATCTGCTGCACATCGACACCAAGAAGCGTGGACGCATCGTGCGGGCCAGCCACCGCCTCAGCGGAAGCCTGCGCGACTCGGTCGATAGCGCTGGCTGGGAGATGCTGTTCGTGGTCGTGGACGACCACGCGCGCTTCGCCTTCACGGCCATGCACCCGGACGAGAAGACACCCCAGGCCGTGCGGTCCCTGCACGACGCCGTGGCCTACTTCGCCGGCCTGGGCGTGATGGTGAGCCGCGTCCTGTCAGACAACGGCGCGGCGTTCTGCTCACGGGACTTCGCCAGCGCCGGCACCGAGCTCGGCATCCAGCACAGGTTCACCCGCGCCTACCGACCACAGACCAATGGCAAGGCCGAACGGTTCATCCAGTCAGCGCTACGCGAATGGGCCTACGGCTGAACCTACCAGAACTCCCACCAGCGAACTCGCGCTCTGGCCAGTTGGCTGCACCACTACAACCGGCACCGCCGTCACGCTAGCATCTGCGGCGCCTCCCCCTTGTCCAGGCTCATCAAGTCAAGAAACAATCTCTTGACGGTTCACAACTAGCGTCGCATCCGGCGTACGAAGCGCTGCGTCGGCCGGGTCTGCATTTCGGGTAAGTTCTGCACTATCGGCGAACGGGTCGCGCCCGGTTCGCGGCGGTTGAAGGCATCATGGCAAGAAGCAGAGAACTGACGGTGGAGACGAGCGCACCCGGGGTGCCTAAGGGGCCGGTGCCCCGCCTGGTCCCGCACAAGAGCCTGGCGGAGCGTGCATACGACATCCTGGAGGAGGCCATCGTCACGCTGGAGCTGGCGCCCGGCAGCATAATCTCCGAGCAGGAGTTGAGCGAGCTGACCGGCATCGGCCGCACCCCCACGCGCGAGGCGATCCAGCGTCTGTCGCGCGACCGCCTGATCCAGGTGCTGCCCAAGCGCGGACTGCTGGTTTCGCCGCTGGACCTGGTCGGGCAGCTCAACCTGCTGGAACTCCGGCGCGAGGTCGAAGGCCTGATCTGCCGTCTGGCGGCCACCCGCGCGACGCTGGACCAGCGCGAGTACTTCGCGCGCTTGGCCGTGGACTTTCGGGCCTGCGTCGAGACCAACGACGCCATCAAATTCGCGCGCCTCGACAAGGACTTCGGCGAGCTGTGCCTGACCTCGGCGCAGAACGAGTATGCGGTCACGGCGATGCGCTCGATCGTCGGCTTGGCCCGGCGCTCCTGGCACTACCACCAGCGTCGCGGCGCATCGATGGCCGAGATGGCGCTGCTGCACGCCGACCTGTCCCAGCACATCGCCGCCGGCGACGTAGAAGGCTCCGATGCCGCGCTGTCGGACCTGCTGGACTGCGTCGAGCGCTACGCCCGTGCGACGCTGCTGCCCCAGGAAGGGGTCTCCTTGATTTCGGTGCAAAAAGTGACGGTTCGTGCCTGCCCGCAGAGCGAGCATTGACGCGGGGTACGGTTTCCAGCCGCCGCCAAGTGCTTGTCAGGCAACGAGTTTCTGTTGGTCCTCCGATCAGCCGATGAGGCCCTGTTCGCGTGGTCGGTTTCAGCCGGCGGCGCTTGTTTTCGTTGCCGCCTGTGACGGCAAGATCTGCTGGGCGTACCGCTCCAGTGGGAAGCGGAAGACGCCACGCAGGTTGATGCCCTCCAGCCGCGTCGGTGCGATGCGCCCGATGAGCTCTGGTGGCACGATTTGGCGACGGTTGGCCCAGCGATCCAGCACGGCCTGCATCTGGTGGGTGTTCCACCCCATCACGATATTGGCCAGCAAGCTCAGCGCGTCGGCCACCGCCTGCATCTCGTCGGCGCGCCGAGCCTGCGCGGGCCCGACACGCCCGGTGTAGATGGCGCGCTTGAGCGCGTTGACCACCTCGCCTCGGTTGAGCACGCGGCGCAGCTCCCTGCGGAAGCCGGCGTTGACGAAGTAGTCAGCCAGGAACGCCGTGCGCAGCGGCTTGCCAAGTTGCACACCGGCGCCATAGATCGGGTCACCTCTTGCGGCAGAGCCGAACCGGGCCAGCGCCGTCACCGCGCTGGCATGCCCGCTCGACACGGAGGCGGCCAGGTGCACTAGGGTGTCCCACTGGGCCTCGATCAGCGCCGTGTCGATGCCGGCCTCGCACACGGCTGCGAGTTCCTCGGGCACCGTCATACCGCGCGGCAGGAACAGGCGCCGCTGCTTGAGCTCCCGGAGCCTGGGGCACAGGTCGAAGCCCAGCAGCCGAGCCAAGGCCATCGCGAAGTCGGTATGCCCGTGCGTGTCCACCGCCAGTTGCGTCGTCTCGACCCGCTCTTGCCGCACAACGCCCTCGATGGCCGCGCCGGCCTGGCGCTCGTTGAGCACGATAGGCTGGGCGTGGAAGATCCCCCAGCGATCCTTGACGTGGCTGTAGATGCCGATGGAGGCGGTCTGCCGCCTGGGATCCTGCCGGGCCTGCCAGACCCGGCGGCTGGTCTCCAGGCTCATCGTGTCCGAGGAGGCCAGGTCGGCTCGGCCCCAAGTGGCGGCGATGGCGTGGCCCTGCATGAACTCCAGCACCGCCTGGCAGGCCAAGGCCAGACGCCGCTCGTCGCCGGCCCAGCGCATTGCCTGGCGGATGATGGCGGCCGACAGCGGCGGGATCATGCGCGCGCACTCGGCTGCCGTCAGGCTGGTGCCGTGGGCCAGGATGCCGGAGTAGGCCATCAGCAGTTCCTGGCCCGATCTCGGCTCGCGGCCAAGCATGATCCAGCTGAAGCGCACCTGGGCGTCCACGGCCAGGATGACCTCGGGCAGCTGCACCTCACCGATGCGTTGGTCGAGCCGGCTGCGCAGCTTGGTGACCTCAGGGTCTTCGTCATCGACCGCCAGCGGCGCCAGGTGCAGTTCGTCGTCCACGCGCAGCGTGCCGGCACGCACCGCTGCAGCCACCGCATCGACGCCGGTGCACACCCGCTCCAGCAGGGGCGCGAGGAAGTTCGCGGCCTTGGCCGGCATCTGCAGCCGTGCGTAGTGGCGCCGGGCCTCGGTCTGCCAACGTTCATCCGGGATGAACAGCCGCTCGCGGCCTCGGAAGCTCAGCGAGTGCTTGATCCAGATCGAGCCGTTGCGCAATCCCCGGCGCAGCGCGAACAGAGTGGCCACCTCCAGCGCGCGGAACGCCCGATCACGGTCGGGATCGGCAATGTCCTGCCGCCACGCCGCGCCCAGACGCGCCGCCGTGACATCGATCGGCAAGGTCTTGTCGCCGGCCGCGTACTGCACCCGCAGGGTGTCCAGGGCCTGCAGCGCCGGATGCTCGCCCGTGGCCTTCCATATCAGGCTGCTGACGGCCACCAGCAGCGAGCGCACCGGTGCGATGCCGGCGATCAACTGCCGGCGGATGCCCGAGGCCCGGCTCAGTGAGCGCTGGGCACGCTTGGCCGCGATGAGCTCGAGCAGCCGCGTGCGCAGTTCGGCTGCACGGTCTTCGTCCTGGGCCAGCTCAGCCAACTCTTGCAGCAGCTGGTACTGCCGCGACCAGTCGATGGCCCCCACTGCATCCTCGGCGCATTGGCGCCAGAGATCGGTCGCGCGGCGCTGGAACATGAGGATTAACTGGTCGGTGGCCGTGAGCAAGCAGTAGCGCAGGAAGCAGGCGATCTCGACGGTCCTTGCCGGCTCCTTGATGCGCTCGCTGATCGACGGTGGCCGTGTGGCCATGCGCCGGGCGTAGCGGCGCACGAGCGCATCGTTGAGCTCGCCAAGGTGCCGGTCCAGGCCCAGGCCGTTGAGGACGGTGATGCGCTCGAGCACCTCGGCGATCTGGCGCGTGGAGTGCTTGGCCGGCGCGCTCCACAACCAGCTCTGGCAGTGCTGGCCGTCCGGCCGGCAGGCAGCCACAGCGGTGGCCCACTGCTTCAAGGCAGCGGCCGGCACCGTGGCCCGGATGGACGCGGCCGTGGCGGCTTCGAGCTCGGCCAGTGCGGCCGCCACCAGCGCTCGGATGGCGCGCTCGTGCACGATGATCAGCCTGTGCTCGTACAGCCAGTGCCGGGCACGCAGCAGCAGCCGCTCGCGGTCGGCGGTGTGGGCCACCTCATCGCGCAGCACACGTACCAGTGCCCGGCGTTGGTGTTCGCTCATCCAGGCAAAGCCCAGGACCTCGCAGGCCTGCTGCTGGTGATCGAACAGGGTGCGGCCCCGCGCATACAACGCCCGCAGCGACGCCAGATCGGGCGTGGCGATGTCCAGCGTCTGGCCCAAGTGCCGCAGCAAAGCCACCGGCACGGCGCGAACGCTGTTCAACGGCCGCCCCCGCTCATGCGCACGAAGCCAATGTGCAACGCGAGGCCCAGCTTGTGGTGGTCTCCCCGGCGGCGTTCGATCAGCTCCAGCTCGGCGCGGCCGAAGGTGAAGAAGGCCTGCAGCTCGAACTGGCCGAACTCGCGCGGCAGCTCACGCAGGCCCAGGTACGGTGTGTGCCAGCCCTGCATCGCCGCCGCTCCTCACGAGTCGAAAGGCGGCCAAAGATGCCCCCGGCGCGACCGAGCAGCAAATGCCGTGAAATCAACGACTTACCACCGAGCACCCGCGCCGTTGCTTGGGAATCGAACCGTCACTTTTTGCACCGAAATCAAATGGACCCCTTGTCCCGGCTCCTGCCAACCCGCATCTTGACTCTGAGAGCTCGTGCCGGATCGCTCGCATTTCAAGCTCGCGCCTCACGTCATCGCCCAGCAGCTGCGGACTAGGTGCGCGGTGTGGGCCGACGCGATGATCACCATCGCGCACAGGTCCAGCGCGAGCAGCACCTGCCCGGCCCGGCGGAACATCCACACGCTAGTCGGCCCGGCGCCGCGTCGCGCCATCCAGTCCGCGAAGATCTCCAGAGCGAGCGCGCAGCTACCCAGGACGAGCATCGCGCTGGCAAGGCCGGAAGACTGTTCGATCTGCAAGAGAACTGCATCGAGACTGCACACGGCGTGCTCCTTGGCGTTCAATACCGGGAAGTTCTGACGAGGTCCTCGAGGCCACATCAGAGCGTTTCGGTCAGCCTAAGCCCGCTTCTGCCGATGCCCGGGCGCCAGAAAACCCCGCATCTCAGGGCAGTTCCTAGTTCGTTTCCTCGCCTCCGCTCTTGGCGGCCCGGTCCGGGAAGCTCGCCGGCGCATCCTGTGTCAGCCAATGTCCTCCATGCCATAGAAGTCACCTGTCCGTACCGTGACAGCCAAACCCGCATGCCGCCGGAGCCTCGTCACGTCGACCGTTCCGGCCCGGAGCTCGCCGCGACTCAGCGCTGCCGGCCTGGCCACACTGGATCCGCACTCTCTCGCTACGGCATCGGTGCGTGGAGTGACGTCAGCTGGTCACACGCGCTGCCGCCGCTCCGCCACTTCACCAGAACTTGCGGCATAATCGAACTTAACGAACTTGACACCCGTCTTGCTCGTCGGCCTCGCACATGGCGGGGCATTGGAGGACCTCATATGTTGGTTTGGGAATGCCTCGTGGGACCGGGAGAGCTCGACCGCTCACCCAGCTCCTACACACTCGCAGCCTACGAGTACTACGTGCTCGCACGCCGCCAGCGCGAGTCCGAATACCTTCCTAGCCGTTTCGTCTCGACCAAGCTGTCGACGGCCATGATCGGCGCTTACCAGGGTGTTCGCCGCCGGTCAGCATTTCGCGCCGAGACCCTCTATTCCCAGTGGCGTCAGTTCGTCGTGCTGGCCTCCACCTTGCCCGCTCGCCGGCGCAGGAAGCTGAGGTCCTGTCGATCGTCTGCCGCTCCTCTCCCGACCGCACGTCGCGCCAGGGCCTTCTTCGTCGCCCACAAGGTCGACGGCCGCAACGCGCCGTAAGGCGCTCTTCCTAGGGCCGTCGTCACGGCCTCCAGACCAAAGGCTGGAAATGAAAGACACAGCTCTCCACTCGTTTTCAACCACTCCTCGCAACTCTGCGCGAACTCGCCGAACCGCCCTTAAGCCGGATGCGTATGTTCCAGCTTCCGCCGTCCGCGACCTGCTTGCCCACAGCCTCGACGCTCGACAGCAGCGCCTGGGCGCCGCCGACATGATCTCGACCGACGACGCTGCCCGCCTGGTGGACACGACCCGCGTCACCATCAACGCCTGGATCGCCAAGGGGCGTGCCATCGGGCTGACGCAGACCAAGCGCGGCTTCCGCATGCCGCGGTGGCAGTTCGAGCCGGCAATGTGGGCCGCGATCCCGAAGCTGTCGGCGGCGCTCGGCACCACCGAAGGCTGGGCCCTGTTGTCCTTCCTGGAGTCGCCGCACGGCGCCTTGGAAGGGCTCACGCCTCGCCAGGCAATCGAGCAAGGCCGCGCCGAACAGGCGATCGCGATCGCAGAGCACGAGGGGAACTGATTCCCCTGAGATGAAGCTTCAAGACCTGCAGTACCTGCCACCGACCTCGCTGGCCACCTCTCAGACTGTGTTCCGTGTCCAGCGCCGGCGGGCGCGGCCTGGCAACGCCCGGGTCGGCCCGTTGAAACTGCCGCCGGCCAGCACCTTGACCAGCCGCTTCGCCGTGGGTACTGCGCTGGTCGGCTACTTCGCCGAGAGCCCCGAGACGGCCGTCTACGAGTCACTGGTCCGGCGCGAAGCCGCCTCGCTGTCGCTGGCCACCGCCGCGTCGCGAGAGCTGCTTTGCCTGCAGGCCACCCGACCGGTCAACCTGCTCGATCTTCGACCGCACGCACCGACCTGGCCGCTTCTGCAGTCCCTGCGGTTCGAGGCCACCCGCGCCGTGGCCGTAGAAGCCATGGCGGCCGGCTTCGAGGGGATCGCCTACCGCTCGGCCCAGCACTACGGCCAGGATTCCTTCGCT
>WBZM01002709.1_pt1 | contig 14660 bp, 5 predicted proteins | sample 5204271 | NCBI WGS metagenome assembly WBZM01 (sample SAMN12344346, study PRJNA552823) | activated sludge metagenome | biome: Activated sludge suspended growth; feature: Nitrification reactor; material: Wastewater; isolation source: activated sludge from nitrification reactor of wastewater treatment...
CGCTGCGCAGGAGCGCGGTGCCGCCGTCGAGCGCGCCGCCGTCGAGGGAGAGCTGGAGTTCGGCGCGCACGAACACCACGTCGGGCCGCGCCGGGTCGACGCCCGCGACGAAGGGCCTCCCCGGGAAGCGGAACGCCGACGCCCGCCACGTCTGCCCGCCGTCGTCGCTCCGCCGGAGCGTGAGCGCCTCGCCCGCCCACGCCGCCGACGTGAGGTAGGCCCGGCGCGGGTCGGACGGCGCGACCTCCACGGTCAACGGGACCTCCCCCTCCAGGCCCTCGCGCGGCACCTCCCACGCGCCGCCCGCGTCCTCGGTGCGGGCGACGCGGAGCACAGGGACGGCGTCGCGCGATTGGAGCGCGGCGAGCACCGTACGCCCGGTGGCGTCGCCCGCGAGGTCGACGACGTCCTGCCCCTCGAGTTCCGCGCGGCGCGTCGGGTCGCAGAGGTCGCGCGTGGCGGCGAGGCCCGTCGGCGTGCCCACCAGCAGCGTGCCGGTGGTCGTCCACGCCAGCATCGGGTCGTAGCCATCGGGCACCTGGTAGGCCTCCTCGCAGAAGAACCGGAAGCGCTGCCCGCCGTCGTCGCTCAGCACCAGCCCGAAGGTGGTTCGAAGCGCGAAGAGCTCGTCGGAACGCCCCGGGCCCACGGCGAGAAACTGCGCCCGTGGAAAACGCCCGTTCGCCTCCGCAGACGCGACCGGGAGAATCAGAAGACCAGCAATTCCTGCGCAGAGCCATCGAACCCGCCGTCGACTCGTCATAAGCTCGCGCACGTCTAGCACCGGACCATGATCTGCATGGGAGGATCGTTCGAGACCATGACCAACACAACCCACCGCGCGCTCCGCGGGCTTTTCTTCGCGGCGGCCCTGACCGCCACTGTGGTGACCGTGCCGGGGTGTGTCGACCCCGCGCCGTCGTTCGCCTGGCAGACGGTGCTCTCCGACGTGCCGGGCGCGATGCTCTCGGTGTGGGGGAGCTCCAGCCGGGACGTCTACGTCGTCGGCGCGCAGGCGCAGGACGGCTCCGGGCCCTACGCGCTCCACTTCGACGGCCGCGCCTGGACGCGGCTCAACACCAGCCTGCGCAGCGGCGACCTCTGGTGGGTGCACGGCGCGGCGGCCGACGCGGTGTTCATGGTGGGAAGCGGCGGCACGGTGTTGCGATACAACCCCACCACGCGGGCGATGACGCGGATGACGACGCCCTCCGCCGCGCCGACCCTCTTCGGCGTGTGGGGCCCGTCGGCCAACGATGTGTGGGCCGTCGGCGGCGACACGCGCGCGAGCACCGGCGTCCTCTGGCACTTCGACGGGACCGCCTGGAGCAACGTCGCGCTGCCCGGCGGCGTCGCCGACGCGGCGATCCTCTACAAGGTGTGGGGCCGCGCGGCCAACGACGTGTGGGCCGTCGGCGCCAACGGCACCACGATCCACTACGACGGGCGGACGTGGTCGCGCGTGGCGATCCCGACGACGGCGCGCGGGCCCCTCTTCACGGTGCACGGCGCGGGCGCGGCGCGCTACGCGGTGGGCGGCAACGCCTCCGGCATCCTCCTCGAGGCCGACGGGGCGGGCTGGAAGCAGGTGGAGATCCTCGACGCGCCGCGGCTCGCGGGCGTGTATGCGCCGGCCTCGGGCGCGCCGCTCGCGGTGGGCAACGAGGGCTCGGTGTACCTCCGCCGCGGGGGCGCGTGGCAGCTCGCGTCGCGGCCGCCGCAGACCGACCTCGACTTCCACGCGACCTGGGTCGAGCCCGACACGGGCGCGGTGTGGGCGGTCGGGGGGCAGGTTCAGTCGACGCCGCTGGTGTCGGGCCTCGTGATGCGCTTCTCCACCGGCGCCGCGCTGCCGACCGCGGTGACGACGCCGCCCGAGCTCACCGCGTGCCCCAACGAGCGCGGGACGATCTGCACGTGGGCCGGCAACGGGGTGCAGGGCTACAACGGCGACGGCCGCGCGCTGCGCGACACCGCGATGTACTGGCCGCTCGACATGGAGTTTGCCCCCGACGGGACGCCGTACTTCATCGACTGGAACAACCACATGATCCGCCGCGCCACCGCGGCCGGCCGCGTGGAGACGGTGGTGGGCGTCGACCTCCCCGGCGACGGCCCCCCGGACGGCATGGGCGACCTCACCGAGCCCGGCGCGATGGGCACCACCGTCGCGCTCAACCACCCGACCGACCTGCTCTTCCAGCCCGACGGTCGGCTGCTCTTCGTCGCGTGGCACAACCACAAGATCCGCCGCTTCGACCCGCAGACGGGCCGCGTCTTCGTCACCATCGGGCGCGGCCCGGGGCTGATGGACGGCGTCCCCTCGGCGATGTCGCGCCTCAAGCAGCCCTCGAAGGCCGTCTTCGACCGGGCCGGCAACATGTACATCCTCGACCAGGGCAACGGCCGCATCCGGCGCGTCGGCACGGACGGGATGATCACCACCATCGCGGGCAACGGCATGCGCGGCTTCGCGGGCGACGGCGGCCCCGCGGCGATGGCCGTCTTCAACTGGCAGGGGGGCGAGAACCCCGAGCCCGAGGGCGGCCTCGCGCTCGGCCCCGACGGCAACCTCTACGTCGCCGACACGGGCAACCACCGCGTCCGCCGCATCGACCTCACCGCGATGACCATCGACACGGTGGTGGGCGACGGGATGTTCCGCTTCGCCGGCGACGACGGGCCCGCGCGGATGGCGTCGCTCTACGCGCCGCAGGACATCGAGTTCGGCCCCGACGGCCTGCTCTACATCGCCGACTCGCAGAACCACCGCATCCGCACGGTGAACCTCACCACCGGGGTCATCACCACGGTCGCGGGCGCCGGCACGCACGGCTACTCCGGCGACCGCGGGCCCGCGCGCGAGGCGCAGCTCTGGCGCCCCTGGGGCCTCGCCTTCGACCGCGACGGCAACCTCTTCATCGCCGACACCCTCAACAACCGAATCCGCCGCCTCCAGCTCCGGTGACCCGCATGAAGCGCTACGCCCCCATCGCCCTCTTCGCCCTCTCCGCCCTCGGGTGCAACGACGACAAGTGCGCCGACGTCCGCACCGTCGAGGAGGCCCTCTCCTCGACGTGCGGCGAGGAGAACGACCGCCGCCCCCAGGCCGCCGCGGCCTGCACGCCCCGCGCGGGCACCATCTGCACCGTCGTCGGCAACGGCGAGGCGGGCGTCGGCTCGGAGAACGTCGCGGGCACCCAGACCCGCACCTTCCTCCCGCTCGACGTCACCATCGGCCCCGACAACCGCAGGGCCTACTTCCTCGACTGGAACAACCACACCATCCGCGAGATCGGCGCCGACTACCGCGTCCGCACCGTCGCGGGCACCGGCGAGCTCCAGGACGGCGAGGACCCGCCCATCCCGCCGGGCACCCCCCGCATGGCCCAGCCCGCGCTCCGCCACCGGCTCAACCACCCGACGCAGATGGCCTTCGACGCCCAGGGCCGACTGCTCATCGCCGCGTGGCACAACAGCATGATCAAGCGGGTGCTCAACATCGGCACCCCCATGGCGATGATCGAGGACCTCTGCGGCACCGGCGGGCGCAGCTTCGCCGGCGACGGCGGCCCGGCCCTCAACGCCGTGCTCGACCTCCCGGTGGGCGTCGCGGTGGGCGCCAACGGCGACGTGTACATCTCCGACCAGGCCAACCAGCGCATCCGCCGCGTCGACGGGATGGGGGTCATCAACACCGTCGTCGGCAACGGGATGCGCGCCTACGCGGGCGACAACGGCCCCGCGCTGATGGCCTCGCTCAACGCGCCCGTCGGCCAGGCGGCGCCCCCCGCGGCGCGCATCGAGCTCGACCCGCAGGGCAACCTCTACATCGCCGACACGGGCAACAACGCGATCCGCAAGGTGACCCCGCAGGGCGTCATCACCACCATCGCGGGCAACGGGACGGCGGGCTCCACCGGCGACGGCGGCCCCGCGCGGATGGCGCTGCTCAACGGCCCCACGGACATCGACGTCGCCCCCGACGGCACGCTCTACATCGCCGACACGCAGAACTCCTGCGTCCGCGCGATCGACGCCGCGGGCAACATCCGCACGGCGGTGGGGCGCTGCGGGATGCGCGGCTTCCGCGGCGACGGCGAGGCGACGGCCAACGCGCTGCTCGACCGGCCCTACGGCATCGAGGTCGACACGCAGGGCCGGCTCTGGGTCGCCGACACCCACAACCAGCGCATCCGCGTCGTCACCCTGCGCTAATCTCCCGCGCGTGAACCGCGCCCTCCTCCTCGCCCTCCCCCTCGCGCTCCTCTCCTGCGGCCCCGAGGAGTCCCCTCCCCCGGCCTCGCTCGTCCCCGCGGGCTACGACGCCACCTTCGTCGAGGTGCGCGGCTGCCGCATGACCACCGAGCACACCGCCACCACCCCGGGCCTGGTGGTGAGCCACATCCGGGTGCTCGCGAGCCCCGACGCCGCCGCGCCCTACCGCGCCAACGCCGCGGCCCTCCCCGTGGGCTCGCTGATCGTGAAGGAGGAGTACGCCGAGGCCACCTGCTCGCGGCTGCGGGCCTGGACGGTGATGCGCAAGGAGCCCGCGGGCTACGACCCCGCCCACGGCGACTGGCGCTGGCAGCGGGTGCGGGCCTCCGACCGGGCGGTGCTCGCCGACGGGCGCGTGTCGTCGTGCATCTCCTGCCACGACACCGCCGCCTGCCGGGCGCGCGACTGGCAGTGCACGGTGCCGTAGGGCCCCGTTGCGGGCGCGGGGCGCGATGGGGTACTCCACTGCGCCATGCCCTCCCCGAATCTCCGCCGCGCGCTGGTGGTGGCCGCGGCCGTCGCCCTGCCCGTCGCCGTCGCCCCTGGCTGCGCCGAGGAGCGGCCCGCGATCAACCGCGTCCAGCCCGACTTCCTCGACAAGCGCGACCTCATCCCGGCCCAGTATGCGCAGCTCGTGGCGGGCGCGCGGCCCGGCGCGGTGAGCGAGGCGACCCTCGCGCGGGAGCCGGCGTACTACACGCAGACGACGCTGATCGCGAAGCCCACCACGACGGGCTTCGTCGGGCTCACGTCGTACAGCGAGCTCCAGAAGGTGCGGTGGGAGGTGACCGAGCGCGCCCTCATCGCCCGCTCGGCGCAGCGCTACGTGCGAAACGCGCCGGGCGGCCAGGGCGGCATCGGGCAGAGCCCGCGCACCGGCGAGATCGTCGCCGCCTTCGCCATCACGTCGCACTTCGACGCCCTCTACGACTACAACCCGACGACGGGCGAGCCGGCCAACGTCCTCCTCGAGAACACCACCGACCGCCCCTGGTACCAGCGGCAGTACATGCGGGTCGACTGGTCGCGCAACCTCATCGAGGGCTACAACAGCGTGCTCGAGTTCGAGGAGTGGGAGGGCAGGGTCGAGGCCGAGCCGGTGCCGGTGTTCGTCAACTCGCCCGACGACCCCAACGCGCCGCAGTTCGAGTACGCCACGCGCGGGGGGCGCCGCGAGCTGCGGTACTTCGACGTGGTCAACCGCGCCATCCTGCACCCCGAGCGCGTCGACCTCGGCGACAACTTCCGCATCCCCATCTGCTGGCTGGGCTCGGGCGAGGAGGCGTGCAACCCCGCCGAGCTCACCTTCCGCGTGTCCTTCCTCCGCGCCGACCCGACGCGCGACTACGAGACCGCGAGCCTCACGCGCGCCCTCCCCGGCGCGACCAACCCGCCGCGCTCGCTCGACATGGACCGCTTCGGCTCCTTCGACACCCTGCGCATGGGCTACGACCGCGCCAACAGCGCGATCCTCGACACGCAGCGGGCCCACCTCGCCACGCGCCACAACCTCTGGGTGCGCCACCACGCGCCCGTCCTCGGCGCGCCCACCAGCGCCCTCTGCAACCGCGACGGTGACTGCGCCGACGGGAGCGTCTGCCGCATCGGCAACCGCCCCGCCGACGCCACCCACCGCGGCGCCTGCGCCCCGTGGGGCGTCGCCCACCTCGCGGCCGCCAACGAGGCCCGCTGCGCGAGCGACGACGACTGCCGCTACGGCGCCGGCGCCCTCAGCGCGACGGCGGTGTGCGACGCGGCCACCCGCACCTGCGGCGAGCGCTACGTGCGCTGCTCGGCCGACGCCGACTGCGCCTCCGTCGACCCGCAGTCCACCTGCGACCTCGCGGCGGCGTACACGCGCGCCGACAACCGCGGGCTGTGCCTCCTCCCCTTCCGCCAGCGCCAGGTGCGGCGCGTCGTCTACCACGAGTCGGCCAACTACCCCGCGGCGATGCAGCCCGTCACCGACGCCGTGGTGCGCGACTGGAACCTCGCCTTCGCCGAGACCGTCCGCGCCGCCCGCCGCCACGAGTGCGAGGTCGAGCGCAACGTCGACCCGTCGACCACGCCCCTCGCCACCAACCCCTGCAACACGCCCGACGTGACCGGGGCCGACCCCCGCTTCGGCGCCGACGCCGTCCACGTCTACGTCGGCTGCCACGCGCCCGTCTGGGGCACCGACGCTTCGAAGCCCGGCGCCCACACGCAGGCCGAGGTCGACGCCGCCCGCGCCGCCGGCTGGGACCTCCCCGAGTGCGGCCCGCAGGGCACCGTCGCGCGCCTCGGCGACCTCCGCTACAACATGATCGGGTCGATCACCGACCACGACGCGCAGGGCTACTGGGGCCTCGCCAACATCGCCGCCGACCCGGAGACCGGCGAGATCATCGCGGGCCGCGGCGCCGTCTGGCAGACCGCCACCGAGAACTACGCCGCGTGGCTCGTGACGCTCGTGCGGCTCCTGTCGGGCGAGGGCGTGCCGACGGACATCGCCAACGGGCGCTACCTCGTCGACTCGATGCGGCAGCTCGGGAGCGGGCGCGCGGCGAGCAGGGAGTTCCTCGACGCGCCCTTCCGCGGGGCGGGGGCGCTCGGGGAGCTCGCGTCGGTGACGGGCCCGTCCTTCGAGCGCTTCCGCGCGGAGGGGGCCGGGTGGTTCACCCCGGGCGCGGGCCGCACGCTGCGCTCGCGCGACCCCGACGTGCCCGGCGCGTTCGAACTCGCCGCGCGTCGCCTCCGCCAGACGCGCGCCCTCGGCGACGGGAGCAACACGGGCAACGACCGCCGCCTCGCGCTGCGCAACACCGACCTCGAGTCGCGGCTCATCAACGACATGCAGGCCCGCCTCGCCCCCACCGCGCAGCCCGACCCCACCGCGTCGCTCCCCCTCACCCGCGAGTTCGCCTCGCCCCTGCGCGGGCAGAACCCCGCCCAGCGCCGCGCGGTGCGACGACTCCGCCAGCAGCTCAGCGCGTGGCAGTGCAACCACGACGCGGCCTTCGGCGACGACGTGCTCCAGGGCCTCGCCAACCGCATCGCCACCGGCGCCCCCATCCGCCAGAGCGACCCCGCCGACCGCCCCGTCGCCTACGGCCGCGACTGGAACTTCCGCCGCGCCGACGGCACCATCGACTACGACCTCGTCCACACGTACGCGCTCCAGTTCATCCACCAGGGCGTGCTCGCCCACGAGCTCGGCCACGCGATCGGGCAGCGCCACAATTTCTCCGCCAGCGCCGACGCGGTCAACTACGGCGACCGCTACTGGGAGGTGCGCGGCCGCGGCCACCCGCGCGGCCTCCGCCCCCGCTACGAGTACCTGTCCGACCCCGCCGACGGAAACTACTACTCCCAGGAGGAGATCGACGGGCGCGTGGAGGAGTACTCGTACTCCTCGGTGATGGACTACAAGGGCCTCAACGAGGACGCCCACGGCCTCGGCCGCTACGACCGCGCCTTCGTCCGCCACAACTACGCCGGGCTCGTCGAGGCCTTCCGCCGCGTCGCCGACCGCGACCGCGCGATCGTCTACTCCGTCAACACCGCGGGCTCGGGCTCCAGCACCCCGCTCGACCTCCGCGAGTGGGCGACCGGCGGGCCCCCGCGCGGGATGCACTACACCCAGATCCCCGAGATCTTCGGGCGCCGCGCCGACGGGACCCCCGACGTCCGCGAGGACAACCGCTACGACGTCTTCCTCCGCGAGACGCGCTCGACGCCCATCGCGGGCTGGGGCGACCCGGAGTTCACCAACGTCACGGCCGACGGGCACGTGCTCGTCCCCTACCGCTTCGACTCCGACGAGCGCGCGGGCCTCGTCTGGGAGAACCAGACCAACGACGCCGGCGCCGACGCCTACGAGTCGCTCCACCACGTCGCCACCCGCTACATCGACTACTACTTCGCCAACAGCTACGCCCGCTACCGCGCGGGCTTCAGCACCGAGTCGTACGTCGCGCGGCAGTGGGGCCGCTACGTCGAGCAGCTCCGCCAGTGCGCCCAGACGCTCGCCTTCGACCTCGTGTGGTACCAGGACTTCCTCGCCTCCAACCCGGGCTGGCCCGCCTACCGCGACGACCCGGCGCAGGTCGGCGGCTTCGTCAACCAGGCCGCGATGAGCCTCGTCGCCGACGCCTTCGTCGGCATGATGACCATGCCCGAGATGGGCCTCCACCGCCCCGTGCGCACGTCGCTCGGGCCGCGCCTCGTCACGCCCAACCTCGACACCAACACCGGCTTCCCCATCACCATCAACCAGGGCCGCGCGTTCGAAACCAACTACCGCTACGACGTCGGCTACTGGTGGTACGAGCAGCTCAACCGCGTCGGGTCGTACTACGACAAGATGCTCGCGCTCGACGCCTTCGCCGACCCCGAGCTCTACCTCGTCGGCCGCGACACCCCCACCGACCTGCGGCTCTTCCAGCTCTCGTTCTACTCGATGTACCCCGCGCAGACGATCCGGCTCTTCGGGGGGATCCTCTCCGAGGACTACGACGACTACGCCCCCATCGTGTCGCTCGGCGGCGACCACGCGATCCGCCGCACCCACCTCGCGACGCTCCACCTGCCGCCGGGCGCGGGCGCCGGGCGCAGCGGCCGCGTGATCGACGGCAACAACGTCGCGCTCGACCCGCAGGCGCACTTCACGGTGCAGCTCCGCGCGGCCGTCGCGGGGGTGGCGGAGTTCCCCGCGACCTTCGACCAGCGCTTCATGGACTACGCGCGGGTGTGGGCCGACGGGAGCTCGGAGTCGATCACCGTCGCCGACCCCGCGCGCAACACCGTGGCCTTCACCGACCCGTGGACGGGCGTGACCTACCGCGCGCTCCACGTCGGCACGGGCCCCGGCGAGTCGGGCGCGGACGTCGGCGCCTCCGCGCTCGTCCACCCCTCCACCGGCACCGCCGTGGGCGAGGCCGGCATCGGGGCGAGGATGCTCCTGCGCCTCGCCGACCTCGACGCGCTCCGGCGTCAGGCGCTCGCGCGCAACGACGCCGCCGCCGCCGCGACGCTCCGCACCGAGGAGCAGCGCTACCTCGACCTGCTCCACGTCGTGCGCCGGCTCACCGCGGTGTTCGGCACCGGCCGCATCATCACCGAATAGCAGCGAGGCCGCGGCGCCGTCTCGCGGGGCACACTCGACAGAAAATCGACGGGGCCGTCCCCGATCGCCTATGGTCGGCCCCGCGAGAGTGCTGCTTCGATGGACGTCTTCAAACTTCGCCGACGGGTCATCTCCGAGGAGTACGCGCGGTACGTCTCCGGCTTCGTCGAGATCCGCGACCCGAAGATCCGCGCGCTGGTGGACGACGCGTTCACCCGCGGCGTGCTCTGGCCGGACGCGTTGCTCCAGCTCAACCCGAGCTTCGAGTACGGCGCGCCGATCGACGAGCTCATCCGCCTCGGCCAACTCCACGAGGGGTGCCGTGCGATCTTTCGTCGAAAGCCTACGCGGACCAGCGACGACGGCCCGATCGACCTCTACGTCCACCAGGTGGAGGGCATCCTCAAGGCGCGCGCTGGCCGCAACTACGTCCTGACGACCGGCACCGGCTCTGGCAAGAGCCTGTCGTACATCGTGCCCATCGTGGATCACGTGCTGCGCAACGGCACCGGCCGCGGCGTGCAAGCGATCATCGTGTACCCGATGAACGCGTTGGCCAACAGCCAGGAGAAGGAGCTCGAGAAGTTCCTGCGTCACGGCTTTGCGACGCCCCCCGTCGATGTCCGCGTCTACACGGGGCAGCAGGACCGGGGGGAGAAGGACGACGTCCGGGTGCTGCGGCCCGACGTGCTCCTCACCAACTACGTCATGCTGGAGCTGATGCTGGTGCGGCCGGAGGAGGCGCCCCTGATCGAGGCCGCGAGCGACCTGCGTTTCCTCGTCCTCGATGAGCTCCACACCTACCGGGGGCGACAGGGCGCCGACGTCGCGATGCTCGTGCGACGCGTGCGGGAGCGCTGCGGCGGCGAGCAGCTCCGCGTGATCGGAACCTCCGCCACGCTTGCGGCTGAGGGCACGTGGGAGGAGCAGCAGCGCGAGGTCGCGCGCGTCGCGTCGCAGATCTTCGGGGCGCCAGTGGAGCCCCAGGACGTGATCGGCGAGACGCTCCGCCCCGTCACCGGGGGCGCCGAGGACCCGTCGGCGGAAGCCCTCCGCGCATGCGTCGACGCGGGGACGGTTCCGTCGTCGCCGGAGGCTTTCTGCCGCTTTCCACTGGCCGCGTGGATCTAGCGGAAGATCGGCCTCGACACGCCACGCGCCGGGGATGTACGGCGGAGGCGCGCGACGCCGAAGCCGCTCCACAGTCGCTCGACCACGAACCCCACCGCGGGCCTCGTCGGGATGCTCGCGGCAGAAACGGGCCTCGACCCCACGCGCTGCGCAGGTGCGCTCGAGCGACCCCTCGCGGTGGGCACTGGCCTTCAGCTCCCGAGCGGCCGGCCCGTCTTTGCGCTCCGGCTCCACCAGTTCGTCGCGCGGGGCGAGGCCGTCTACGCCTCGCCAGAGCCGTCCGAAGCGCGCGCTCTCTCGCTCCAGAAGCAGGAGTTCGTCCCCGGCTCGGACCGCAGCCGCGTGCTCCTCCCCCTCGCCTTCTGTCGTGAGTGCGGGCAGGAGTACTACGTCGTCCGCAAGGTGACCGAGCAGGCCCGCACGCTCCTCGTCTCACGCGACGTCGACGAGCGAAACCCCCTCGACCACGCGGGCGATGGCTACCTCCACCTCGCGGCAGACAGGCCCTGGGCGGACGACCCTGGATCGCTCGAAGAGGCGCTCCCCGACTCCTGGCTGGAGGAGCGTCGAGGGAAGGTCGTCGTGCGCCGTGACTACGCAGACAAGCTCCCCGTGCGGGTGCAGGTCGCCCCCGATGGCGCGCTCGGCTCTGGGGCGGTAGCCCACTTCCTTCCGGCGCCGTTCCGCTTCTGCCTCCAGTGTGGGGTGGAGTATGGCGCCACGACGAAGGACTTCAGCAAGCTCGCCACCCTCGGCTCCGAGGGCCGCTCGACGGCCACCACCATCCTCACCCTCTCGACGCTGCGGATGCTGGCGAAGGACCCCGACGTCCCGCCCGGGATGCGCAAGATCCTGAGCTTCACCGACAACCGCCAGGACGCCTCCCTCCAGGCGGGGCACTTCAACGACTTCGTGGAGGTGACCCTCGTCCGCACCGCCCTCGCGCGCGCGCTTCGTGCCCACCCGGCGGGCCTCGACCACCTGACGCTCGTCCCCGCGGTGTTCGACGCCCTCGGGCTGCCCTTCCCGGCATACGCGGCCTCCCCCGACGCCGCCTACGGCGCCCGCGAGGACGCGGAGCGGGCGATGCGGCTCGCGCTCGAATACCGCCTCTACCGCGACCTGAAGCACGCCTGGCGTCTGACGGCGCCCAACCTCGAGCAGACCGGACACCTCCGCATCGAGTACGCCGACCTCGCAGCGGTGTGCCGGGACGACGCCGCATGGAAGGGCCGTCAGTCCGCCCTCGCAGCGGCCTCGCCCGAGCGACGTGCCGCCGCCTGCGGGCTGGTGCTCGACGCGCTCCGTCGGGCGCTGTGCATTCAAACCGACGCCCTCACGCGCGACCGGCAGGTCGCGTACGTCAACGCCACCCAGGCCCACCTCAACGAGGCGTGGCGGCTCGAAGAAGACTGGCAGTTGGAGCGCGCGTCGATCGCCGTGGCGCGCTCGCGCGAGAAGAAAGACCCCCGGGGAACCTACTTCTATCACCTCACCTCGCGCGGCCTCGTCGGGCGCGCGCTGAAGCGCAAGAGCTTCCTCGGCGAGGCCTTCCCGGGCATGAAGCCCGACGACGTCCAGCAGGCGCTCGAGCACATCTTGGCGGTGCTCGCGGGGCCCGTCCGCATCCTCAAGACCGTGCAGGTCGGGAAGTCCGCCGCCGAGGCCTTCGGCTACCAGATCGACGCGGCGCGGATGCGGTGGCTGCCCGGCGACGGCGTCCCGCGGCACGACCCGACCCGCGTCCTCCAGGTGTCGAACGAAGGGCCCCGCGCCAACCCCTACTTCAAGGCGCTCTACAGCAGCGACGCATCCGACCTCGTGACCTTCGAGGCCCGCGAACACACCGCGCAGGTGCCCAACGAGCTCCGGAAGGAGCGCGAGCGGCGCTTCACCGCCGCCGAGCTCCCGGTGATGTTCTGCTCCCCGACGATGGAGCTCGGCGTCGACATCGCGGAGCTCAACGTCGTCCACCTGCGCAACGTCCCGCCGACGCCCGCCAACTACGCCCAGCGCAGCGGGCGCGCGGGCCGCTCGGGCAAGGCCGCGCTCGTCACCACCTACTGCGCCGCGGGCTCGCCGCACGACCGGTACTTCTTCCGCCGCCCCGAGCGGATGGTGGCCGGCGCCGTGCGCCCGCCCGCGATCGACCTCCAGAACGAGGACCTCCTCCGCGCCCACGTCCACGCCATCTGGTTCGGCGTGTCGCGCATGAGCCTCCACGCCTCCCTCAAAGACCTCCTCGACACCAACGTCGAGAACCCCACCCTGAAGGTGCGCCCCGAGAAGCGCGAGGTGCTCGCCGACCGGCGCCTCCAGGAGCGCGCGTTCGAGTCCGCGCGTCGCGCGATGGGCCCCGAGCTCCGCACCTTCGCCGGCGACGACACCCGCGCCGAGCAATGGCTCCGCGACGCGCTCGCCGGCCTCCCCGATCGATTCGACAGCGCCTGCAATCGCTGGCGGACGATCTACCGCACGGCCCACCAGCAGTCGGAGCAGCAGGGCGTGATCGCCCGCGACGCCTCGCGCACCGCCGAGCAGCGCGACGCCGCCCGCAAGGCCCGCGACGAGGCCGACCGCCAGCTCAGCCAGTTGATCGGCGACAAGGAGCGCGAGCTCGGCGACTTCTACAGCTACCGCTACTTCGCCAGCGAGGGCTTCCTCCCCGGGTACAACTTCCCGCGGCTCCCCGTGGCGGCGTGGATTCCCGGCCAGCGCGTACGGGGCCGAGAAGGCGAGTACCTCTCACGCGCACGCTTCCTCGCCATCTCGGAGTTCGCCCCGCGGGGGTTCATCTACCATGAGGGGGCGCGCTTCCAGATCCACAAGACCCGGCTGCCGGTCGACCTCCGTGGGGAGAAGCCGCAGAAGTCCATCAAGCGCTGCGAGCTCTGCGGCTACCTCCACCCCGACCCCTCGCGGATGCCCGACCGCTGCGAGCACTGCGACGCGCTCCTCGGCGAGCCCTGGCGCGCCCTCTTCCCGATGGAGACCGTCATCGCGCGGCGTCGTGATCGCATCACCTCCTCCGAGGAGGAGCGCCTGCGCATGGGCTACGACATCCGCACGGCGGTCCGCTTCGCCGAGCGGCAGCCGGGCGTCCCCTCGGTGCGTACTGCCGCGCTCTGCGACGAGGCGGGCGCCCCCCTCGCGGAGCTGGAGTACGGCCACGCCGCCACGCTCTGGCGCATCAACCTCGGGTGGCGGGCCGCCTCGAAGGACGCGCCGCGCGGCTTCCGCCTCGATTTCGACACGGGCGAGTGGGAGAAGAACCCCAACGACGACGACGGCGGGGAGGCAGAGGTCGCGCCCGCCGCGCGCAAGCCCGCCAACAGCCACCACGTCCTCCCCTACGTCGAAGACCACCGCAACTGCCTGCTCCTCACGCCCGTCGCCCCGCCCGGCGCGCGCACCGACCGATGGATGGCATCGCTCCAAGCCTGCCTCAAGGCGGCGATCCAGACGGTCTATCAGCTCGAAGACAACGAGCTCGCGGCGGAGGCGCTGCCCGACCTCGCGGACCGCCGCCGCCTGCTCTTCTTCGAGTCCGCAGAGGGCGGCGCGGGCGTGCTCCGACAGCTCGTCGAAGACCCCACCGCCCTCGCCCGCGTGGCGCTCGAAGGGCTCCGGCGCTGCCACTACGACCCCGAGCGCGACCTTGATCTACGCCGCGCCCCCAACGCCGACGAGGACTGCGACAAGGCCTGCTACGACTGCCTCCTCTCCTACTACAACCAGATCGACCACCGGCTCCTCGACCGGACGCTGCTCCGCGAGACGCTCACCCGCTGGTCACGCGCGCGCACCCGCGCCGCCGCGCCCGCCGTGGTGCGGGACGACGCCCTCGCGACGCTGCGCAGCCGAACGGAGTCCACCCTCGAACGAGAGTGGCTCGACTGGATCTTCGCCCGGGGCTACCGCCTCCCCGACGTCGCGCAGCACCCCGTGAAGAGCGTCGGCACCACGCTCGACTTCTACTACCGCGACGCCAACGCGGCGGTGTTCATCGACGGGCCCGTGCACGACACCGAGGCCGCCCGCGCGCGGGACGCCGCGATCGACGCGGCCCTCGCCGACCGCGGGGCGACGGTGCTCCGCTTCCACCACACGGGCCGACCCGCGCAGTGGGAGGAGACCGTCCTTC
>WBZM01002710.1_pt1 | contig 14657 bp, 13 predicted proteins | sample 5204271 | NCBI WGS metagenome assembly WBZM01 (sample SAMN12344346, study PRJNA552823) | activated sludge metagenome | biome: Activated sludge suspended growth; feature: Nitrification reactor; material: Wastewater; isolation source: activated sludge from nitrification reactor of wastewater...
CGAGGGCGGCGCCTTGCCGAAGCGGGCCAGCCGCGCCAGCTTGAGCACCGCGGTGAGCGGCAGCCGGCCGGTGCGCAGCGTGTGCATGGTGGCCAGCGAGAGGAGCCGCAGCGCCTGGGTGCCCACCAGCCCGAGGAAGGCCCTGGAGAGCGGCGTGCCGTGGTGCGGCGTGGAGACCGTCACCACCGCGCGCACGGCGCGGGCGCAGCGCTCCACGTCCACCGCGGTGGGCAGCGCCGCGCCGGGGGTCACCATGAGCCGCGCGTCGAGGCCGCCGCTGGAGTGGCCCACCAGGCTCACCGCGCCGGGCGCCCGCTCCAGCAGCGCCGCGACCGCCTCGGCCAGCAGCGCGGCGCGGCGGGGCAGCGAGGCGGTCGGCTCGGTGCGGACCACGTGCACCTCGCCCTCCACCCCGAGCGCCGGCCCCACCTCGGCCAGGAGGTCGCGGACGTGGCCGAAGTAGGTGAAGTCGCCGAGGTTGGCGAACCCGAAGAACCCGGGGATGAGGACCACGTGGTGGGGCCGCGGCACGCCTCGACCTTAACGCCGCTCCGGCCGGCGGTGGTGGCCAATGGCGGGCCAGCCCCAAAGGCGTGCGCCGCGTCGCCCTGCGCCGCTCAGCGCCGGGCCAGGAAGAAGAGGATCACGCCCGAGGCGTCGCGCCGAAGCTCGAGCCGCGCCGCCGGGATGCCGGCCTGCGCCAGCACGGCGCGGAACTGCGGCTCGGTGCGCTGGTGGAAGAAGTGCCAGCGCGCCATCCAGTGGTACGGCGACGTCGCGTAGCGCTCGGCGTCCTTGAAGGCCGCCACCAGCAGGCCGCCCTCGGCCAGGGCCCCGTAGAGCCCCGCCAGCAGCGCCGCCAGCGGCTCGTCCGGCAGGTAGTCGAAGAGGCCGGCGCTGTAGATGGTGGTGAGGGGCCCGTGGCGGCGCCGGGTGGCCTCGGCGCTCACGTAGCGGAGGGCGTTGCGGGCCTGCCACTCCACCTGGTGGCCGCGCCCGGCCAGGAGGTCCCCGGCGTAGGCCAGCGCGTCGGGATCCTGGTCGACGCAGGCGATGGCGCGCCCCGCCGCGGCCGGCACGTCGAGCAGCTCCCGCGCCGAGCCGCAGGCCAGGTTGAGCCAGCGGCCGGCCACCCCGGCCGACGCCTCCTCCTCGCCGCGGCGGCGCAGGATGGCGGCCAGCGTGGCGAGGCGGGAGCGGACCGCCACCGCCAGCGTCTGGCGCTGGAAGGCGGCGTCGAGGTGGGCCCCCACGCCCGGGGAGCGGGCGGCGCGGGCGTAGGTCCGCTCCAGCATGAGGTAGTCGCCCGGGTAGCCCTGCGGCCAGGCGCGGGCGCGGGCCATCATCCAGCTCGGCTCGAGGGCGGGCTGGGTGGCGTCGCGGAAGCGCTGCTGGGCCGCGCGCAGGTCTTCGAGGCCGCCCTGGTGGCGCGCCTCCACCTCGGCCAGCAGCCGGCAGGCCTGGTCGATCCGCTCGCAGACCAGCTCGGCCTGATCGGCGGCGGCGCGCTCGGGCGCCGTGAGGAAGGCGGTCAGCTCGGCGGCGACGGCGTCGAGCCTCGCCTGCAGGTCGGGGTGCATGGTGCGGCCTCCTGGGACTTCGCGGTGCGTGCGAGTTTCCCTCCCATACGGGGGACGCGCCCTGACCTGGCGCAAGCGCGGGCCCCTCCCTTGGCCCTGCGGCGGCTTGTGCCGGTGCGCCAGACCTGCTGCCATCGCGGCTGCCGCCATCGCGAAAGGGGATCGCCATGTCGCGCCTCGCCGGCCGGGCCATGCTCGCCAGCCTGCCGCTCCTCGCGGCCGGCTGCTTCCTCGCGCCGTACCGGGACGACGGGCCGCCGCCCGAGCCGCCGCCGCCCACGCTGCCGGCGGGCGTGGACCTGACCGGCACCTGGGCCGGCACCTGGACCGGCCAGAACCCGCAGCTCGGCCCCATCAGCGGCACCTTCGAGCTGGCGCTCTCCCAGGCGGGCGGCCCGCTCACCGGCACCGGCACCGTCACCGGCGTGGACTGCCCGGACACCGCCCTCTCCGGCGCCGCCAGCGCCGAGGGCGTCATCTCCGGCGACCTGCAGCGCGGCGACTGCGGCAGCAACGCCTGGACCATGACCGCCCTGAGCCTGGCCGACCGGACGGTGGGCGGCGTCTGGCAGCACCCGCCCACCGGCTCGGCGGGGAACTTCACCGGCGCGCAGATCGCCCGCGAGGGCGGCCCGCGCCTCCGCTTCCTCTCGCCGCGCGGCGGCCCGCCCGGCACGCTGGTGACGGTGGTGGCCGACGGCCTCGACGCCGACCCGGCCCTCGACCTGGTGGACTTCGACGGCCTGCCGGCGGCGCCGCCCGACCTGCCTCGCCCCGGCGTCCTCACGGTGCGCGTCCCCGCCGGCGCCGCCACCGGCCCCCTCTACCTCACCACGCCGGCCGGCACCGCCCTCTCGGCCGCCCGCTTCGACCTGGCCGCGGGGTCGCCCCGCGAGCAGGTGAGCGCCCGCCTCCCGGTCTACGACCAGGCCCGCGCCGTGGCCTTCTCCCCCGACGGCCGGCGCGCCTACGCGGCGGCCGGCCCGGGCGTGGTGGTGATCGACACCCGGCTCGGCATGGCCCTCGGCTCGCCGGCCGACCTGGGCGGTGGCCCGGTGCTCTCGGTCGCCGCCTCCCCCGACGGCCGCGAGATCTACGCCATGGCCGGCGCCGCCGGCGTGCAGCGGCTCGGCGCCGCGCTCCTCGGGCGGCTCGGCCGCTTCGACCTCGACCTCACCGCCGACGCCGGCGTGGACCTCCACCCCGGCGGCCTGGCGGTGACGCCCGACGCCCGCACCGTGCTGGCGGCGCCGGCCCGGCTCGGCGCCGCCGTCTCCGCCATCGAGGTGGCCACCGGCGAGATCCGGCCGATCTACGTGGCCGGCCCCACCGAGCGCCCGGCCGGCCTGGCGGCCCACCCGGACGCCCGCACCGCCGTGCTGCTCCTCGCCGACGGCGACGCGGGCCAGCTGGTGCTGGTCGACCTGGCCGGCCAGGCGGCGCCGCGGCGCCTCAACCTCGGCGCCGCGCCCTTCGCGGTGGCGGTGACGCCCGACGGGGCCGAGGCCTGGGTGACGCTCCGCGCCACCTCGCGCGTGCTGGTGGTGGACCTCGCCTCGGGCCCGGTGGCGGACCTGCCGACCTGCGCCGGGCCGACCGGCCTGGCCATCAGCCCCGACGGGCGGCGCGCCCTGGTGGCCTGCTTCGACGAGGGCCAGGTCCGCAGCTACGACGTGTCGGCCCGGCAGCCCGGCACCAGCCTCCACTTCGGCTCCCGGCCCACCGCCGTGGCGGCGAGCCCGGACGGCCGCCGCGCCTACGTCGCCATGCTCGACGGTGCGGAGGTGGACGACGTGGGCGGCCCGGTGGCCCTCACCGTCCAGCGCATCGGCGGCGGGCTGGGGCGGGTGGTCTCCGCGCCCGCCGGGATCGACTGCGGCACGACCTGCGAGGCCCGCTTCGACGTGGAGACGCCGGTGGCGCTCACCGCCTTCCCCGACGCCGGCTCCGCCTTCGCCGGCTGGGGCGACGCCTGCCCGGGCGGCCAGGTGACGCTGGCCCAGCCCACGGTCTGCACCGCCCGCTTCGAGGTGGACCCCTCGGGTGGCGGCGGCGGCGGTGGTGGAGGGGGCGGCGGCGCGTGCACCCCGTCCCCCGACTACCCGGGCGTCTGCTGCTTCATCGCCACCGCGGCCTACGGCAGCCCGCTCGCCGAGGAGGTGCAGGTGCTGCGCACCTTCCGCGACCGGTACCTGGTGGCCACCGGCCCCGGCCGCGCCCTGGTGGCGACCTACTACGCCTGGTCGCCGCCCGCGGCGGCCTGGCTCTCGCGCCACGACGTGGCGCGGGCGGCGGTGCGCGCCGCCCTCTGGCCGGTGGTGGCGGCGGTGCGGGATCCGCCCGAGGCGCTGGCGGTCGCCTTCACCCTGGCGGCGGTGATCACGGTCGTCGTCGATCGGCGGCAGCGCCGCCGCCCCGGGAGGGCGCCATGACCGCCGGCGCGCCCTTCCGGCGCCGGGCCCGCCTCGCCCCGGCGCTGGCCGGCGCCGCCCTCGCTGCGGCGCTGGCCCTCGCCTGCGGCGGCGGGGACGCCGCCGCCCCCGCGCCGCCCGACACCACGCCCCCGACCGTGGAGGCGCGACCGCCCGGCGGCGCCTCGGGGGCGGTGGTCTACGTCACGCTGGTGGCCGACGAGATCGCCACCATCGAGTACACCCTCGACGGCTCCGCCCCGGCCACCGGCGCCCCCGGCACGCACGACGGGGCCAACCCGCTCTTCTGGATCCGCATGGGCGAGGGCACCACCACGCTCCGCTACCGCGCGGTGGACGCCGCCGGCAACGCCTCGGCGGTGCGGACCGAGACCTACGTGGTGGCGCTGCCGGCCCCGCCGCCCTGAGTCACCGGCGCGCCGACACCGGGAAGAGGAACGGCAGCGCCAGCGGCAGGCGGCGCTGCCAGGCCTCCTCGTCGTGGGTGTCGCCGTGGCCCACCTCGTGGACCAGGTCCGCGCCGGGCACGAAGCCGCGGGAGACCAGCAGGTCGCGCAGGGCCTCGGTGTCGGCCTGGCCGTCGTCCGAGCCCTCGTAGTCGGTGGTGCCGCTGTCGAGGTAGAGGCGCAGCGCCGGCCGCTCGCGGGTCTCCCGGGCCAGCGCGTGGAAGTCCCAGTGGAAGGCCGGCGACATGGAGAGGACGCGGGTCCAGACCTGGGGGCGCGTCCAGCCGGCGTAGAGCGAGATCAGGCCGCCGTAGCTGGAGCCGCCCACGCAGCGGTCGGCCGCCCCGGGGAGCGCCGGGTACCAGTGCTCCACGAAGGGGATGACGTCCTTCTCCAGGAAGTCGAGGTAGGCGTCAGCGTGCTGGCCCCGCGGCTCGCCCGCGCCGGGCACGAACTCGCGCTTGCGGCCGTCGGAGTCGCCGGCGTTGTCCACCATCACCACGATGACCGGCGCCGCCTTCCCGGCCGCCGCCAGCTCCGCCGGCACGCGGTGGGCGGCCCAGCCAGGGGAGCCGAAGACGTTCTCCTCCAGGCAGTTCTGGCCGTCGTGGAGGTAGAGCACCGGGTAGCGGCGGGGCGCGTCGGAGGCGGCGGCGTGCTCCGCCAGCGCCGCCGGCACCGGCGAGGCGATGGTGACGCGGCGGCCGGGGATGCCGGGCACGGTGGAGCGGAGGAAGAAGGTGGTGAGCCGCCCCTCCCAGCCGGCCAGGGGGACGACGCCGGCGGGCGGGATGGTGGCGTGGGCGCGGCGCGCGGGGCGGGCGGTCGGCATGGAGGGAGGAAGATACCCAAGGTCGGGCCGGCGCGCCCGCGCGGACTGGCCCTCCTCCCCTCTCCCCCGCCGCCAGGCGGGGGAGAGGGGCCGGGGGGGAGGGGCGCCCAGGCTACGGGAAGGAGGAGGGCGGCCAGTGCTGGCGGCGCGCCTCACGGCAGCGGCTGCAGGATGGTGTTGTTGAGGAACGGCCCCTGGAAGGTGGTGGCCTCGCCGGCCCGCTTCCCCGGCACCGGGAAGAGGCGCGCCGTCAGCGGCTTCGACCAGCGGGCCGAGAGGCTGGCCACGTCGGCCAGGATGCGGGTGAGCTGGGCGTCGCTCACGTCGCCGGGGAGCGGCACGGTGTCGAGGCCGGTGCCGCAGACCGACGAGTAAGAGAGGAGCGCGTCGATGGAGAGGTGCCCCTCGCCCCAGCGCTGGGCCAGGCGCGTGTCCTCCAGCACCGGCAGCATCAAGCCCTGGAGTCCGACCCGCCGCACCGGCACGCTCCGCACCGCGCCGGTGACGACGGCGGCCGCGGTGAGCGTGCCGCTGCCGCCGAGCTGGCCGCCGGTGAGGGCCTCCAGCGCCGCGCCGATGGAGGCGAACCCGTCGAAGGGGGCCGGCGTGGTGTCGATCCCCTGGTAGGCCCAGCCGCTCCCCGAGGCGGCGTCGCGCGCCAGCGCCTCCACGGCGGTGGCGTGGGTGGTCAGCTCGGCGAGGAGGCGCGCGCCGGCGCCAGCCGGATCCCAGCCGGTGGCGGCGAAGACCTCGGCCACCACGTTGGCCGACTCGAGGCCGACGGAGAAGCGGCGCGCCGGGCCGTCGTGCCAGGAGGCCGGGTAGAAGGGGGCGTAGGGCTCCACCAGCGCGGTGGCCGCGAAGTTGAAGTTCCCCTGCCCCTCCGGGCTGTTCAGCTCCAGGAAGCGGATCACCTTCACGCTCTCCGCCACCACGCCCCACTGGATGCGCGGCCCCTGCGGGCCCGGCGCCACCAGGTGGGCGCTGCCGTTGGTGGTGCGCGCGGTGGCCAGGAAGCGGGCCAGCAGCGTCATCATGGCCGGGTCGTCGCCGTCGCCGCGCATGGCCGGGCCGACGTCGAGGCCGTAGCCGCCCGCCACCGCCAGGGCGTCCAGCTCCTGCAGGAAGGCCAGCGCCGCGTCGGGCGCGAGGCCGGCCACGTAGTCCGGGAAGGGCTGGGTGGTGATGCGCACGCTCTCCACCACCTGGCCGGCGGCGAAGAACTGCGCGCGGGCCTGGTCCAGGAAGGCCTTGGCCTCGGCGAGCTGGGCCCGGTAGCCGGCGCGGTCGAGGCGCGTGAAGGCGGTGATGGTGCGGACGTTGGGCCGGGTGGTGGCGGCCTGGGCGGCGGGGGCGGCGACGAGGCCGGTGAGGAGCGCGAGCGTGGGCAGCAGGGCGGCGAGGCGGCGGGCCACTGGCGGCATGGGGGCTCCAGGTCGGGGAATCGGCGTTGGTCCGCGCGGAGTGTGGACGCACGCTCGGTGCGATGCAAGACCTGGCGCGTCGCCCCCTCCCTCGGCGGGCCGGACGCCCGCACCGTCCGCGGTCACCCGGGGGCGGCGCGCCCGCCGCCCCCGCGTTACAACCTGGGCCCATGCTCGTCATCGCCGTCCGCGACCTCATGTTCCGCTCCAAGATCCACGCCGCCGCCGAGCGGCTCGGCGTGGCCATCCAGCTCGCCCCCCGCGGCACGCCCCTCGTCGAGGCCGTCCAGGGGGTGGATCGCCCCGTCGTGCTGGCCGACCTCGGCGAGGCCGGGCTCCTCGACCAGGTGCGCGCCGCCAAGGCGGCCGGGCCGGTGCGGGTCATCGGGTTCCTCGGCCACCTGCAGGAGGGGCTGATGGCCGAGGCCAGCGCCGCCGGCGTGGACGAGGTGCTCACCCGCGGCCAGTTCGTCTCGCGCCTCGACGAGCTGCTGCGCGCCGGCCAGGAGCCGACGCCATGACCACCTTCGACCCCGCCAGCTTCGACGCCCGGGCCCGCACCTGGGACGACGACCCCATGAAGCACGCCCGGGCCCGCGCCACCGCGGAGGCCATCGCCGCCGCCGTGCCCGACCTCGCCTCGCGCCGCGTCCTCGACTACGGCTGCGGCACCGGCCTCCTCGGCTACGCCCTCCTGCCGCGCGCCGCCCACGTCACCTTCGCCGACACCTCCCCCGGCATGCTGCAGGTGGTGGCCGAGAAGGCGGCCGCCGCCGGCGCGGCCGACCGGGTGGCGCCGGTGCTGCTGGATCTCGAGAGAGACCCGCCGCCCGCCGCCGCCTTCGGCGTCGTCGCCTCGCTGATGGCGCTCCACCACGTGAAGGACACCGGCGCCTTCTTCCGCGCCGCCCACGCCGCCCTCGGCCCCGGCGGCGTGCTGGCGGTGGCCGACCTCGACGCCGAGGACGGCTCCTTCCACGGCCACGGGGCCCACGTGCACCGGGGCTTCGAGCGGGCCGCGGTGGCGGCCGAGCTGGGCCGCGCCGGCTTCGGCGCGCCGGCCTTCCAGACGGTCTTCGAGGTGGAGAAGGAGGGCCGGCGGTACCCGGTCTTCCTGGCCGTGGCCCGGCGGGCCTGACCCGCCTCACCCCACCGTCGTCGCCACCGCCGCCCCCGCCTTGACCACCTTGGTCACCGGCGTCTTCTCCGCGATCTCGGCGAGCTTGGCCCACTGGGCGGCGTCGAGCGTCGCCGAGGCCCGCAGCGTCCGCTCGAAGCGGTAGCCGCCCTCGGCCTTGTAGGCCCGCACGTCCACCTTCACCTCGCCCAGCTCCCAGCCCTTCCGCTCGGCGTACATGCGCAGCGTGATGGCGGTGCAGCCGGCCAGCGCCGCCGCCAGCGCCTCCATGGGGGTGGGCGCGGCGTCGCCGCCGCCGGCGGTGGCCGGCTCGTCGGCGTGGACGCGGTGGTGGCGCACCACCGTCTCGACGGCGTACTTCGCCGCGTTGCGGGAGTGGACCGACGCCGCCAGGGCGCCCTCGGTGGTTCCGGTCATGGTGTCTCCTCCTCGGTGGTTCCCGGGTGGACGGCTCAGCGCTCCGGCAGCGGCACGAACTCGACCTCGTCGCCCGGCACGCGGGCGAAGCGCCCCTCGCGCCAGTCGGCCTTGGCCGCCTCGATCCGCTCCCGCGAGGGCGCCACGAAGTTCCACCACATGTGGAGCCGCTCGCCCAGCGGCGCGCCGCCCAGGATGAGCGCGCGGGTCTCGGCCGCGGCGACGAGCGCCGGACCGTCGGCGCCATCGGGCAGGGCCGCCAGCCGGCCGGCGGCGATGCGGTGGCCGCCGACCTCCAGCGCCCCCTCGATCACGTAGGCGGCCCGCTCGGCGTGCTCGGCCGCCGCGGGCATGGGGAGCGTGGCGCCGGTGTGGAGCCGCACGTCGGCGAGGAAGAGCGGCGTGAGGTGGCGGGCCGGCGAGGCGGCGCCGAAGGCCTCGCCGGCCAGGAGCCGGAGCCGGGCCCCCCGCTCGTCGAGGTGGGGCAGCGTCGAGTCGGGGTGGTGGTGGAAGGCCGGCGCGTCCTCGGCGTGGGCGGCCGGGAGCCCCACCCAGATCTGGACGCCGTGGAGCGGCTGGGGCGCGCCCCGCCGCGGCGCCGGCGTCCGCTCGGAGTGGACGATGCCGCGCCCGGCCACCATCCAGTTGACCGCCCCGGGCCGGATCACCTGCGAGGAGCCCAGGCTGTCGCGGTGGAGGATCTCGCCCTCCAGGAGATACGTCACGGTCGCGAGGCCGATGTGCGGGTGGGGCAGGACGTCGAGGGCCTGCGGCGGCGCGAGCGTGGTGGGCCCCATGTGGTCGAGGAAGACGAAGGGGCCGACGAAGCGCGGCGCGGTGCCGGGCAGCACGCGCTCCACCGTGAAGCCGGCGCCGAGCTCGCGGGGGCGCGGCTCGACGAGGCGCACCGGCGCGTCGGGCGGGAAGGGGGCGGGCTGGAGCATGCCCTCGGAGATAACGCGGGGCGCCGCGGCGCGCGCGCCCGCGCCCCATGCATGGCCTGCGGCCTACAGCCTCAGGCCCAACCCGGCCGAGAAGCGGAGCACCACCGAGGGGCCGAGGCGCGCCGCGCCGGTGCCGGCGTCCTCCACGCGATACAGGTAGGTCGGCGCCGCGGCGCCGAGGAAGAGGTAGCTGCGCCGGCCGAGGTCGCGGGAGAGGCCGAGCAGCGGCGCCAGCGTCAGGCCGGCCGAGGTGCGCGGCGGCGCGGCGCCGGCGGTCTCGAAGCGCTGGTGGAGCACCGCGGCGCCGAGGGAGAGGCCGGCCTCCAGCGTGGCCCAGGGCAGGTCCCAGGCGTGGGCCGCGCCCACCTCGAGGTCGAACCCCTCGGCGCGCGCCCGGAGGCCGTCGGCGGTGAAGCCGCTGCGGCACCAGCCGAGGCGGGCCGAGAGCGTCACCGGCCGGAGCGCCACCACCGCGCCGGCGGCGCCGCCCGGGCAGGGGCGCGCCTCGCTGGCGAGGGGCCCGCGCACCCGCCACTCCAGCTCCACCGAGGTGGCGGCCCGCACCTCCGGTAGCCCCTTGCGCACCAGCCGCGCGTAGGCGGTGCGCGCGAGGCGCGCCGGGTCCACCTGCACGGCCGCGCCGGCGGGGGCCTCCACCGTCCCCTCCAGCAGCGCCTCGGGGGCCCGGCCGCGCACGAAGTAGCGCCCCTCCCGCACGCTGAGCCGCCGCGCCCGGTCGCCGGCCGCCACCTCGCCCACCACCGCCCCGTCCTCGGTCCCCTGGAAGACCAGCCAGGCCGGCCCCTCGGGCAGGGTGAGCCAGGCGCGGCTCCGGTCGCGGCCGGAGAGCGTGGTGAGCACCACGTCCCCCTGCCCGCGCACCTCGTACTGGAAGGTGGGGTGCTGCAGGCCGGCCAGCGTGCGCGACGAGGCGCGGAGCGTGGCGTCGTAGGCGTGGCGGTAGGCCTCCTCCAGCGTCACCTGCCCGTCGCCGTCGGCGTCGGCGGCGCCGAGGAGGCCGGAGACCAGCGCGTGGGTGAAGAAGCTGCCGCGGAGCTCGTCCGACTCCTGGCTGTCCTCGCTGGCGCTCGACGAGGTGAGGAAGACCGCCCCCTCGCCCGGCAGCCGGCCCTCGGGCCTGGCGGCGCTCCCCAGCGGGAAGGGCGGGATGGGCTGGCCGCCCTTGACGCGGGTGAGGGCCCCGGAGCGGCAGGCGTCGAGGACCAGCAGCCGGAAGGCGGCCGCCGAGCCGCGCACCAGCTGCTCCAGCTCGCCGAGCTCCAGCGAGGTGGCCCCGAGGTGGAGCGCGCCGGCGTCGGCGTGGCCCGAGTAGTAGACCACCAGCACCGCCGGGCGCCCCAGGCCGCGGAGCCGGTCGTTCACCGCGATGAGGGCCCGGCGCAGCGCCCCGGCGTCCTGGCCGCGGAGCAGCACCAGGTTCTCCGGCCGCACGCCGCCCACCTCCTGCAGCACCGCCGCCACCTTGGCCGCGTCCGCCTCGGCCCAGCGGAGCGGCCGGTCCGGCGGCTGGCCGAGGTCGTGGCCCACCACCAGCGCGAAGCGCTCCACCTGGCCTGCGGCCGCGGGGGCGGCCACCTGGCTTGCGGCCGCAGCGGCGCCGCCCTGCGCCGCCGCCAGGGCGGGCAGGAGCAGGAGCGCCGCGGCGGCGCCGGTCAGCGCTTCTCGAGGCGCCATCCGGTCACCTGGCAGCCCGCCGGCAGCGGCTCGAGGCGCCCGCTCCGCTCCAGCTCGGCGCGCAGCGGCTCCAGCGTCACCGGCGCCGGGCAGGACAGGCCGAAGAGCCGCTCCTCGCCCACCGTGGCGTCGAGGCGGGTGGCCAGGGGCAGCGCCACCTCGCCGCCGCCGGCCACCGGGGCGGCCTCGGCGCCGGCCGGGTAGTAGACCGAGGCCCGGCCGACCGGGTCGAGGGAGAGGACGGCCACGTAGCCAGGGGCCGGCGCGGTCACCGCGAAGCGCAGCGCGTCGCCCGGCGCCACCACCTCGCCGGGCCCGGCGCGGCGCACCGCCCCGTCGTGGAGCACGAAGGCCGACCAGGCCGGCGCCGCGGCCCCCTTGGTCCGCTCGCCCTCCAGGCCGGGCCGCACGGCGATCACCGCCGCCGCCGCCAGCGCCGCCGCGGCGACCGCGGTCGCGGCCCACCGACGGGCCGCTCGGCGCGGCGCGGGCGCTGCGACCTCGCGCCCGGGCGCCACCAGCCGCAGCGGCGGCGGCGCCGCGTCCCGCGCCGCCGTCAGCTCCGCCAGCGCGGCCGCGCAGCGCGGGCAGCCGGCCAGGTGGCCGCGGAGGTCGTCGGCCTCGGCGACCGGCAGCTCCCCGGCCAGGAGCCGGTCGAGCCGCAGCGCCGAGGTGCAGGCCGGCCAGGCGGCCGGGGCGAGGACGTCGGCGAGGGCGGTGGTCATGTGCGCTCCTCCTCGCGCCCCGACGCCAGCGACGCCTGGGCGCGCTCCAACAGGTACCCGACCTTGCGGCGGGAGCAGCCGAGCTGCGCCGCCACCTCGTCGTAGGTCATGCCGTCGAGGTGGTGGTAGACGACCGCCGCCCCCTCCTCCTCGGGGAGGCGCGCCAGCAGCCGGCGCACCTCGGCCAGCGCGGCGGCCCGCTCGCCGCCGTGGCCCGGGGCCTGACCCGGCGCCGGGGCGAGGTGGCGCTCCACCAGCCGGGCGCCGGTGCGGCGGTGGCGCAGCAGGTTGAGGCAGTGGTGGGTGGTGGCGCGGTAGAGCCAGGCCACCACCGCGCCGGGCTCCCGCACCTCGCCCGGCGCGCGGAGCAGGCCGGCGAAGAGCTCCTGCAGCGCCTCCTGGGCGTCGGCCGGGTTGCCGAGGAGCAGCGTGGCGCGGCGCAGGACCAGGTGGCCGTGGGCGCGGTAGAGCCGCTCGACCTCGGCGCGGCCCAGCGGCGCCACCGCGCCGCGCTCGGATGGCGCCACCGCGCCGCGGTCCGATGGCGGCGCCGCGGCGTCGGCCGGCGAGGTCGTCTCCGCACGGTCCAGCGCGGCGGCCCGCACGCGGTCCAGCGGCGCCGCCGGGTCGCCGCTCACGGGCACCCCGCCGGCGCGCCGAGGCCGGTGGTGCCGGGGAGCAGGAGCAGCGCCGCGGCCGGCGGGGCGGCGGCGAGCCGGTAGGGGGCGAGGCAGAGCGCGGCGGCGGCGGCCGCGTCGGGCGCCCCCGCCGCGCCCACCTCGCCCTCGCAGGCGGCCAGCGCGGGGGCGTCGAGGCAGGCCGGCGCCACCGGCGCCACCGCCACCAGGTGGAAGCCGGCCGGGAGCGGCCCGCCCAGCCACCAGGCGGTGAGCGAACCGGCGGGCGCGTCGCCCTCCAGCCAGACCAGCCAGTGGGCCGGGTCGATGCCGTAGGAGCGCGGCGTGTCCGGGTCGTTGGCCGAGCCCAGGCCCGAGGCGGCCGGCGCGGTGATGCCGAGGGGCACCGCGGCGGCAGTGGCGCGGGCCAGGCGCGGCTCGCCCGGCGCCAGGGCCAGGCGCACCGCCTCCGGCGGCGGCTGGTGGAGGGTGAGCGTGAAGCCCCCGCCCGCCGCCACCGCGGCCCGCGCCCCCAGCACCTGCCCCTCGGTGGAGAGCCCCAGGCCGCGCTGCCAGAGCACCGCCGCCTCCACCGGCTGCGAGGCGGTGGCCGGGCCCGCGGCGACGCTCCCCGTGAGCGTCACCAGCGGCTCGCCAAGGTAGCCCGGCTCGGCCTGGGCGCCGCAGCCGGCCAGCGCGGCGGCCACGAGGGCCGCCGCGAGCCGGGCGCCGGGCGCCCCGACCGGCCGGGCCGCCGAGGTCACGGCGCCGCCGGCCCTCCGGTGGCCACCGGCCCTGCCAGCGGCACCGGCTGGGGCTCGATGATGGGCGGGAAGGTGACCGTGGCCTGCACCTCCACCGGGTCGCCGAGCCGCGCGGCGCGCACGCCGGCGTCGCTGACGGCGTAGACGTAGTCGCCCGAGGGGTCGCTGGCGAGGACGCTGCGGCGCACGTAGGGCGACCACCACCAGCTGAAGGGGACGCCAGGCTCGCCGAGGTAGACGTCGGCCATGGAGAGCCGGCCCGCCGCGGCGATGGCCGGCGTGGCGGCCGGGTCGATCTTGAAGATCCGCAGGTCGGAGGTGAACTGCGAGGCCTCGTCGTAGCCGGCCAGCGGGATGGCCAGGAGGCCACGCTCCGGGAGGAAGGTGAAGGCCTTCGGGTCCCAGATGGCCTCGGTCCAGGACCAGCTGTTGCCCACGTTCACGGTGGCCAGCTCGGCCGGGTGGAGCAGGTCGGCCACGTCGAGGAGCGTCAGCTTCACCAGGCGTCCGCCGGCGCTGGCGGTGTCCTGGCCCACGCCGAGGAGGTGCGTCGCGTCCACCGGGTGCAGGTAGGCCAGGAAGCCGGGCATGACCACCTCGCCCATGACCGTCGGAGCGGTGGGATCGGAGAGGTCGAGGGCGAAGAGCGGGTCGATCTGCTCGGCCGTGATGACGTAGCCGCGGTCGCCCAGGAAGCGCGTCCCGAAGACCCGCTCCCCCGCGCCGAAGGGGGGCGTCTCGCCCACCACCTCGAAGGCCCCGCCCACCTGCTTCAGCACCGAGACGCGCCCGGCCGTCTCGATCCGCCCCCAGGGGTCGCCGCTCGGCACCCGCTGCGAGACGGTGGTGGCGATGCGCAGCGCCCCCTCGTGCTCGTCGAGGGCGTACTGGTCGCGGGGGATGCCGTCCACGGTGGCCGAGCCGAGGTAGCCGGCCCGGGCCGGGTCGGCCAGGTCGAAGGCGTGCAGGTAGGTGGCGTCGCGCTGCCCGGCCTCGGGCCACCACCACCAGTGCGGCGTGGCCACCCAGAGCGTGGCGGCGGAGGCGTAGACCACGCCGGCCTCGCCGAAGACGGTGGTCCGGCCGGTCACCGCGCCGGCGGCCGGGTCGAAGGTGGCCACGGTGAGGAGGCCGGGGCGGACCGGCGCCGCGCCGGCCGCGAAGTCGCCGCAGGCGTAGCCCACCGGCACCTCGCCGTCGCCGGTCTTCACCGTGCCGCGGCGCAGCCAGTCGTCGAGGGTGCGGGCGCGGATGACCGCCTCGTTGGCGTCGGCCAGCGCGGCGAAGGCCGCGCGGCGCTCTTCCTCGGTGGGGCCGAAGGGCTGCTCCGGCCACCAGCGCACGCCCGCCGGGAAGGGGAGCGCGTCGGAGAGGACCAGCCGCACCCGGCCGGCCACCTGGCGCGCCGAGACGTAGCTGCCGGGCAGGTAGACCTCCGAGACCACCCTGGGCGCGGCCAGGTCGGCCACGTCGAGGGTGGTGATCTTCACCGTGTTCTGCCACTCGTAACCACAAGTAAAGTCGGCCACCGGGGAGGCGGCCAGCATCGGGCAGATCCCCGCGGGCCCCTCCAGCGCCCGCGGCTGGTAGACGGCGCTGAAGACCACCACCTGGTCGCCGGTGAAGAAGAGGTCGTGGGCCCA
>WBZM01002711.1_pt1 | contig 14657 bp, 6 predicted proteins | sample 5204271 | NCBI WGS metagenome assembly WBZM01 (sample SAMN12344346, study PRJNA552823) | activated sludge metagenome | biome: Activated sludge suspended growth; feature: Nitrification reactor; material: Wastewater; isolation source: activated sludge from nitrification reactor of wastewater treatment...
GGCTTGCTACGCGAGCAACTCGGCGTAGAGGTCGTGCTCGTCGGCGTCGACCACCCGCACGCGCAGGAAGTCGCCCGGCGCGGCGGCAAAATGGTCATTGATGAACACCAGGCCGTCGATCTCCGGTGCGTCGGCCGCCGAGCGGGCGATCGTCCCCTCGTCATCGACCTCGTCGACAAGCACCTCGATCTCGCGCCCGATCTTCGCCGCCAGCAGCTCGGCCGAGATGTCCTCCTGCAACTCCATCAGCCGCTGCCGGCGTTCCTCGCGCACCTCCTCCGGCACGGCGCCGGGCAGCGCATTGGCGGTCGCCCCGTCGACCGGCGAGTAGGCAAAGCAGCCGACGCGATCGAGCCGCGCCTCGGCGATGAACGCCAGCAGTTCGGCAAAATCGGCCTCGCTCTCGCCGGGGAAACCGGTGATGAACGTGCTGCGCACCGTCAGCTGCGGGCAGATGGCGCGCCAGGTCCGCAGGCGCTCGAGATTGTTCTCGGCACTCGCCGGCCGTTTCATCGCCGCCAGGATGCGCGCGCTGGCATGCTGGAAAGGGACGTCGAGGTACGGCAGGATGCGACCCTCGGCCATCAGTGGCAACAGCGCATCGACGCTCGGATAGGGATAGACGTAATGCAGCCGCACCCAGATGCCGAGTTCCGCCAGCGCCTCGCAGAGTTCGCGCAGCCGGGTGCGCAGCGGCCGCCCGCCGACGAAACCGGTGCGGTACTTCAGGTCGACGCCGTAGGCGCTGGTGTCCTGCGAGATCACCAGCAGTTCGCGCACGCCCGCTGCGGCGAGCGTTCGCGCCTCCTGCAGCACCTCGCCGATCGGCCGGCTGAGCAGTGGACCACGCAGCGACGGGATGATGCAGAAGGTGCAGCTGTGGTTGCAGCCCTCGGAAATCTTCAGGTAGGCGAAATGCTGCGGTGTCAGCTTCACCCCCTGTGGCGGCAGCAGGCTGGTGAATGGATCGTGCGGCTGCGGCAGGTGGGCGTGCACATGCTGCAGCACCTCGTCGGTCGCGTGCGGACCGGTCACCGCCAGCACCTGCGGGTGCGCCTCGCGGATCAGATCGGCACGCGCGCCGAGGCAGCCGGTGACGATCACCTTGCCGTTCTCGCTCAGCGCCTCACCGATCGCCTCGAGCGACTCGGCCACCGCGGCGTCGATGAAACCGCAGGTGTTGACCACCACCAGATCGGCTCCTTCGTATGAAGGCGAGATCAGGTAGCCCTCGGCGCGCAGCCGGGTAAGAATGTGCTCGGAGTCGACCAGCGCCTTCGGGCACCCCAGCGAGACGAAACCGATGTTTTTCGGCGTGGACATGGCGTGCCGCTCGAATGAAAGGACTGCGAGTATACAACCCGGGCAGCCCCTCCTGCGCGAAGCTGGTGCCGGCGCCGGACCGTTCCTCCGCTGGCCGGGCGGACGCGCCCGGCGGCGATTGGCCGTGCTATATTGCGCGCCGGCGGCACGGGCCACCGCCGGCGCCAGCGCCTGAGCCGGGAGCCGGCGCCGGCCTGGCGAGCGGCAGGACGCGAGGCACCTGCCGGGCGGCTCCCGGATCGCCGCCACGCGCGCCCACCGGCGACCGGGCCGGCGGCGCTCGCCGGCATCGACGACAACGGCAGGACATGAAGAAACAGTACATCGTCGGCATCGACCTCGGAACCAGCAATACCGTCGTCGCCTACGCCGCACCCGGCAGCCGGCAAGTCGAGCTGTTCGCGATCGAGCAACTCGTCGGCCCCGGCCAGGTCGCTGCGCGGCCACTGCTGCCTTCGGTGCGCTACCATCCGGCCGCCGGCGAGATCGACCCGGGCGAGCTGCAACTGCCGTGGCCGGTCGCGGAGAGCGCGGCGCCGGTGGTCGCCGGTCGCCTGGCGCTCGATCTCGGCGGCCAGGTTCCCGGTCGGCTGGTGGCGAGCGCCAAGAGCTGGCTGTCGCACGCGGCGGTCGATCGGCTGGCGCCGATCCTGCCCTGGGGCGCCGACGACACGGTACACAAGGTGTCGCCGGTCGGCGCCAGCGCCAGCTATCTGGCGCATGTGCGGGCCGCCTGGCTGCACCGCTTTCCGCAGGCGCCGCTGGAGCAGCAGCAGCTCGTCCTGACCGTTCCCGCCTCCTTCGACGAAGGCGCCCGTGCCCTGACGCTGGCGGCAGCGCGGCAGGCCGGGCTGGCCAACCTGCGCCTGCTCGAGGAACCGCAGGCGGCCTTCTACGACTGGCTCTTCCGCCATCAGCAGCGGCTTGCCGACGAACTCGCGGCGACGCGCCTGCTGCTCGTCTGCGACGTCGGCGGCGGCACCACCGACCTGACGCTGATCCAGGTCGCGCTGCGCGACGGCGAGCCGGTGCTGACCCGCATCGGCGTCGGCGATCACCTGATGCTCGGCGGCGACAACATGGATCTCGCCCTCGCCCACCTCGTCGAGTCGCGCCTGCCGGCCGGCGAGGCGCGCCTGTCGGCGGCGCGCTTCGCACAGCTTGCCGCGCGCTGCCGCGTGGCGAAGGAGCAGCTGCTCGCCACCGAAGCGCCGGAATCGGTTCTCCTGACGTTGCTCGGCAGCGGCTCACGGCTGCTCGGCGGCGCGCGCAGCGTCGAACTGCGGCGCGACGAAGCACGCCAGGTTCTGGTCGACGGCTTCCTGCCCGCGGTGGCGATCGACGAGGCGCTGCAGCAGCGGCGCGCGGCGATCGTCGAGTTCGGCCTGCCCTACCCCGCCGACGCGGCGATCAGCCGCCATCTCGCCGCCTTTCTCCGGCGGCACGCAGCGGCGGCGCGACAGGCGCTCGGCGACGGCGAACAGGTGCCGGCGGTGCCGGTTCCCGACACGCTGCTGCTGAACGGCGGCGTCTTTCGCGCCGCCGCGCTCGCCGAACGGCTGCAGTCGATCCTCGGCGCCTGGCGCGGAGCGCCCCTGCGCGTCCTGCACAACGCCGACCCCGACGTCGCCGTCGCGCGCGGCGCCGTCGCCTGCGCACTCGTCGGTCGTGGGCACGGGCGGCGGATCGGTGGCGGATCGGCGCGCAGCTACTTTCTCGTCCTCGACGATCGTGACCAACCGGCGCGTGGCATCTGCCTGCTGCCGCGCGGCAGCGAGGAGGCACACGAGATCCCGTTGCCCGAGCGCAGCTTCAGCCTGCGCCTCGGCCAGCCGGTACGCTTTCATCTCGCGTCTTCGGTCGCGGACACCGCTTACCGTCCCGGCGAGATCACCAGCCTGGCCGATGAAGAGTTCATCCGCCTGCCGCCAATCGCCACCGTCGTCGACGCGCCCGCCGGCAGCCGGCAGCGCGAGGTGCGCGTGCAACTGACGACCGCGATGAGTGCGGTCGGGACGCTCGAGATCCACTGCGTCAGCAGCGAAGACCCCGCACGGCGCTGGCTGCTCGAGTTCGAGATGCGCACTGCCGGCGGCGTCGAGGCAACGGCCGCGAGCGGCCTGCCGGCACGCTTCGCCGACGCGGTGCAGGCGATCGAGCGCGTCTTCGGCGCCAGTTCGCAGCCGCTCGACAGCAAGGAGGTGCGGCGACTGCGCGGCCAGCTCGAGCACCTGCTCGGTCGGCGCGAAGATTGGGAAATGCCGCTGCTGCGCGCGCTGTTCGACGCCCTGCTGCAACGCGCCCGGCGGCGGCGGCGTTCGCCCGAGCACGAGCGGCTGTGGTGCAACCTCGCCGGCTTCTGCCTCCGTCCGGGGCTCGGCGACGCGCTCGACGACTGGCGCAGTGAGCAGCTTTGCGAACTGCTGCCGCAGGGCATCCAGTATGCCAACGAGAGCCAGAACTGGTCGGAGTGGTGGACGCTCTGGCGACGGGCTGCCGGCGGCCTGCCGGCCACCGCCCAGGAACGCCTGCTCGGCGAGCTGGCGCCCGCCCTGCACAGCGGGGCGGCAAAGGGCAACGTCCGGGCGGCGGCGGTCGCCGGCAGCCACGACGACATGCTGCGCCTGATCGCTTCGCTCGAGAGACTGCCGGTCGAGCGCAAGATCGAGACCGGCGACTGGTTGCTCGGGCGGCTGCGCCGCGGCGTCGAGAAGCCCCTCGGCTGGTGGGCCCTGGGGCGTATCGGCGCGCGCCAGGCGCTGTACGGCAGCGCGCACCAGGTGGTGCCGCCCGAGGTTGCCGGCCGCTGGCTGGAAGCGCTGCTGGCGACCGACTGGAAGAAGGTCGAGCCAGCCGCTTTCGCCGCCACGCAGATCGCCCGCCTGACTGGCGATCGCGCCCGTGACCTGCCGCCGGAACTGCGCCGGACGGTACTCGCGCGCCTCGCCGCGAGCAATGCCAGCGTCACCTGGAGCGAGCAGCTGACGAGCGTCGCCGAACTCGACAAGGCCGACGAACGGCGTGCCTTCGGCGAGTCGCTGCCGGCCGGCCTGCGACTGATCCGCGAGGACAGGCGCGCAGACTGAGAGGTTGTGAAGAAATCGTCGCGAGCAGGCCGAGATGCAAGGCGCGAGCGAGCGAACGACGAGACATATCGGATGGATAGGCGAGGAGTGAGCGAGTGAGCAACGCCGCAGATCGGTCGCGCAGTAGATTGATTCACAACCTGTGAGACCGACAGCGGGCGATCGCCGGCACTGCGGCGCCGCCGGGACCGGCGACAGATCGCGTGCGGCGCGGTATCATCACCAACCGCGGACCAGAAGCTGGTCCTGGCGGCCGTCCGCCCCGAAGTGTGTGGCGATTTTCGAGGAGGAGCAATGCACGCGCAACGAGGAAAAGACCGGCGTCAGCAGCAATCCGGCCCCCCGCCCGGCATGGCGGAACGCCGCTGCGGCGTCGAACGGCGGACCCTGCATGTGACCCCTGAGTCGATCGCCGTGGTCGAGGCGCGGGTCGCGACGCTGAGACGCCGACCGCAGGGCCCGGATGCCGATGAGGGATCGGGCTGGGACAAGCTGATCGTCCCGCTCGACTAATCGGCGCCCGGCGACCGGCTACGACTGGCCGCCGGCCCGGTCGTCGCTGCGGCACCCGCCGGCAGCAGACCACTGGCGCGCAGCACGCGCCGCCGTACCGCTTCCCGCAGCAGGTCGACGCCCGCCGGCGTCGCCAGCGTCAACCGCGAGCGCGCCCGTGTGATCCCCGTGTACAGCAGTTCGCGCGTCAGGACCGGACTCGCCGCGTCCGGCAGGAGCAGCGCCGCATGCGCGAACTCGGAACCCTGTGCCTTGTGCACGGTGAGCGCATACGCCGTCTCCACGGCCCGCAGGCGGGTCGGCAACACCCAGCGGATGCCCTGCCCCTCGCCGGCGACCGGAAAGGCGACGCGCAGGATCGACTCGCCGGCGGCACCGCCAGGCACCTCGAGGACGATGCCGATGTCGCCGTTCATCAGTCCCAGGCTGTATTCGTTGCGCGTCACCAGCAGCGGCCGGCCGGGGTACCAGCCCTGTGCCGCCCGGATCAGCCCGGCCGCGTGCAGGGCATCGGCGATGCGCTGGTTGAGGCCGGCGACACCCCAGGTGCCGAGCCGCAGGGCGCACAGCACCTGGAACTCGCCGTGCGCCGCGAGGATCGCCCGCGCCCAGGCGGCGAAGGCCGCTGCCCCGGCCGTGCGTGGCGGCCGTCGCTCGCGCATCAGCTGCAGGTAGTGCCGATAGCCGCTGCCGGCGGCCGGCGTCTGCCCACCATCGATGACCAGCTCGCCGAAGGCCTGCCCGTCGTCGCCGGCCAGTTCACGGAACGCCAGGTCCGCCGGCGGCTGCCGCCACAACTCGCCCAGCCGCTGCGTGTCGCCCGCATTCACCGCCACCGCCAGCCGACCAATGCCGCTCGCCGCCGCGAAACGATGGCTGTGGCGCAACATGACCACCGCCTGGTCGAGTGCGCCGCCCTGCGGGTCGACCAGCGCCGGCGCGATGCGCTCGCCGCTGACGGCGCTCAACCAGTCGCAGGTCGCTGGCAGGTAATGGCCGTCACCGGCGCGCCGGCACAGTTCGCCGAACACCGCTCCCGCCTCGACCGAGGCCAGCTGATCCCGGTCACCGAGGAGGACGAGCCGGGCAGTGCCCGGCAGCGCGGCGAACACCGCCGCCATCATCTCGAGGTCGACCATCGATGCTTCGTCGATCACCAGTAGATCGACCGCCAACGGGTTGCCCGCATGGTGGGCAAAGCGCCGGGTGTCGGGACGAGCGCCGAGCAGGCGATGCAGCGTCGCCACCCGGTCGGGAATCGCCGCCCGCACGGACTCGGCATCGGCCACCCCGGCGAGCGACAGCGACGCGCGCGCGCGGGTGATCGCCGCGCCCAGCCGCGCCGCCGCCTTGCCGGTCGGCGCCGCCAGCCGGATGCGCAGGGGCCGCAGCGCTTGCCCCGCGGCGGCGAACGCCAGCGCCTGCAGCAAGGCAAGCAGACGCAGCACGGTCGTCGTCTTGCCGCTCCCCGGCCCGCCGGTGATGATGCTGAAGGCGCTGCCGGCGGCCAGCGCGCAGGCCAGCTTCTGCCAGTCGGCGCGCTCGCCCGCGGCGGGCGGAAACAGCGCGGCGAGCGTCGCCCGCAGCGCCGCCGCAGGCAGCGCGGCGCGCAGTTGCGGCGAGCCGGCCAGCCGCCGCTCGATCGCCGCGCGCACATCCTGCTCGTACTGCCAGTAGCGACGCAGATACAGCCTCCCGTCGGCGAGCACCAGCGGCGTCGTGCCGCTGCCGCCGGCGACCAGTTGCGGATGTGCGAGGGCTTCGAGCCAGGCCGCCAGGCGCAAACCGGCGAGCACCTCCTCCGGCCGCAGCGACGGACCCGCTGCGGGCAGCCGCTCGTCGCCCGCCGGCGGCAGCGACAGCGCCTGACCGGGAGCGGCGAGCGCCGCCGCGAGGTCGAGACAGGCGTGGCCGCGACCGAGCTGGTGGCTGGCCAGTGCGGCGGCGAGGATCAGCCACGGCGACGCGTCGGGCACCTCCTGCCAGAGGAAGTCGGCGAAAGCGACGTCGAGCGGGCGCAGCCACTGGCGCTCGCGCCACTGCCGCAGCAGAAGGCGCATCGCCGCTCGCTCGCCCATCGCCGCCGCAGTCAACACGGCCGCGCCACTTGCCGGCCGGCAAACAGCGCATCGAGTTCGTCGATCAGTCGCCGCGGCGGCCGTTCGACGTGCAGGCCGCGGCAGGCCGAGTCGCCACCACGCAGGAAGACGTACACCGCCGCGCCGACATGACGATCGTAGTCGTAGTCGGGCAGCCGCGCGCGCAGCAAGCGGTGCAGCGCGACGAGGTAGAGCACGTATTGCAGGTCGTAGCGGGCGTGCAGGATCGCTTCGCGCAGCGCTGCCGGGGTGTATGCGGCAGCCGCCGGTCCCAGCCAGTTCGATTTGTAATCCACCACGTAATGGCGCCCCTGATGTTCGAAGACGAGATCGATGAAGCCCTTCAGCATGCCGTTGAGCCGGCCGGCCTGCAATGGCGGACGCGGCGCGCCGGCAAGGGTGTGGCGGCAGACCAGCTGGTCGACCTGCAGCAGGTCGACCGCGTGCACCGGCAGCCAGAACTCCATCTCGGCGCGTGCCACCGCCAGCTCGCGCAGCCGCAGCGTCGTCGCCGCTGCCGCCTCGCCGGCCGGCAATTCCCACGGCCGCGTCAGGAAACCCTGCAGCCAGGCCGAGAGCAGACCGATCCACTGCTCGCGGCCGCTCGTCCGGCAGCAGCGCGCCACCAGTTCGTGGCGCAGTGCGGCGTCGCCGGCAACCTGCGCGAAACCCTCGGCGGCACTCGCCTCGAGCAGGCCGTGGAGGAAGGTTCCGGCTTCGGCGCCGCGCGGAAAATCGTGCAGGGAGGCGGTGACGACCGGGGCCGCCTCGGGCGCGGTGCCGAGGAGCCGTTCGCCCGTCTCCCGCGTCTCGCGCAGGATCTCCTCGGCGGCCGTCTCGGCCGCTGCCGGTGACGCCACGGCATCGTCGGCGGCGGCGATGCGCAGCGCGGAGTAGCTGGCGATCCACCAGTGCTCGCGCCACACCCGTGCCGACTCGCGGGCGCTGCCGACCTGGCGGCGACTCTCCGGCGTGCGGAAACGCTCATCGCTCGCCGCCGCCACCGGCACCAGCGCGATGTGCGGACAACCGGCGGCGAGCGCCTGCAGCCGCAGCGGCAGCTCGTCCGGCGCCAGTTCCTCGCCGCCGCCGAGCAGCTGGCCGAAGGCGCTCCGCTGCAGGCCGACGAGCGGCGCCACGCCCAGCCAGGTGAGATGCTGCGCCCGCGTCAGCGCGACGTAGAGCTTGCGCAGGTCCTCGGCCAGACGCTCGCGGTCGGCAAGGTCGACGATCACCGGGTCGCTGTTCAGCGACAGTTGCGGCCGACCAGCGGCATCATGCCACTTCAGCGGCGGCCTGCTGCGCGACGTGATCGCCCGGTAATTGCAGACGAAGGGCAGGAAGACGAGTGGATACTCGAGGCCCTTGGCCTTGTGTACCGTCACCACCTGCAGCAGTTCGGCGTCGCTTTCGAGGCGCAACTGCCGCGCATCACCGGCGGCGGCTGCCGCCGGCTGCCGCCGTTGCCCGGCGAGATGGCGAAGCAGCGCCTGCGGGCCATCGAGCAGGGCGCTCGCCTGCTGCAGCAGTTCGGCCAGATGCAGCAGGTTGGTCAGGATGCGTTCACCGCCCAGCGGCGGCTGCGCGCCCGGCGCCGCGCCGGCAACGCGACCGAGCAGCCGGGCGGGCACCGAGAAATCGTGCAGCAACCGGCGCAGCATGGGCAATACACCCTGCCGCAGCCAGCACTCGCGATAACCGCGAAACTGGACGACGCGCGCCTCCCAGGCCGTTTCATCGTGCTGCAGGGCGTCGAGTTCGTGCCAGCCGAGCGCCAGCGTCGCCGTCGCCAGGGCGCTGCGCAGCAGGCGTGGATCATCCGGCTCGGCGACGGCGGCCAGCCAGTGCTGCAGCTCGAGGGCCTCGTCGCTATCGAAGACGGAATCGCGATCCGAGAGGTAGACGCTGCGCACGCCGCGCTGCAGCAGCGCGCTGCGGATGGCGTCGGCCTCGCCGCGGTTGTTGACCAGCACCGCCATGTCCGCCGGACGCAGCGGCCGCAGACCGCCGGCGGCGACGAAGCCGGCGCGACCGGCCTGGCCGAGATTGAGCAGGTGGACGATCTCCTCGGCGCAGGCGACTGCCAGCAGCGCGAGATATTCGGTCTTGCTCAGGCCCTTGTCACCTGCTGCCGGCAGGACGCCGGCGACCAGCGCAGGGAGCCTGGCGCCGTCGACCTGCAAAGCGTCCGCGCGTCCCTGCGCCTGCGCCGCCTCGAAAGGCAGCGGATTGCCCGCTGCGCTGCGAAAGCCGAAGGCGCCACTCCCCGCGCGCCGTTGCTCGGCGAAGGCGAAGCAGTGGTTGGTCGCCGCCACCATCTCCCGGCTGGCGCGAAAGTTCGTCAGCAGCGTGTAAATGCCGCCGCTGCAGGCGCTTCTGGCGGCCAGGTAGGTATGGATGTCGGCGCCACGAAACGCATAGATCGCCTGCTTCGGATCGCCGATCAGGATCAGCGCCGCTGGCGCAGAGTCGGGCGCCGGCCGATAGACGGCGTCGAAGATCCGGTACTGCACCGGGTCGGTGTCCTGGAACTCGTCGATCAGCGCCACCGGGAACTGCCGCCGGATCGCTGCCGCCAGCCGTTCACCGCCGTCGCCCTGCAGTGCCGCCGCGAGCCGCGTCAGCAATTCGTTGAAGCCCATCTGCGCGCGTGCTTCCTGCTCGCCAGCGAAACGCTCCGCCACCCAGCGCGCGGCGTGGCAGAGCACCTCGTCCCGCGCCTGCGGCAGCGCCGCCAGTTCGTCCGCCAACCCGGCGATCGCCAGCAACGCCGGATGCTCCGGCGGCGCGCCCGACTTCCAGGCATCGAGCAGCCCGGCCGGCGTCAGTCGCCCCCAGCCCTTCTTCAGATCCGGGCTGCCCATCGCCGCATCATCATGCCAGGCGCGCAGGGCTTCCAGCCATGGTCGGTAATGGCGGCTCTGCAGCTTGCGGCCGTCGACCAGCCGCTGCGCGACCGCCGCGTCGAGCAGATCCTGCAATTCGCCCACCCAGCTCCGCCACGGCGCCTTGAGTTCGGCCAGCCGCTGCTGCCGTGCGCCGCGCGCACGTTCGAGGGTGAGATCCGGTGCTGCGGCCTCGGGCAGCAGGGCCACGTCATCGGCGAGTCGCGCGACCACCGGTTGCAGCGCCTGTGGAGCCGGCCACCACTGCCGCAGCTCGTCCGCCCCGGCAGCGTCGAGCGGTACGATGAAGGAGCGCCAGTAGTCGCGTACGACTTCCGCCAGCAGCTCCTGCTGGTCGCTCTCCAGTGTCTGCGCGAAGAGGCTGTTGCTGGCAAACGCGTGCTCGCGCAGCATGCGGTTGCACCAGCCATGAATCGTCGATACCGCCGCATCGTCCATCGCCTCGGCCGCGAGCTGCAGCGTGCGGGCGCAGCCCGGCCACTGCTGCGGCGGGTACTCCGCGCGCAGCGCCTGCAACGCGGCTTCGCCGTCGGCGTCGGCAGCGGCGGCCGGGTCGCTGCGGAAACAGGTGGCAGCAGCGGCAAGGCGGCGGCGGATGCGGTCGCGCAGTTCCTCGGTCGCCGCTTCGGTGAAGCTGACGACGAGGATCTCCGCCGGCGTCAGCGGCCGCATGCCATCCCCGCCGCTGCCATGGCCGAGAATCAGGCGCAGGTAGAGGGCAGCGATGGTGAAGGTCTTGCCGGTGCCGGCGCTCGCCTCGATCAGCCGCAGGCCGCTGAACGGCAGGCGCAGCGGCTCGAGCACCTGGCGTGGCAGGACGCCATCGCCGCTCGCCACGGTGCCGCTCACGCCGCTTCTCCGGCGGCGCCCGGCCGACGGCCGGGCCGCGGATCGACCGCCGGCAGCGCCGCATGCAGCGGCCGCAACAGGCGCTCGGCGAGGACGAAGAACTCGCCGCCAGTGCTCAGGAGCCGGAAGTCCGGATAGACGCGGCGCAGGCAAGGATCCCGGTCGACCTCGCCCAACTGCTGCTCGCCACCGTCGTACACCTTCCGCGCATCCTCCTCGCTGCCCGCGTGCAGCCAGGCAAAGGCCGCTCGCGCCGCCAGCGGCAACGGCCGACACATGCCGTCGTGCCAGGCGAGCAGCAGTTGCCGCAACAGGGCCGCCGCCTCGTCCGGCGGCAACGGGGCGAGTTCGATGTCCGCCTGCTTGCCGACGAGCAGCGTCGTCAGTGGCCCGACCGCGATCTGCATTCCCAGGTGCCGTAGCCAGTGCCGGAGCACGCCGTCGCCACGCACCCGTTGACCATCCATCAGCTCGCGGCTGTCGACGACGACCTGGCCGAGGTCGTCGGCGCCGTCGCTGCGCACGCCGCCGAGCCAGTCGGCAATCTGCAGCGGCTGCCCGGCGATCGCCACCTCCAGGCAGAGTTCGTGTTCACCAGCCACCGCCAGCGGCCAGCGCGCGAGGGCCTGCCGATAGCGCGCGAAGAGGTCGTCGAGTGGTGCCAGCAGCTCGTCGCCCAGCGCCTCGCCGAAGGCGCCGGCTGGCAGCGCACCGCGGCGGTCGATGGCGCCGAGGCGGGCACGGCCGGCGGCGCCGATGTCCTCGCCACGCTGCAGCGCCGCGAGCTGGGCGGCGATCAGCTCGTCCTGCAGCTGCCAGCGAGCGAGGGCATCGACGACGAACGGCTCCTGGTCTTCGCCGACCGGGTCGTCGGCGGCGAAGACGACGCCGAGACGCTGGCGGAAGAAGGATCGCACCGGATGCGCGAGAAAATCCGCCAGTTCGCGCAGCGACAGCGCTTCGTCGCGCGCCAGCGGCGGCAACGGAACGTCGTTCCCGGGCCAGCGCCGATCACCCGACGGGCCCGCGTCCGCCTGCCATTCGCGCGCATAGGTGAACAGGCCGGTCGCCGCCGCCGGCACCGGAAAGTACTCGGCGCTGAACGGCTGCAGGCGATGCTCGACGGTCAGCGCGGCGAGCAACGCAGCGCCCGGCCCGGCGGCATCGGCATGCGCCACGTCGGCTGCGCTGTCGGCGACCAGTCGCCAGCCGGCGGCGAGATGATCGCGCAACTGGCCGACGAGCACCGACGGCGGTCGCGGACGGTTGTCGTTGATGCTGCGGCCGACCCACGAGATGTGCAGGTGTTCGCGCGCCGACAGCAGGGCTTCGAGAAAGAGGTAGCGATCGTCTTCGCGCCGCGACCGGTCGCCGGGGCGGTGATCGCCAGCCATGAGGTCGAAATCGGTCGCCGTCCGGCTGCGCGGATAGTCGCCATCGTTCATGCCGAGCAGGCAGACGCGACGAAACGGGATGGCGCGCATCGGCATCAGCGTCGCGAAGGTGATCGCGCCGGCAAAGAAGCGCTGCGTCAAGCCGCCTGCATCGAGGCTGGCGAGCCAGTGCGCAGCGACCACCGACAGCGGCAGATCGGCGCTCAGCGCGGCGGCGTCGCACGCTTCCTGCCAGCGCTGCAGCGCGCCCTCGAGCTGCAGCAGGGTGAAGGCGTCGGCATCGTCGTCGGCAGCGAAGAAATCGGCCAGCAGTTGGCGCAGGCGGACACACCAGGTGGCGGCCGGCGCCGCGCTGCGCAGCATCCGCCAGGACGCCTGCAGCCGCTCGACCAGTTGCAGCAGCGGGCCGAGCGTCGCGGCGTCGATCCCGCCGATCTCGTCGTAGGGCTCGATCCCCTGCCAGGCGCCGGCGTCGGCGCCGACGGCGTAACCGAGCAGCATGCGGCGGCAGCCGAACAGCCAGCTGTTCGCCGCCGCCGCTGCCGCCGGCCGCGGCAGGCCGAAGCTCGCCCGGTGCTCGGCGTGCAGGCCCCAGCGGATGCCGGCGCCACGAATCCAGCGATGCAGCAGCGGCAGGTCTTCCTCGGCGATCGCGAAGCGGCGCCGCAGCGCAGGCACCTCGAGCAGATCGAGGACGTCGCTCGCCGCCAGTCGCGACTGCGGCAGCGCCAGCAGCTTCTCGAGCGCCTGCAGCAACGGGTCGCACTGTCGCCGGCTCTGGTCGACGACGGCAAAAGGCAGGTAACGCGGATCATCGGGCGGCAGCAGGCCGAAGACCGCCTGCACGTGCGCCGCGTAGGCACCGATGTCGGGCACCATGACGATGATGTCCTGCGGCCGCAGGCTCGGGTCGGCGTTGCAGGCGGCGAGCAGCTGATCGTGCAGGATCTCGACTTCGCGCTGCGCGCTGTGCGCGACGTGGAAGCGCAGCGACGCGTCCTGTCGCGGATCGACCGCCGGCCAGCAGGCGCGCGTCTCGGGCAGCGGCCGCAGGTCGAGGATGTCGTCCTGCAGCTGTTGCAGCAGGCTGGCCGTGCCGCAGGTCGCGAAGAGGTCGATGCGCTGTTGGCTCGGCAGCCAGCCCCCGCCCGGCCGCTGCGCCGACTGCCCGTCGCACTCGTCGAGCAGGTCGATGAAGTCGCGCCCCTGCTTGCCCCAGGCCGCCAGCAAGGGCTGCGCATGCGCGTGCAGCAGCTCCGGCGGCAGTTCGCCGGGCATTCCCGGCCGCCTGCGCTGGCGGTCGCTGCTGCGGCGGAGCAGGTCGCGGTCGGCGACGATGTCGGCCCAGTGATGCCGGCACGGGTTGTGCACGCAGACCAGGATCTGCGTCCACCGCGCCAGTGCGGCGAGCACTTCGAGCGCCTGCTGCGGCAGGCTCGAAATACCGAAGACCAGCAGCCGGCGTGGCAGTCCGTCCGGTTGGCCGGGGCCGGTCCACTGCCGTGCGCGCGCGATGAAGGCGGCATGGACTGCGGCGCGACTGGCCATCGCCGTCGCCGCGGACGCCGCTTCGCCAGCGACCACGTCAGCCAGCAGCGCGCGCCACAACGCTGCCTGCCAGCGCTGTTCGGCCGGCAGCGGCCGGCTTCTGCCGCGACCGTCGGACAACAGGTCGCTGCCCGCTGCCCAAGCGGCGAGCCAGTCGGCCCGATAAACCTGATACTGATCGAAGAGGTCCGCCAGGCGCTCGGCCAGCTGGAAACACTTGCGCTGCTCGTCATCGTGCGCGAGAAAGGCGCGCAGCGGTCCGTACTCCGGCCGGCTGCCGACTTCCGGCAACAGGCGCAACAGGCGCCAGAGCAACCGATCCTTGTCGAAGGGTGAGGATGCGGGCACCGCCTCGCGCCCGAGGAGCGCGCGATAGGCCTGCCAGAGGAAACGGGCCGGCAACGACACCTCGAGCCCTGCCGCGATGCCACAACCGCCGGCTTCGCCGCCGGCACCCGCAGCATCGGCGGCAAGCGCCATCTTCAGCCACTGCGCGATGCCGTTGCTGTGCACGAGGATGAACTCGTCGTCGAGCGGCGGCAGCGGGTGTCGCTTGATCCAGGCAACCACCAGATCGCGCAGGATCTCGGGCTGGTTGCTGTGTACGACGATCAGGCCGGGTTCAGGAAGGGACGATGACAGGGTCTTCTCCGGGCAACGGGCAGGCGGCGGGCGACCAGGCGACGATGACCGGGAAGCCGGTCATGCCGCCACGCCACGCGTCGTGCAGCCGACTCAACGACGGCGGCGGAACAGCAGGACGCCGGGCGTGGCGCCGGGTCCAGCATAGGCGTAACCGTCGCTGTCGAAGGACTCGAGCGCGGCGACCTCCGACAGCCGGTTGACGATCACGAAACGCGCCATCAGACCGCGCGCGCGCTTGGCAAAGAAGCTGACGACGCGGAAGCGGCCGCCGCTCCAGTCCTCGAACACCGGCTG
>WBZM01002712.1_pt1 | contig 14654 bp, 11 predicted proteins | sample 5204271 | NCBI WGS metagenome assembly WBZM01 (sample SAMN12344346, study PRJNA552823) | activated sludge metagenome | biome: Activated sludge suspended growth; feature: Nitrification reactor; material: Wastewater; isolation source: activated sludge from nitrification reactor of wastewater...
CAACTTTTTCCGAAGACTGAGCCGTGATTACGAGAAAACAGCAGATTCTTCGGCTGCCTTTATTCAGATTTCATTTATCGATATCATTCTTGCAAGAATCTCAAATTAAATTTCAAAACATACTCTAAATATTGATTTTTTTCTTTCCAATACCTCTCAAAAGGTTGAAACATTGCCGATTAGCCTTGCCAAGGGTTATGACATTGCCAAAAATCCTATCCAAGAGCGCCCTCCACAAATTTTTTCTTTTACAGCTAAAACAAGTTGCAAAATCTTCAAAATCAACTATTTATGGCACAAATTGGTTTTCAAGTTCAACTTCGAAACTCATTTTAAAGATGAAAAATGAGAATATCTCTCTCAAAAAAGCCGCTAAAATGATTTGTGTCAGACCAAATCAGAATCCCGATAATTTTTTGCCATTTCCTTCAGTTCAAGCTTTTCTTCAGGAGGTTGTTGTTTCACTTGCCGCTTTTTTTCTAAGCGCTCCAGCTCTTTCTGGTATTCCTTGTCTTCCCATTCCCTGCTCAAAACACCCGAACCTGGGAAGCCAAATACCTTAAGATAGTGAGATGCCAGACCGATTCCCCAGCCCAAAATGACCGGCAGTGTTCCAAAAGGCTCTCCGTTAAAAAGTGCGGTGAGAAACAAAAAGGTGTTTACAAGGATGTATGCATAAAGGTGTTTGTAAAACTTCGCTTTCGCTTTTACCCGTTTCTCGGCCTCTTCGTGGATGTCAGGTTGCTTTATCATTCTGGTCTGATTGAATTAGCTAACGCAAGTTGCGGATAACCCAACCTAAATCTCTTTTTCGGCGGCTTCGCCGCCGAAAAAGAGATTTAACGGTGTTTTTACGGGCCTCCGGCCCGCAAAAACACCGTTTTGAACTGAGGGCTATGGTGCTCCGCAACTTGAGTTAGCTAAAATTAACTTGGTTGGTATCAAATCAACGGAACAATTTTTCAAACAAACTCGGATTCATCGTAGTTTTTCCTCAATTCCTTGAGTTCCAACGGGTTATCCTTTTCAGTTGGCTTGTTTGGCTTTTCCAAAGGTTGGGTTGGGGCTTCTTTTCGCAGTTCTTTTTCAAGTTCCCGCTCCTCCCACTCTTTGCTCAAAATATCGAAACCAGGAATGCCAAACACGGAAACATAGTGAAAAGCAAGGCCGACACCCCACCCCATCAGTGGGAACACAAACCAAAAATACCCTGGAGAAGTAATGATGTTCAGCGCAAACAAGAATGTGTTTACAATGGCATAGGACATCAAGTGCTGGTAAAAATCCTTTTTGTCTTTTACCCTCTTCTTCGCTTTGGCAAATTCCTCTTTCGAATGCATGATTAGATTTTGGTGAACTTAGGCACCCCTATCGTGGTGCTGCCTTATGGATGCTGAAATGATTTTGTTTCGTGCAAAAATCTACCTTTTTAGGTAGTTGCGCAGCAAAAAATTCCTAAAACAGGTCGAATAAGGACAAAACCCACATTTTTGCGGTTCAAACCTATCAACTGATGCGTCAAACGAAAAAAAACAAAACCCAATTGCCGGGAGACATAAAACTTCCTTCTCCTTCCGAAGAAATCGAACTGCTCATCCAAAAAGCTGAAAAAGAGGTTCATCACAAATACCATGTGGAAGATTTTTTCAGGTTGCCCGAAAAATCGAGGTATCAACTTTCACCGGATGGCAACCTGTTCGCTTACCTCGGCCCCTACAAACGTCGTTTGAATGTTTTCGTTCAAAAAACCAATGGAAAAAAAGCAAAACGAATCACAGCAGTAACAGACAGAGATATTGCTTGGTTTTTCTGGAAAGACAACAAATTGGTATTTGGAAAGGATGAGGGCGGCAACGAGGATTTTCACCTGTTTGCAGTAGATGCCGACGGCAAGAACCAGCGGGAACTTACCCCGTTCAAGGGTGTCAGGATTGACCTGATTGATGACCTTGAAGACGTGGCGCATGAAATCATCATTTCCATGAACAAGAACAACCCTCAGCTCTTCGAACCCTACAGGCTAAACATTTCAACTGGTGAAATCCGGCAAATTGCAGAGAACCCCAATCCCTTGGAGCCGCTCGATGGCTGGATGACCGACCACGAGGGAAGGCTAAGAATCGCCAATAAGATTGTAGGTGGCACCAATGCTACCCTACTCTACCGCCCCACGGAGGATGCTCCTTTTCAACCTGTGCTGACCACCGATTTTCGGGAAAATGTTTCGCCACTTTTCTTTGACTTTGAAAACGAACATCAAATTTATGTGGCCTCCAACCGGGGAAGAGACCGCAGCGTCATCACAAAATTGAACCTGCTCACTGGCGAAGAAGTAGGCGAACCACTTTTCGAGCACCCAGAAGTGGATGTCACCCAACTTGGCCATTCGAGGAAACGCCGCAAACTGACGGTCATTAGCTACACCACGGATAAACGCCAGCTGCATTTCCTGGATGACGAAAGCAAAAACACCTTCCAACGCCTTGAAAAGGAACTGGGTGGCTATGAGATTGCTGTAACGGCCATGAACAAGGACGAGGACAAATTCATGGTGCGGACTTACAGCGACCGCTCCCTTGGAGTCTATTATTTTTTCGATAAAAAAGCAGATACGCTGACCAAAATCGTGGAGGTAAGCCCTTGGCTCGACGAGCAGGACATGTCGGCCATGAAGCCTGTTAGTTACCGTACCTCGGACGGGCTTACCGTTCATGGCTACCTTACCCTGCCTGCTGGAAAGCCCGCCAAGAACCTACCTGTAATCATCAATCCGCATGGAGGCCCTTGGGTTCGTGACCATTGGGGCTTCAATCCCGAAATACAATTGCTTGCCAACCGGGGCTATGCCGTACTCCAAATGAACTACCGGGGCAGCACAGGCTACGGCCGCAAGTTCTGGGAATGCAGCTTCAAGCAATGGGGCAAAAAAATGCAGGATGATATTACCGAAGGCGTTCAATGGCTGATTGCCGAAGGCATCGCCGACCCAAAACGGGTGGCTATTTATGGAGGCAGTTATGGGGGCTACGCTACCTTGGCAGGTGTTGCATTTACCCCGGATTTGTACGCTTGTGCCATTGATTATGTAGGTGTTTCAAACCTTTTCACTTTCATGCACACCATTCCACCTTATTGGAAGCCATATTTGGACATGATGTACGAAATGGTCGGAAACCCCGAAAAGGACAAGGATGCCATGTATGAAGCATCACCTGTATTCCATATTGACAAAATCAAATGTCCGCTGTTCGTCGTACAGGGCGCCAACGACCCAAGGGTAAACATTGACGAAAGCGACCAAATCGTGGCGGCGCTCCGTAAACAAGGAGTGGATGTACTTTATATGGTGAAGTACGATGAAGGGCATGGCTTTCACAACGAGGAGAACAGGTTTGAGTTTTACAAAGCCATGCTTGGGTTCCTTGGTAAGTATATGTGAAAAAGATGAGTTGAAGCCGTTGGCCAACGGCTTCAACTCATCTTATTGAAGCACTAACCTGCTTTTTTCATTTTTAGGCTGAAAACATGGGGCAGCCTTACCCCAAAATTCCCCCAAACGAAGCGGCCTGGTTCTCGCTCTACCATATTTTGAAAGCAATTGTAGGGCGAAAAGTCATATTCCTGAAAATCAACGACTTGCATCCCTTCTTTCATCAGGGGCGTCATCACTTCTGAAATGGCATGGTTCCAGAAATGCTCCATCCCTTGGATGCCAGCCTTGAGGTCGGCGTAGGTTCCGTTCACTTCCTCGGAATAAGGGTTTTGTTCCGTGAAATACCCGTATTCCACCTTGTGATTTTCAAAATTGAATAGGTAAAGTGTTGGATGGAACTCAGCCACATAAAAAGTACCACCCGGCTTTAGGAAATGCCCAATCACTGCCGCCCATTTTTCCAAATCTGGCAACCATGGAATGCCTCCGTAGGTAGTGAACACAATATCGAATTGGCCTTGGAGCACATTTGGCAAGTCATAGACATCAGATTGGATGAACCTAGCATCGGAACCTAATTGCTCCGCAATAGAAGTGGCAGCCTGAATCGCCTTTTCAGAAAAATCAATACCTGTGACTTTGGCGCCTTTCCGTGCCCACGAGAGGGTATCCTGCCCGAAGTGGCATTGCAGGTGAAGGAGTGTTTTGCCTGCAACATCGCCAAGCGCATTGGCTTCGATTTCAGTTAGCGAGCTTTTGCCAGCCATGAAGCCAGCTTGGTCGTAGAATTCCGACTTTAAATGGGTTTCAACCCGGTCGTTCCATATTTTTTGGTTCTCTTCAAAATAGGTTTTCCATTGATTTTCCATCTGATTTGAATTTATGCGTTGTTGGAGATATGATTCGGCTACTTGCAACCAAAGGCACCAGTAAAACGTTCCATGCCTTTGGTGGCCCGGCAAATTTGCAGATATTAGCGGGCGATTTCATTAACAAATTTTTTAAGTAAAAACGAATCAAATGTCTGATAAAAAAATCCAACCCGGTCAACTGAACATCGAATTGCCAGAAGACGTAGCCGAAGGCCAATACTCTAACCTTGCAGTCATTTCGCACAACCATTCAGAGTTTGTAGTTGACTTCATCATGATGGCTCCCAATTTGCCAAAGGCAAAAGTGAAATCAAGAATTATACTTACGCCACAACATGCCAAACGCTTGATGATGGCCTTGGCTGACAACATCAAGAAATTCGAGGCCCAGTATGGCCCAATTCATGAACCGGAGACACCACAATTCCCGCACATGAATTTCAATACGCCAACTGCGCAGGCCTGATTCGTTGAGGCAACATGAGAAAATGCGTTCCAGTTTCTGTCCCTTGGCAGATGGAACGCATTTTCTTTTCTAAAACAATTCTGATACTTTTGGCGCAGAGGTAATTATGGCAAATAGAGGCAACCTTTTGTTTGTATCGTGCCTCCTTGATTTACTTGTGATGAAAACCAAACCCCATCAAATATTAGCCATCCATTGAATTTCACCAACACCAATTGAACAAGCTATGCCCGCTTCCCATAGATTTTCTTTAGCAATTTTTACAGCTACCATCGTTCTCTCGCTTTTCGCTTGCGGCGAAAGCGAAAAAGGCAAGGCGCAGGAAAAAAGCCTAAGTACCACCGTAAAAAAAGGCGAGTTCAAAATCCACGTGGCAGCCACCGGGGAATTGAAAGCCAAGAACTCAGAAGAAATAAAAGGCCCATCGGGCATGCGCTCCGCCCAGATTTGGCAAGCCACCATATCGGACATGGTGCCTGAAGGGACGGTGCTCAAAGCTGGCGACTATGTTGCGACCCTGGACAGGACAGAGTTGGAAACCAAATTGAAAGAAGCCCAAACAGAAATTGACAAGACACAGACCCAATTGGAGCAGGCCAAAATTGACACAGCCATAGAGTTGCGGGGAATCAGGGACGATTTGGTGAACCTTAAATTTTCGATGGAAGAAAAAAAACTGCAAGTAGAACAGAGCAAGTACGAGCCAAGAATGGTCATCCAGCAAGCGGAAATAGATTTGGAAAAATCGCAGCGGGACCTCAAGCAATTGGAAAAACGGTACGAGCTTACCCAAGATAAGTCCAAGGCAAAAATCAGCGAGATATTGGCCACCCTCAGCCAGGTAAGCCTTCGCCGCCAACGGCTGGTTGACCTCAGCAACCAATTCGTGGTGACTGCCCCCAAAAGCGGTATGCTGATTTATGCCCGAAGTTGGAACGGGAAAGTTGGCCCCGGCTCCCAAATCAGCACATGGGACCCCGTGGTAGCTGAATTGCCGGACCTGAGCATCATGATTTCCAAGACCTATGTAAATGAGGTGGACATCAGCAAGGTTCAAAAAGGCCAGGATGTCAAAATCAAAGTGGATGCCTTTCCTGATAAAAGCTACACAGGCAAGGTCATTTCCGTTGCCAATGTGGGTGAGCAACTACAAGGCTATGATGCAAAGGTCTTTGAAGTGACCGTCCAATTGGAGGAAGTGGATTCCATCCTTCGTCCAGCTATGACCACCAGCAACGAGATTTTGACCTATACTTATCAGGATGTGCTTTATGTGCCGCTTGAAGCCATACAGCGGGATTCTTTCACCTATGTTTTCAAGAAGGAAGCTGGCAAGATTGTAAAGCAGGAAGTAATCGCTGGAGAGACCAATGACAATGAGGTCATAATTGAACATGGCCTCAAAGCAGGTGAAGAAGTCATGTTGATAATACCTGATGGGGCGGAAAAAATGCCCTTGGTGCCTATTGATAAAAAGATAAAAGAAGAGCTGCACCGCAAAATGGAGGAAGAAAAAAAGAAAAGACAAGAAGAGGCGAAAAAAAAGCTGAAAGAAGTCAAGGAAGACTACCAGCCCAAAAATGAGGCCGGTGGCAGTGGGGTAATCATCTTTGGATGAGTTTACATACCAAACCATTGGTACTTGCTGTTCAATTTTCACGAAATTCATTTCATTATCTTGCAACGCACCATATTCAATTTCATCTTGGCTGTTGAGGGTGTTTTGGCCAACATCTTGCGCTCTGTGCTTACCGCCTTGGGCATTGTGTTTGGGGTGGCAGCAGTCATTGCCATGTTGGCCATTGGAACCGGGGCAAAGCAAGCGCTGCTCGACCAAATGAAATTGATTGGCACCAACAACATCGTCATCAACTCCGTGGTACTGAAAGAAGGCGAGGGCGGTGAAGAAACGGCCAATACGGCCCAAGCAGCAGCTGGCGGTGCGGGCAACAACAATAATGGCAAGGAGGGCAAACGCCCTTGGTCGCCTGGTTTGAATTTGGAGGACATTAAGGCCATTGAAAAAGTATTGCCTGGTGTGAACATGGTCAGCCCAGAGATTGTGGAACAAACAAACCTCGTATATGATGGTAAGACTGGCAAGGCCAAAGTGGTAGGTATCACTAACGCATTCTTTGAACTGAACAACCTCGGCCTTGCCGCAGGCGATTTGTTCCACCCGGAGCATATTGAGGGCGGAAAACCTGTCTGCATCATCGGCCAGACCGTTCAAGCCAAATACTTCCCGGAAGCCGAACCTATCGGGCAATGGCTCAAGGTGGGTACTTCCTGGTTCAAAATAATCGGCATCCTTGAAAAAAGGATTGCCAGCAAAGAAAGCCTTGAGAACCTGGGCATTCGGGACTACAATTCGGATGTATATGTCCCTGTGACAAGCGCCATGCTCCGCATCAAGAACCGGGCGAGAATCACCGCCGACAAAATCAAATCGGAAGATTGGGGCGGTGACGAGGATGAATCGAAAAAAAAGGAGGAAAACTACCACCAATTGGATAAGGTAGTGGTTCGGCTGGAAGACGCCGGAACGCTGGAAGTCTCGGCCCAAGTTATAGCTAAAATTCTCAAGCGCCGCCACAAAAACCTGGTTGACTTTGAAGTAGAAGTGCCTGAACTTTTGCTTCAACAGCAGCAAAAAACCCAAGACATTTTCAATCGGGTACTGGCAGCCATTGCTGGCATCTCGTTGCTGGTGGGCGGCATCGGTATCATGAACATCATGTTGGCTTCCGTGATGGAACGCATCAAGGAAATCGGGGTACGCCGTTCTTTGGGCGCCAAAGAAAGCGACATCGTGTTGCAGTTCCTGTTTGAAGCGGTCATCATCAGCCTCATCGGTGGAATATTAGGCGTGGGTCTGGGCATATTGGCGGCTGTGCTGGTTTCAAAGTCATCAGATATACCCACCATGGTGTCCTCGTGGTCCATCGCACTATCCTTTGGGGTTGCTGCAACGATTGGGTTGGTATTCGGGCTGTTTCCTGCCCGGAAGGCCGCAAAGCAAGACCCCATCAAAGCCCTTCGAATAGAATAGTTTTCTGTTCAATAATACTGAAATCAACCGCTGCATGAAACGATACCTACTTATCGCAATTTCTTTTTGCTTGTTTCAATTCCGTACCATTGCGCAAGTTGACACTTTGGATGTGAGCTTGGAAGAGGTTGTTGGGCTTGCACAAAGTGATGCCCCTGATGCCCTCGCCGCCGCCATGCAGTTGAAAAACCGCTATTGGTCCTACAAAACGTTTTTGGCGAATTACAAGCCAAGCCTTTTTTTTTCAGGGCAATTGCCAAGCCTGAACCGAACCATCGAGCCTATCATTTTGCCGGATGGCACCAATAAATTCGTTAGGCTTTCTAACCTCACGAATTCCGCAAGGATTGCCTTATCCCAGCGCATCACCCAAACTGGCGGAACCATCTTTGCAGGTACCGGCCTTAGCCGCATTGACTTGTTGAAAATTGATGCACCAAATGAGAGTTCTTATGCCTCCGTGCCGTTTTACATAGGAATTGAACAGCCAATTTTTGGATACAACGAGTTGAAATGGGACAAAAAAATCAGGCCTTTGCAATACCAGGAAGCCACCCGTGAATATGCCGAACGCATGGAAACTGTGGCAGCCGATGCATCCTCCCTGTTCTTTGATGTGCTCATCGCCCAGCTAAACCTTCGCTCGGCCATTCGGGATAAGGCCAACGCTGATACCTTATATAATATATCCAAAGGCCGTTTTGAGGTGGGCCGGATTGCGGAAACGGAGCTATTGCAAATTGAACTCTCTTCCATGAATGCCGATGCTGCGGTTCAGCGGGCTTTGCTCGATTTACAGACAGGTACCGAGCGGCTTCGCAATTTTTTAGGTTTGAAAAAAGCGGTGTTTTTCAAAATGCAGACGCCAGAAGAAATCCCAACCTTTTCCGTGAATGGCGATGACGCCTTGAAATACGCCAATTTGTACCGAAGTGACGTCATACGTTTCGAGAGGACGCTCGTCGAGGCTGATGCAGGAGTAGAAGCAGCCAAAGCCGAACGGGGCTTCCAAATGAACCTCTCAGGCCAAATCGGATTCACCCAAACTGGCGAAACCATTGGCGATACCTACAAAAACATGGAAAACAACCAGGTCGTTGGACTAAGCGTAAATGTGCCCATTTTGAATTGGGGTCGGGGCGAGGCGAGACTCGAAACAGCCTTTACCCAAAGAGAGCTTGACCGCCTTAACGTAAGCCAGGAGAAAGTACAATTCGAACAGGAAATTCTGTTGAAGGTAAAGCAGTTCGATTTGCTTCGCAACCAAGTTGCACTTTCGAAGCGTGCCTATGATGTCTCTTTGAAAAGGGAACAGATGACAAGGAACCGCTACTATATTGGCAAAATAGATGTGCTTGACCTTGGAGTGGCCGTTACTGAAAAAGAAAACGCAAGGGTCAGTTATGTGAGCGCATTGCGTGCATTTTGGCTTGCCCATTATGACCTCCGCAGGAGCACCATGTTTGATTTTGAGCGGAATGTTTCGCTGGTGAAAAAACTGGATGGCTTTTAACCGAAGGCTGCCGTCCCTCATTTTTTCAACATTTCCAAAATCTAACTCCGATTTAATGGGGCAAGCGTTATCTTTGCCGCTGATTTTGAAAAGCTGTTGTTCAAAACCAGTTTAAGTGGCTATAAATAAAAACAGACACCAGCATACTTCCTTCAATTCACGGCCTTTTTCAGCCGCCATCCTTTCCATTTTCATTACCAAATTTCATCAAAACTTAACGCATGACGCAAGTTCCAGCGGTACTACTCCTTGAAGACGGCACCATCTTCCACGGCAAATCAGCTGGGAAAATCGGCACCACGTCTGGCGAACTTTGTTTCAACACCGGGATGACTGGCTATCAGGAAGTTTTCACTGACCCATCCTATTTTGGGCAAATACTCGTCACTACCAATGCCCATATCGGAAACTATGGGACTCGTGTTTCAGAAACGGAATCGGATAATATCAAGATAGCGGGTTTGGTTTGCAAAAACTTCACTTGGCAATACAGCCGCCCATTGGCCACAACCTCTATCCAAGACTATTTCCTTCAGGAGCAGTTGGTAGGCATTTCTGATGTGGACACCCGTGCCATCGTGAGGCATATCCGCAGCAAAGGGGCGATGAATGCCATCATTTCATCCGAAACCACCGACATACCTGTACTTGAGATGCAGTTGAAACAAGTGCCAAGCATGAATGGCCTGGAACTGGCCAGTAAGGTCAGCACAACTGCCCCTTATTTCATGGGGAATCCCGATGCTAAATTCAAGGTAGCAGTTATGGACTATGGCGTGAAGCGCAATATTTTGAACTGTATGGTGGACAGGGGTTGCCTCCTTCAGGTTTTCCCAGCCAAGACACCACTGACAGAAATCAAAAAATGGGCACCTGATGGCTACTTCCTTTCAAATGGCCCAGGCGACCCAGCCCCAATGTCCTATGCAGTAGCGTCGGCAAAAAGCATATTAGATGAAGGAAAACCGTTGTTTGGCATCTGCCTCGGCCACCAAATCCTGGCCTTGGCTATGGGAATTTCAACCTATAAAATGCACAATGGTCATCGTGGCATCAACCACCCGGTGAAAAACCTCGTGACTGGCCATGCTGAAATCACCAGCCAGAACCACGGTTTTGGCGTACGTGCCGACCAACTGCTCGACCGCTCGGATATTGAGGTTACCCATATCAACCTCAACGATGATACCATAGAAGGCATCCGGGTGAAACATAAGCAGGCATTTTCGGTACAGTACCACCCAGAAGCCTCACCTGGCCCGCACGATGCCCGTTACCTTTTCGACAATTTCGTACAAATGATAGCCGAGTCAAAGGGCGAGGCCGTACCACAATTTGCTTAACTAATTGGTTGACAAGGGTTTGTAAAGCTTGACAAGGATTTTTGGGATGAAAATACTTGTCTTCATCCCGGACTTTCATCAAGCTTCACCAATCCAAATCAACCTAAATCAACCTTAGACATGAGTGCAATTTCTGACATCATTGCAAGGGAAATCCTTGACTCAAGGGGCAACCCTACCATAGAAGTGGAAGTATTGACGGAGGAAGGCTATTTTGGACGAGCCGCTGTTCCATCCGGTGCCTCCACCGGCAAATATGAAGCTGTCGAGCTACGTGACGGTGAAAAAGAACGCTACCTTGGCAAAGGCGTTCAGAAAGCCGTTGAAAACGTGGAAGAAATCATTGCCGATCACCTCGTAGGCGAGGAAGTGACCGACCAGCGTTATCTTGACCAACTGATGATTGACCTTGATGGCACGCCCAACAAAGGTAAGCTCGGTGCAAATGCCATCCTTGGTGTTTCCTTGGCCATTGCCAAGGCTGCGGCGGAAGAATGCGGCATGCCACTGTACCGCTACATCGGTGGCTCCAATGCACATATCCTTCCTGTGCCGATGATGAACATCCTTAATGGAGGCGCCCATGCTGACAATGGCATTGATTTTCAAGAGTTTATGATTCTTCCTGTAGGTGCCGACCGTTTTTCAGAGGCACTTCGCATGGGCGTGGAGGTGTTCCACAACCTCAAAAGCGTACTGAAAAGCAAAGGTTACTCTACCAACGTGGGTGACGAAGGTGGCTTCGCACCAAACATGAAATCCAATGTGGAGGCCATCGAAACCGTACTGCAGGCCATTGAAAAGGCAGGCTTTGTAGCTGGTGAAGACATCATGATTGCAATGGACGCCGCCTCTTCCGAATTTTTTGATGAGGAAACAGGCGTATATCATTTCAAAAAATCCACGGGCGAAAAGCTGACCCCTGCTCAAATGGTGGACTTCTGGACAGGTTGGAGCAAAAAATACCCCATCTTCTCCATCGAGGACGGCATGGCCGAGGACGATTGGGATGGTTGGTTGGCATTGACCAAATCCATTGGCAAACGCATCCAACTTGTAGGCGACGACTTGTTTGTGACTAATACGATTAAGTTGCAGCAAGGCATTGACAAAGGTGTGGCTAACTCCATCCTAATCAAAGTCAATCAAATCGGGTCTTTGACTGAGACCATCAATGCCGTTAACCTGGCTACCCGCAACAGCTATACCAGTGTTATGAGCCACCGCTCTGGCGAAACGGAAGACACCACCATCGCAGACCTTGCCGTGGCCCTTAACACTGGCCAAATCAAGACTGGCTCTGCTTCCCGTTCTGACCGGATCGCCAAATACAACCAGTTGCTTCGCATTGAGGACGAATTGGGCGATATGGCCTACTATCCAGGTAAGACATTGCTTACCCGATAATTTAAGAGCAAGTTGTAGAGGGCAATTTAGTAGCCCAAAAAAGATAGCCCGGCCAATGGTCGGGCTTTCTTTTTTGGGATTGTTCCAACGCAACCAAAATCCATTGACATGTCCATTTCTTTTGGCATATCACCTATTTCAACAATAAGGATAGCCCTTCTTTTTTGCGGCTTATCAATTGCAATGCTGCTAAAGTTGTAGCACGGGGGCTGGTGCGGTTTTGTCACCCCAGAGAACACTTGTGCTCCCCGCAGTAACGCCTCCGGCGACGCTCCGGGAGCGAGGGACTCCTTGTACGCAAGCACCCAATCCCCCCATGTCCAATGATTGGTGCAAAGGCAGCTTTACATTTGGTGCACCACCTCTTTTTCTACTCAAACCAAAACAACCAGGAAAAAAGCACGTAATAGGAAGAAAAATAAATTATTTTTTAGCATAAATGATTTTTTGGTATAATGTTTGAACAAAAGGGATTCGTATAGTTATTTAACAATCAGTTTTTTATAAAATCATTTTTTTATAAATTTTTATTCAAAAACTGAAACCTAAAACACCATTCACCTCGTAAGAGGAATCCGAAAGAACCCAGATGGGATTTTAAATTAAATGACAACGCAGCAGGAGAACACTGAAAAAAGGCTAAACAACTATTCTTAACAAGGCTTTATTCTCTGTTTTTATGGCTGCCCAAAACCGGGTCCCATGAAAAGCATGACCAAGAAATTACCCATAATAATCACAGCATCGGCTGTGGTGGCACTTTCCCTCGCCTACATTCTTTTTCAGGGTGGGTACATCAAAACGCTTGAGCAAACCATAAAGGATAAAGACGCAACAATCGTCCTGGTCTCACAGGAAAGGGACGAGGCTTTGTTGAGGATTGAGGAAATTGAACAAGAATTGAAATTGTATAAAGATAGTGTAGTCGTATTGCAATTGGAAAATGAGCAATTACATGCCAAAATTGAAGAATTAAAAGGCACTATCTCCAAGCTCAACAAAACCATTCAAAAGCATGACGATAAAGTAGCTTCATTGACGGAACAAATCAACCGCTTGAAAGAAAGTGGTTCGAAATACGAAGCTCAAATCAAATCACTGGAACTTCAGCGGGATGAACAACTCCAGAAAATGGAGGAGATTGATAGGGAACGTATTACATTGAAGGAGCAGCAGCGCAAGCAAGAGGAAAGCCAATTGCACAATGCCGCTAAACTCAATGAAATCGAAGCAAAAATTGAGCAAAAGGAACAGGAACTTCCAGAACCTGCCCCTCAGCCAACACCGGAACCCATCATCAATCAATCGCCAAGCGAAGTTCCAGTGCATGAACCAGTGAATGCACCTACTGAGCTACAAGCCGCCATCAAACTAAGGCAACAAGAACGCCTTAACAAAATCGTACAGAACACTTCGGTCAGTTTCAAAAGCATCAGCTTGCGCAACCGAGATGGGGAGAACGAACTGAAGCGAATCAAATCCGATGAATGGCGTTACACGTTTGTTGATTTTGACTTAAGCAACGCCGACCAGGAGGCCATCATGGACGAGCAATTCATATTGCAACTTTATGACCTCGACAACAAGGTGGTGGTTCCTTTTAATGAAAAGAACCCTGCCTACCCAAATAGCGAAATTGGGGCGCTCGGTTACAAATTCAAGTACGAAGGAAAACCGGTTTCTGTCCGGTATATCAATACGCAGCCAAAAGAAGGCAGCAATTACGAGCTTCGGCTTGTTTACCCTAAAAATGGGGTAGTATTCACGTTGGTTAATGGCACAAAGAGGATTGTGGAAGAAGGAAAAGTGGCCATGAACTGACCTATAAATTCGGAAAGCCTTTATCTCAATAGAAGTTGTTTTTGGGCAGTGGTCTTTAGGGCTACTGCCTTTTTTTATTTGTACCTTGCCGCTAAAAACAACGAATGCTTCCTCGGCCCATTATCATTGGCTCGATTTATTGTCTCATGGTCACTGGTTGCGCTTCGCAAAAATGGCTTACAGTTCAACAAACTGCCCCAATGACCCACTTGCCAACAGGAGCACCTCGCTACAGCGATGTTTGCTTTTCCAGCCGATGGGAACGGCCACGGGATGCCAATGACACGTTGGAGACTTTTTCTGCGGCAGCAAGCTTCCATGCAACCTACCTCAATTGGGTTTATACTTCCAACCCGCTTTTCATCAAGAAAGCTGATTCCTTGGGCTATAAGATCCAAGTTGCACTCACTCCTTCCTTATACGATTTGCCATTGGGTAGCACCACCAACCAGCAAGGCCGGGCATTGAACAAAAATGGGGAGAAAGTGACCGCACCGTGGATGAAAGGTTGGAACAATTGGTGGGGCTGCGTCAACAACCCAGCATTTCAAGCCAATTATTTTGCACATATCGAGGCAGCTCTCAGTGCTGGAGCACATGGCTTTCAAGTGGACGACCCAGCTATGGGATTTCTTTTGCTTCGCAACAAATGGGAAGACCTTTGCTACTGCAATTATTGTTTGAAAAAAGCTGACAGCCTTGGCGTACAACCTCCTGATATTCAAGAGGTTTCAGTCACGCAGTTTC
>WBZM01002719.1_pt1 | contig 14641 bp, 18 predicted proteins | sample 5204271 | NCBI WGS metagenome assembly WBZM01 (sample SAMN12344346, study PRJNA552823) | activated sludge metagenome | biome: Activated sludge suspended growth; feature: Nitrification reactor; material: Wastewater; isolation source: activated sludge from nitrification reactor of wastewater...
ATGGAATACCCCAAAAAGACAGAAAACTACACAAATCAAGACCCGGTGAACAGCCCCCTCGTAACTGATTGATCGTCAACGATTATTTCTTGCGGTCAACGACGTTGGCATTCATGCGATTGCCCTGCAAGGGGTGGCGTTCGCTTCGACGCACTCAGCGGCCGATGGCGACGGTCGTCAACGACCCGTAGGCGAGCGCCAGTTGCGCCCATTCGCCGGGCGGCAGGCCGCGCCAATGCGCAACCAGCACGCGGATGACGCCAGCATGGGTGACGATCACTGACTCCGGGGCATCGAGCCCGGCGACGAATTCGAGCGCGCGGCGCTGCAGCGCCAGCGCCGACTCCCCGCCCGGGGGCGCATAGCCGCCCACATCCGCCGCCCAGGCATCGAGTTCGGCGCGCGGAATGGCATCCCACGGTCGACCTTCCCACGCCCCGAAATTCATCTCGCTCAGCCGGTCGTCGATCGCCGGGTGCGGCAGCAGCAACTCGGCCAGTTCCCGGCAACGCCGCGACGGGCTGGTCCACACCGGCAGCCCTTCCGGCAGTTCCGCCCGCAGGCGCGCGGCAACACCGCCGGCATTCCTCGCCGGAACATCGAGTCGACCGTAGCAAACGCCGGCCGCAACGAAGGGTTCGGGATGGCGAACGAGATGCAGGATCATGGGTCGAGCCGGACCGCCGGCGAGGCGACGCCCGAACGGTGCGACGGATGGACGAAGTGGCGCATTCTCATCGTCCGCCGGTGTTCAGCCGCCGATCCTCTGCCAGACCAGGCAGCGGTTGTTGGACGGCATGGCGCGGTCCTCGACCAGTTCGAGCCCGGCCATTCCGGCCAGCCGGTTCACCTCCTCGAAGTCGCGGATTCCCCGGTGCGGCGCATCTTCCTTCAGCCGGAGGTCGAAGGCGGCATTGCTCGCGCTGGTGAAGCGACCGCCGTAGTTGAAGGGGCCGTAAATGGCGACCTTGCCCTGGGCCGCGAGAATGTCAGCCAGCCCGGCGAAGAGGCATTCGACGACCGACCACGGCATGATGTGCAGGGTATTGGTGCTGAAGAGCGCATCGTAGCGCCCCGCCGGCCAGGCTCCGGTGACGTCGAGTTCGAGCGGTGGCGGGGTGTTGGGGAGGCCGGCTTCGTCCAGCCACGCCTTGATTCCAGGCAGGTTTTCGGCACGGTCGGAAGTCTGCCAGACGAGATGCGGCAGGTGGGCGGCGAAGAAGATCGCGTGCTGGCCGGTGCCGCTGCCGATTTCCAGCACCGCGCGGCGATCGCCGAAGTGATCGCGGAGGACGTCGAGAATGGGCTCGCGGTTCCTCTCGCAGGCGGGGGCGCAGGGCTTGTCCATGAACGGCATTATCACTGACTATCGTGCCAGAGTAGCGCCGGGCCGCCTTCAGTGCGGCGAGGCGGCAAGCAGGCCGAGATAGAAGGCGATTTCGCTAACCTGCTGCATCGCTCCCAGGCAGTCGCCGGTGTAGCCGCCAAGCCAGCGCTTGAACCTGGCCGCCAGCCAGAGGGTGGCGAGGGCGGCCAGCCCGCAGCCGGCAAGGGCCTTTTCGGTCGGCAACCCGGCCAGCGCGACCACGACGAAGACCAGCGCCACCAGCATCTCGCCGCCGGAAATCCGGGTCGCCAGCGGCTTGGCCCTGGCCAGCAGGTCGTCGCGCACATAGTCCATGGTCGCCAGCAACGCGGTCGAACAGAAGCGCGACACCGCGTGGCCGGCGAGCAACGCAAAGGGCACCAGCGCGCCATCCAGCGCATTCAGCAGCGTGAACTTGCCGAGCAGCGCCAGCACCGTCGCCACCACGCCGTAGCTGCCGACCCGCGAATCCTTCATGATTTCGAGGATGCGCTGCTTGTCCCAGCCGCCGCCGAGACCGTCGACCGTATCGGCCAGCCCGTCCTCGTGGAAGGCGCCGGTCGCGTAAATGGTCGCCGCCATCGCCAGCAGGACGGCCACCGATTGCGGCCACAACTGCGCGGCGCCAAGGAACACCAGCGCACCGATGCTGCCGACCAGCAGGCCGACCGCCGGGAAGTAGCGTGCCGAGCGGTTTAGTGCCTCGGCCGAATGCCCGACCCAGCCGGGCACCGGCAGGCGGGTGAAGAAGCGTACCGCGCCGAAGAAGTATTCCAACTCGCGGCGGAGCATCAGGTCTTTTCCGAAACCCCGGCCGATTCGAAGCTGGCCATCTCATTGAGAAAGCCCGCCGCTGCCCGCACCAGCGGCCAGGCCAGTGCGGCGCCGGTGCCTTCGCCGAGGCGCAGTCCGAGATCGAGCAACGGTTCAACACCCAGCGCCTGCAACTGCGCCGCGTGGCCCGGCTCGGCCGAGCGGTGGCAAAAGATGCAGTAGTCGAGCAGCGGCGGGGCCATGCGCGCCGCGATCAGGGCCGCCGAGCCGACGATGAAGCCGTCGATCAGCAGGGTCATCCTCGCTTCCGCCGCACCGAGCATGGCGCCGACCATCATGGCGATTTCGAAGCCCCCGAATTCGGCCAACACGTTCAGCGGCACGTCGTCGCCGCCGGCACTGCGGTAGCGGGTCAATGCCTGTACCAGCAGTGCCTGCTTGCGCGCCAGACCGGAATCGTCGAGTCCGGCGCCGCGCCCGATGCAATCCATGAGCGGCGTGCCGGTCAGGCAATGGGTCAGCAGCGCGGCCGACGCCGTGTTGCCGATGCCCATTTCGCCGAAGCCGACGAGATTGCAATTGTTGGCGGCAAGATTGCGGCTGATCTCCGCCCCGCGCTCGATGGCACGCGCGCATTGATCCATTGTCATCGCCGGCTGCTCGATGTAGTTGGCGGTGCCGGGCGCCACCTTGGCGTGGATCAGCCGGTTGCGCTTGCCGAAATCATGCGCCACGCCGGCATCGATGATCGCCAGAAAGATCCCGTTCTGCCGGGCGAACACGTTGATCGCGGCGCCGCCTTCGAGAAAGTTCTCGACCATCTGCCAGGTCACTTCCTGCGGATAGGCCGACACGCCCGACACGGCGGCGCCGTGATCGCCGGCGAAGACCAGCAGGTGCGGCTGGTCGAACTCGGGATCGAGGCGCTGCTGGATCAGGCCGATCTTCCTGGCGATTTCTTCGAGTCGACCGAGCGCGCCGAGCGGCTTGGTCTTCCGGTCGATCTTGTGCTGCAGGGCAGCGGCCAGCCCCTGATCGGGGGCGGTGATGGTGAACTTGGAATGCATCCGATTCTTCCCGTCAAAAAACGCAAAAGGGCCTCGCGGCGGCATTCGACGAATGCGACCGCGAAGCCCTGTCCACAGGCTCCCTGAACCCGATTCGATACGTCTTCTGGCTTTCGGATCGTCCGGCCTGCCGCGCCTTCCCGGCTTGCACCAGTGGCCTGTTGCGACAACCGTCCCCGATTACAGCGGCGGGCCCGCCCCGGAATGGAGAAAAACTCGCACCGGGTTCCGTTTCATCGAATCGGGGCGGATTATCCGGCTTGCCGGGAAGGCGCGCAATCACCTAAAGTGCCGGCCATGAAAGAACTGATCCTGGGCGGCGCCCGTTCGGGCAAGAGCCGGCTGGCCGAAAAGCGGGCGAAAGAATCCGGCCTGCGCGTCGTCTATCTGGCCACCGCCGAAGCCTGCGATGGCGAAATGGCCCGCCGCATCGCCCACCACCGCGAACGGCGGCCAAGCCATTGGAGCTGCGCTGAGGAAAAGCTGCAACTGGCCACCAAACTGCGCGAACTGGCGGCGCCGGATACCTGCGTTCTGGTTGATTGCCTGACCCTGTGGCTGTCCAACCTGCTCTTCGCCGGCCAGGCGGCGGCGCAGGCCGAAGCCGGCGCGGCGATCGACTGCCCGTTGCTAGATGGCGAGATTACAGCCTTGATCGAATTGCTCCCCTCCCTGCCCGGCCACATCATTCTCGTGTCCAACGAAGTCGGCTGGGGCATCGTGCCGATGCATCCGGTCTCACGCCTGTTCACCGACGAGCAGGGGCGGCTCAATCAGCGTGTCGCCGCGGTATGCGATCGGGTAACACTGGTCGCGGCGGGGTTGCCGCTGAAGCTGAAAGGCTGAAGCCCACAATTTCCGGTCAGCGAGTTTGGGCTGTTTTTGGGGGGGGTCGACCGCGACTAACGGGGGCCTAGGCTGGGATGGTTAGGCGTCAAAGGGTAAGAGGTCGGAGAATCGACTTCACGAGCCACTGAAACCTCTGTAGGTGAAGCTCAATTTCATCGTGAGTTGAGAATACGTTCGATGTTGGTCGCACATGAGCGAGTTCGTTACGTAGCCGTGTGTAAAGTGTTTCCAGCTTCCCATTCTTCGGGGAAGGTGTTTGCTGCGTGTTGGGATCAAACTCCAAGATGAGGCGATCAACTTCCGACTGGCTATCGCCAGCCTCAGAAAGCAGTAGTGCATACAAGGCTACAAATCTGCCAATTGGCTCATCAATCCCACAAGCAAAGTTCAGTCGTTTCAGTCTTTCTAGGTCGTAGGATGCGCTCAGGGCATCTCTGTTCGAGTCAAACCAACCAGAACCTGCAACCCCAACAAGTCGGGCACTGCTGCTTGATCGTCTTGGATAAACCTCGTGTCGTTGGTTATTGAACTCATAAAACACCTCACCAGTTGGGCGAATGGTGGTGTCTCGAACGAACGCCAGCACCGTCCAAAAGTGCTCAATCTGTGACTTCGCTTCCGCAACAGCAGATAGCAGAAATGACGGATGCTGATGGGGCAGTAGCTTTGAGATTTTGAACTCGTGCAATCCAACAGCAGAATCAACAAGGAGGATTGAAATCGTGGGGAAAATCGGGGGAAGCAAGACTTCCTGGGTGTCGAATTGATCTACCGCCAATACAGCGGGGAAAACAATCCGTGTCGTTTCGATGGAGGTGGTCATGCTGTCGCCTAAGGTGAAAAAATCAAAGAGGTCGTCAGACTCGCACTTTCGCTCGCGGCTGAGCGAAACTCCAATAGCATACCCGTAGGGCAACCGATTGCACCAATTCCCCGCCCCACAACCCCTCACGCCCCTGGCAACACCCCCGCCAACCGCCCCCAATCCAGCGCGGCCTCGACCGCATCCAGAATCAAAGGGGCCAGGCTCGCAGATTCGCGAGCGCCCTGTTGCTGAAAAATCAAGGGCTGGCCCCGATTGACTTGCGGATATTGAAAGGCCATTCTGGATAGCAACCGGCCAAGGACAGGTCAAGCAGTTGCTGACAGATTGCTTGGACGAATCAAGCTTTCGGCCGGGATGCCGAATTTCTGGTGCAACCGCCAGATCATGTTGAGTGTCAACGGGCGTTTGCGAGCGAGGATTTCGTATACCCGGTTCAGCCGACCAATGGCTGGCACAAGGTCCTTCGGGGTCAGCCCACCTTGCTCCATTCGGAACTTGATGGCCTCGACCGGATCTGGCAAGTCGATCGGGTAGTGCCTGGCCTCATAGGCTTCAACCAGGGTCAGCAACACATCGAAGCGATCTCCGTCAGGCGTACCGGGTTCCGGTTCGTTGTCGAAATACGCCGATACCTCACGCAGGGCGGCTTTGTAGTCGGCTTCGGTGTGAATCGGAAGAATTTCCATTTCAGAACTCCATCTCGACGGTTTCGGCATCAATCGCATCATACTCGGCGTGGGTGCCAATAAACTTCACATAGATGGCCTGGTAACGGTATGCCACCGAGACCACCAGCCGATAGTCATTGCCCTTGATATTGAAGACGACACGTCGGTTCTTTAGAACGCTGGCGCTGCGGTACCGATCCTTGATATCCGCTGGCTGGCGCCATGTCGCCTTCTTCACCTCATCCACCCACGACTTCAAAGGCTGCTCTGCATCCAGGTTGCCTTCCCAGAATGCGCGCAGGTGACTGACGGCAATGATTCGCATAAAACGAAGCATAGTCCCAATACGGGACTTGCGCAACACCACTCTGACACGCCGATCGCACTTGCCCCGGCTTGCCGGCTCGCTTAGCATCGGCGCCGCCCTCGCCGCCTGGAAACCCTGATGAAATTCGCACATTTTCTGACGTTGACCGCAACCGTCGCCCTGCTCGGTGCCGCCCGCGCCGAACTCGTCTTCAAGGACGACAGCGGCCAGGAGGTGCGGCTCATTGCGCCGGCGCGCCGCATTGTCACCCTCGCCCCGCATGCCACCGAATTGCTCTACGCGGCCGGGGCCGGCGACCGGCTGGTCGGCACCGTCGAATACAGCGACTACCCGCCGGCCGCGAAAAAGGTGCCGCGCATCGGCAGTTACGAACGCTTCGACCTCGAAGCGATCAGCGCGCTCAAGCCCGACCTGATCATCGCCTGGGAAACCGGCAACCCGGCGGCGCAGGTAGCGAAACTCAGGGCGCTCGGTTTGACGGTCTACTCCACCCAGCCCAACCGCACGGAGGACATCGCCGGCCAGCTCGAACGTTACGGCCGTCTGGCCGGCAGCGAATCGGCCGGCGACGCCGCGGCGGCGCAGTTCCGGCAGCGCCTGGAGCGGCTGCGCCGGACCTACGCCGGCAAGCCGCCGGTGCGCGTCTTCTACCAGATCTGGATCAACCCGCTGATGACGGTCGGCGGCCCGCAGATCATCAGCGACGCCATCCGCCTATGCGGTGGCGAAAACGTCTTCGGCCACCTGCCGCAGATGGCGCCGACGGTCAGCGTCGAGGCGGTGCTCGCCGCCGACCCCGAGGCGATCGTCGCCACCGGCATGGGCGACGCCCGCCCCGACTGGCTTAACGACTGGAACAAATGGCCACGGATGACCGCCGTCACGCGCGGCAACCTGTTCCACATCAACCCCGATCTCATGCAGCGCCACACGCCGCGCATTCTCGACGGTGCCGAGAGACTTTGCGCCGATCTCGAGATCGCGCGCGGCCGTCGCCCGGCAAAATAGGGAAACCATGAGCCGCCTGCCGCAACGCATCGTCTGCCTGACCACCGAAACCGTCGAAGTCCTCTACGCCATCGGCGAGCAGGACCGTATCGCCGGCATCACCGGCTACACCGTGCGCCCGCCGGAGGCGCGCAAGGAGAAGCCGAAGGTCTACGCCTTCACCAGCGGCGACCTCGACAAGATTCTCTCCGTCCGTCCCGACCTGGTGCTGACCTTTTCCGACCTGCAGGCCGACATCGCCCGCGACCTGATCAAGGCCGGCGTGCCGGTCTACGCCTTCAACCAGCGCAGCATCGACGAGACGATGGGCATGGTCGAGACCATCGGCCGCCTGGTCGGCGCCGAGGACAAGGCATTGCGCCTGGTTCGCGAACTCGAAGCGCAGATCGCCAGCGCCCGGACCATCGCGGCCCAACGCATCGCCCGCAGCGGCCGGCGCCCGCGCGTCTATTTCGAGGAGTGGGACGAGCCCAACATCACCGCCGTGCGCTGGGTCTCGGAACTGATCGAGATCGCCGGCGGCGAGAACATCTTCGCCGACCGCGCCGCCTTGCCGCTGGCGCGCGACCGCATCCTCGCCGACCCGCTGGAGGTCGTCGCCCGCGCCCCCGACGTCATCATCGGCTCGTGGTGCGGCAAGCATTTCCGGCCCGAGCGCGTTTCCGCCCGCCCCGGCTGGTCGACCGTACCCGCCGTGGTCAGCGGCCGGCTGCACGAAATCAAGTCGGCGATCATCCTGACGCCGGGGCCGGTGGCGATCAGCGAAGGGCTGCCGCTGTTGCTGGACATCCTGAACATCGACGACCGCTGACCGCGCGCCGGCCGGATGGCGAAATCCGCTTGCCCCGCTCCCGTGGTTCATCTAGATTGACCGTTGATGGATTGACGGCCACAGGAGGACTTCAATGTTCGGCGACCTGATCTTCCGGCAACTGTTCGATGCGGCGTCATCGACCTACACCTACCTGCTGGCCGACCCGCAAAGCCGCGAGGCGGTGATCATCGACACGGTCTGCGAGCAGCACCCGCGCGACCGCGCGCTGGTCGAGGAACTCGGGCTGCACCTGCTGGCCGCCCTCGACACGCACTGCCATGCCGATCACGTGACCGGCGCCTGGCTGATGCAACGCGCGACCGGCTGCCGCATCGGAATCTCCCGGCGCTACGGCGACGACCTGCAGGGCGCCGATCTGCGGCTCGATCATGGCGACCGCGTGGCCTTCGGCAAGCGGGTCCTGGAGGTGCGCGCCACCCCGGGGCATACCGGCGGCTGCCTGACCTACGTGAGCGACGACCATCGTCTGGCCTTTACCGGCGACTGCCTGCTGATCCGCGGCACCGGGCGTTGCGATTTCCAGGGCGGCGATGCCGCCACGCTCTTCCGCTCGATCACCGGGCAGATCTTCAGCCTGCCGGACGACTGCCTGATCTTTCCCGGGCACGACTACAGCGGCCGTACCGTCACCTCGGTCGGCGAGGAGCGGGCGCACAACCCGCGTATCGGCGGCCAGGCCGACGAGCGCGACTTCGTCGGCTTCATGGAGAACCTGAATCTTCCCCACCCCAGGCAGATTGCCGTCGCGGTGCCGGCCAACCTGCGCTCGGGCAAGCCGGACGACGCCGACGCGCCGAAGTCTGCCGACTGGGGTCCGGTGCGCCAGACCTACGCGGGACTGCTCGAGATCGATCCCGAGTGGGTCGCCGAACATCTCGGTGCGGTGCACGTTCTCGATGTCCGCCAGAGCGACGAACTGGACGAACGCCTGGGCCGCATCGCCGGCGCGCAGCATGTCCCGTTGAATGAACTCAAGGACCGCCTGCAGGAGATCCCCAGCGAGCGGCCGGTGATCCCGGTGTGCCACGCCGGGATGCGTTCGGGCCAGGCCACGGTGATCCTGCGCCAGGCCGGGTTTCCGCGCGTCGCCAACCTGCGTGGCGGCATGCTGTCATGGCAGCAGCTCGGCCTGCCGGTGGTGCGCGGCGCCAACCCTCAGCCTTGACGCTTCACCCGTCCCGCTGCCCCGCCGATTTGATCTGCATGATGGTCTTCGCCGGCCCGCTCGCTATAATCCGTGGCCTGATGACCGGAGACAGCCCATGAAGTTCGTCCTTTCCACCCTCGCCGCCGCGCTGCTGGCCCTGCCGGTCTTGCCGGCGGATGCCGCCGACCCGGGCACCGCCGCCATCGCGGCGATCGGCAGGATCAACGGCATGGCGCTCGCCTGCGAGCAGCCGGCGATCGCCAGCCGCGCCCGCAACGCCGTGACCACCACCGCGCCGAAGACCCGTGCCAATGGCGAAACCTTCGAGAACGCGACCAATGCCGCCTACCTCGAACAGGGCAAGGGTGCGCGCTGCCCCGATACGGCCGGGTTCAACGCCGCGCTCGGCGACGCGGAAAAGCAACTGCAGGCCGCCTTCGCGGCGCCCAGATGATCCGACGCCGGGCGCTGCTGCTCGCTGCGCTGCTTTGCTGCAGCCCGGCCATCGCGCAGTCGGCCCATGACCTGCTGGCGGGCGAGACCCGCGACATCAATCCGCGCTACCTGCTGCAGGACCCGAACGGCCGCTCGGTCAGCAGCGAGGATTTTCGCGGGCGCTTCCAGCTCATTTCCTTCGGCTACACCTACTGCCCGGATATCTGCCCGACCACGCTGGTCGAGATGGCCACCATCCTCAAGCAACTCGGCGATCAGGCTGACCGCCTGCAGGCGATCTTCATTACCGTCGACCCCGAGCGCGACACCGCAAAGGTGCTCAAGACCTACACCGAATTCTTCGACCCGCGCATCCTCGGGTTGACCGGGTCCCCCACCCTCGTCCGCCGCGCCGCCGACAACTTCAGGATCCGTTACGCCAAGGTGCGCGATCCCGGTTCGGACAATTATGCGGTCGACCACTCGGCAGGCATGATTCTGCTCGGGCCGGATGGCCAGTTCATCAAGAAATTCGCCTACGCGACGCCGGTCGATGATATTTCCGCGCAACTTCGCGAGATTCTCGGCGCCCAGCCGGTCCCGCCGAACCGACGCTGATCCCGCATTGACTTTTCACGGCCCGCTCGGTATCGTCCGCAGCACGCTGGCACGCCAGCCGCGCCGATTTGAGCTCTGCTTGCGGGCGCTTCACAAATGCTGCTAAAACGGGATTTGCCCGGTGTTGCCAACCGGGTTTTTTTGTTTTCGGGAACACCATGCCAGGACAGTCCGTCGGCGTCGTACAATCGCAACGCGCTCATTTCGACCAGCCGCTGCAGCTGCGCAGTGGCAGCGTTCTGCCGGCCTACGATCTGGTCTATGAGACCTACGGCACGCTCAACGCCGCCAGATCGAACGCCATCCTCGTTTGTCACGCGCTTTCCGGTCACCATCATGTCGCCGGTCACTACGCCGACCAGCCCGACAACATCGGCTGGTGGGACAACATCGTCGGTCCCGGGCGACCGCTGGATACCGACCGCTTCTTCATCGTCGGCGTGAACAATTTGGGCGGCTGCCACGGGTCGACCGGGCCGTCGTCGCTCAACCCGGCGACCGGCAAGCCCTGGGGCGCCGCCTTTCCGATGGTGGCGGTCATCGACTGGGTGCACGCCCAGGCGCGACTGGCCGACCTCCTCGGCATCGACAGCTGGGCCGCCGTCATGGGCGGCAGCCTCGGTGGCATGCAGGCGCTGCGCTGGACGATCACCTACCCGGAGCGCGTGCGCAACGCCATCGTCATCGCCGCTGCGCCCAAGCTGTCGGCGCAGAACATCGCCTTCAACGACGTGGCCCGCCAGGCCATCCTGACCGACCCCGATTTCCACGGCGGCAACTACTACGAATATGGCACGCGCCCGGTACGCGGGCTGCGGCTGGCGCGCATGCTTGGCCACATCACCTATCTTTCCGACGATCAGATGGGCGAGAAATTCGGCCGCGAATTGCGCAATTCGGCCTTCTCCTTCGGGTTCGGCGTCGAATTCGAGGTCGAATCCTACCTGCGCCATCAGGGCGACAAGTTCGCCGGTTATTTCGACGCCAACACCTACCTGCTGATGACCAAGGCGCTCGATTACTTCGATCCGGCGCGCGAGGACAACGGCAACCTGACCGCAACCATGGCGCGCAGCAAGGCCAACTTCCTGTTCGTTTCGTTTTCCACCGACTGGCGCTTCTCGCCGGCGCGCTCGAAGGAGATGGTGGCCGCCCTGCTCGCCAACGGGCGCGACGTTTCGTATGCGGAGATCAGCCTCAATTTCGGCCACGACTCATTCCTGATGGACGACGCGCATTATCACGGCGTGATCGACGCCTACCTGCGGAACATCAAGCCATGACCACGCATCGAGCACCAGCGAGAGACAGCCAAAGCCAAGTGCCGGCAGGCGCCGCTCAAGCTTGTGGCGAGGCAGCCCCGTTCCAAGGGTCGGGGCAACTCACACATACCCTGGGCCGCGCCGACTTCGACCTCATCACCGCCTGGATCGCCCCGGGCGACCGCGTGCTCGACCTCGGCTGCGGCGACGGCACGCTGCTTAAGCACCTGATCGAGACGCGCGGCGTGCATGGCTGGGGCGTCGAAATCGACGATGCCACCGTCCTCGCCGCGATCCGCAACGGCATCAACGTCATCCAGGGCAACCTGGAAAAGGGCCTCGACGAATTCGCCGACCAGGCGTTCGACCATGTCGTGCTCTCGCGCACGCTGCAGACGGTGCGCCACACCGAGGGCATCCTGCGCGAGATGCTGCGGGTCGGCCGCGAGGCGGTCGTCTCCTTCCCCAACTTCGCCTACTGGAAGAACCTGCGCTCGGTGCTCGAGGGCCGCATGCCGGTTTCCGAAGACCTGCCCTACCAGTGGTACGACTCGCCCAACGTGCGCTTCTTCACCCTGCTCGACTTCGAGGATCTGTGCGCCCGGATGGGTCTGGTCATCCGCGAGCGCCACGTCCTCGACGAGGAAGGCAATCTGGTCGAGGACGAAGTCAATTTTCTTGGCAGCCTGGCCGTTTACCGCCTGACCCTGAACCGCTGATGCCGGCCTGGCTCTCGGCGCTGCTGACGCGGAAGATGCTGATATGCGTCTTCACCGGTTTCAGCTCGGGCCTGCCGCTCTACCTGCTGCTCAACCTGCTGCCGGCCTGGCTGCGTAGCGAGGGCGTCGATCTCAAGACCATCGGCTTCTTCGCGCTGATCCAGTTTCCCTACACCTGGAAATTCCTCTGGTCGCCGCTGCTTGACCGCTACGGCATCCCGGGCTTCGGCCGCCGGCGCGGCTGGATGCTGCTGACCCAGGTCGGCCTGCTGTTCGCCATCGGCTCGCTCGGCGGCCTGAACCCGCAGGAGAACATCTGGCCCATCCTGTGGCTGGCCGCGCTGCTCGCCTTCCTGTCGGGAACGCAGGACATTGCGGTCGACGCCTACAGAAGGGAGATTCTCGACGACAACGAACTCGGCCTCGGCAACGCCGTGCATGTGAACGCCTATCGCATCGCCGGCCTGATTCCCGGCTCGCTGTCGCTGATCCTGGCGGACCGCCTGCCGTGGAGCGACGTATTCTGGATCACCGGCGCCTTCATGATCCCGGGCATGGTCATGGCTTGGCTGGTCAGCGAACCGGTCGTCACCGGCAAGCCGAAAACCCTGCGCCAGGCGGTGACCGAACCCTTCCACGAATTCATCAACCGCCAGGGCTGGCGCGGCGCCGTCATGGTGCTCGCCTTCATCTTCCTCTACAAGCTCGGCGACAGCCTGTGCACCGCGCTGGCGACGCCGTTCTACCTCGACATGGGCTTCACCAAGACCGACATCGGCCTGATCGCCAAGCATGCCGGGCTGTGGCCGGCGGTGATCGGCGCCCTGCTCGGCGGGCTGTGGATGGTCCGGCTGGGGATCAACCGGGCGTTGTGGCTGTTCGGCGTGGTGCAACTGGTGTCGATCTTCGGCTTCGCCTGGCTCGCCGCGCACGGCCACTTCACCAGCATCGGCGCCGGCGAACGCATCGCGCTGGCCATCGTCATCGGCCTCGAGGCGCTGGGAGTCGGGCTCGGCACGGCGGCCTTCGTCGCCTTCATCGCCCGCTCGACGCACCCGGCCTACACGGCGACGCAAATGGCGCTGTTCACCAGCCTGGCGGCAGTGCCGCGCACCTTCATCAACGCCTCGGCCGGCTGGCTGGTGGAAGCGCTGGGCTGGAACAGCTTCTTCTGGCTGTGCGCCGCGCTGGCCGTGCCGGGAATGGTCCTGCTGCTCAAGGTCGCCCCGTGGCACGCACGGGAAACGAAGCCGGGTTAGCCTGTCGTCGCCGGGCGGCAACGCCCGTTGCGGTCAACGTGCTCCGAGCAGAGAATTCCGCACCGTCTGCCAGCCACGCCAGACGTAGAACGCACGTTTGCCCCAGCGCCAAGTGCGCCTCGGGCTGATGACGACGACGACGGCAACCGTGACGCCAACCACTTCCGGGTGCGCCTTCAACCAGTCCACACCGGCGAGCGCCTTGTCGGCAGCGCCCAGCACACGTTCGAGACCGCCCGTATGACTCGCCAGCGCAGTGCGCTGCTGCGCGATGCGCGCCCGCAACTCACCCTGATGCCGCGCAAGTTCATGCGCGCGATCGTTCACTGCTTGTCCATCGCCCGCTGCAACTGCGCGACGTCAGCCTCCAGTTCGGCGAGGCTGGCGCGGAGCAGCCTGCTTGGCTGGGAAATCTGGCGGCGCAGGGCCAGAACGAGAAACACGGCCGTAATCAGGAAAAGCCCCGCCGCCAGCCCGAAGACCAGAACGCGCTGCTCCCAGAAGACGAGAGCGACGAAGGCGACCAGCAGGACCAGCCCGACCGCGAAGAGGAACGCCGCCCCGACCGCCTTGGCCCACAGCGACATGAGGCGGAACTTCTCCTCCTCGACCTCGTTTACGAGGAGTTCCGCACGCGTCTTGCCGATCGCGAGCAGCGTCAGGATCAGGTTCTTCAGGGAAACGAACAACCTTTCGCGGCTCGCTTCGCCTCGCGATCCGGCGGGCATGGGCTTAACGGCGGCCGATCAGGACACCAAGGGCAAGACCGAGGGCGGCGGCAACGCCAATCGCCTGCCACGGACGCTCATGGACGAAGTCGTCGGTGGCGCGCGCAGCCGCCTTGGTCCTGTCGCGCAGGGCCGCTTCGGCATCGGCCAGCCGCTCTTTGGCGTCGCGCAGGCGGATGGCGATGCGCTCGCGCAACTCGCCCGCCTTTTCGCCGGCGGCGCCGGCCGTGCTGCGCAGCAGTTCCTCGGTATCGGAAACCACTACTTTCAGATCGGAGACCAGCTTTTCCTTGTTGGCAACACTCATTTCGTCAGACATTTTCATTCTCCCGGTTGACAGTTATTCACGAACAAAGATTATCCCCTTCGGGCGACGAAAGCAATTCACAAAATCCATTCGTAATCGATGACCAGCGGCGCGTGATCGGAGAAGCGTTCACCCTTGTAGACTTCAGCCCGCCTTGCGCCGGCTGCGAAGTCGGGCGTGGCGACCTGATAGTCGATCCGCCAGCCGACATTCTTCGCCCAGGCCTGCCCGCGATTGCTCCACCAGGTATAGGAGTCCCCGGATGCTTCGGGATGAAGGCGGCGATAGACATCGACCCAACCATGGTCGTCGAAAACCCGCGTCATCCAGGCGCGTTCCTCGGGCAGGAAGCCGGAATTCTTCTGGTTGGATCGCCAGTTCTTCAGATCGATTTCCTTGTGGGCGATGTTCCAGTCGCCGCACAGGACGATCTCCCGCCCCTCGG
>WBZM01002724.1_pt1 | contig 14636 bp, 10 predicted proteins | sample 5204271 | NCBI WGS metagenome assembly WBZM01 (sample SAMN12344346, study PRJNA552823) | activated sludge metagenome | biome: Activated sludge suspended growth; feature: Nitrification reactor; material: Wastewater; isolation source: activated sludge from nitrification reactor of wastewater...
ACTTCCGCTCGAAGAAGCCCTCCATCGCCGCGAGGAGCCCGTCGACGTCCGCCTCGGCCGGCACCGAGATCCGGCAGATCTGCACGTTGTTGCGCTTCTGCGCGGCCTTCACCTCGGCGGGGAGCGCGCCCTGCGTCGACTCCTCCGGGTTGATCACGTAGAAGACGTCGGGCCTGCCGCCCCCCGTCGACTGGCCGTAGCTCACGCGGCTCTTCACCAGCGCCGGCGCGCGCTCGAGCAGGTAGGCGACGAGCTCGTCGACGAGGTCGGGGTGCGTGGTCGGCGCGGGCGGCAGGTAGAACGACAGGAGGCCGCTCGTGAGCCCGTCGCGCACACCCGCCTCGTCGATCGCGTAGAGCACGACGTCGTGGCCGCGACGCGCGAGGGCCGCGCGGAGCCCGGCGGCCAGGCGGATCGTGTGGGCGCCGATCGTCTTCATGCGCGGCGCGAGGTCCACCAACCCCTCGGCGAGCGCGCCGAGCTGCGCCGGCTTCGCGAACGAGTCGGCGTCGGCCCCGAGCGCGCGGGCGCGGGCGACGATGCGGCGCGCGAGCGGCTCGTCCGCGCACGCGACGACGCCGAGCGTGGTCTTCCCCTTCGTGAAGTACTTCGACCCGCTCTTCACGAGCAGGAAGGGCCATGCCGCCGAGAAGTCGCGCGCGAACACCGGGTAGAGCGGCGCGAGCGTCGTGTCGACGATCACCGGGACGGTGACGCCGGTGCGCGCGCGGTGGGCCCGGAGGCCGGCCATCAGGCGGCCGAAGTCGTGGGCCTGGAGCTCGGGGTTGGTGGGGGTCTCGAGGAAGACGCACGCCGGCCTCGCGCCGAGCGCGGGGAGGCTCGCGACGATGCGGTCGACGAGCGTGACGGGCCGCCCCTCGGCGTCCTCGCCGAGCACCGCGAGCGGGGCCGGGACGACGCCCCTCCGGCCGAGGAGCTCGGCGATGAGCTGGCCCGTGCCGCCGTAGCCGTTCTGCGCGTAGAAGAGCGTGACCGGCGCCGGGCCGAGGACGTCCGCCGCGGCCGCGAACGCGGCGGCCTCGGCGGCGAGGCCGGTGCAGAAGAAGAGCGCCTCGCGGACCTCCGGGAAGAGGCCCCGGAGCGCGGCCGTGCAGGCCTCCGGCGAGGACTCCGGGAAGGCCCGCGGGGCGACCCCGGCGGCGCGCTCGAGCTCGCGGAGCGCGTCGAAGGCGACGAGCGCCGAGACGGTCCGCTTCCGCACGAGCTGGATGCCGGCGGGGACGATGCGCTCCGCGTCGCGGAGGAGGAGCATTCCCCCGTTGGGGATGGCGTACGCGACGGCGTCCGCCTCCACGGCGGCGACCTGGCCGGTGAAGGGCGCGGCCGTGACGAACACCGTGACGACGTCAGCCGCGCGCGGCGGGACCGGCCCCGTGAAGCCCTCGTGGAGCTCGCAGCCGGCCTCGCGGAGGCGCGCCTTCTCGCCTTCCGAGACGGGCAGCGCCCCCTCGGCGAAGACACGCACGGGCGCGGTGCGGCGCGGCGACTCGACGACCGCGAGCCACGGCTTCGTCGCCGACGCGAACGAGAAGCAGCGCGCCGCGCCGGTGCGCGCCTGGATGAGGAGCTCGAACACCGTGGAGAGCGGCTGCCCCAGGCGCGCGTAGTCGAACGGCAGGCCGACCGCGGCGAGGCGCTCGGCGATCGCCGCCGGCGCCGTCACGTCGTCGGCGAGGATCCCGGCGAGCGCGGCTTCGAAGCGACGCGCGAAGGCGTCGTCCGAGTCGAAGCGCGTGAGGTCGTAGGTCGTGGCGCGCGGGTCCCAGTCGGCCGGCAGCGCGCCCGTGGCGAGGAGGTGAGGCAGCGCGCGCTGAAGGTTCGTCGCGAAGTCGGGGCCGAGCGCGATGCGCCCGTCGGATGCGGAGGCGGTGGCCATGCGCGCAAATTGCTACGTCCCGCCGCGGGATACAAGCGCGCGCGGCGCCTGCTCGGTGTGCCGGCGGTAGACCCGGCGGAAGGCCGCGGCGTCGGCGTACCCGACCTGCGCGGCGACCTCTTCGACCGACTTCCTGGTGGTCTCGAGCAGGTGCGTCGCCTGCGTCACCCTCAGCCGCTGCACGAACTGCGAGGGCGTCACGCCCAGCGCCGACTTCAGCCGTCGCGCCAGGGTGCGCGGCGAGGTCGCGGCGGCGCGCGCCAGCTCGTCGAGGGTGAGCTGGCGGTCGAGGTTCGCGGTCACGAAGCGCTCGAGCGCGCGCAGCGACGGGTCGGCGCTCCGGACGTGCTCCATCACCATGTAGCGCGACTGCGAGGCCCTCGCGTCGAGGACGAGGTACCGGGCCACCAGGTGCGCGAGCGACGGGCCGACCAGGCGCGAGACGAGCGAGAGCATCAGGTCGGCGTGCGCGAAGGCCGACCCGGCGGTGAGCACCCCGTCGCCGTCGACCACCATGCGGTCCGAGCACACGGTCACCTGCGGGAAGCGCGCGGCGAAGGTCGGCACCAGCCACCAGGTGGTGGTGGCGCTCCGCCCGTCCAGGAGCCCCGCGGCCGCCAGCACGAAGGTCGCCGAGCAGGAGGCGGCGACCAGGCCGCCCCGGGCGCGGGCCCGTGACAGCCCGGCCCCCGCCTTCACCGCGTCGGATCGGGTGAGCAGCTTCTCTGCCGCGGGGGGCGTGGCCGCGGACGACAGCCCCGGCACCACGACCGCGTCTCCCCTCGCCCACGGCCCGCGGCCCAGCGCGCCGTCGACGGCGATCCTCCGGCCCGTCCCCGAGCGCACCGGCCGCCCGTCGATCGAGACCACCCGCTGCTTCAGCAGCGACCGGCCCCGCGGGGCCTTCGCCAGCCCCAGCTCCAGCAGCCTCTGCGCGGTGTTCACCACGTCGAGCCCGACCCCGAGCGACCCGTCGGCCACGCCGTCGAACACCAGGTGGGTGATCATGCCGTGGCAAGAATAGACCGAACGTTGTCAGGCCTGCCACTGGCCCGAGGCGGCGCGGCCGGGCAGGGTTGGGCCCATGAACGAGCCCCTTCACGACGACCCGCTCGACGACTTCCACCGCCGCACGTTCACCTTCGAGGGCGACTCGAAGACGGTGCTGGTGACGGGGCGAGGCCCCGCGGTGGTGGTCCTGGCCGAGATGCCCGGCATCAGCCCGCACGTGGCCCGCTTCGCCCGCTGGGTGCGCGAGGCGGGCTTCACGGCGTGGCTGCCGTCGCTCTTCGGCGCCGACGGGCAGTGGCCGCGCGCCGAGGAGGGGCGCGCGGTGCTGCGGCGCGCCTGCGTGAGCGCCGAGTTCGGGGCCTTCGCCGCCAACGCCTCGAGCCCGGTCACCCGGTGGCTGCGCGCCCTCGCCCGCGAGGCGCACGGGGCGTGCGGCGGGCCCGGCGTGGGCGCCATCGGCATGTGCTTCACGGGCAACTTCGCGCTCAGCATGATGCTCGAGGCCGCGGTGCTGGCGCCGGTGCTCTGTCAGCCGTCGCTGCCGTTCGACGCGCCGGGGGCCCTGCACAGCTCGCCCGACGAACTCGCGACGGTGCGCGCGAGGCTCGAGCGCGAGGACTTGACCGTGCGCGCCTACCGCTTCGAGGGCGACCGCTACTGCACCGCGCAGCGCTTCGCCGCCTACGCCGCCGCGCTCGGCCCGCGCTTCGAGCCGAAGGTGCTCCCCGACGGGGCCGCGAACCCGGCGCCGCCGCCGTTCTTCGCGCAGGTGGTGGGCTGCCCCCACAGCGTGGTCACCGCCCACCTCGTCGACGCCGCGGGCGAGCCGACGGCGGCCGCGCGCGACGAGATCCTCGCCTTCTTCACCGCCCGGCTACTGCGGAGCGCGTCATGACCCGGCTCTTCGGCCGCCGCAGTTCGCACTTCACCCGCGTCGCGGCGATCTTCGCCAACGAGCTGTCGGTGCCCTTCGAACTCGTCGTGCTCCACGACCTGAAGAGCCTCGATCGCGCGCAGTTCGGCGGCCACCCCGCGATGAAGCTGCCGGCCCTGTGTGTGGGCGACGAGACGCTCTTCGGCACCGAGAACATCTGCCGGCGCCTCGCCGAGCTGGCCGGGCGCGGCGACGACGCCCGGCTGGTCTGGCCCGAGCGCCTGCGCGACGGCCTCGCGCGGAACGCCCAGGAGCTGACCTGGCACGCCATGGCCGCCCAGGTTCAACTGGTGCTCGGCGTCGCGATCCATCGACTCCCGGCGGACAACCCCTTCTTCCTCAAGCTCGCGATGGGACTGTCGGGGTCGCTCGCGTGGCTCGACGCGCACCACGACGCCGTGCTGGCCGCGCTGCCTCCGCGCCAGCTCAGCCTGCTCGAGGTGACGCTGTTCTGCCTCGTCACCCACCTCGAGTTTCGCCCGACGGTGCCGCTCGACCCGTACCCGAACCTGCGCCGCTTCGCCGAGGCCTTCGGCCAGCGCGCCTCGGCGCAGGAGACCGTCTACCGCTTCGACCCTCGACCCGGCGTGCGCGGGTGACGAGCGCGGCGCGTTACGCGGGGGTGACGACGGCGGGCTCGTTGGTGCGGCGCCGGCCGGTCACGTCGGGGTCGGTGGCGGTGAGCGACGTGGTCACCGGGAGCGTGATGGTGAAGGTGGTGCCCGCGCCGCGCGCGGATCGAACGCCGATGCGGCCGCCGGCGGACTCGACGAGGCGCTGGCAGATGGCGAGCCCGAGGCCCGTCCCGCTCGGCTTGGTGGTGTAGAAGGGGATGAAGAGGTTGCGCTGGACGGCGGGGTCGATGCCTGGCCCCGTGTCCTTCACGCTCAGGTCGACGAGGTCGGGGAGGCTCTCCTCGCCGTCGCGCGCGTAGCCGAACCGGCTGCGGGCCGCGGCGCGCAGGGTGATGGAGCCTTTGCCGCCCATCGCCTCGCAGGCGTTGCGCAGGAGGTTGAGAAGCACCTGCCGCAGGTGCTCCGGGTCCATCCGAACGGTCGGGAGCTCGGCGGGGATGTCGACGGTGAGCTCCACGCCCGGCGGCAGGTCGTTTCGAACGAGCTGGAGCGTGCGCGCCACCACCTGCCCGACGTCGAGGATCGAGGGGTTGCCGCGGTAGGGCCGCGCGTAGTCGAGGAAGGAGCCCACCACGCGGTCGAGGCGCTCGACCTCTTCTTGGATCACCCCGAGGAGGTCCTTCTGCGAGGCGTCGGTGGCGCCGCCGTCCATCACCTGCGCGGCGGCCTTGATCGCGCCGAGGGGGTTGCGAATCTCATGGGCGAGGCCGGCGGCCATTTCGCCGAGGGCCGCGAGGCGGTCGCGCTCCTTGATGCGGGCGTGGAGGCGCGAGTTCTCCACCACCACGGCGGCCTGCGCGGCGAGGCCGCGGAGCGTCTGCACCTCGTCGGGCGCGAAGGCGTCGCGCATGCGTTCGTCGGTGACGGTGAGGAGCCCGAGGAGGTCGCCGGCCTCGCTCACCAGCGGGAGCGCCACGCCCGCGCCGAGCGCGCCGAGCGCGCGGGAGAGCTCGGCGAGGTGCTCGGCCTCGCGGGCCTCGTGGAGCTCGCGGCGGTCGTCGCGCTCGCGCTCGATGAGCTCGCGCACGGCGGCGCCCTGCGAGCGCGCATGGTCGATGAGCGGGCGGAGCGCGGCGATGTCGTGGCGGGCCTCGGGCTCGGTGCCGTGCCAGGCGACCCGCTCGAGGGCGCGTCGGTCGGCGTCGACGAGGTAGAGCGCGGCGGAGGTGACCCGGCGGGTGGCGTCGAGGCCCTCCATCAGCGCGCGGCCGAGGGCGTCGAGCTCGAGGGTGTGCGCGAGGCGGTTGCGGGCCTCGCCGACGAGGCGTTCGAAGTCGTAGCGCTCGCCGAAGAAGAAGCGCCCGATCTGGTCTTCCACCTTGGCCCGCAGCGGGTCGAAGAGGATGAGGATCACCAGCGAGGCGACGATGGCGTTGAGGAAGTAGGGCCCCTCACGGAGACGTCGCTCGGCGATCACCTGCCAGTCGACCAGGCGGTAGTAGATGCCCGCGAGCACGAGCGCGAGCGCGGTGAGCACCACGAAGCGCCCGGCGAGCTCGTAGAGGTCGATGAGCCGCCGCCGCTCCACCACCTCGGAGAACATGTAGAGCACGGCGAGCACCAGCACCGAGCCCAAAGGCGGCACCTCGCCGGGGAAGATCCGGTTGACGGTGAAGGGGACGAGGTCGGCGGTGGTGACGAGCGTGGCGACGACGCCCACGCCGACGAGGTAGAGCGCGCGGCGCCGCTCGAGGCGAGACGGGGCCGCGCGGCCTCCCGTGTAGAGCCCGCTGACCGCGGCGATGAGCAGGCCCACCACGTAGGCCGAGATGCCGATGCGGATGGCCGCGCCGGCGAACCGCTGGTCGAACCACGGCGACGCCACCGCGGCGAGCATCGGGAAGAAGAGGTAGGTGGCCCAGCGGTCGACCGCGCTGGGCGCGCCCGTCGCGCCGGGGCGAAAGGCCCGCAGGAAGCGCACGCCCGTCTGCGGCAGGAGCACGGCCATCAGCGCCGCCACGCGCCCGAACACCGCCCGGTGGCTCCCCCGCTCGTCGAGGAAGGTGGCGAGGTACCACACCGCCACGTTGCCCGCGAACATCACGAAGAGCCAGTGCTCGCGGCGCTTGCGGCTCCGCAGGAGCACCTTCACCGCGATGGCGAGCGCGAGCACCGCCGAGATGAGCGGCGTCCAGAGCCGGAAGTCCACGTCACGGCCCCTTGGCGGCGCGGCGGATGGCCTCGTACTCCTGGTCGACGCGGGCGCGCGCCTCCTCGGCGGGCGTGGCCGCGGTGGCCGTCTCGACGCGGACGCCCGTCGGCGACGCCATCACCTCGGTGCGCGGGACGAGCGCGCCGGGCACGTCCTTGAAGGTGTACTGGAGCACGCCGTCGCGGTTGATCTCGACGAGCGCGCGGCCCTTCTGGCTCATCGCGCCGAGGAGGCGGTCGGCGTCGGCGAGGGCGAGGCCGAGGTTCTGCGAGACCTCCAGGGTGGTGACCGAGCCGCGGCGCGTGGCGGCCATCGCGAGGACGGCCTGCTCGTGGGCCTCGTCGCGGATCTCCTGCGCGCGCGTGTTGAGCCGCTGGCTCCCCTTCATCACGAGCGCGCCCGCGACGCCGCCGACGCCGCCGAGGAGCACGCCCGCGCCGACGCCCCACAGCACGCTCGCGGAGAAGAGCGACGCGAGCAGGCTCACCGCGAGCCCGACGAGGCCGCCGACGGCGACGCCGCCCAGCACGATGGCCCACGCGAGGACGGCGGTGACGACGCTGCCGGCGCGGTGCGCCTGACCGGCGAGGTTCAAGGGAACGCCGGCGAGCGGCCCGCGGGTGGCGCCGCAGCCCGAGCAGACCACCTTGCCCTCGCGGACGAGCGTCGGCGCCGGCTGCTGGCACGACGCGCAGACGGGCCCGTAGTGGGCGCGGCCGCAGTGGCGGCAGATGGTCTCGCCCGGCGCCATCGCGGCGCCACACACGGTGCAGTTCTGCATAGGGGCCGCTAGCGTAATACCGAATCCGCGCGGCGCACGACGAACGACGGGCACGCGTCGACGGGGTCGCCTCCCCTTTCCGGGGTCGACCCCAGGATTGCTACCCCCCGAGGCCGTGCGCCGGCCCCTCCCCCGCCGTCGTCCGGCGCCGCCCCCGCCGTCGTCCGGCCTCCGCGGGCCGTCATCCGGCGCGGTGCCCGCAGCACGACGGCCTCCGCGGGCCGGGCGCGTGCGTTCAGCCGTCGTTGGCGGGCTTCGCCTTGGCGGAGGCCCGGGTGCGGGCGCCCTTGCGCGCGATGGCGCTGTAGTAGTCGACCGCGGGGGCGAGCTTCGTGCGGAGCGCGGGGTCGTGCTTCGCGACGGGGCGCGCGATCTGGTACGCGGCGAGGATCACCGGCTTGCAGCGCTCGCCCTGGACGAGCGCGGTGTCCTCCACGGCCTGCGTGAGCGGCGCGAGGACGTCGCCGAGGTCGGACAGGCACTCCTGACGCGCGAGGCGCTCGCGGAGGAGCTCGGTCTCGACGCGCCCGTCGTCGACGCCGTGGTCCTTGTCGGCGAGGCACGCGAACACCTCGGGGCGTTCGTCCACCGCGTCGAGCACGGCGGAGAGGGCGTCGCGCTCGTCGTCGCCGCGCACGCGCCCGTCGGAGTCGCGCCGGTCGGCCTCCGTCAGCATCACGAGCCCCGGGAAGAGCGCGAGGATCTGCGCCAGCAGCGCGCGCGCCTGCCCGACGCGCTCGCGCAGCGTCTCGACGGGCATCTCGTCGATCGAGCGGGCGCTCGCGGTCTTGGGGTCGGTGGGTGCGTGGAGGGCCGTCGCCTTCGTCATGGATCGCCTCGTGGGGTGTGCGGGCGCCGACGCGACGGCAGCGGCCGCCGCGCTCGCGCGCCCCGGAGTGGGTGTTCTCCCTCGTGAACGGCCACCGCGCGCCGGGCTTGAATACTTTTCGGGAGGGTCGGGCGTCGGAGCGGCGCTACCGACCGCCCCCCGCCAGCGTGCAGCGGAGCCGGACGGCCCCGCGCGCCCCGTAGGCCACGCCATCGAACCCGCCGAGCGCCGCCCACACGCGCGAGTCGCGGCCGCGGACGCCCTGGAGCGCCCGGACGCACGCGCGCTCGCCGTCGAACTCCAGCGTCACGATCGGGCGTTCGACGGGCGGCGCGCCCTGCGGCGCGGGGCGAGGTGTGGCCGCGAAGTACCATGCGCCCGGCGCCGGTGCGCCTTCGCATGGGGCCGGCCGCACCTCCGTGGGGAGCGTGACGTCGCGCCCCTCGACCCGCTCATCGGCGGCGACGAAGCGCGCGCGGCCGGGCTCGCGATGCACCCAGAACAGCGCCCCCTGGGCGCCGTCGCGCGCGGCGAGCGTGAGCGGCGCCTCGTCGTGGATCGCGCGCACCGCCGGCTCGTGCTCGCCGTCGTCCCCGACGAGCAGCGGAACGCCCGGCTCCCGGCCGCGAAACATCCACCCGAACGCGTTCCCCCACGGGTCGTACTGGGGCCACGAGACCGCCGCGCTCCACCCGAGGGCGACGCCCCCTGCGGGGTTGACCCACGGCGCTTCGCCGAGCCCCGACACCAGCGGCAACCCTTGCACGTCGAGCGTGGCGGAAGACGCCGTCCACAGCGCGCCGTATCGGGCGTAGATCGACCCCCACCCAACGTCCCCCAGCGCGCTGGCGCGCTCGCGCGTCAAGGTGAGCACCCCTTGCATCCGCCGACTCTGCCAGCCGAGGGTCGTGCGCTCTCGCTCGAGCCTCCAGGGCGACGCGACGCGGAACGCCCCCTGCGCGTCGAGGCCGCGCCATTCGAGCGACCACACGACCCCCGCGAAGCCCACCGCGCCGTCGAGCGGCGTGGCCTCTCGCTCCACCAGGCGAAGCTCGCCGGCGGGCGACACGGCCCGCTGCTCCGACGTGCCTGCCCGCGTCCACGGGGGCAGGTCGACGGCGCCCATCTCGTGGCACTCGATCGGCGGCGCCTGCTCGGCCCACGGCGCGACCCACGGGTCCGCGGGCGTCGGCCGGGGCGCGCTCGACTCGACCACGCGCGACCGCAGCCGCGCGGCGTCCCAGCCCTCGATCGTCACGCCGCCCACCGAACACCCGCCCGCGTGGCAGGAGGCCCGCGCGCTGACGTACCCCGCGGGCGCGTGCGTCTCCACCAGCGCCCACCGCCGGCCGCCGTCCTGCGTGAGCCACACGCGGTCGACCCGCTCGCCGTACGCCATCCCGCGCTGGTCGTCGTGGAACGCGATGCGCGACGCCCCCTCGGGCAGCGCGACTTCCTCGCGGACCTCGAACGCGTCGCGGGTGAGGCGCCCGCGGTCGAGCACGAGCAGCGCGCCGTCGGACGTGAACGCGCACGTGTCGTCGTCGCACCCGCGATCGGGCGCTGGGCGGTCGTCGACGGCACCCGACGCGAGGTCGACACGAACGGGGACGCGGCGACCTTCGTCGTCCCGCCAGCCCCACGCGCGGTCGGCCGTGAGCCCCGCAATCGACGCCACGCGCTGCGAGAGGACGACCTCCCGCACGCGACCGCCCACGCGACCGAGACGCAGCCGCGGCGGCGCGTCGAAGCCGGTCGGCACGACGGAGGCCGCGACGGCGAGGTCGGCGCTGTACACCTCGTAGCCGGCGAGTTCGCCGCCGTGGCGCGCGCGGGCGAGCGTCGCGAGGGTGACCGCCCCCGCGTGGAGGGCGCGCCGCGTTCCGTCCGGGGCGAGTTCGACGACGCCCTCCGCCTCGTCGACGAGCGCGCCCCCGTCGGGCAGGCGTGTGTGGCCCGTGCGCCAGAGGAAGCCCGGGTTGCGCCGCCGGAGCGCCTGCCGGATGCGGCCCTCGACCGACGCGCGCTCGGCGTCGGTGAGCGTGGCGGTGAGGGCCTCGGGCGGGCGCGGCGCGGGCGGGCCGAGGCGCCCGTCGGGCAGGAAGGGCCGGGGCTCGTGTTCGAAGAGCGGCGCGAGGAAGAGGCCCTCCGCGTCGACCCGGAGCCCCGCGCGCGGCGCCGACGCGCCCGCGTGACGCCACGTCGCGCCGCCGTCGGTGGTTGCGTAGACCTCGCCCGTCAGGAGGACGGCCGCGCCGCGGAGAGGCCCGTCGAACAGCGCGCTCGCCGCGGGCGCCGGCGGTTGCGCGGGCGTCGGCCCGAAGGCCCCGGCGCCGTCGCTCGTGAGCACCGCGCCGTCGGCGTCGACCGCCGCCGCGACGTGGCGCCCGCCGAGCGTCATCGGCTCGTCGAGCGGAGGCAGCGCGCGGAGCGGGCCCGCGAACGTGTCGCTCCGCGCGGCGGCGCCGTCGGCGGCGGCGAACACCCAGCCCCGCTCGGCGCGGACGGCCCCGACGACGGGCTCGCGGAAGGCGTCGTCGCCGAGCGCCACGTCGTCGCCCGAGAGCTCCGCGCGGAGGCCGCCCCAGACGACGCGGAGGGCGCCGTCAGGAGCGCGCTCTACCGCGCGGAGGGGCTGCGCGAGGTCGATGACGTCGATACGCGCGACCCCGCGGCGTGGGACGCCGGTACGCCGCTGCGCCGACGCGCACCCGAGGAGCGCGCACGCCGCCAACCACGTACGGAATCGGAGCGGCCCGCGCATGGCGCGAGTGTACGCCACTGGGCGACCGCCCCGCGTCACCCTCGCGCGTTGATCCCGTCGCCCCGCAGGCGCGCGTGGACGCCGGTGAACGACGCCCCGAGGAAGAACACCTGCGCCGAGTAGTTGACCCACAGTAGCAGCATCACGAGCGACGAGGCCGCGCCGAAGAAGCTCTCGGTGGCCTTGCGCCCGACGTAGAGCCCCACCAGCGTCGCGCCGAGCGTGAAGAGCGCGGCGGTCACCAGGCCCCCGAGCGCGGCGTCGCGCGCCGACACCCGCACCTCCGGCAGCACCTTGAAGATCGCCGCGAAGAGCGCCGCCGTCACCACGAACGAGAAGCCCGCCGACGCCGCGCGCCACACCGCGGGGTAGAGCCCGAGGAGGTGGCCGGCCCAGGAGATGAAGCCGTTCCAGAGGACGAGGGCGACGAGGAGGAGGCCGACGAGGGCGACGAGCACGACGGCGACGCCGCGGCGGCGGAGCACGGTGAGGGCCTTGTGCTTCCACGCCTCGGGCGACTCCAGCGGGACGTCCCACAGCATGTGGAGCGCGCGCTGGAGCTGCGTGAAGAGCCGCGTGGAGGCGTAGGCGAGCACCAGCACCTCCAGCGCCCAGGGCCGGTGCCGCGCGGCGCTCGTCGCCGACGCGAGCATCGCGCCGAGGGTGCCGGCGCCGCCCGGGCCCACCCAGCGGGTGAGGTTGTCGAGCAGCGCGCGGCGGGCCTCGGCCTCCCCCGTGGCGAGCCCCGCGAGCTGGACCGCGATCATGAACACCGGGATGATCGAGAGCAGCGCGTAGAAGGCCACCGCGCCGCTCAGGAAGCGCGCACCGCCCCGCGACCACAACCGCAGCGACTCGCGCACCACCGCCCGGAGCGTCGGCCGCGCGCTCGCCTCGGGCGCGCTCACGGGTTGACGAACACCGGCCGCGTGAGGAGCGACATCGCCGCGCTCACCTGCCGGCAGCGCCCGTCGTCGCCCGGCGCGAGGTCGGCCGTCAGCCGGAGCGTCGTGCCCACCAGCGTCTGGAGCGCCGACGGGATCTCGAACGTGTTGACCTCGCGGGTGAACTCCTCGACCGAGATCCCGCCGCCGATGACGCCCTCGGCGCCGCCCTCGGTGAAGCGGAGCCGCATCCGCGCGCCGTAGAGGTTGAGCACGAAGCGGACGCCGAACACCGCCACCGGCAGCGGGATGTCGGTGCGGTCGATGGTGAGGACGCCGCCGCGCACGCGCCCGCGGGCGCGGGTGACGGGCTGGTCGCGCATCACGTCGAAGGTCTGGCCCGGGTCGACGAGCATGTCGCTGCCGACGAAGGGGACGCCCGCCACGCGGCGGAGCACGACGGTGACGTCGGGGTCGTCGCAGCGGCTGTCGAGGCCCTCGAAGGTGAGCGCCACGAGGAGCTGGCCGTTGTTGACCGCGCCCTGGATGGCGCCGTCGAGGGCGCCGGCGGTCATCGCGTCGACCGCGGGGATGAGCTGCGAGAGCTGGTTGTCGACGCCCCGCGCCCCGTCGGGCGAGGTGAAGTCCGCGCGGCCGCAGCCCGTGGTGCCGCCGCCGGTGGAGGCGGTGTCGTCGAGGTCGAAGCCGTCGGCGACGCCCGCGCGCATCGGGTCGGCGCGCACGAAGCTGAAGCGCGCGACCACCACGGAGCGCGAGTCCTTCGGGACGCCGCACGTGAGGCCGGCGGGGGCCGCGGCGGGCGGGTCGGCCTCGCCGCCGCAGCCGAGGGAGAGCGCGAGGAGCCCGAGGGCGAGCGGCGCGCGCGGGTTCATACGGTGAGCCCCCCGAGGCCCTCGGTGACGCGCCCGTTGCCGACGCCGAACTCCCCCGCGCGCACGCCCATCATCTGGAGGATGCTGTAGCTGACCTTGCTGGCGTTCTCCCCGCGGGCGCGGAGGTGGACGCCGCGGCGGAGGCCGGCGCTGCGGCCGCCGGCGAGCATGATGGGGTAGTCGTCGAGCGAGTGCGTGCGCCCGAAGGAGCAGTCGCTCATGCAGAGGACGAGCGTGTGGTCGAGCAGCGTCCCGTCGCCCTCGGGCACGCGGCGGAGCCCGTCGAGGAGGCCCGCGAGGTCGGTCATGATGCGCTGGAGGATGGCGAACACCTGCGGCTGCTCGCCGGCCTCGTCGTGGGTGAGCTGGTGGTGCCCGGCGCGCGCCTCGGGGTAGAGCACGTTGCTCACCGACTCGCTGTAGAGGTGCGAGAACACCCGGGTGATGTCGCACGCGAGCGCCATGGTGATGAGCTCGCTCATCAGCCGCGAGCGCGTGGTCATGTCGGGCCGGCCGGCCATGTCGGGCACGCTCTCGGGCGGCATCTCGGGGCGGCGGCAGGCGGCGAGGTTGGGCGGGTTCTCCTCCAGGCGCTGGAGCTGCCGCTCGATGGTGCGGACGGCGTCGAGGTGCTGGTCGAGGCGGCGCTGGTCGCCGGCGCCGAGGCGGCCGCGGAGCGACGTCCCCTGCGCGGTGACGGCGTCGAGCACCGAGCGCCGGAGCCCGAGGCGCGGGTCGGCCACGCCCATCTCGCCGGGCGCGCGGAAGCCCTCGCCGAAGAGCCGGTTGAAGAGCGCGCGGGGGTCGCTCTCGGCCGGGTTGCGCTGGCCGCCGTCGGCGTACGACACGCTCCCGTTGGTCTGCTGGACGGCCGTCTCGAGCGAGCGGAGGCGCGTCTCGCCGCCGACCACGCGCGCGATGAGCTGGTCGAGGGAGGGCCGGGGGTAGGCGCCGTTCACCATGTTGTCGCCGCAGAGGAAGCCCGCGGGCCCCGAGCCGTGCGGCACGGTGTTGAGCGTCGCCACGCGCGTGCCCGACACCACCGTGAGGTGCTCGCGCAGCGCGGCCAGCGGCATGAGGAGGGGCGAGGGCTGCCACGACGCGCCCTCGGCCGTGGGGACCCAGCGGTCGGGCAGCACGCCGTTGCCCCAGAAGAAGACCCCGAAGCGCTTCGGGAAGGAGTCGCCGCCGGCCCAGGCGGTGCCGTTGCGGTTCATCATCGCCTCGAGGGGCGGGAGGGCGATGGAGATCGCGGCCCCGCCGAGGAGGCCGCGGAGCACGGTGCGTCGGTCGAGGTATTTCACGGCGTCCCTCCGTCGGGGGTGGCGGCGGCCGGCGGCGCGGCGCGGCGGAAGTTGTCGCCGAGGGCCACCTCGCGCATCAGCGCGCGGAGCTGGTAGCCGCTGGCGGCGAAGCGGGCCTGGAGGCGCTGGGTCTCCTCGCGCTGGGCGGGCGTCTCCACCTGGCCCCAGGCGTGGCGGTAGGCGCGCTTGACGATGCACTCGGGGAGCTGCCAGTGGTCGCGGAGGATGGCGGCGAACTCGCCCGCGTCGCGGTACGCGCGCCCGTCGAGCGTGCCCGAGGCGTCGATCGCGGTGCCGTTGTCGGTGGCGCGGAAGCGGCCGATGCCGTCGAAGTGTTCGAAGGCGAGGCCCGGCGGGTCGATGAAGCTGTGGCAGCCGCGGCACGAGGCGACCTCGACGTGGGCCGCGAGGCGCTGGCGCAGCGTGCGGAGCTGCGTCGAGGGCGCGGGGATGGCGGTGTTGACGTTGACCGGCGGCATCAGGATCTCGTTGCAGAGCAGCGTCTCGCGGACGAAGCGCCCGCGGAGCGTGGGCGAGGTGGACACCGGGTGC